>JACCDR011774329.1_pt1 | contig 47618 bp, 71 predicted proteins | sample 7446431 | NCBI WGS metagenome assembly JACCDR01 (sample SAMN15323443, study PRJNA562643) | freshwater metagenome | isolation source: river surface water | place: USA:Blue River Watershed | collected 2017-08-17 | reverse complement strand
CACGGTGTCAGCGATGAACTCGGTGCGGATGACATCGTAACCGTGATCGATCATTTCTCGCATCGTCTTGCTCCCTCTGTGTGTGTCCCTCACTGCTTTACAACCCAAACACTACGGGACGTTTACACGGCTGTCAAGCAGCTTCCCAGATTTTTTGTGGATTTATTTCTCGCTCTCCAGTCCATCGACTCACATAGATGAGTTGTCCACGCGAGCCAACCACACCCACCAGAACGGGAGTGTTCCAGAACGACACCAGACCATCGTCAGCCAGTCTGAGAGCAATGTCAGCCACACAAACTGTCGGTTGGCTAGTAGTGCTGTGAGGCATCCTTAGCACCCTTCTTGACCCACGGGAGACGAACGGCTGTGTACCCACGATCCTTCGACGCATGGACGTACCCCGGTTCGATCAGGCCACACTCAGCCATCACATCAAGCAGCTTGAAGTATTGAGCTTCACTGATCTCATGGTCGATGATCAGGTGGAAGTGATCGGGTGTTGTCGATGGGATCAGCTTGGCAGGCAAATCGAGATCGATCACTACCTTATGCTTGTCTTCGGCAAACGGGTTGTAGTTCTCCGTGGACTTGAGAGACACCCGCGACGTAAGCAAGTTAGCCTGTTCGATGTCTGCCACGTACGACGGACGGGTGTAAGGTTCGGTCTGCTCGGAGAAATCGACATAGGCAAGATCGTTGCCCGGAAGCGGATTGACGTTCATCGCTTTGCCACCCATCCCATTGCGCGCTTCACGTGAGGCCACGCAAGCCAACCAGCCGTGAACAACAACACTGACCAAGCCATGTCAGCCAACTCATAGAAAATGTTCACTGTCTTATCCAATCCATGTATGTGAATATTTAGATGAACCAAACCGGGGGGATTGGCTAGCCCATCTTCTTTGAGCAGGAATCACAGATGCCGTGGGTGTCGGGACCACCCTTCCCATCGTCAGCGAGGATTGCCTTACACCATGCACAGATCGTCTTCACTGTCAGTCCCTCTCATCGTCGTACTGCCAGATGTCAATCTCTTCACCGTTGAAGAGACTCATGATCGTGATGTCGTCACCACCGTTCAACCAGTCCGACAGGTGGTCAAGGTAGCCAGCGGGCATGTTCACGTCTGGCTTGTTGAAGTGCTCCGTCATGTCGTGCATGACAGCTGAGATTGCAGCTTCCGGGTACACAGCCGACCACTCGTGCGTGTCGCCTACGATCGGCTTTCCAGTCGTGCGGGAAAGAACGTCACAGCGGATGCGAGGCATGACAGAGCCTTTCTGTGTGGGGGCGGCCTAGCCGACCACCCCTCAACTGGGTCAGGCAGCGATGATGACAGTCGCCGGAATCTGGCGAGCCTGGTCGATGCCCTCGAACTCGCACATCAGGTTACCGGTCGTGATGTTCTGACGGGGAGCAGCCTTGACGATCCAGAATTTCCCACCAGCGACCTTGACAGCGTCCCCACGGGTGAGGGTGGTCGAAGCAACCTTCTTGGTCGGAATCTGAGCGTTCATGTCGTTCCCCTTGTCTGTGTGTTTCTCTCGCTTACATGGATTACTTTACGGGGTGTCGGGGGGAGTGTCAACCTGTTTGGCGAAACTCCCCCCAAACTTTTTTCAGTTGCTAACCACGTACGTCGTGTAGTCGATGATCTCACGTCCACTGGCAATCACGCTGTGAATCGCGTTGCTGGTCATCTGGGGGAGGTTCGAGAACAGGGCAGGGTCAGTCTGGTACCGGTCGTAAGTGACAGAGCAAGATTTCTCAACCACGCTGAACGACGCTCCCACACGAACCTTGAACTTGAAGACGATCGCGCGGGTACCGGCCGGAATCTCGTTGGTGGTAAGCTCCGTGACCATGACTTGTGCTCCCTGTCTCTGTGTTGTCTTGCTTGCAGGGATAACACTACGGGCGTTTAAACAGGCTGTCAAGCCGAACCCAGGAAGTTTCTCAAGATTTTTTTCCACGCTCATACATCGAAATGTATCAGTGCAAATATTCACATGTATTAGCGTCCTGGTATCCTAGGATGCTTTAAACAAGCCAACAAGCAGAACGCGCGCACCGGGGTTGACCCAGTACGCGCGCCTGATCTATTCAGTTTTATCGATGGGGGATGAACGGGGTGTTACTCGCCCGACTTCTGCTCAGCGGGAGCAGCATCCTTCGTCTTCTTGTTGGTCTTCCGCTTCGGACCAGTCTTGAAGTAGAGAGTGTCATCACTCTTCACCTTGGACTTGTCGAAGTTGATTCCCAGACCATCGACCTTGGCCGCTGCACGAGTGGCGATCGACTGGATCGACGCTGCATCCTTGCCGTTCAGAACCAGCGGGTACCAGAACGTCTCACCACCAGGCTCGCTCCGTCGCGCCTCACGGACAGCCACAGCGATCGGGTCAGTGTCGAGCTTGGATGAACGCTTTCCCAGCGAGCCATCGGAAACCGGCTCTCCGACCACGACACCACTCGTGTCGATCTGGGGTCGCGGCGCACGCTTCGTGCCTTCGGTGGCCTTCTCCTGAGTCGGAGTCAGCTCACCCCCGGCGTTCAGTTCCTCCACGGTCTCAGTGCGCTTGTTGCGGTTCGGACGCTCCATGATGGTGTTACCTCTCTCAGTGTTTAAACGCTTCTGTTGGTTGTGGTTAAGGGTCTTGCACTCAGGTAACCCCTGTCCTGAGCCAGCGAGCGACTAACACTCTCCCAGAGATTTTGTCTCTGTCTCGCCTTCCCTGTTCTCAGTTCTAGTCTATCAGACTAGAACATCGATTCGCTACCCGAATCCGAACCGCCTTCCAGCGGCAGAACCTTCTTGACGTTGTTACCAGGCTCGCCGGTACGCGAACCAGACTGGATAGTGTTGACACCCACCTCTACGCGCACACGCCGACCGATCAGGTCGTCAGTGTCCACATCGGGGGTTTCCCCGAAAGCAGCGAACACATCCTTGAGTCGCCATGCGGAAGCTTCACTCAGCGACGTGTTGAGCCACTGCTTCCACTTGCCGAACTTGGGAGCGTCCTCAGGAACGGTGAACTCCCACTTCCAGTAGGTCCCCTTCGGACCACTGGCAGCTTCCACCTGAGTGAGGATCATTTCATAGATCCCCTCATCCATGAGCCCACCAGTGGACTCAGCGGAAGCGACCTTCTGAGCAGCGTTCTCATCGAGACGGGGCATTTTGATTCCTTTCGATGTGGGGTGGTTACTTGGCCTTGCGTGCGTGGTAAGCCAACTGAGCAGGGTCACTACTCATGTCGAGTTTTCCATCGAGAACATTGATGACACGATCCATTGTGGGATTGATCATCACGGTTGGGAGCTTGGTCGTTCGATCCTTACAGGCAGAGAACCTATCGACAGGCTTTGTCACTCCCGCAAACTCTAGCCTGTCCTCTGCCTTGATGGGGGTGGTTCGGGTATAGATAACCGTGCGCACTCCCGCTTGCAGCTTCTTGCCGAACTTGTCTGTCTGCATTGGAATGATCATGCCCGTGTTCTCTTCGTTGGTCTCATGGCTAGCGAAAGCCACATGACACGGGAGATCACGGAAGTAACGCAGCAAGACCTTACCCTGTTCTGTCCACTCCCCATAGTCAGGGAGATCAGTGCGGAACACAGAGAGTGCGTCGTACTCAGCTTTCGCATCGGCTGAGACAGCGATCAGTTTCTCTAGTTCCTTCTTCTTCTTGGTGATTCGGCGCATCGCAGCATGACGAATCAGGATGTCTTGGATCTCTGACCAATGGTCGACACCAACGCCGTAAACGTCAATGCCGCCATCAATCATGCCCTTGATCTCCCAGTAACATTGTTCGATCTCGTCATACGTGCGAGGCTTGAAGATCTTGATGTTCTTAGTATTAATACCCCTTTCTGCGAGTGCATCCTTCTCATAGCCTGTCTCCATGTCGATGATGACAGTCAGGCCATGATTCGCCATTGATGCAATGTTGGTCGATTTGCCGGAACCAGGCTTGCCGTAGTAGAGCACCCGTGTCCATCGATGTTCTTCATCGTCAAGCGAACTCGCTAGCATCCCTGGCATGTGTTCTACCCTACCACTTCTTTGTCTAGTCTGCCAATAGCAAACGCTTCATTGACTTTGGTCATCAGATGCTCAGCTAGGGTCTGAACATCCATCGTGTTTAAACGCTCAGCCAGTGGCAGACTGTCTACCTCAGCTAGGGCATCAGCCATCGTCATCACTTCGTCCATCGGGGGTCACCCCCCTCCGAGGGTCGCTTAGGCATGTTGCGTACTGAGAAGATGACCCGTGACTTGTTAGACGACAGAACCACCACAGCCCGCGTGTCCGGCAAGTCGTAGTAGGCATACGCGCGTTTCTTCATCTGATGCCCGCGCGACTCAGCGAGTGTGGCAGGAAAGTCCTCATAGGAACCATCGTGCGCGTACACGCGGAACCATGCATTAGCCAACTCACCGTTAAACGAGTCTTGCCGGACAGGATATTTCCGGGGGTTGTGTCGCATCACGTGATCCTAAGTAGACCCTTGATCACCAGCAGCGTCTGATCGCTGGCTGCAATTTTCTTTTCCATTGCATCGACTTGACTAGCCAGAGACAACCGCTGAGCTTCAAGCCACTCGATACGAGTGACTAGCTGCATGTCGTTCCAGTTAGCAGGCTTAGGTGTGATCGGCATGTCAGTTCCTCCGGAAGTCTTGAGCAAACCCGATGTCCATCAGGTACTCACGAGTGTGATTCTCACCATTGCGCCTACCCATGTTGCACGCATCGTTGAACGCGCACTTCCACTTGCAGCGTTCCTCATCGGGGTGACGTGGCCGGTAACCAGCGTCACGGTTGTTCCGGAACGTTTGGAGTGCTTCCCACTGAATCGATCGCAACTCTTGCATGGTGCGATCCATGAACGTGCGTTTAAACCGCTTGTCAGGGTCAGTGGCTTTCATGGTGGACTTCCACTCAGGGTCACCCTCTGAGTACATGTCCCCCTTATTCATCTTGCTCAATGAACAGTTGTGGATCGTCCCAGTAGGACGGTAGTCAAGCTGCCACACACCGTACTGATATAGTCCGAACTGATCGGCCCACTGAAAGTCTTTCTCTCCCGTGGGAACCTTACCGGCAGACTTGTGATCCACGATCCACAGTCGGTCACGCGGGTCACTGACCATCAGGTCAATCTTGATCTTGAGGTTAAAGTCAGTAGCCTCGACCCAACGAAGATCGTTAATGCCAAAGTCTACCCACTCGTAAAAGGGAACGATATGCGTCGATTCGACAGACATGATGCGCCAGTCAGGATCGATGCCGTACGTTTCCACGTAACCGACGTACATCCATTCGATGAGCTTGATGGTTTCTTCCGGATATTCGTTGTCCTCCCTCATCTTGTCGATGCGTTCCTGAGCTTTCATGACAGCGTGTGCGAGCCTGTCTTGGGGGGTAGCATCAGGATCGTTCTGTGTGGACATCAGAGCCTTAAAGTGCGCTTCCTTCACGCTGTGGTAGCACGAACCTTTAGACAGAGCGTTGGTCCCGCTAGCGGGTGCTGACCACCTTTCCCCGTAGGCGAGCTGCCATTTAAACGGGCACTGGCGCAAGGTTTCAAGCTCAGACCAACTAACGGTTTCCACGTATGATCACCTCCAACAACGCTTCGTATTCGACGCTCAAGCGGGTCTTCAACTCTTCCGGCATCATCACCCAACGCTTGTCTAGAAGGGTGTCAATGCAAGACTTGTCTTCATCGGGAATGTCCTCATAGTACGCATAGGACTCTATGCCTTCGTCTTTGTTGCTACAGGGAGCATTGAAAGCCAGTACCCCCCGTATCTTCTCATCGAAGAAAGCGATGGTGTTGGGGAACGTAGCCATCACACATCACCAATGCTTGGTTACGAAGTGGACGATGACATAGATGACCCAGACCCAGAACGAAATACCGAGTCCGACCCAGAAGAGATAGAAGGCAGCGAACCCCTTGAGATCGATCTTCCGGCCGATGAAGTAACCAACGATCCCCAGACCGATCAGGATCAGAACGTTCAGAACGATGTAATCACCAACAGTATCCATGTCACTTGCCCTCCGGATTCGGTCGCTCAGCTTCGATGTGCTTGATTGCCTTGTTGATTGCCTTGTCTAGGCTCGCACTGTCCATGCCATCAGTCCGGACAGTAATGTTCATGATCTCGATGTCTTGTCGGGGGGTGCCCTGGTCAGACGTTCCACGATAGACAGTGTCAGGCTTGACCGGAGGAATCACCCGATGAATCTCGATGTGCACGGTGTGATGTCCGCTGCCAGTACTCATCAGTTGTCCCCCTTGTGGTTCCACTTGCAACCCCACCCCGGAACCGAGTTCCACTCAAACTCTCGCTTGCATCGAAGACTTACAGTGTCTCCCTTCTCAAGGGTCGTCCCCCGCGTGTCATCGATACGGAACATGTTCCCACCCACGGTTACCACAGCGACCAGAGCGGAGCTATCCTGAGTGGTCACTAGCCGCGTGTTCGTGTCCTCCACGGTGCCAATCACAGTGTAGTACTTGTGGAAGTCTTCACTGAACGGGTAGTAAGCGACCCCAGCGAACCCGTAACCAGTCAGTCCGATCAGGACAGCAATCGTCATGAAGAAACCGAACTCACCGTAGCGGGACCAGAAGGCAGCGACCATGAACCACACGACAATCACAGTGATGATGGCGAGTGCGATCACGAACCCGTATGTACCAGGGGACCATGAACCCGAATTGAAGTCGATCACTGTCGTTCCTTTCAGAGTGTTTAAACAGTTGGCTGGTCAGTTGAACCGTGCGTGTCGCTTGCCTCGCTTGCTTGCCTTGTGCTTGGAGTAGGTGCGATTGTTCCAGCACCACACAGCGTGTGCGTGAGCGAGATCAGCGATCAGAGCGTCATTCTTTTCCTTGGACACCCCCGCAAACGCACTGGCCTTAGCCTCACGGAGTCGCGGAGTGCCAGAGTACGCACGTTCATCGATGCTGGCGGGGTTATAGCCCGTGACTTTCTCAGTCTCAGCGTCCACAGCGGCACGATGCGCGATACGCGCCAGTTCGATTAGCTCAGCCTTGCGAGTCTTGGTGTTCCACTTCATCGCGTTTCCGTCACCATCCTTACCCCGCTCAGTCAGGTAGGCGCGCAACTCAGTGACAGTCATTTCGCTAAAGCCCTTAATGTCGTGCATGTCAATTCCTGTCTGTGTGTTTAAACGGTTAGCTCAGATGTCTTCCATGCTGGGGCACTCGGAAGGGTCAGGCCACAGTTCATCGAACTCGTGAATCTCGATACGCTTGACGTTGCGGGAACGCGCCTCAGCAATGAGCTGAGTCTGCGATGCGTGCGAGATCACGTGCATTTCGGTTCCGTCAGCTTCGATCGTGTCTACCATCGTCATCTGATTCACCCTCTCGTTGTCTGTGTGTGTCTCTCGCTTACAAGACCAACGTTACGGGGGGTTGGCTAGCGTGTCAAGCGGAACGCTCAAGATTTTTTACACGCTAACATATGTAAATACGTTGATGGGAGCCAGTCTGAGCGACTGACCCCCACCATGCTAAGAGGGTGTTTAAACCCTCAGTGTGCTAGCCCTCCCAGGTTGACGCACACCGCGTGTTGCCGCGCCATGCGTTGACAGTGACCGGGTACCTGTTGCCCTCACTGCGCACGATCACGCTGTACTCAGCGCCATACGTACGGGTCAGGTTGCTCGCACCTTGAGCCCACTTCACGCTGTACTTGTGATTGCGCTGAGCGCTACCAGGGACGACACGGAACGCCCAACGGCCGTCACCCTGGTTGGCTACAGCGACCTTGCACGTAGCAGCCTCAGCGGGAGAGGCAGCGACAATGAGACCGGAACCCACCAACAGGGAAGCAACGATCAGGGACAGCTTACGCATTGGTCACCTTCTTTGTCTTCTGTGCGGCGTAGTACGTCGCGTAGAACAGAGCCGACTTGACGTTGAAGCCCATCGATCGGAACTTGTTGAATGCCGCTACCTGATAGTTGCGGAACGTGGGACGTGCGGTCGAGCGTGTGATGGTGCCCATTGTCTTGCCTCTCTGTCCTGTGTGGGTGGTTAGGGTGGTCCGTTAACCGGCAAGCGTCCAACGCTGCCATACCGTTACGCGCACGGACCAACACGCGGAACGCACAGTTTTTATCCATTCCTCACAATGAGCTGTTTTTGTGAGTCTGCCCTGTGATTGCCGACTGTCCCTGACCCAAAGTAATTCATTGTGATCAACCTCCTAGGTATGCCAATCAAATTCCAACATGCCGAGCATCATAAGCCTGTAAGGCTACTTAGGATGTTGGCGAGACATCACTCAGGGTCTATCAGAGCATTTTGGTTACCCCCTTTCAATGCAAGAGTCAGGTAGATTGGAGCGCTTATCCTGACCATGCCGGACCAACCCTTTACCTCACGCGCTAGCAACGCCTGACAGGTTAGACCTGACTCTCACATTCAAAGGTGTAACTACTCGGGTGGACTTAAGAGGGTGTGTGCCTCACTTACTCTGCCCACATCAGACAGTCAGTCTCTTCGATGGCACCCGAGCTTACACTATTCAGTTGTGCACCCTAGCTTTACCGTGGTCGGCATGTTGGGTGCTTCCCTAGCTAATCGGCTAGGAAGATCACTTACCGAAGATGGCAGTCATGAGATCCATCATGCGCTCAGCCTCACGCTGGGAAGCGTCCACAGCCTCTCGACCGTACACGACATCAGCCGTACGCCGAACGTCGTTCATGGACTTGACACCCTCAGCCATGCTACGGATGTCACGCCGCATCGCATCGACCAGCATCGCGGGAGACTTACCCCGCTCACGTCCAGTGTCAGCGATGGTCGCAAGACCAATGAGCATGTCCCTCAGGTTCTCATAAGCGTACTTGTATGCCTGAGCGGTCTGAACAGCCTTCTGAGCGGTTTCACGATCGGTAGCCATAACAGGTAGCCTCACTTCTTTTTCTGGTTGTCTTGGTCAGTTTTGATGCGCTTCAATTCTTCGCCGGACAGTCGCCACGATTCACGTTCGTAGCGTGCCTCGACCAACACCACATTCTTGATGCGATCCCAAGTCTTGCTCACTTGGTGATGATCTTCGATGACATCCGACGCTGATACTTGCTGGAACCGGTCGCGTGCACCATCGTCAGTCCACCCGAGTTCGGGTAAGGCTTGCTCATGCGCTTCCCGTGCGGGTACCCCCGCGCGATCAGGTCAGCAGCCATCTTGGACATCTTCGCGCGTTCCTCAGCCTTGCCCATGACAGTTCCTCTCTGGCTCAGTGTGCGTGTGGGATGCGCACCCCCCGTTTAAACGGCTCAGTGATCGCGGGTCTGGTGAGCGTCTACAGAGACGATCCGAACGTCACCATTGCGGATAGCGTCGCGGTCAGCGCGCACCATGCCGGTACGGAGGTGAAGGTAAGCGGGAACGCTCACCGTACCCTCAGTGATCCCCTTCTTTGCGTTGTTCTTCGCGCGGGTCGTAGCCTTGTTGGCGGAACTGGTGGTCACGAACGCCTTGCCAGTCCAACCCTCAGCCTTAACGAGGTAGTACCAGCCGTAGTTACCCTCACGGTAGTCACAGCTCAGGAAGTTGCCCTCAAGATCGAAGATGGCCGAAACGGTGATCCGTCCGTCGTTCTCAGCGATGTCAGCGCACTCATCGTACCGGCGAGCCATCGTGTCACTAGCCCACTGGGACAGGAAACCGTCAGTGTCGCAACGCTCGAAGCTGTCAGCGCTACGCTTACGGCTAGCAGCCGCCTCAGCCTTCCACTCACTAACAGTCTTACCGGCGAAGGTCTTCTCAGCCATGCTGTTCATCTTGACTCCCTGGTGTGTGTTGTTCTCGCTTACAGGACAAACACTACGGGGTACCACACAGCGTGTCAACCACTTCTCGAAGATTCATCAAAAAAACCCAGGTGTTCGGGTCATGAGGCTCGCTAAGCAGGGAAGATAGAAGATGATCGCTACGGTGGTTGAAGTACACCAACACCTTGTCTTCCACGTGCAAGCCTGCTTCCCCACACCCATAGCTAGTACGGGCAACGGTCCCTGAGCGCGGGTGCTCCCACCAGCCAGCGTTTAAACGACGTAACCCCGTCAGCTCAAGTGCCTTACCAAGCACTTCAAGTTGCTTCCAGGCGTACATACCTTGCACACATGCAAGCCTTGCTTCGTCCTGAGTCATCAGTCTTCCTCGATGTAGTCGATGGCCTTGAGGATCATGTCACTATATCGTCTTGGTAGTTTTGAATACTTCACTGTCTTACCCTTGACTGCCGCACCCCCAACACGTGTCTTTACCGGCTGGTCTCCCTCAGCGTCGCAAGCTTTCAGTTCACGCAGCATGGCATTCTTTGATGTCAATTCTTTGATGCGTGGATCTCTAATCTTGCCCTCAATAGCAGCGGAACAACGGGCAGCGTTAATATAGAAGCATCCTTCATCATCGTTGTAGAACAACGGATTGACTTGCTCACCAAACCCAGCGATCTTAGGTTCACCTAGAGACAGCCACAGTCGTGGGTACGTGTGAAGGATGTTCTCGCTAGCGTTACCCTGATCAGTTGTCACAGCGTCACCGTTAAACCATGCATCAATCTCCATTGTGTACTTGTTGCCCGTGTCTAGAACGGCATCGAGGATACGGGCACCCATGCGCAACGTGGTCTGTGCTTGCTTATCCCGTGTGTCGATACCCTCACGCAACGATTCAAGCTCAGGTAGCATATGCGCATGTTTCAATACTTCTTGAAGAATGACACCACTAGCCCGCTCGATATTCTCACGCTTCAATTTCTCAGCATCAGGCGTAGGGTTCACCACAAAATCGATAGGTACGAATCGATCCCTGATGGCCTTCTGTCGACCAATCTCGCTACCCTCACCACTGATGATCACTGACCCGCGTAGCTGGTATTCCTCAGTAGACTTGAAGTTGTCTCCACCCTTTTTCTTGATCTTCTGTTGAGTGATGGTCTGCCGAACCAACTCTTGCAACGCATCGTCAAGCTTGCTGTCATCGAACCAAACATAGCCTGATTCGTTACCGGCTAGCTGGTCACGTGCACTAGGCAGCGTCAGACGCTCACCCTCGTTTGTGGAACCAATGAGCTTGCCGAACAACTGGAAGAACGTTGTCTTGCCCGTACCAGCGAAGGCATCGACGGATAGACCAGGAAGAATGCCTTTCCACTGTCCACGAAGCAACAGCATCATTGCCCATGCGCCAACCTTGCCTGACTCACTAGCGGGCTGTAGAGCGAGCACACGTTTAAACCAATCGCGCGCTTGCGCTAGATCTGTCTCCCACAAGTAGCGGACAGGTGATGTCTCCCTGATTCGATCTTCCGGGTACACAGTCGTAAGTGGAATCAAGCCATCGGCAGTGACTTGCCCATCAGGAATGATGAATGCCTTAACTTCATCGCTCCAACCGAAGTAGTCACGACTCTGCAACTGAGCGGGATTCTGATTCTGCATCAGAGCCATCAGCCGAACACCAGGGTTACTACGTACGTCTTTCTGGTGTGGATACAGAAGCATCCCGTGATTAGCTAACCATTCACGCAGCTTAGCAGGGTTGACAAGCACAGACGCTGACAGCTTGGCAGCTTCAAGGTAGAGAGCACCATCTTTATAGAAGTCGATGATGTACGTCTCAGTCTCTTTGGACTTGACGATTCCCCTACATTGGACACGGAAGTCTGAGAACGGCACGAACTCAAGGCTACCCTTGACATCGATTTGCGTCGAATAGCCAGCATCGCCAACCTCAAACAGCCATCCACGCGCCTCATCGTCTATGGCCTTCTGAATACTCTCCTTAATGGACTCGTGGTGCTTGTCAAATATGTTCTTCTTTTTGTTCATCGCTGTTTCGTCCAGTGGGGACACCAGCGACATGTTGATGGCGCTGATTGTGGCGAACCAGTGATCTTTGTCAGGGATGTATCTAGCTAGATAACCGGCTACCTTTGCCATCGCATCGTCACCAAGCGATGAATCGTCACGTGCGATGGTGAGCAACTTGATGATCTCATCACTAGTCGACTTTGGACTAGCCTTACGTTTGGGCTTACATGCATCCTTCGCCATGTCACTAGGGAACTCAATGACAGGTGCCTCATGCTTGATGAGATAGCGAGTTCCGCTTTTATGCATCGATGGTGGAAGGATGATGTAACCAACATCCGAAATCCGAGTATCGACGTTAGTCCATAGCTTCCCTTGCGATTGGGGAAGTGGATATTCAATGTTGTCAACATAGATCTTGTGCTCTCCCTTTCCTGTTGTGTGTGTCCATGTATCAGGGAACACCACTCCCTCATCTAGAGGACCATCGATATCAATGACGATCTGTCCGGCTAATGGAGTCGCGCCGATGTTGGCCTGAGGGTACTGTGTCCACCATCGACGAATGGTCTCAGGGTCAGTCGTTCCGTTCTTAAAGCCTTCCGGCGCACACTTAGAGATAGGGTGTTTGCCGCTGTCATTGTTCGTGTGCAGCTTCCCGCAACCACATAGGTCTTCCTTGACAGGCCACCAGCAGGGGAACACGCGCCATCCGCGACCACCCCACCACAGAGCCCAATCGACCATCGGCGCATCGATAGCTGGTTTTGTCAGCTTCATCGATGTCCCCTATTAGCGACTGGCACCCGTAACGATCACATGAGCGAAACCATCGTCATAACGCATACGCTCACGGATGTCTTTGACCGTTCCTTCAAGACCCTCAATGTGCAAGTTACACATGTCGATGTCAGTAGCACCCAACACGTAATCCTTACCGTCGTCTTCAACGTGCAGCCAAGCAAGAATGATCTCACGCTGACTACGATCGTCTTGCGCCTTCTCAGGGACAGTGTAGATACCACGCTCAGCACTGATAATGTTGATGAGTCGCACTGTTTAAACTCCCTCTAGCTATACGTGTGTGCCGATGGGTCGGCCGAACCATGAGCATAACACACATAGATGACTGGCGCATCCCCGGTTACTTTCTCCACGTAACCCTAGACGTAACCTTGGCTACTGGTTGGTAAGTAGATAGTTGCGTGCGCAAATTCTCGAGATTTCAAGATCAACAAGTCCCAGGTTACGCGATGGGTTACGTGTTGAGTTACGTGTTTGTGTCCATAGACGACAATGAGTTTTGCCTGGTCACAGCCTTAGGTTACGTAGGTTACGTAGGTTACGTCAATTTATCCTCGCGCATGTATGGGAGATGTCTCTTGGTGGGTGTCGTGCACGAACCCTTATAGATAGGGGGGTCATTTTCTGGGAGCACGTAACCCGACATCGAGATCGACAAACCTAGTTGATCATGCTATCGTTAGAGGCGTAAGCATTTACAGATGCCCATGCGGAGAGGTTGTTTAAACGTCATGCGTGATCCCCTGGTTCGGGCCGGTATCGGTAAGTCGATGGTGTGGAACATCAATCGGCGTACGCACATCGCTCTGATTCAAGCTGGTATCAATCCTGGCATTGAACCTGATGCTGATGGGTTTTACACCGTGAGCTACCACAACACCCACAACGGTGCGTATGCGGTTCAGAACCGTGTGCGGACTGAGTTCCCCTCGCTCAGGACTCGTGTCAAGTACACAGACAAAGATGACTGTGAGTGGAACGCTGTCATTCAGGTCAAGCTGATGACCAGTGACGAGGCTGCGTGATGGTGCCCATCAAAGCTATCAATCTCAAGTTCACTGACGATGCATTCAGTGATCACGATCTCAAGCTTGCCATGAGCGTCATCGTTGACTGGCGGTTGTTCAGCACCACACAGGATCGTGTCGACTTTGCCAGCAAGGTTGAAGCTGCCGTGAGTGAAGTCATGGGTAAGTGGGAGTTGGAGCGACTGTGATCGATCTGGGTGAGGTGGTTAGGCGCGTATCGACGTACACCAGCCACAAAGACTTTGAGGGATCGATTCGCTTCAATGATGAGTGGATCAGTATCCCTAAGAACAGCCTTGCTGAATGGTTAATGAAGCTGCCTAAGGCACTTGGCAAGGTTGTAGCGGTTGACACTGAGGCAAGTGGTCTGTATGCCGATGGCAAGTGGTCGAGCACACTCAGCGAGTGTCAACCCAAGGCACGCTGCTCTATCGTGTCTGTGAGCTACCGTGCTGACACGCCGTTTGGTGAGTACGTCACGTTTGCCGTGCCGTTTGATCAGGGTGTCATCGGTGGGAAGTGCTCCACATGGAACTATGACAAGGGTGAGTGGAACCTGTTCGATCACATCGACGGCTGTAAGGTCGATGCTGGTCACTGTACTTGTGCGCCGATGAACTTTGGTGAGTTCGCATGGCGTGCGATGGTTGGGTGGCTAGCTGCTCATTGGCTGGTGTTCCACAATGCCAAGTACGACCTGCATGTCTTCCGTGAGGGTCTGAGACTGTTTGCGGGTACGGGTGTCGATCTCGAAGCGTCGTTCCACTGGGACACACTTCTAGTGCAAGCGGTCTATATGCCGCTGTCAAAGAACTCATTGGACGCTGTCGCGCGTGAGTTGTTCGATGAGGGTAAAGACGACACTATGAGTGTCCACCTCAAAAAGAACGGAACGGGTCTGACTAAACGGTATGACCTTGTGCCGTGGGAAGTTGCGGGTATCTATGCTGCTCAGGATGCCAAGCTGACCATCAAGCTTTTCTATGATCAGCAAGTTGCATGGAACGATGGCACGATTGACCACATTGATCAGGCCATCATCGACAAAGAATTTAAGAAGATGGTTCTTCTCTATCGCATGGAGAACCGTGGGGTCGCGTACGATGTTGACACCATGCGTGTCGAAGCTGAGAAAATGGCTCAGTGGGTCATTGAGCTTGAGCAAGAGTTGCCGTGGGTGAAGCTGGGTCAACCTCCTAACATCACTGGCGCTAAGTGGTGGTTCTTCACGCACCTCGATACTCCGCCATTCAAACTAGGTAACTCGTGTCAGGTGTGCGGATTCAACGCTAAGACTGGCAAGCGTCGCAAGAAGAAAGTTCCACAGTGCCCCGCCGGACAGTGTTTAAACGCACCCAGCCTTGACGCTGAGGTTGTGGGACGTTATGTGGAAGATGGCATTGAGGGTGCCGAACTGTGGCAAGCCATCGGCAACATGCGCTCAGCGCTGAGTAAGTGGTATCTCGCGTGGCCGAATCAGATTGGCGACGATGGACGGTTGCGCACGAACTACCGTCAATGTCACATGGAGAGTGACCGCAAGGATCAGCGTGCGGGTGGGGCTATCTCTAACCGGTTGAGTGCTGAGCGTGTTCAGTTCCAGGGGTTCCCTAAGGATAGGAAGCTCCCTGAGAACATCAAACCTCCAAAGAAGATGATTCGCGCGGCTGAGGGTAAGGCTGTGTGGGAGATCGATGTCAGTAACGCTGAGATTCGTGTCGCTGCATGGGCATCGAAAGATCCTAATCTCACTGAGGCTGTCAACAGTGGAAAGAACATCCACGATATGAACACCTCGTTTATCTTCGGAGAGACGATGCGTGCGGGTGACTTTGTGGGTGAGCTTGAAGATCACCCTGATTGGGACATGTATCGAGATCTGTCGAAGATCGGCGTATTCAGTGATTTCTATGGTTCTGGTGTTCGGACGATGCTGGCTCAATTTCAGAGTGGACTTAAGCGATCGTTCCCTCAGCGCTTCGTTACGGACTTCAAAGAGAACTTGGCGAAAGCGTATCCGCTGGTAAAGGTGGCTAGCCGGAAAGCACAGAGGAAAGCCGATGTGACGATGGGTGGGTGTGGTTACATCCGTCTATACAACGGTCGTCGTCGATGGTTCGGCGCGCTTGAGCGTACGCACAAAGCGTGGAATCAGGTTATGCAATGTAACGTGGCTGAGGCTGTCAGTGAGTGGATGCTAGCCATTGAGGACAAATATCCTGGCATCCTGATCAATCAGGTTCACGACTCTGATTGGCTTGAAGTCGATGATTCGCCTGAGGGTGAAGCTGTTGTGGATGATTGCATGGCTATGGGCGTTGCGATCTTTGAGAAGGCATTCACTGGCATCAAATTCAAAATCGACAAAAAGAGGTTGGCATGATCACGGTTGAGATTTTTGGTGGGAAAGAAGATGGGTCGACCATTCAGGTCAGTGAACAGACTCTCATGAGTGGACGGATGCACAGACCCGCACCGTACATTCCTACGGCATTCACTGACACTGATCCGTCGCTTGCACCTGTTAAGCCAACGACGCATGAGGTGTGGTTGTTCGCCAAGATGTTCACTCCGAGTGGTGTCAAGGTGAAATTGGTGGAAGAGAATGTGTTCAGAAAGTTCATGTCATGAGTCTTCCTGGTCGATGGGTCTCGATAGATCCTGGCGATGCTCACGTGGGGTTCGCTGTGTGGGAGGAAGATACATGCGTTGACTGTCGTGAAAAGACCCCCACAGAGTGTGTGAACACCCTTGAATGGATGTGTCGTGATCGGATGATCGAAACGATCGTCTGTGAGAAGTGGGAACTCTATCCGTGGTTGCAGAAGAGTTTGGCTGGAAATGAATTTCTCACATCGCAGCTTATTGGTGTTATCAAATACCTTGCTAACCGTGGGGGGGTTACTTATGTGGGTCAGCTTGCGCGTATGGGCAAGAGTACTTACCGGACTGGTTGGTACACGTCACTGACCCCAAAGGACTTGCGTCAGATGCCTTGGTGGGGTCACGGTGATCACGCAAAGGATGCATGGGCTCATGGACGGTTCTACATCAAGCAACAGAAAGGAACTTGGTAGAGATGAACACGTATAGTGAACTGCTCCGATACCGTCCGATGGTCGAGCGCATGGCTCAGAGCATCCGTCGTTTAAACGGATCGACCAACTGGGAAGACATCGCGCAAGAGGGTTACATCGAAGTATGGAAGTTGCTTGAGAAGGGTGAGACTCGTCAGGGCTATATCTTGCGCGCGGCTAAGAATCGCATGATCTCACAACTCATCCACTTCCGTGATTTCAAGCACCCTGAGGTGAAGCACCACTATGAGATTGAAGCCCATAAGCCTTACGTTGGTGAGGGTGTGGGTATCGAAAACAACATATGGGCTGATCTTGAGGCGGTTGACGATGTTGAGTCGATGGCTATCGCTTACCACAATGGGGAGATCGCAGACGCGATTGCGAGCCTCACACCCAACCAGCGTCGATACGTGGAGCTGCGATTTTATAAGGGACTTACACACAGTCAGATTGAAAGGATCTTTGGGTACAACCCTGGTTGTGTGTGGAGTGACAAGCGAAATGGCGCACGTGTGGCACTCGAATCAAAACTCTCGCATCTATTGGAGCTGACCAATGGCTAGCAAATCGGGTGGTGGTAAGTCTCAGGGTTCCGCCAAGAGCGGCAAGAGTCAAGGTGGAGCGTTCTCTATCCTTCGTGATGAGTGGGTCATCATGCGGGTGTTGCTGCCCTACCTTGCGATGCTGGTTGCCATGTGGTTTGGCTTTGCAGGTGCGGCAATCGTGCGGGTACTAGTGTGGCTTGACTACAAGTTTGTGAGTCGTACACAGGAGTCGTTGGATCGGAATACGTGGATCATCACGGGTCTGTTGTGTATCTCGTGTGTGGTGTTGGGTTCGTTTGCTTGGCTGTTCTGGGGTCAGCGCAAGGCAGTCATCGTGAAAGAACACGCGACATTCACTGTGGTGATTGCGCATGACTGGTTCCTGTTGGCGTTGTGGGAAGACAAGGGAGATTGGATGTTCGGTCGCGTATCGATCATCCTCCACATCTTCTTGTGTGCAGTGATCGGCTTGACATGGTGCTTCCGGAATTGGGCAGTGTCGCACGTGGAAGATGACAATTTGATTGGGGGTGATGGCCTTGCTCACGCTGGTCTTGGTAGCGCTACTTATATTGAGTAAGACAACTGTCTGGGGTGCCAAGCTCGCACAGAAAGTGTGTGTCAACAAGCGTCGTAAGTCGCGTGTTATTGAGGGTGCTATCACCACGTCCACACTGCACCTGTCTGAGGGCAAGACGACGGACGATGCCAAATCGAAGCGTGCACAGATTGCCTCACTGTTGGGTAAGCCTGTTAGTCAGGTGCATGTGAGGGATCATCAGTCGGGCAACGCTAACTTGGCTGAGTTGGTCATCTTGAACCGTGACCCGTTTAAACAGCCTCGTGATCTCAAGTGGGCTGGTCCTCAACACGCGGGTGAATCTATCGCTCTGCCCATCAGTTATGCGACCTATGAGGACACCACTAGGCCAGAGCTGCACATTGCCGGGCACAAGGGGGGAAGCTCTCAGCACTTCCTGTGTATGGGTATGTCGGGTACAGGTAAGAGTAAGTGTTGGCAAGCCATCTACGGTGATGCTCTCAGTCGGTCAGAGTTCAACCTGATCTATATTGATCCGATCAAGGGCTTTCAGACTGCCGGACCACTGTTGAAGGGTATCGATCTCTTCGCTGACAGTGTGAATGCGGGTCAGCGCATCCTTGAGCGGGTAGAGCGAGCCATCACGGACCGTACTAATTACCTCACTTCGCGGGGGTTGGATCAGTGGGAGCCTGGTTGTGGCATTAATTTCCTTGTGGTTCACATCGAGGAAGCTGCACGTTTCGCTAAGACGAAACGACTCGTTGAACTTGTGGAAGCTGCGCGTAGTGCTGGGATCATGCTGGTGTTCAGTCTCCAACGCGCACAGGGCAGCCGACTCGACACAAACACGCGCTTCAATTTGGGTGGGTCGATGTGCTTCGGTACGTATGGTCTCCAAGACGCCACATTTGCTCTATCCGAGTACACGCGACAGTCAGGCGCGATCCCTCATCATTGGCAGGATAGGTATCCTGGTCGTCATTACTTGGAAGCACACGGGATTGATCCCAGGAAGTTCGCGCTGTCTCTGCAAGTGGACTGGGTAGACCGTGATGTGTTGAGTGCGAGTATCGATGAACACATTCATCATCACACGCCGATGGATGAGGTTACGGCTGATGCATTGGGCGACGTGTATGCGGATTACCGTCGTGAGGTTGAGGGTGGTCAGGCGAAGTGGCAGATTGCTGAACGCTCTGGCTTGTGGGTGAAGCGGGAAGACGACACGGAAGAGATTCCGATTGTGCGTGAACCTGAGAATGTGCCTATCACATTGAAGCCTGATGAAGCTCAGCGCATTTTGTGGGAATGGTTGTGCAATCAACGTGATGATGGTGTTGAATCTCTCGCATTCAAAGACATCGTTGCGGGAGCATCACACTTGTGTATGCGTCAAGGTCCGTGGATCAATACGTGCCTCAAGAAGTGGGTGAAGTCTGGTCATCTACCCGCACAGACGGATACGGGCGCGTACGTCATGCCTGAGCGTCGGGTGCGCACTCACGCATAGCGTGATGTGTGGATGCGCGTTGCGCGTTTTGTTCGCCCGTGAACCCTAGGCTGATCTGGGGAAAATGCCCGCAAAAACGCAAGATCGAAAAGGTGGGAAAATGAGCACGCTAAACGGTAATGAGAAAGACAACGTCAATCATCCTGATCACTATGGTGCAAACGAGAATGGCATCGAGTGCATCGAAGTGACTGAATGCATGAACTTCAACCTAGGTAACGCTGTCAAGTATATTTGGCGCGCGGGACGAAAGGGGGATGGTGTCGATTGTCAGATTGAGGATCTTGAGAAGGCTCGCAAGTACTTAGAGTTTGAGATTGATCGCATTGAACGTGCTGAGGAACGACGCAAGAAGAGTGAGGGATTGAAGAGTGGGTATGTTTACGTTGCTCCGATCGGCTCTGAGTCTAGTAGGGAGTGGGTTTCTCTGGGTTACACGGATGAGGGATTCAGTGAGACGTTCAGTTTCCCGCGTGAAGCATCGATGACGTTTAAACTTGATGAGGTGTCCAGAGAGAACATCGCGCGTGCGTTTGGCTCTGGTCAATTCAGATCAGAAGGTGTGAAAGTCAACAAGTATAGCGATGGTGTGCCGAACGTTGTATTTGTTAGTGAGAACGGGTGTTGTAGTCAAGCGTTCTATTCGGAGGGTAAACACCACAGTGTTAGCTGTAACGTTCAGAAAGTGAAAGACATCGCTGACCAACATCGACCCCGTCCGATCAAAGACAACCCACAGGGATAGATGCAATACTGTATTCATGGGTGCAATCAACGAAGTGGAACGTGTCGAGACTGCCCGTAAAAAGCGGGCAGTCTTTGACATGCGCCAACAGGCTTTCTCCTATAGAGCGATAGCTGATGCGCTTGAGTTAAGCATCCCCACTGTGCGCGCGTACTATCTTGAAATGTCTGTTGTGCTCATGCCTCAAGAAGAAGTTGAAGAGGTTCGTGCGCGTGACATTGATGGCTATGATGCCAGTGAGAGATTGACTCTCCACAGCATTCAGCTAATCACTAAGGCTATGGATCAGGACTTGGCTGAGGGTAAGCCACTCAATGACAAGCGTCTATCGTTGCTGCGTGACTTCAACAGTCAACTTGTGGACATTCGTCGTAACCGCGCGTTGCTTACGGGTGCGAATCGACCTGTACAAGTCAATCACAATGTGGACGTTCGTGTGACCTATGACGAACAGGTTGAAGCTCTCACCTCTGAGATATTGGGGGGTGGCAATCTTTTGTCCGGCCCTGACGATGTGTTGGTGGATGAGTAATGAGGACAGCCGCTGAGATTGAAGCTGAGATTCGGAAGTTGAGTCCCGCGCAATTCCAACAGCTACGCGCACGGGTCGGCAGGGAGAAGGAAGAACGGCGTACGGCATGGTTGTGCGGCAACAGTCTGTGCGACGGGTCACCACACAAGTCGATGCCTACCCGACATGCACGCGCCAACCAGCGATTGCCGTTTAAACGGGGTGATGGCAAAGCGGGTGCGCTGTGGATGGCTGGTCGAGGGTATGGCAAGACACGCATTGGCGCTGAGGGTGTCAGGTCTCTCATCAAGACTCATGGTCGTTTTGGTCTCATCGGGCGTACAGCGGCAGACGTACGTGATGTGATGATCGAAGGCGAATCGGGGTTGCTCAATGTTTTCCCTAAGTGGGAGCGACCTGACTACCAGCCTTCTAAGCGTCGGTTGGTGTTCCACAATGGTGCAGTGGCTTTCTGCTACTCGTCACAGGAACCTGATCTCTTGCGTGGTCCCCAACATGAAGTGATCTGGGGTGATGAGTTCAGTACGTGGCTTCACCTCAAAGCTGTACTTTCAAATGCGTTGATGGGTCTCAGGTTGGGTCAAGACCCTCGCATGATCCTCACTGGTACACCTAGGCCATCGAAGGAAGTCAAAGCGCTTGTCAACAATCCGAGATTCATCGTTATTAGAGGAACAACATATGACAATCTATCGAACTTGGCTGATGTGTTCAGAGACACTGTCATCAGTCAATATGAGGGCACCCGCGTTGGTCGTCAGGAACTTAACGGAGAGCTTTTGCTCGATGTGTTGGGTGCGCTCTTATCTTATGAAGTTTTTGAACAGTCGGAATTTCGCCTCGATTCGATGCCCGACATTTCAAAGATCACAGTTAATGTTGATCCCGCAGTCACTTCCACAACTAAGTCCGACCATACTGGCATTTCTGTCACAGCCGTTGACAGCGAGAGAAGACACGGTTATGTCCTTTATAGCGAGCGATTTAAGGGCAGCCCGGCTGATTCCATGAACCGTGTAGCGATGATCTACGACATGCATCAGGCTAACTATGTTGTGGCTGAGGTCAACAATGGTGGGGATTACGTCAAGACTGTTCTTCAACAGATCAGAGATGATATTCCCGTTAGGACTGTCCACGCGAGTCAAGGCAAGGTTGCACGTGCTGAGCCAGTAGCCATGCTTTACCAGCAGGGTAGGATTCATCACGTAGGCAAGCCACACATGTTTGCACACCTTGAGGAAGAGTGGACTAGTTGGCTACCTAAAGGAACGAAGGATGACGATGGGAACGACATCAGTAGTGATGAGTCTCCTGACGTTATGGATAGCGTGGTGTGGGGCTTCACTCAGTTGATGCTTCCCAAGTCGAAGATCGTTGCTCCTGCTAGGACAGTGAGGAAATAATGACTCAGCCCGATGTGCCAATTGAAGACCAGCCTGTTGAAGGATCGTTCAATCCTGATGACTACGATTGGCGCACACACGTAAAGACAGCGCTTGATGATCTACGTGTGAAGGTTCCAGAGATCGATCTCGATTGGGAGTACTACGACGGTCGTCATCCCAAGTTCTGGTTGACAGACACGTTGGCCGATATGTTCGATCATGAATTGGCTGAGAACATGTCGGAGAACTGGTGTGAGGTTGCTGTGGAAGCGCCAGTGAAACGGCTCGGTGTCACAGGGTGGGTCAGCAAAACGAAGAACACGATTCAGATCAAGGCGGCTGAGAACGTATTCAAGGAGAACGATTTCGAGCTGGAACAGAAGGAACTCTATCGGCAGGTGCGCGCTGTCGGTGAATCCTTTGTGTTCGTGTGGAAGGACGATGACAAAGAGTTCGGGATCGATGCGACGGTTAACGATGCCCGCAATGTCTGGTGGCCACCCAACGCAAAGCGCAATGACCCTGATCGTGTGGTCAAAATCTGGATGGCTGAGGATGAGGGCATTTGGCGAGCCACTGTGTACTACCGGTATGTGGTGGTGAGGCTGATCGGCCCAAAGATCAATCAGGCTAAGTCGATGCCTGAGGTTCGTTGGTTCACTGTGGATGAGGACGATCCTGGTGGAGAGCACGGGTTTGAGAAAGTGCCTGTTGTTCGTTTTGCCATGCAGCGTAGGCGTAAGGGTGTGATCGGTTCTGTCCGAAAGGGGCAGGATAAGATTAACAAGTTAGTCGCGGGCAAGATGGTAACGGCTGAGTTCAATGCATGGGCTAAGACTATTCTGCTCACTCAGCAAGAGATCGAAGATGGTGATCTCAAGATTCGGCCTGATCGATTCCTCAAGCTGCATCCTGGTGGGGGTGAAGACAGCGCGCCAACGTCCGTGTGGGAATCGTCGCCTAGCGAACTTGCGAACTTCGATGACAGCATTGGTAAGGAAATCGATAAGCTGTTCACGATGGCTGGTCTGCCTGGTCATATGCAGGTTAGGTCTACACGCGAGGTTCCGAGTGGTGCGGCGTACGAAGCGGATGAGGGTCCATTCACTGAGATGATTAACGACATGTCGAAGATGTTCACTGCTTCGTGGGTGGACTTCCTAGAGATGTGCGACATTGAAGACGTTGTGCCACAGTGGAAGAACGCGCACGTACGCAGTGACATGGATGAAGCCACTACAGTCAAGACATTCAAGGAAGCTGGGGTTCCGATCACGCTTGCTCTGCGCAAGTACGCTGGGTGGGATGACGAAGAGATCGAAGAACTTGAGGATCAGCCGTTGTCCCCTGAGGAACAGCAAAAAGCGGCTATGGCTCAGATGATCGCTGGGGTGGATGGTGACTTAAATGCTGATCCCGCGCAAGGTAACGAACCACCAACCAATAACGCTGGTCCAAGTGGACGAAGCGCTCAGCCGACTCCCCCAGGATTGGGCAAGTGACAGAGACATACGCGCCTATGTCGATACCATGTTGGACTTGCGTTTAAACATTGCGCTAGAGGAATTGGTGTACGCCGATGAGTGCGGGCAAGAAGACACGTAAGACTCTGGCCTGGTCAGTGCTGGTCCTCTGTGTGGTTGGGTGGCCTATAAGCGCGATGACAGTGGCTAATGATGAACCTCAATTCGTCCTAGGTCTATCTTGGTTCGCACTCATCCTGACATCGGTTCTCATTGTCATCGAGGTGTAACTATGTCTGTTGCTGAGGACAGTACAGCTAGGTTGCTCGATATTGAAGAGAGCCTAGAGAAGCTAGTCACTAAGCCATTGAAGCTTGTGTTCGTTCAGCTCATGGCTCAGCTTGAATCTGTGTGGCCTGGTGACGATGCTCCACTGTCGGTAAAGCGTACGGCATTGAACAGGATCAATCTCGAGGTTTTTAACAAGGCATCGACTGGTGTTGTAGACAAGTTGCTCGATGGTGCTGAGCGTGCATTAGCTGAGGGCTACACGTCTGGCCTAGAGGAAGCTCAAGAGATCGGAGTAGCCGTTGCAGAAAAGTTCCGTACGTCGATCTCTAGTGAGATCGTCAAAGCTGTACGGTCTGTGCCGCAGACTATCGTTCAGCGTGTACGTGTGGCGCGCACTGCATTGTCCACAGCGGAAACCAAAGCAGATGCGGAAGCAGCGATAGCCGTAGCTGCGAAGTCCATCAATGACGTTGCACGAGTAGCGAGAACGGTAGCGAACCAAGCTAGTAATGAGGGGTTGGCTTTCGCTGCGAGTCTCGATGATGGACTGATCAGCGTATGGCAACCTGAGCGTGACGCTTGCACACGTTGTTTAAACAGAGCTGGGGATATCAACCCTGACCGCTTACCCCCAGAGCATCCCTACTGCCGATGCCGACTGAGGGTGTTGGAGCGTGAAACCGGCAAGGTCATAGCAGCGTCCATCGTGCGTGAGGCTGAGCGCTCCATCCTTAGAGGGTGGTCACAACCGTCTGAGAGTCAGCGCGTGAGAATCGACGCTGCTCGAAAGCTGCTCGCACGTGGAACCAACTTGCCTAAGTCCGTGAAGGAATATGCGCGCACTGCTATTAAGCGTGGTCAATTCCCACGCGGTCGAGACTTTCCGGGGGTTCGATGAACGTCTATCACGTGATACATTTGGGGCCAGTGCGGGATGCACAGACTGAGAGTGATTCTCAGCCGATCGAAACGGAGACAGTTACCGATGACTGCACCGACCGGGAATCAGACGGACTCGAAGACGACAGACGACAAGACGACTACCGACGGAGCGGGAAGCGCCAAGGTAGACGACAAGGCCGCTGGAACTCCGACGGGTACCGACACTGATAAGACTGATGACAGTGGACTCAAGAAAGCCCTTGCTGCTGAACGCAAGCTTCGTGAATCCGCTGAGAAGGCACTTCGTGAACAGGAGCTAGCCAAGCTTCCTGAGCTTGAGAGATTCAAGTCAGAGAGTGAACGGCTCGCCAAGGAAAACGAGAAGCTGACCTTGGAAAACACGAAAATGCGCATTGGTCTTGAGCTGGGTCTTAAGTGGTCGGTTGCCAAGAGGATTACGGGTGACACTGAGGCAGAGATGCGTAGCGATGCGGCAGATCTGTTGAAAGATATCCGTGTCGATGACGATGACAAGTCCAAGGATAATAAGTCCAAGGATAAGGACGCTGTCAATAAGGCAAAGACCAACGATGGTGGGAAGACTGGTCCGGCTGGAAAGCCTGACATGAATGAACTTTTCCGTCGTGCCGCTGGTCGCACTGCCCGCTGACAGCCACCATTTAGGAAGGTAAGGCTGTGGCTGAAATTTCTCGCGCTGATGCACTCGCACTGATCAGCGAGCAGGACATGGGTGAGATGTGGGAGGAAGCGGAGAAGTCGTCAGCCGCTATGTCCACATTCCGCACGATCCGCATGACCAAGAAGCAGGCCAAGGTTCGTGTTCTCGACACGCTTCCGGCTGCTCCGTCTGGTGGCGCATGGGTGAACGGTGATACCGGAACTAAGCCCACTTTGGACATGTCGTGGGCCAACAAGTACATCGTTGCGGAAGAGATCGCGGGTATCGTTCCGATTCCTGAGAACGTTCTCGATGATGCCGACATGGACATCTGGGGTGAGGTTCGTCCTCGCATCGCTGAGTACGTCGGGTATCACGTAGACCTTGCCGTATTCCTCGGCATCAATGCTCCCGCTTCGTTCCCTGACAGCCTCGCTGAGGGTGCGACTGCTGCGGGTAACGTGCTCGACCTTTCTACCTACCTTGCGTCTGGTACGCAGGATGATGGTGTGGATTTGGGTGGAGCGTACAACGAACTTTTCGGACTCGTTGAAGATGATGGATTCACGACGAATATCGCGTGGACCAAGAAGGCTCAGCGTCGTCTTCTGCGCAACCTCCGCAATTTGAACGGTGACCTGATCTACAGCGATGGTCTCAAGGGTGCTGAGCAGGCTCCGTCCATCTGGGGCGTTGACATGGACTTTGTAGAGAATGGAGCGTTGAACCAGGACGCGAACGTTCTCACCATCGCGGGTGATCGATCGAAGGCGATTCTCGGTATCCGTCAGGACATCGAGTTCAAGTTCCTCGACCAGGCCACCCTGACTGACGGTAACGGCAAGGTTCTGCTGTCGCTGGCTGAGCAGGATGCAATCGCTCTGCGTTTCAAGATGCGTATCGGTTTCCAGGTTGCCGACCCGATCACGTTCGAGTCTGGCGCTGGTGGGTACCCGTTCGCTGTGATGGTTGCCTGATCCTTGGTTCTCTGTGGAGGGTGGCTAACAACCACCCCCACATTGGTTGCAAGTTCTCGGTTTAGAGAGGGATTGAAGATGCCGAATTTCAGCAAGCGGGTTCAGCTCAAGGGTGTGTTCTACTGGGAGAAGGTTGACGCTACCTCCCTGACGAACGTGACCGTTGCATCGATGGATGCTGGTCAGACGGTTGATGGTGTGGTTCTCACTGCGGGCATGAAGGTTGCCCTTTGTGGACAGAGCACTGGCGCTGAGGATGGTGTCTACACGATCAACGCTGATGGCACCCCGCCGACCCGTACGAAGAACTGGGAAGCTGGTCAGTCCGTTGTGGGTTACGCGGTTCGTGCCAACAAGGGCAGTGCCAACAAGAATCGTGTGATGGTCGTCTATGCTGAGCCTGCTGTGGTCGGCACGAACGATCTCAACTTCATTGAAGGGGAGCGCATCTGATGGCTGGTGTGCGCACTGACAAGGAACGTCGCAAGGCACCCCGTACCGTGTTCCTCACCAGTCCGAACGGGACTGAGATTGAAGTCTCGGCTGATCGTGCTGAGAATCTTCTGTCTCGACCGCCCGTTCAGCGTGGGGATGGAACGTGGCACCGTTATGCCAAGGATGGCGAGCCAACCCTTGTGTCCAATCACGAGGCGAACCAGGCTCTACTGAAGTCGCTCAAGAAGGACAGCGCGAAGAACGACAACGGGGGTGAGTGATGCCTCGCATTGGAATCGCCACTGTGGTCAGTTCCCGTGATGGTGTGGCTCTGCCTACGCCTACCACTGGCAACGCGACTGACAACCACAAGGTGACGAACACTGGCAAGACGAAGGTCTATGTCAGGAACACGAATGGCGCGGCTACGCCTCGCATCGTTACCTTCCGTTTCGCGCGCACTGTGGACAACCAGGCTGTGGCTAGCCGTACCAAGTCCATTCCTGCGGGTGAAACTCAGGTGTTCGGTCCGTTCCCTGTGGAGGATTACGGACAGGAGCTACTGATTGATGTGGCTCATGCGGAACTCACTCTGTACGCTGTGGAGTGATTAAGCCCTTACCTGGGGTGGTTAGGGAAGCTAGGGGGAGTGAGTGATGGCAGTCGATATGACATTGGTCCCTTGGTCTCGACTTGCAAAGCTTGCTCCCCCTGGCACTAACGGTGAAGAACTTCAAGCGGCTGCTGATCGATACGCGCTGACTGGTGATTTGTACGCCGCGTGTGCTGACCTGTGGGAAGAAAAAGCAATGGCTGTTGATACGTCGCCTGACGAAATTCCGGCCACTCCCACAGAGGACAGAACCGTCAAGTCTGTGACACAGGATGGCATCAGCATCACGTACGCAGACGAAGCATTGATCGGTAACAACATGTCGAGTCGGCTTGCGAGTCAGGCTGCATTCATGGCTAAAGCTCGATACTTCCGGTCACGTGCGAAGGCATCGACACCCCTCATGCATGATGTGGACTATGAACCGTACCTTGGTCGTGGTCGCATGGAACGTGATCCTGATCTGATCATCCCCGTCAATGAGGTGACAGAGCTGTGATCCCCATCCACACGACTACCGTCACAGTGCGCGGGATTCGTCCACAGTCGGCTGTCGATCCTGGCGCTGAGGGCTACGACCCCCAACCGACCCCCGTCGATCTGGTCACTGGCCTACGCGCCACGATCACTCTGCCTGCGTTTAAACGTCAAGTCCCAGCGGACCAGGTCGATCTATACGCGCTGAGGACAGACCCGTTCGAGATCACTCGGCATGACACCATCATTGATGAGACGACAGGTGTTGAGTACGAAGTGGATAGCGTCGGTCCGTCCACACCTGAGATGTTTGGGCTAGCTCACACTGTGGGCTACATCAAGATTACTCGTGGTCTCAAGAGTGGGGGTCCTGACGATGGCACTTCCAGACTCTAAGGCTGTGTTGCGTAGTTGGCTACGGGGTAACGCTCCGATCTTCACAGTCATTGATAACCGCACATACTTTGCGATGCCTGAGCAGGATCGTCCACAGGCGCCATTCACCGTTCATTACAGGGTGGGTGGCTTAGTCGATGACATGTGGCAGGACTATCCAGACTTCATCATTGAGTGTTGGGGAAACAACCAGAAAGAAGCTGATGACCTTGCGCGACTGATCGCGGGTCAAATGCTGACACTCGAAAATGGTCGTCATCCCATTGTGGATGGGGTGCGCATCTGTGGAGCACAGGTGAATAGCATGGTGCCTATTGACGGTACTAAGTGGGCAAAGCGCACGCGACTCGACACGACCTTTCATATGAGGCTTGTGTGAGATAGTGTTGCGTCAATGGCTCACGGCGTAGCCATCGAAGGCACCCTTTATGGCAAAGGATGGATGTCATGCCTGACACTGCAAAGCCTGCTGAGGCTGAGGCTCAGAGTGGTCCTAAAGCGGGATCGTTCTATGAAGAGTCTGTGACGGTTCTGACGAATGCCTTCGATGCGACGAAGCCAAGTCTCATTGAGGAAGCGGGGAAGGTCTTCATTGCCGCTGCCAAGAAAAACGGCGTGACGATCGACGCAACCTCTCTTCGACTGATCTCTGTCAATCATCGTGTGGGCAAGTCCGCCGAATACACGTTTGAGGGCAAGGTCAAGTGACAACAGGCTATTTCGTCAAAGTGTCCCGCGTCGATATTGATGCAGGGACACTTAATGCTGCCCTTGATGGGGATCAGGCTCAGCGCAAGATGGACGAAGTAGCCGATGCCGCAGAAAACATGATGGTGTCTATCTGCCCTGTGGACACCGGCGCACTAGTCAAATCCATCGAGACTCGCAAGTTTGGTCGTGGTCGTCACGTTGGATCGTGGCTCCACTATGCACCACATGTTGAGTTTGGTCATGAGACCGAAGCTGGTACATGGGTACCCGCGCAACCGTTCGTGCGACCCGCAATCGATGCGGCACGTGCAGTGATCAAGAGAGGAAAGTGACAATGCCTAATCCCGATAAGGTAAAGGTTGGCGCGGGTCTGCTCTATGCCGGGCCGATCGGAACCGTTGAGCCGACCAACCTCACTACGCCGTGGGCAACTGTCGATGTCGACTGGGTACCGATCGGGTACACAGAGGAAGGTCATGAGTTCACCTCTGAACCTTCCTTTGAGCCGATCGAAGTTGCCGAAGAGAAGCTTCCGATTCGATACGACAAGAATTCTCAGGAAGAGACGCTGTCGTTCCAGGCTGCTGAAATGACCCGTGAAAACCTGACCCGCGCTTTCAATGGCGGCACGGTGACCACCCTCTCTGGCAGCGTGGTTCGATTCGAGCGTCCCGATGTGGACGATGAGGATATCTACCTGATGCTTGGGTGGGAGTCCAACGATGGTGAGGAACGCTGGGTGTTCCGTAAGTGCATCCAGGTTGGAGCTGTCAGCATCGCGCGTCGGAAGTCGCCTGACAAGGCACTGATTCCGATGGAGTTCCGTCTCGTGGTTCCGTCGCCTGGTGTCCTCCCGTGGACTTCGATTCTGGAAACCGCCTGATGGATGAACCGATTCTCAAGTTCTTTGAGTTTGAGCACCTTCCCGCTCATCTCAAGGAAGTCAGCAAGCGATTCCATGATGATGCTCACTGGCTTGTGGACAATGTTCCTCGTTGTCCCGAAAGGACGGTAGCGCTTCGTAAGTTGCTTGAAGGAAAGGACGCAGCCGTACGCGCTGCTCTGTAATTCAGTTGTGGGGGTGGCTCACACGGCGTGGGTCACCCCACCACCCCAGAAAGGGAATGGCTCCCATGAATGACAACATTGTTGAAGGAACTGTGCACGATGGTCAGGGTGGAATCTTCCTCCTGGTCCGTGATGAGGCTTTCGAGATTCGGCGTGTGTCTATCTCGTACCCAATGATGAAGTTCGCTCAGGCTCGCCGAAAGGCTGAGGTTCGCATTCCGAAGCACCTTCCGGAGGAACACCCCCAGCGCAAGAAGGCTGAGGAAACCCGGAACAATGCCGGAATGGAAATCATGGCACTTCTCTTGGATGCCACCCAAATTCTTCTGAAGCCTCATGAGCGAGAGCGCTTCGATCAGTACATGATGGAACTGTCGATGACTGACGAAGGTCTCAAGCCTGGTGAACTTGAGGAATCGATCTCTGCCGCAATGGCTGCTGTTGGGGAAGTGGATGAGGGAAAACCGGAGAGTACGTCTTCCACCTCCTCCAATGGTTCGGAGAAAACGAGTCAGAATGTGCGGGTTATCTCGTCTCGCAAGGTTATGCCAGAGGATGGGTTGTCGATGAAGACTCCGGCGAATCACGACCAATTCGTTCACGACGCGACCTAATAGAATCAATTCCTCTCCCGTTGTTAATTGACTGGATCTACGCTCACTTAGTTAAAGACATGGATCGGAAGCAGAAAGCAGACTTCGATGCCAGTCTCTACTATGCGAGTACCACTCAAGACAACAATGCTGGTCGAGAACGACAGCTAGAACGGGAGCGGAAAGCACGGGCAGAGAGCGTTTAAACGTTGGGGGTTGGACATGGCACAGAACATCGGTAGCGCGTATCTCGAATTTATGCCGACTCTCGCTGCCAGTGCCATGTCCAAACTCTCTGCTGAGGCATCGAAAGTTGGCGCGACCGCTGGTAAGTCGCTAGGCGACACCATGACGAAGAGTGCCGAAACGTCCACAAACAAGATGGGTGAGATCGGCACTAAAGCGGGTAAGGCACTCGGTGACAATCTCGCCAAGAGTGCCAAAGCTAGCGGCAACCTGAATGGTCTTGCTCAGGAAGCTAACCGCGCGCTAGCTAGCATTAAAGACAAAACCATCAATGTCGATGCAGACGCTAACAAGGTCAAAGCTAGTGTGAGTACCGTCAATACTCTCATTGGTACGATCAAAGATAAAGCTGTCGACATTGTGGTAAACAATGACAAAGTCAAGGCTAGCGTAGCTACAGTCAACACTCTTGTCAGTGGCATCAAAGACAAGACCATCAATGCAGTGATGGATAATGCTAAGGTCAAGCAAAGCGTTGCGAGTGTCAATAGCCTGCTTGGTACGATCAAAGAAAAGATCAAAGTTGATATCGAAGTGGATACACGTGGAGCGAGGGAAAAGCTCCGTGATCTAGCTGACGATATGAACAACACTGAGCAAGAAGGACGGTTGCTCAGGGGTGCTATGGCAGCTTTGGGTCCTGCTCTGGTCCCCGCGATGGCTGTTGGTGTGGGTGCTGTGGCGGGTCTGGGTGCCGCAATCGGCGCGGCGGCTTTGCCTCTCGGTATCTTCGGCGCGGCTGTTGGTACTGTCTTTGGTGAGTTTAAGAAGCAACAGGAAAAGATTGACACCCTTAAGGGAAAGCTCGCTAACCTTGACGCTGAAATTGAAAGGTATAAGGCTCTAGGCAAAGACACCGCCGTACTCGATAAGCAAAAAGCCAAGCTACTTGAAAAAATGAATGCTGAATATGCCAAGTTGCCTGAGGGTAGTCGAGCGGCATTCGATGCATTCGAGAACCTAAAGGGTTCGTGGCAAGATTTCATCAAGGCTAACGGTGCTCAGGTTTACGGCACCATGCAACGTGTCTTTGACACACTCACAGCGGGCATCGGCAAGCTTCAACCATTGATGGATATCGGTGCCAAAGCTGGTGAGGCACTGTCCAAGAAGTTTGAAAACTTTGTCAATGGTGGGGGGTTGGATAAGTTCGTCCAATTCATCAGCAAAAATGCCCCTTCCGCTATAAACAATCTGGGTGGCATCCTTAAGAACTTGGGTACGTTCCTTGTCAATGTATTCAAAAACTTTATGCCGACGGGTCAAGGGTTCCTCAAGTGGTTGAACGAAGCTACAGCCAAGCTAGCAAATTGGAGTGCTGGTGATGGACTGACAAAGTTCGTTCAGTATATGAGTGGTAACGGTGGCAAGGTCGCATCGATCTTGGCAGATATCGCTAAAGCGGCTGTCAACATCTCTCAAGCTGTCGCTCCACTTGCGCCTATCAGCCTTGCTGTAGCACAAGCTCTGGCTAAGATCATCGCGGCTGTTCCTCAGCCTGTCATTACTGCGTTGGTGGCATCGTTCGTTGCCTACCGCACTGCCGTTGCAGCCACTACAGCCGTAGCCAAGACTGCCGCTGTCGCAAGTGGTCTGTGGGCTGGTGTCCAAGGAAAGAACACAGCGGCCAACTCAACCAACACAGCGTCTATTGTGGCTAACCGTGTGGCGCTGGTTGCACATGCCGCAGCATCGAAGGTTGCGACTGTCGCATCCGCTGCACTCAATGCAGTCATGAGGGCTAACCCATTTGCCATCATCGTTACGGCAATCGCTGCTCTGGTTGCGGGAATCATCCTGCTCTATAAGAACAACGAAACAGCCCGTAAGATCATCGATGGCGCGTGGAAAGCTATCAAGACTGCGATGGTTGCGGTTGCTGACTGGTTTGTTAAGACTGCATGGCCTGCTCTCAAGACAGCGTTTGAGGCGATGGGCAAAGCGGTTGAGTGGCTGTGGAAGAACGCGATTCAACCAGCGTGGAACGGAATCAAGACTGCCGTTGATGTTGCTTGGAAGGCCATCAAAGTAATCATCGATGCGTTTACCACTGCCTACAAGGGACTAGAGACAGCGGCAAACTTCCTATGGAAGAACGTCATTCAGCCCGTATGGAACGGAATCAAGACTGTCATTGAGGTTGCATGGACAGCCATCAAAGTTATCTTCGCTGTCTGGCTGACTCAGTACGTGCTGATCGGTAAGGCTGCCGAGTTCCTTTGGAAGAACGTCATTGTTCCAGTGTGGAACGGGATTAAGGAAGCGATCTCGGCTGCATGGAACTTCATCAAAACGAACGTTCTCGATGCTTGGCAAACTTACATTAAGGGTCCTTTTACGTCGGCGTGGAATGCATTCAAGACATTCTTTGAGACGTTGTGGAATGGACTTAAGACGTTCCTCACCAACACATGGAACAGCATCAAAACCACAGTCTTTGACGCATGGCAGACGTACATTAAAGGTCCGTTCACTACTATGTGGAATGTGTTCAAAGCTGCGTTTGAGTTGCTGTGGAATACATTGAAGACGTTCCTCACCAACACTTGGAACACGATCCGAACGACGATCTTCGATGCTTGGCAGACGTACATTAAGGGACCATTCACAGCAATGTGGAATGCCTTCAAGACATTCTTTACAACGCTGTGGACCACCCTAAAAACGTTCCTGACAACCACATGGACTGCTATCAAAACGACGGTCTTTGATGCGTGGCAAACGTATATCAAGGGTCCGTTCATGACCATGTGGAACAACTTCAAGACTGGCTTTACTGTCCTGTGGACCGCCATAAAGACCATGCTCACAACGATATGGAACGCTATCAAGACGACAGTGTTTGATGCCTGGCAAAACTACATCAAGGGTCCATTCACCGCGATGTGGAATGCGTTTAAATCGTTCCTCACAACGCTGTGGAATGGCATCAAGTCCATGATGCAAGCTGCATGGAACTGGATCAACAGCAACGTATTCACACCTATCAAAAACGGAATCAACGATCTCAAGACAAAGTTCCAGTTGTGGAAGACTGCAATTGGTATTGTTTGGGATCAGTGGAAGAACCACATCAAGTCTGGTTGGGACTGGGTAAAGACAAACGTCTTCACTCCGATGCAGACGTTCATCACTAAGACGATTCCTGACGCATTCACTACGGGTGTCAATGCGGTTAAGACTGCATGGGATAAAATCCAAGAAATTGTTAAGGTACCTGTTCGCTTCGTTGCGAATACGGTTCTTCGTGATGGTCTCTTCAAGGCATACAACAGCATTGCGGGTAAGGTTAACGCTCCCCAAATCACGTGGGGAGGTGTCAGCTTTGCGACTGGTGGTGTTCTTCCTGGCTATACGCCTGGTCGTGACGTACATCAATTCGTGTCGCCTACAGGTGGGCGGCTGAACCTCTCTGGTGGGGAAGCTGTCATGCGTCCTGAGTTCACCCGCGTGATTGGTAAGTCTGGTGTAGACACACTGAATGCCGCTGCCCGGTCGGGTGGGGTAGCTGGTGTGAAGTCGGCACTCGGACTGGCGCGGGGCGGCATTGTCTCTGGTCCTCATGGTGGTCCGTCTAAGGATCGTTCCGTGATGTCGACAATGTGGGAGGGTATTACTGGTCTTGGATCTAAAGTTCTTAACCCGATCAGTGGTGTTGTGAATGGACTGTTGGGCAAGATCCCAGCTAGTGGTGAGTTACTGAACCTGTTGAAGAACGCAGTAAAGACACTCGTTGGGCAAGCGGGTAAGTTCATCACTTCCTTCTGGGGTGGGGGTGATGGCGCTAGCTCAGCGGGTGGAGGTGCTACGCCTGGTGAGGGTGGCTCGCCTGGTGGATGGGCTTCAATGTGGGGATGGGTCAAGAAGAACTTCCCAAGTGCACAGTTGTTCAGTGGCTATCGAAACAGCTTCACGCTGAGTGGTAACAAGTCACTGCACGCGAGTGGACGTGCCATTGACATTACGCCGAACCGTGCGATCTCTGACAAGATCATTAGTACGTTCGGAAAGAACATCACTGAGCTAATTTCACCGTGGCCTAGTGACCACTACCGGAATGGGCAGAAGCACAATTACTCGCACGCGATTGATGCTCAACACGGCGTGTACGGCAACAATGCACACATCCACTGGGCAATGAAGAATGGCGGAATCTTCGATAACGGTGGTATTCTCAAGCCTGGCAAGTTTGCGGTTAACGCTGGTCGTAAACCGGAAGCTGTTCTCAACCCTGCTGAGTCTGAGGGATTGAAGGCTATGGGTCTGGACACATTGGCCGATAAGCTGGATGAAGTAGTTGAGGCTATCGATCGGGTGGCACCTGGGGTCGGTGCACACATCAGAGGTTCTGGTCGAGGACTCATCGCGGGGGGACGGAGCGTTTAAACAGTCATGGTTGCAATCGAGCTAGGTAAGACCTTCGTCAATCTCGTGTCCACGGGTGCGCTGGTCGCTGCCTATACGGGCAGGGGACGTACGCGCGCCAAGTCCCAAGAGGGCAGCGTAGAGCGGTTCGCTGGGGGCCGATTCCGGTCGATCTCCACTGAGGGTGTGGCTGGTTCTCAGACATTCACCTTGCGTGATGTCTCGCCCGCTGACCTAGCCACCCTAGAAGGATGGATCGGCGAGCTTGTATTAGTTCGTGACAACAGGGGACGACGCATGTTCGGCACGTATTACCAAGTGAACTATGCTGATCGCCCAAATGAGAATTACTACGATGTTGAGTTGAACGTGCTTGAAGTCTCTTACAACGAGGGGGTTTGATGCAACCGCGTATTGCGCCGATCCGCTCTGACTTGACAGAGACTCAGATTGAAGCACTCATCAAGACAGATACGTCGATCACCATCGGTCGTGGCATGGAATTGCTCGACAAAAATTTGACGGTTGTCACTGACATCACAGATGATCTCCAAGCTTGTACTGTGAGTCATGACAACTTTGCCACCCTACATGGACACTTGACGTGCACGCTTGCTCGGCAACTCACCTGGGGACGTGCCATCGTTCGCCCGTTCGTGACGATAGACAACGGCGTTCAGAAGGCTAGATTCAACATGGGTGCCTACTTCACGAACACACCAGCCAACGAGGAAGATCGAACCCCAGCGATGTTCTCTGTCGAGGGCTATGACATCCTCAATGGATTAAACAACCTTGTTGGAGACAGCTATGCGATCAACATTGGTGACAACTACCTTGTTGCGGTTGAAGCGATCTTGCAGGGTCAGGGCTTCACACAGTACGCTATCGATCCGTCGCGCGCGTCAACCGTTGCGGTTGCACCTAAAGCGTGGCCGATCGATGACCAGACCACGTGGCTAATGATCGTCAATGAGATCCTATCGATGGTTGGCTACCGGTCGATTTACTCTGATTGGGATGGTCGGCTAATCTGTGAGTCTCACAACGCGCCCGTTGATCGTGCGTCTGAGTGGACATACACACGAGGACAATTCGATGGTCAGCTAGTGCCAGGAACAAAGATCAATCACGATTACTTCGCTGCACCTAACCGCTGGGTTGGTATCCGTCAATCTACTCAGGACACCACAGGTACCGTGACCCTGACTGAGGGCAACGGCATCTATACCTACCTCAATGAGACTGACGGAGAGACATCGATCTCTGCACGCGACCAGGAGATTACGCGAGTGATCCAGATCGAAGCTGCTGATCAAGCTGCGTTGGTCGCGGCTGTCCGGGCTGAGGTAGCTAAAGACAAGGCTATCGGTACATCGATCGAAGCTGCTACAAGTTGTAACCCTCTACATTGGCATATGGATGTTGTGACTGTGCAGACGACAACGTTAGGTAGCGTCAAGGTTCTATCTAACACGTGGTCGATGGACTTGATGAATAAGGGAAACATGTCTCACAGTTGGGCTGTCCTATGAGTCTTGAGACTGACATTCTGCAAGCGTGTAAGGAACTCATCGCACGCTCTAAAGACATCGTTGGTTACGCGGGTAAGGTCACGTCTTACGACGCTACCAACAAGATTGTCAATGTGGCTATCGATGGGGCTAACACTTCGATTCCATGCACGCCTCTCGATGACACTAACATCGTAGTTGGTCGTCGTGTAGTTATCTTCAAGGCTGGCGGACAGTTCTATCTACTAGGGACACTCGGTAACAGGGTCGTAAACTTCCCTACGTATACGGGTAGCCACCCGACCAACACGAACCCAGGTGATGCCTGGTTCCGCGTAGACTTGGGTCACGCCTACATGAACATTGCTGGCACGGCAACGCAGATGGTTTGAGGTGAATTATGGGCTCCATCGCTACAACCACATTTGTCGATCCACTGCGTTACCCTAGCCAACAGTTCATCGATCGTGAAAACTACGATGGTCAGCTATGGTTCCTTCGTCGCACTGGACAGACGACATTCGATATCTACCGGTCGTCTGACAACGGGCAGACGTGGGCAGCGGTTGCGGGCACGAGTGTCACGCGCGCAAACCTACAAGAAGTGTCCGGCCTGTTCATGGACTCAAGTGGACACATCCACATCACGTACCGTGTGTATGAGTCTGGCGCTGACAAGATTTTCTATCGTCGTCTTCCGGCTGACAGTGGCGCATGGTCGGCAGAGTCCCAAGTCGCTAGCGCCAGTGCTGCGGCTGCTGGCAACGTGTATACGGGTATGGATCTCGTTGCGTTTAAACTCGGCACCACGTTCTACGTGCACATGGCAGTAGGCACACAGGATGGTGTGAATGGTGGAGTGACCATCTTCTCTGCCACAGTGTCGAGCACTGGTACATACACCAACCGAAACAACCTGATCAGTGGCACGCGCTCATGGCTGAATGGTCCCCCCGGAATCGTGCACCCGAGCATTGACTTTGTGCACATTGGAGATCGTAAGACCACTACAGGTACGCCGAACCTTTGGCTTGCATGGGGTCGATCGACCACCTACTCAGCGTTGTTCACGTACAACAGTGGACCATCGTGGACTAGCCCCAACTGGAACACTCCGAGTGTTGTCTCTGGTCTGGCACCCAACCAGCCAAGCAACACGGCTGTCTACGATGCTCACTCAGATCAGATGCTTTTCGCTTACCCCAACGGAACCGCTGTGAGGGTGGCTGCTCGAAGCGTCGATAACTCGACTCAGACAACCGTCGATTCTCCCGCGCACCCACAGGGAGTCATTCGTCATACAGCGATCTCTGTCAGTTCAGCTACCAGCAACATCCGAGTTTTTGCCGTGGGCACGAGTAACGGTCAGCTTTACTATGTGGACTACGACAAAGCTAACAACTCGTGGTCTGCCAGTTGGACAGCCGTTAGCGCATCGGCCATCATCGGTACTGACAGCAATAACTACAGCGTACGGCGTGTCAACTTCGGTAATGGGCACAACGATGTTGTCGTTGCCACTGGCGCTGGTCCGGCATACAACCTGATCTCTACTTCGTCCACAGCGGCAAGCTCGCCAAAGACACCTGTCATCACAAGTCCTGCCAACGTGACAACTAAGGATGTCGCTTCCCCTCTGACTCTGGTGTGGACATTCCAGGATGATGATCCGTCCGATTTCCAGGATTCTTACGCTTTGCGTCGTGCAATCGGTGCGGGATCGTTCGAGTACTACAACGCAACGGCTGGAACCTGGGGAGGTTCAGAAGTCTTCAACCTAAGTGGAACAACCAGTGTCACGCTGCCTGCTAGCTGGGGTGCTGACAGCGACGCTAACCACTTCTATTCGGTCAAGGTTCGTGACCAGCAAGGCAACTCAAGTGCCAACGCTACTAACGTCACGATCGTTCCTTCATCGAAGGACAATCCCACCATCACTAGCCCAACGGCTAGCCCGAACACAGCGCTAGTCACTGCCTCGTGGACAGTCGCCACTCAGACCGCTTACCGAATCGTGTTGGCTATCACATCGACTGGCGCGGTTGTTCGTGACACGGGGTGGGTGACATCGACTGCCACGAGTGTCACGCTTCCTGATGTGTTGCTTGCTCAGAGCTACACAATGTACTTGACCACCCGCAACGATGAGGGGTTGGAATCGAACACTGTCACTCAGGTCTTCACCCCTGCTTTCACACCGCCTCAAGTGGCAACCCCACTGCTTACTCCACTGTCGTCAATCGGTGTGATTCGATCGACCATCACCAACCCCGATCCTGTGGGTGCTGAGGCTACGAACCTGAGCAACGCTGTCTATCGGCGCAAGGTTGGTGAGACTGGTCCTGGTGTGAGGGTGGCTACGATCATCCCATCGACACCCGTGAATCTGGTTGCGCCATACCGTAAGTCGTTTGAAGAGACTGACTCTAGCGCTAGCTGGGGTACTGCCAATGGTTCGATCTCTACGGCTGCACGTGACACTACTCAGTTCCGAAGTGGAATCGCTAGTTACGCTCAGACTGCCGTGAACGGTACCGGGTTTGCTGGTATCAACTTTGGTCCACTGAATACATTCCCTGCTGTCCCTGGTGATCAATTCTTCCTGTCGTTCTGGTTTAAGGCAAATGCTGGCATTCAGGTTCGTGGACAGGTGGGGTATCGAAACGCAGCTAATGCTAGCAATGGTTCACCATCACAAGGTGCGTTGGTTGTCGCAACTGGTTCATGGCAACAGTTCACAATGACCAGTACAGCGGCACCCGCAAACACAGCGTTTGCGTTCCCAAACCTAGGCTCAAGCCCTACGGCAAACGTGGCTGGTGACAAGATCTACGTTGATGACGTAGTGTATTACAAGACTGGATCAGTCGCTACGCCTGTGTCCTATGACGACTTTACAGCGGCAAGCGACACCCAGTACGAATACAGCATTGTCACCACAGCCATTAACGGGAGCGTGAGTCAAAGTGCGTGGGTTTCATAATGGGACAAATGCGGGTAAGCTTGCCCTAAGAATTTTACTCGCGTTGGTGTTGGTCGCATCGGTTCTGGTCACTGTCTCGTCTTGCTCAGGTGAGGTGCGGGAACCGATAGCGGTTTCGTCTGCCACCACCCCACCCTCTGAGATGAGGCAAGAAATGTTGCTTGGTGTTCACGAACAGTATCAGGCTGGCCCGAACAGGACTACCCCTGTGGAATCGTTGGGTCGATACCCGCAGATGGCAGCGACCAGGGAGTTTAAGGGTGGCGAGATCGTTCCTCAGAATCTCATCCCCAGCTTGAAGAATCTGTGTCAAGCAACTTGGGACGCTGGTCTAGTGTGTACGGTCAGCTTCAAGTTCAGCAAGGCTGATGTGTTCAATGGCAAGTGGCAACCGTTCATTGAACAGGCTGTGTCTTGGATGCGCGACAACGGTTACTCTCAGCGTACGATCCTGGTTCCTTGGCATGAGCCAGAAGACGACGCTACCGACAGCTTCCGCAACAAGCGCAAGACGTTTGACAGTGGAGCAGAGTTTGTCGCGTACTTCAATCAGATTCATCAGTGGGTCAAGCAAATCGACCGCAACCTCTACACGAGTCATGCAGCTTTGGGTTACGCCTACCGTGACAAGCGGGGTGGACCAAATGACAATACTGCATGGGTGGAGGACGCTAGCGATTGGGTGACCAATGCGGACATCCACAGCATCGACATTTACTCTGGCCGATCGTTCCCGCTCAACCACACGTTGGGCACTAGCCCTGCGTTTAAACGTTGGAAGACGTATGTAGCGGGATCGATGCCTTGGGGTGTCTCGGAGCGTGGGTGGATCACTGGCAAGTACGGCGGACACGCAGAGCGGGTCGAGTCGATCCGTGCCGAGTTCGATTACCTGACCAGGCTTCCGCGTGAAGAACTTCCATACTTCTATCTGGTGTGGAACACAGAAGGCACGGAGAACGATCCTAAAATCATCCTCGATGAGTCTGGCATCGAAGCTGTCAATGAGGGATTCGCGCGACTCTATGAGTACGCAACCACCCCCGTCGACCCCGAACCCACGCCTGATCCGAACCCCAGCGGAGAGGTGGACTGTCCTACATGCAATGGCAACGGCAAGGTACCGGCATCCTGGGAAGTGACTTCCACTGTACGTGCGGGTATGCGCTCATGACCAAGACACCGTGGATCATGCGACTCCCCCAGGGAGTCAGAGAACAACCAGCGTGGATTTTCATTGGACTGCTTTTGTCCCTTGTGGGTCTGAGCTACGCAACGGGCGTGACCACCTCATCAATCAGTCAGGTGATCACAACGGTTGGTTTGCGTGTGTGGGGTAGCATACTCTTCATCGCGGGATTGATGGTCATCATGTCTGTGGTTCGTGCGAAGGTTGCGTTTGAGAAATTCGCACTGAGGATCATGAGTATGGTGCTGTTCTGTTATGTCGGCTGGATTGTGACGGCTATCGATTGGAAGCGTGCGGCAATGACTGTCGCACTTGGACTGATCGTCATCTGTTCGGCTGAGGTGCGCATCGCGTTCCTTAAGCTACAGTTGCAAGCGCCAACGATCCAATCGATCAAGATCGAACTTCCGTTAGAGAGTGATCCTGATGAGTGAGACTCTTCTAGTTTCGATCATCACAGCGCTAGCCACAGGTGGAGCGGTTACAGCGCTGGTCAGTTGGTTGAAGGATCGCAAGAAAGACACTGCCACTGCGGCATTGACGGACATGCAAACCCTTCAAGCGAAGTTGGCCTATGTCGAGCAAGTAGCCAACTTTCAAAAAACGCACATCGAAGATCTTCACAAAGAACTGGCTCAGGAGAGAGAATCAAAGCAAAAGATGCGTGGTCGCGTGACTGAGCTAGAAGAAGAAGTGGATAAGCTCAAGCGTCAAGCGGCAGACACAAAGGATCAATGCGATCGTATGTCTCTCCAATTGAGAGCATTCATGCAAGATTCAGAAGGGGAGATTCGCTGATGTGGTTCCTGAATCGCTGGCTTACTAGCTGGCGAACCAAGATCAACGGAGTGTTTAAACAACGCTCGAAGCGGAGCGACGGAACCATCGGTGACCTTCGTCATCAGGCATCGATCAGCGAGCATAACCGTGACTGGGACGGTTCGGTCGATGCGTGGGACATGGACGTAAATCTCTTTGGTTCGTCCAATGAGACTGGTTCCAAGGATGAACTTGCAGAGATCGAAAATCTCAAGCGTGCGTTTGAGGCTGATCCTGGTTCTCAGCTCTGGATTCACAAGGGACAGATTGCCAACCGCGACATCAGCAATTGGCGACGCCGCACGTACTACGGTGCCAACAAGCATGACAAGCATGTGCACTGGCAGTCACGTTCATCGAAGGAAACCACTACGTTCGCCGGTAACATCGATGACGTTGAGGATGCCATCAACGCACCTGAAATGAAGCCTGTTAGCCACACCAGCGAATCAACGTCTGTTGCTCCGAAGTGGCCGATGGGACCTGATGCCTACTTCAAGGCATCGAAGAAACCGAAGTACAGCGTTACCGTCAAGGCGTGGCAAGCTCGCATGAAAAAGCGCGGGTGGAAGATTGAAGCTGACGGATACTATGGGGATAGGTCTGCCTCGATTCTTCGTCAGTTCCAGAAAGAAAAGAAGCTCAAGATTGATGGGCTTCTTGGTCCCAAGTCCTTTGCAGCCGCATGGTCTGCAAAGATCACCTAGAAAGGATTGAATCATGGTTGCTGCTAAGGCGTGGGTTGCCTTCGTGCTGAGTGTCCTGACCGGACTCTCTGAGATCTACGTTGGGAACATCTACCTGACCATTGCAATGATGGTCGTGACGGGTGTCGGTACGTACCTTGTGCCGAACACTCCTGCTCGCTCTGTTCCGGTAGAATAGAGCAGAATCGAATCGACCCGTGTGAGGGGTGGTCATGCCAACTATCTATCTCAACGAACAACCTGTTGTAGTGAGTCAGGCTCGCTATAACGATCTCATCAAGAGAAAAGGTTGGTATGCCACCCCCACACCCAGGACTAGCGAAGAGTTTAAGCCAGTCGCAGATGACGATGACCCTGAATCTACGACCAGCGAATATGACGCACTGTGGAATACCGGTAATCAGATCTGTGTGCCTACGCCTAGCGGTCAGGGTGCGGCAACGTTGTCTCCCACCTCAGGTACGGCGTATCTGACTGGTGGTCCGGGAATGGTTGTCCCCGCTGGTGTGGAAGTACAGGGAATCTCCTTTGTGTCAGGTGCAGCCAACGTCACTCCCACACATCAATTCGCATTCATCGCTGTGCCCGATGAGACTGGTCTGAATCAAGCTGTGTTGGTCGCTGTCAGTGGTGACTTGCTGAATGCGGCGTGGGCTGCAAACGCAGTCAAGAAGTTTTCATTCAGGACAGAAGACGGTGGGTCTGGTTTCTGGACTCCTCAGGTAGACACTCCCATCTATGGGGGTATCTGTCAGGTTGCGGGTACGCCTTCCACTCTCCGTGGGTTTACGTCAAACGGATTCCTTGGCGCGCAGATGACTCCTAAGTGGTTTGCTTCTGCGTTGGGTGGGGGCAAGGTATACCCGAAAGACTTGCACACGGTGATGCTGCTCAATGACTCCGCTACGTACCCGTTCTGCCGAGTGTCGAGGACGTACAACTGATGAGCTATAACCCTCCCATGTGGATTCCGAACTACGATTCTCCCGTCGATGCTCCGTCTCCCTACAGCTACGGTGCGGGTGAACCTCCCGCTACATGGCGGCCGTTCAATAACAGCTCACCGTGGAACACGCCGATCGGTGCGAGTCCCACTGTTGCTTCTGACAGCGCTGCCGTTGTGACGTGGCTCAATAGCTTGGGTGGTCCTGTCGATCGATACATGGGTCAGGCTGGTACTGCGGGTGACTACGATCATCCCGTTTACTGGTCGGCTAGCGGGTCACCGTTCGTGCGTGTCAAGCTGTCCGGCAACACTGGTGATCCGTCCACTATCTACACTCCGAGCACTACGGGTAAGCGTCTGCGTGTGAGTGATCTGCATAACCGACGCATTCCGTTCCCTGCGGGTGCCACTCCTGCTGGGGGTACCGATGGACACCTCACTATCGCAACCGCTGATCGTGTGTACGACATGTGGCAAGCGAACAACTGGCAACCGGGGGATGGTCGCTACGGTTGCGGATATGGCGCGGTCTATGAGTTGAACGGTGACGGATCATCGACTGACGGACACAGCGCAACCGCTGGTGGCGTGAGCCTGGTCGCTGGTCGTATCCGGCTGTCTCAGCTCCAAGCTGGATACATCCCACACGCGCTAGCTATGGTCGTCAAGTACGTTCGTCGCAACGTAGTTACGGGTGTCGCTACCGGCTGTGCTACCCCAGACCCTACGACAACGGCAGGTGACGCAAACGACTTGCAGCGACCTGTCACGGGTTCCCGCTTCCAACTGAACTACACGCAAGCTGAGATCAACGCGCTTGCTGTGCCCGCGTGGAAGAAGACGATCCTTCACGCGATGCGCGAGTTCGGAATGATCATCATGGACACTGGTGGTCAATCGTGGGGTTTGCAATTTGAGTCGGGTGCGGTCGATGTCGCCAATGGACAGCCGGACCGTTGGCGCGCGTTTGCTGTTGCTCAGGGATGGAATCAGGTTGTGGATGTCGGTAACCCGTACGTCATGCCTCTCAAGACTGGTGTTGACTGGACGAAGCTTAGGGTTGTTCAGTGATCAGTCTCGATGATTACAAGGATGCTGACCCCACAGGAAAGCACGATTCCACAAAGGGCATTCAGCGTGCCATCGATGAAGCGTCACACGCTGGTCAACCGCTGTGGTGTCCTGTGGGGCTGTATCGCGTGCGCACTCTGTACGCGCGTAACGGGCTGGTAATGTCGGGTGTCCATCCTGGCGGGTATGGTCTAGACGTTGCGCAACAGACCCGTTTTGGGTTGATCGCTGGGACAAACGCATCGATGTTTGTTGGTCCGTCTGACACAGCCCATGTCCGGCTGAACCGCATCCACTTCGACGGAAATAAGAACAATAACAAGACAGGTAACGTCATCGATTTGACGGCTGTCAGTAACCCCGTTGAAGCACAGTGGCACATTACGGATTGCTTCATCGATGCCGCACCTGAGAACGGGATCTTCGTTGGGTTCGGTCGTAGGGCAGTCAAGATCTCAGATTGCACGGTCAACTACTGCGGGCAGAATGGCATCAGGATCAATGCCTCAGACGCTCACGTTGATCGATGCATTGTGGGATCGAATCGTGTGCATGGGATTGGTGTGGGTGGCACAGTGTGTAACATCGAAAGCTGTGACATCTATGGCAATGGCGAAGATGGCATCTGCATCTACTCCACAATTCAGATGGTCGGCTTGCATGGTAACCGCATCGACCGTAACAAGCGCTATGGGATCTCGCTCAGTGGTCGCAACAAGGCTGTGAGCATCACTGGGACAATCTTCCACAGCAACGGCAAGCAAGACACGATGATCGGTCTAGGGTGCTCTGAGATCGAAGAGACAGCCAACGTGCATGGGACGGACACCTAGCCACCCGCCACACAGCGTGAGAGCCTAGCAACCCCCCAAGGGAAACTAGGCTCTCTGTGTGTTTAAACGCTCTCAGAACTCTTGCATCCTAGGAAGCTAGGACACTTCACTCTTCGTCTCATCGACGGTCATCGATTCTCCCACGTACCGGGCATGTGACCAGTACATGACTGCCTTGCAGATTGCTCCAATGAGGGTGGTTGCGACGATGCCACCCACCAACACCAGAGCAAGACACACCATGAACCACTGATCACCCGACATCGGTTCCATTTAGATTCCTCTCTAGCTTAGGCACTGAGCCGAACTTCCTTGACGTACACCCCACCTTGTGACCCGTACTGCATCCATGCGCCGGGGAAACCCTGATCCTTCTTGCGCTCCACTTCCCGCTGTAGTGCAGCTACGTAGTCAGTCATGTCCTTCACTGCATCAGGACAATCGATATCAGTCACAATCAAAGTGATTTCCATGTCTCCCCCTAGATACTCGACAGAGATAGAAGAACGTTCACAGTGATGACAATCGCTAGCGTGTCCGTGCGGTTGTACCCCAACCAGGGGGTCAGGAATATAACCGCAACGTCTACAAAGAAGATCACTCGTCATCACCCTCAGGATCTTCACCATCGACCAACATGGACTCACCACAAGGGCACTTGAACTTACCCTCAAACTGATCGATCCACTTCGCGGTTGTCCGGAACTTGAAGCCATCGGCCGGACACTCAACTAGCTTGAGGCGTGTACCCTGCTTCTTGACTCCGGACAGGTTGAGCTTGGTGTGCGGGTACTCCCCCAGATCTTTCAGGATGTCAGCTAGCGCGTGGTTCAGACCCTCACCCGCGACCGTAGCGGTTAGCTTGCCCTCAAGACCCAGAGCACGCGCGCACTTGGCGAAGTGGTTCTGATGTCCCGACTTGCAGTCATCAGAGACGTGGATCAACTCGTGTACTACGGTGGCAGCGATCTTGAGCGGATCATCTTCCACGGGCGAGATGAAGACGTAGCTAAGACCAGCGTTGTTGGCTTGAGTAGGGAAGCACACTCCTAGAGCCTTGCGACGGGGGCCGAATCCCACAGACACCCGCACCTTGTCAGGATCGTATTCAGCGCCAACCTGACTCATCATCGGCTCAAGCGCGTGCACAAGCGCCAGTAACCACCCCTCACGGTTCACCTGAGCAGGATCACTCGCTGGGGGAGCGCTGATCGGTTCGGGAGCGTCAAGGTGGTCACCCTCAGTCTCAGGGTCGATGTCGTCAAAGCAATCGTGGCCCTTTTCGTAGAGTGCTCCACACTTGCCGCATGGCGCTTCCTTGTCAGCTTTCCGCTTCGCGCGCTCAGCCTCAACCAGCGGAAGCAGATCAACCTTCTTGAGTCCCTTGACATCGATGCCGTACGACTTCGCTTCATTCTTCAAAGCGTTGAACTCTGCCAGAGCGCTCATGTCCGTGTTCCTTGTCTGTGTGGGGTGGTGGGTGCCTGTCTTAGACACCCTACCACGTCGTTTAAACGTCAGTTGGCGGTTTCGGCAGAAGGACGGACCATCATGAAAAGTCCGCGACGGTGGGCACGAGAGGCAACCGCCAGAGCAGTCGTGTAGTTGGGGACGCTGTACGCGGTGAACTCGGTAATACCCATCTTCGTGTCAGCGGAGCGAGTCACGATGTAGTCAGACTCATAGGCACCATCGAAGTAGTGTGCCCATGACTGAGTGATCTGAACGGCACTCACGGTGTCAGCGATGAACTCGGTGCGGATGACATCGTAACCGTGATCGATCATTTCTCGCATCGTCTTGCTCCCTCTGTGTGTGTCCCTCACTGCTTTACAACCCAAACACTACGGCATGTTTAAACGGTTGTCAAGCGGAACCTAGAACTTAGTCCAGACACGCGGCGTAGTGACAATCATGCCGTAGCCGTTGACATAGACCAACTCCCGCGTACCGATCAGACCCACCATGACACGGTTGCTTGGGTGACTCAGCCGGATACTGACCACCCCCCTAGCGTCCCTAGTACGGCTGTGAGACATTCTGAGCACCCTTCTTGACCCACGGCAGACGAACCGCTGTGTACCCGCGATCCTTCGACGCATGGACGTACCCCGGTTCGATCAGGCCACACTCAGCCATTACATCGAGCAGCTTGAAGTATTGAGCTTCACTGATCTCATGGTCGATGATCAGGTGGAAGTGATCGGGCGTTGTCGATGGAATCAGCTTGGCAGGCAAATCGAGATCGATCACTACCTTATGCTTGTCTTGGGCAAACGGGTTGTAGTTCTCCGT
>JACCDR011764423.1_pt1 | contig 47641 bp, 69 predicted proteins | sample 7446431 | NCBI WGS metagenome assembly JACCDR01 (sample SAMN15323443, study PRJNA562643) | freshwater metagenome | isolation source: river surface water | place: USA:Blue River Watershed | collected 2017-08-17 | reverse complement strand
TAAAACTCCTGTTAACTCAACTCATGCCCGGTCTGACTAACGGGTTTCATCCGCTAAATATCCCCGGTGATGTCTGGGATTCAATTATTCACGATGATGACGATTTCTGTGCTATGTTAGAATGGCTACAATCTCATAACCTCGGAGAATCGGCATTAACCGTAATGGTATCGGCTGATGGTGTAAAACTTGCCCTTCCCGGTATCTGGTTGCTAGACGGTGAGCCTGTGATCCTCTTCGGGTTTAAGGACAATCAACCCCTATGCGCTAATCTATCCGGCCTTCTACTAACCAAGTCAGAGAAAAACTTGTACACGGCAACCTTGAATGACACAGAGTTTCCGATCCTATTCCGGCTACAGTCTGAGACACCTAATGAATCATTACCTAGCGTCCTGTCTGTGTCTAAGGCTACTTCGCTAGCTAAACCCCTGACGGTAGGATCCAAGGAGGACGACTGGATTAAGCTCCGGGATCTGATTGGGGAGGGTGAATCGATCGAGGTGACGGTTAGTAAGACTGAGGTCAAGTCACTGAGTAAAGACGGTAAAAACTTCAAGGTCTGGTTAGGTTACACAGATCGGGCTACTTTCATGTTGTCAGAAAAACAGTATAATTATTTAGAGTCGGTTAAGGCTTACCGGGAACTAGTGGGTACAGAGGATCAACCACTCAAGATTAAGATTACTCAAGACGGGTATTTTAACGAACACAAGAAATATACCCTTACGATCGCTGACTAATTAACCACTAATTGAAAAACTTTACTAGGGGTAGGGCTAATAACCTTTACCCCTAACTGTGCTAACATGGATTATGTTGCTTTAGATTTCATGTCCCTAGTTCACCCTTTTGCCGCTAAGATGGGTGAGTTAGAACCGCAGATGATACCTGTTTTCTCCCGCCAATGGGTGCACTATTTTGGAAACCCACATATCTACATCCCCACTAAGAACCCGATCGGTTTTGACCCTTTCAATGCTAGACCTGTGTTGTTAGTAGACAGTAAGCTAAAAGGGAAGTATTGGAGACATGACTTTCACCCGGAATACAAGACAGGGCGATCACCTAAATCGGCTCTTTTAATGCAGGTTCGGGATCTGCTGTTGAATTACTGGATTGATCAGGGGTTGCCTGTTCTCTCTCAAGATGGTTTTGAGGCTGATGATTGGGGTGGGGCATTAGTAAAATATACCAAACCTGATGATAAAATTGCACTGGTATCTGTAGACTCTGATTGGGCACAGTTGGTTAATGATCGGGTTATGTGGCTTGATGTTTTCCCACCGTCCCGCCGTAGGGAGCTACACCAAAAAAAATCAGTACTTGGTCCTGTAGAGGTTCTAGAGCGGTTTAATAATCAAGCGGCATTCAAGAAAAATAGACTGCTCAAGACCCCCCATGATCTGGTTGACTATAAGCATGAATTTGGTGATAAGTCAGACAGAATTCCCCCCGGTCGGTTAGTTCCAAAGGGTATCATTGATCTAACCAACCCACTCAGAGAACCGGATCAGGTAAAAGAGATTATTGAAGGTCTGGGTAAGTATGGGGTATCTGTACAAATCAAACCCCCTAAACTTGACAAGCATCACATGTATGCAGTACCATCTTGGATAAATGACGAATACTCACAAGTGGGGGATCTAATCTATGATACTTAAACCCGTGCCACTAACTACACGTTGGGAGATGAAACAAGAGTTGGTAATGAGAGAAGGTTGGTTAGTTCGTTGGGATGGTCAACACTTCGAGATACAGCCGCCCCCCCCTCTGAAGCCATTACGCAGAAAATAAAATAATAAATCTGGGTGACCTTCTGGGTTGCCCTTTTTAGTTTCCCGTGCTAAGATGTTTGTAATTAATTTACCAGGTACCTAACCATGATGTCTCTTGAGCAACAGTTAAAAATGGCGAGTCAGGCCACCGAAGTCTTAGCCAAGATTAATGATCCTGAGTATGTACCCCCAACCCGATCCAAAGCTAAGGCCACCAAACGGACCCCACAAACGGAGATACCCGAGATGGTAGAGATCATCGGATCCAAACCTGCATCAGTCGCAGTCACAACCCGAGATGATGGGTCTAAAAAGGTTACATCGATCGGGTCAGGTGAGAGCACCAAAGAAAAGAAACCATTTTGGAAGGAGGTTAATAGTGGGGCTACAGTGGTAAACATGACGCAACTAACCCTTAGAGGGAAAGACGGACGGATTTACAAGAGAACCCTCCCTGACACTGATTTGGATCTAAGGAAATCTTTGGGGGATGTCTTTAGTTCAAAGTTGACAGCTTACTCTATGGTTAGGGATGCTTTAGAAGTTAAGGGTTACCATGTTGCGATTGACCCCAAAGGATCCGCCATCAGTTCCGGTCATATCATTTTCAAGGAATCAAAACCGGATCCGCTACCAGGTATTAATTTCCCCTCAGATTACACATACCTGAAGCCGATCGGGGTCAACCAATTATCTGAGTTTTCAGGTGTATTGCAGGATACCGTTAACCAACAACTAGAGACAGTGGTAGAGTTAATTGAAGCTATCCCAGGCCATAGTGTCGAAAACCCACACTCAGGTCTTACCGTCTACAACCAGCGGCAAAAATGGGATACACAACTAGAACTTAGTAACCGTGGTGGGGGTAAGAGTGAAGAGGAAACCACTATAGAGGAAGACAAGAATAAGTTTAAGAAAAAAGCCTTTAACCACATCATGCAAGTGTGGTCTGGGTTTGAGCTGTTCAATAAAACGGCTATGCAGTGCGGGGTAACTTTATCCCATGAACGTCAACCATACCAGCGCCCCATTAATGTGGATGGTTCCGAGGTTGCCGGGTCTAGATTTGTCCCACAGGTTGAATGGTTTGATGAACGGTTACAGGCGATCGATAATGAGCAATTACTATCCCTATTACCAGAAGCAGAGCGGGAAGTGATGATGATTTTCCTAGGCCGGGTGATGCTAGGTAGACAAGGGACACCGTTCACGAATGGGGGGGTACAAGACTTGAAATGGAGATCCTTGGTTTGTTTCGAGGGTCCACAGGCGGGGATGGGGCGCACTACCCTACTTGATTATCTTTCTCGGGGGATGAAAATCTGTGGGTACCATGCAGAAGCAATCGATGATCTAACCGGGCGTTTTGGCCATGGGAGAACTGCAACGGCGGATTTTGGTTTTATTGACGACTTGGATCCACAGGGTACGATCAGAACGTTATCATCTGCATTACTGAAAACGGTTGCTAGTGGTGGGACTTTGAAGGTAGAGGAAAAAGGCCAGATGTCCTATCAGGTCACTGCAATGGGGGCCTATATGCTCTGTACAAATCAATTAAACCTAGCGGCCCTTGCTGAGTTAGATAGTGGTAACCTATCCCGTCTAATGCCTATGCGTAATGCTTGCTCAAACGATCGGCGGGCAAAAGAGTACAAGGCAAAGTATGGGGTAGAGATTAACACAGACCTGACATATGAAAAGTTAGCCGCAGATTACCAAGTACCGATCGAGACTTTGGTTCTGTTACTACTTGCTCGGTCTGCTGAGAAGTTTAAGGCACTCATGGAAAAAGGTCAAAGGGCATTAGTCACCACACTAGAACATCTCAAGACTAAATTTATCATCAATACGGATATGAACTACATTGATGAGATGTTTAAGCACTATGCAAACCTACAGGCGATTCAGTCTGATAATGGATCCGCCCCCTCGATCTTTGATATTCACAAGTACCTGACAGCATTGGTCAAGTTGAGTGGTACTGAATCAATCCCCGGCTGTTCTGATTCCCCCGACCTGATCCTAGAGTATGCCCGATCTTCTCTGGGTAGTAAGAAACGTGGATCCGCTACAGTGATTAAAGAGTTTATGTCTGTCCTCAGTAGTGACTTTGGTCTAGGTTACATCTCAGACCATGGCAAATTACTACAACTCTATCGGCAAAAGGTAGAGCAGTTTGATACTAGTGAGGTGAAACAGGCCCTAAAATCTATCTGGGATCCCTCTACACAAACGGACACAGACAAACGTTGGTTAGCTATCCGAGATCAATTAAAGGTTGCCTAGAGGGGCGCACAGGTCAGGATACCGGATCGATGCATAGGCCCGGTATCTGAAATCTGATTATCGACTTCTGATAATACTCTGAAATACCCTTGACAGGGTAGCACAGGATAGGTAGAATGGTAGAGTCTATCGTGGTAAAAATCATGAAAAATAAAATCTCGCTAATATTACGTACTTTTATCCTTCCTCATAAACGTGGGATTATGATCGGCATCCTTTTATCAGTAATTATTAACCTGATAGAGTTTTCCTTTTTTGGTGGATCCGTGTATGGGTTTTTAGTTTTATCCGGGTTGTACCAGATCCTATATTTGGTGAACTAATGTTTTTAATCCCACCCATCTCACCCGCTTTTGATCGGATACCTGAGAAGACCGTACAGGACGCGATACACTCTCTATGTGACCCTCTATTGGTTCGGAGGGAGGTACAATATGATAGGTACCTTGCTGATTTCTTAACCCCTAAATATATAGTGGAGGTAAAAAAGTCTAGTGCCAACGGTCAGAACACAGCGGTACATCACACACTAGGGCAGGTACTTTATTATTCTGTAGCCCATCGTTTAACCTATTTTGATTATCGACTTCCCGTCATTTTGATATATGGGAGTTACACGGCAAAATACACGGCGGATCAGTTTACTCAGGTACGGGAATTTTTAGGGGTTCGGCTCTGGGTACTGATCAGTCTACGGGATGGGTTGATTTTTGATGTAGATTCAGGGATCTATCGGCAGATAAAAGAATTATTTTCTGAGTTGCCTGATCCTGAATGATCCTAGTTTTGGATACCTTACAAAATCCCCTAAAGTCGATAATCGTTTTTGTTGACACAGGTTATCGTCATGCCTTATAATCAGAGCACACACCTAAACGGTAATTAATCATGTCTAAGTACTTAGAACTATCCAGTCGAATCCAGTCTATGAATAATGGGACTGCCAGATCAGCGGGTGCGAGCTGTAATACTTTTATTGTAGAGGATTCTGTGGACGGTATTTTTGAGGCAGTTACGTGGGCCGGGAAAATCAGCCAATGCCAAGGTGCTCCCACTCTGATTCTATCTAAGTTACGCCCCGCTGGATCCCCCATTAGTACGGGGGGTGCTAGTTCAGGTCCGTGTTCATTTGCCCGGTTGTTTGACTCGGTCGCTAGTGCAATGCTAAGACCTGGTAAGAAGAATGGTGTTACTGTTTTATTCTTAGATGCTGATCACCCTGACATTGAGGAGTGGATCAGTTACAAATTCAAAGCTACCTTAGACCGTGCATATACTGGTGTTTTATTCCGGCCATACAAACAATACTCACAGACTTTGCTAGATAAGATTGCCAGGGCATACGACACATATCAGGTCGGTTTTTTATGTAAGACCACTATTCAGGATGGTGAGGAATTGTATCCTAACGTTTGCACCGAGATCCGCCAAAAACATCTTGGTCAATGCATCCTAGGGGCAATCGATTTATCCTCTATGGCTAATTTGACAGCGGTCGAATTCATTGATGAGTTCCGGTCTGCGGCTGTTACCATGGCTAGACAGTTATGGATCAACGGGGTCAATGCGGATACGGAGCCTGATCTGTACGCTTATGAAAAACAGGTAGGTCTAGGGTTTGTGGGTATGGCTAACTTTTTGGGTTTATCCGGGGTTACCTACCAAGATGCAGTTGAGTGGTTAGAAACTGAGTTATTAGAGGATTTGACCGATGCCGAGTTAACCTACGTGGAACTCATGGAAAGGTTAGTAGGTAAGGTGAGTCAAGATGACAAAGCTGGGAACTTTTGGTTAAAATTTATCGGGGGTGTGATTGCCGGGTCTGAAGCTGTGGGGGATGATTTAGATCGTCTCTGGACAGCACAGCCCACAGCCCATACCTCCCTCAGACTTGGTAAGGATCGCATCAATCAATCTAAAAAATACCTATTGAATGCGGAACCCGATGAGCGTAATCGGATTCGTGAGTACATGATCAGTACAGGCTTAGGTAGTCAGATTCGAGATTTGACTGAGGAGCAAGCTGATAAGGTAGTGATTGATTTAGGGCTACCTACTACGATCGCCCATATTAGGGATGCATGTACCGCAGAATTACAACCCCCCTACGCTGTACGGATGCCAGGTAAACAAGGATCATCGGCTATTCAGCAATCTCAACTTAAGGGATCCGTGGAGCTGACGTATGACTACCGGATCCAAACTCGTGACGAAGTGCCCTATGATATCTACTATCGATTCTGTTGTTTGATTCAGTTAGTATTTGATTTCACAGGTAAAGCCCACACATTAAGCCATTGCACATGGGCGGAAGAGGTTACGGGGAGTTTTGTGCGTACTTGGTTGAATGGCCCACTAGGTAGCCTCTATTATCGGTTAGAGCCAACACCCGCGCAATTCCTCGATAAGTCGGAAACCTGGGACGATGTGGACCTGTCTGATATGTTCGCCCCTGTAAATGATGAGCCTGAAGATCTACCCAATAAAGGTTTCTGCCCACTACCAAAACCGGGTCAATTACGGTCTGAGTGTGAGGTATGCTCGATGTAAAAGGCACTTGACAAAATTCGGAAAAGTCGATAATCTTAAAGGGTAGGTTATTTGCTTGCCCTTTCTATCAACCATAGAGGATCCTATGACTGTTTTTTCTAATTCACTGATCGAGAAGTTGCAACAGATTGAACGCCGTAGGCAGTTCCTTAATTGGAAACCCAGACAAGCGGTATCGGAAGCAAAAGAGACGTTCAACCAAATCTTAGTTCGCGCGATTGGTTTACGGGGCTTAGAGATTCCTGTAGGAGAGTGGACAGAGCAGTTTATTCAAGATACCCCCGAACTGTCACCTATTCATCACATTTTGATGGGGCACATCGAGGACGAAGAAAACCATGACACACAACTGGAATATCTAGCCGACCACATGGGTGCTAAGGTTGTTCCTGAAGAGGCGGATATTTTAGTAGATCGTTGGTTGAAATTAAATTGCCACCCACTCTTGAAAAAGATGGTATTGGAAGCGGGTGTATTCTTCCCGATTTTGGGTATGATGGGTGTGTATGGTAAATCAAATATACTAATCCAGAATGTCCGTCAATGGATCTCCTCTGATGAGTCGGCTCATGTGGCATCCTCTCGTTTGATCATTGACTATCTAAGACGCAATGGGCAACACATAACCCCCCCACCTGCTTTAATGGTTTTGGTCGAAGACACGATCAGGTACATTTGTCAAGGTACCGATGAGGAGAAGTGGCTCAAAGCTTCCTTGTCTGGTATTACCACCGGGAAGATTTTCGAGGGAGAGAAATTAACAACCGTTGCAGTACAGGATCCATTCACACAAAACCGAAATTCAGAGATCCTTTACCAATCTCGGTAGACTGAGAATCATTATCGTTTTATGCCCCGTGATCTAGTATTGCGGGTTTTTTGTTTGTGTGCTAACATAGGGGGGTACCCAGCGAGGAGGCAAGTATGCAGATAGAAGAATACAGAATCAGATATTTGGTTAAAACTGGTGAAGTTTATGGGACAGTGTGGAGAGAAAATAATGGAGATTCTGAATTATGGGTGACTAGGGCAAAATCTATGTCTGATGTCCGCAGGGTTTGGGTAGAATGGCGATATGCACAAATCAACTAAAAAACTAACCGAGGGGGAAAAAATGTTCCAGGAAGAGTATAGGATCCAAGTGTTGTCTATACGCGGTGAGGTGTATGGAACCCATTGGAAGCAGGATGATGGTGAATCCGAGGACTGGGTAAGACGTGCGAAATCCCTATCCGAGACACACAAGGTATGGGTAGAGTGGCGATTTTTAGAGATCGAAAGTAATCAAGGGGGGGAAAATGCTCAGTAAACCAGATACAACGATTGAGGCTATGCAGATCCTAGAGATGGCAGATCGTAGGGTAGCCAGTCGATTACAGCCGATCGTGAATCAGTTACTATCTATCCCTTTAGACCTACCATATCCTGGTTTCCCTGTTGTAGATGGCCAATGGGTTACGTCTGATGGTGTCACTCTCTGTGGGCCGCTAGATGGCTTCCTAGGTTATTTAGATGTAGAGACCACTGGGTTATCTCAATCTGATCGGGTGACGGGAGCCGTCGGTATTGGTTACCTGTGGGGGGAAGCTACAGTAGTAATGATCCGATATTCCCAACCTGATTTACTGCGGATCCAAAACTCAGTAATAGCCAATTGGAACCAACCTTTTGACCGTCAATTTTATGCTGGGAGAGATACTAACATTCATATTGATCTCATGGGTCTTTGTATGGCGGTACGGGGGAAGCCTGAGAAAGTAGAATGGAAGCTACCCTATCAATACACTTGGGAAAATTATGTCCATCAGTCCCTCAGTTTAAAGAATGTACTAGCCGATCGGTTTGGGGGTGAGTATCTGGATAAATCTGTACGGGATGATATTGTAGAAGGGACTGCAACACCTGAAGAGATCCTAGAGTATTGTTATCGGGATACCCTGGCAACGGTTAAGGTAGGACAAGATGTGATCCGGGAATATCTCGCACAGACCCCTAGCCTGATCTCCCTATTGGGGCATATTTTGCGTCACTCTTTTGATATCCCATTTTCTCAGAAGTTTGATGGGTATTGGGAGAGAGTAGAGGAGTGGTATCAGGGTCAAGTTTCCTATAAAAATTCCTGTGTTCGGGATTTGATTTGGGAGTCACTTCTCCCATCCTGTCCACAGCATCAATCACTACATGACAACTACCCTGAAAAGTTCCAGCCTAGGTATTTGAATGGTTGGCTCAAGTTTATGGGGCACACGGTACTGACCAAAGAAACAAAGAAAAACAAAGCCAGACCTAAGCAACCTAAATTCAACTATAGGATCCAATTGCAACTACTACCATTGGCAAGCTTGGTGGCGGATCCTGAATTGGTTGATATTTTCCTTCCTAAATACTTCTGGGAGTTACTTGGTAAAGATTTTCACCCTGCTACCCGTGCATATGGTTTAGTAATCCCCCTTGAATGGATGGGTAACCCTGTGGCCTATAACCGGGAATCGAGACAGTGGATTGCTGGGGGTGAGGTAATGGAAAACTTAGCCGATAAATCTAAAGCCCTATCTTCTCCCCTCTGTAAAGAGTATCTGAAATTGCTGGATGAGGGATTAACTAGCAATACACTGGACCCTACTTTTGTCAAGGCTATTAAGGACACAGTTAGATGGGGGATGTTCAGGGATCGGGTGAAGGATCTAGAGGTTAGAGATGGCTGGCTGAAACCGCTTTACTCTCCCACTGGCACACTATCCCAACGGGCGATTGATAAAGTATTCCTCCTGGTTGGAAGCCCTAAGCCGGATCAGGGGGGGACAGAGTTAATGTCTATGATTGAAGCTAAACCGGGCTACGTGATTGTGCAAGCCGATTTAGATTCTGCTGAGTTAGTACTTGCTGGGTTAGTGGCTTGTGAAGTAGCCGGGGTTAAAGTAGAAGACGGCCATCCATTCTCTAAAGCTAATTTGTTGGGAGAAAAGAAATCTGGCACAGACACACACTCTATCATTGCCAAACAGATTGGTATTAATAGGGACGGCGCTAAAACACGGGTATACGCGGGGGTCTATGGGGAAGGAATGGAAGCCCGGATACAAGGGATCATGAGACAGTTAGGATGTGATCGCCCCACTGCTGAAAAACTGGCTAGGGCTTTTACGGATAGCTTTATTAAGGGACTTGCCAAGGATTTCTTTACAGGTATCAATCTGATGTCTGATCTCCTGTTACCCACCAAACTATTATCCCGGGCCGTCCCTCTTGCTTACCGTTACGCATCTGGTGACATGGCTACCTCTATTCGTAACCACCACATTCAATCTTTAGGGGTTGACTGGTTAGATACAATTGAGACCCTAGTAATGTTAGCCTGTGAGGATGAACAGATTGACGCTACCCTGATCCTTACCAGACATGACGAATTAGTTTATCACGTCTTAGAGGAGCACTCGGGACGGTTTAGTGAGATATTACAGTTAGCACACCGGGTCGCTAAATTCTGTATCTGCCATCAATTCGGAGTTACCCAGCCTAATGAGAAATGGTCTTGGTTTTCCTCTGTCGATATTGGTGATCGCTACCGTAAAGATCCCAACGCCCCGATCAGTACCGTAACAACTGCCTTTGATTAGTGCCCACAACTGACACATACATGCCTAGTACTTGACTAACCACCTGTGCTAGGTTATACTGATCTAACCTACCCTACTTAAGAGGACAACATGCTAGGATTACATCACGAATCACCCCCACTACCTACCACACGATCGCGAAAGATTTCTAATGTGAAACCCTGTCCGAATTGGCAGTTGATCAAAAGGGATCACCTAACTAATCAGGAGTTCCTAGAGAGGTATCAGATGTTATCCGTTGTCAAGGAGCAAATGCTAAATTCCCCACAGCGTAGATTAATCCCTGTGTCAGCGTGGGAGGATTTGGTAGAGTTTTCAATACTCAGGGCGGTTACTACTTGGAAAGGTAATGGGGATGGTAAATGTCCATTAAAAAATTATGCTTGGGTTTTGTTAAGAAATACTGCAATCCAATGGTGGAATAAAAACAAATCTGGTATACTTGATTGTGTTGAGCTTGATAGGGGGTTTATGCAAGATGAGTAACACAGTAAAAGTTAACGGCCCTAGTTTATTCCGTAAACCTAGAACACAAAACAGCCGGGTAACTGAACAATTAGCGAGAGAGGAAATCTTAGAGGCCGGGTATCGGATCCAAAATAGACTACAAACCAGATCCAACCTACACGGACCCATACCAACGGCCTACGATGATTTGAATTACAGCACTAAACCACGATCCTAATCTTCATCCCCCTGACCAAAAATAAACAACTCCCCTGACTCTGACCCCCATAGTAACCGTGTATCATCCCCTCGGATCATGTCACTGTTATTGGGGGTCAGTTGTATTTCCAAGTATTTTAGATACAGGGCACTACTGACAGATACCACTGATACTGAAGAGGATCCGTTCAGTGATGATGCTGTAACTTTCACACCTATCCGATCACCTAACATTGTTAAATCCCGATCGGTTAATTTTGTAGGGGTTGTTAATAGCGCATCCTGAATAATGGCATAGAACTGGTTGGATAAATCTTGTGTGTCCTGACCATCTGAATAGGTCGCGTAAACTTTGATAATAGTAGGTTGGTACTGGATTGTTGATACCCATACCCGGCTAGTGATTGGAGCTTTATTTGTCAAGTGTTTTTGTAGGGCGATCGTGGTAGCAGTAGGTGTGGTAATATTCTTAGGGTTGCCGATCAACACTGCCACGGTACCGATCTCATTTTGGTTAGTGGTCGGGTTAGTGTTTGGCAGGACGCGCACATCCCAACCAGCACCCAAAAACTCTTGACTGACCCGAATAAAGTCACCCTCTGAAATGCACTGCTCACTTCTCAAATTATCAACAAACCCTGACACCGCCTGATCAGTATCCACAGAATCCAGACCTGTGCTAAATTGTAACGGGTTAGTGACTGTCTTTAGGTATGCGTTCGGTGTGACAATATTATTGATCGTGTATGCGGGCTTATTACCTACCACTCCTTTCTCTGTACACTCTACAGGCACGATAGCAGACGTAGACCCGGATGGGACAACTACGGGGGTAATGCTTTTGTAAAGCACCTCACCATCTGAAAAGAGTAGCCCACTAGGCAAGGTAATAGATGTTGACAGGGAGCCGGTTAAGGTCACGGTTAAGTCACCCGTCGCAGCAACCCCGTCAGATACCGACACACCCCAATAATTGAGGAAAGTGATTAGGAGTTTTTGGGGTAATTGATTCAGGTACCATAATAATTCCGCCCCCGCAAAGACTTGAGCCTCTAATAGGAAGATCAGGGGGTTAGCCGGGGATAGATTACCAAGCTGTCCACCTGATCTAGAGATCGCATATTGGGCCGCTTGTTCTAGTAATTGCTGCTCATTCCGTGGGTCTAGGGAAATTTCAGGTAAGGCCATGGTTCACACTTTTTACTAAACTACAAAAACGATTATCGACTTTGGGGGATTTTGCCAAGTACCTATTTATGTGCTATCCTAGAGGGATAGTTTAGAGGAAAGATCGTGAAATCCACACACAGAAAACAACCGAAGACAATGCCTGACCAAAAGATCCGGCTCCCTTATTTCAAATCAGTTGACTTGTTTCTGATCCTACTATTCTGTGTTATGGTGACTATAGCAACGATAAATCACCCACTACGAGATCCCAGACCTGTAAATCCCACATGTGAGGTCCGATAATGATAAAATTAGGTACTGTTACCGATAACCAAGACCCTGAAGCCTTGCGACGGATCCAAGTGACAACCGTTGATCGGGGGGTCAGTTCCTCTCAGTGGCTAAACCGGGTTACTAACTTTGATGGTGATGATCTTCCATTACCCACGATCGGAACCACTGTGGTTGTGTCTGAGGTTGGGGGTGACTCGACCGAAGATATTATCTTAGGGGTACTTCAAACGGCTACCACTAACCGACCCATAGAAGATAAACCCGATCGGGGGGATTGGTGGGCACTATTACGATCGATTGTATTTTGGGTGAATGATAAGTTTGCTGTTGAGTCCCCATCTCAGAATAAACCTAAGATCAGCCTAGACCAAAATGGTACTATTACAATAGAAAATAGTCAAGGTTCCGTGACACTGTACCCTAATGGATACCTAACCATCCTCAACCCGACAGGCGTGATCACTAGCGGGGTTAGTGGGTGGGCAATAAACGTACCAGGGGCGATCAACATCAATTCTGCTAACCTTACATGGAACGGTCAGACAATTAGCCGTGTTGGGGGGGTTGACAGCCGGGGTGATATTACATTATCCTAGCCTTTAACGTTTTTAGGAATCCCTATGAATACCCAGAACAATCAACCCGAGCAAAAAAACCCAGAGCCTATTATTCTAGCAGATGATCCCTCTGATGATGATGGTGTGTGGCAAGTACCGGATCTAACCGAGGAAGATCTAGAAGCGCTAACTGAGGAGTTCTTCGGTAAGGCGTGCGACCCTATAGACGATCCGGTATGGAAGGATCTACCCCTTAGCCAAGGTTAGCCGGGTTTGGTTTAAAGGCATCAGTGATTAGAGTACCAGATTTTTCATAGACCCCTAGCTTAACTGTCTGGGGGTTTTTATTCAGTAGCCCGCCTGTTAATCCGGGGCGAGGTGTAATCTGATTGCCACCAATGGTCCCACTAAACACATCTTCGAAATATTGACGGTATGCCTTAATGGATCCGTGTACTGTAACCTCAATCGACCAAACCAAGGTGCACAACCAATCTTTCCCACCATCCATCTCTACGACAGGGATAAAACTATTTACGGATAACTTTTGCACCGTCAGCTCATCCCGTACAGGTTGCTCTAGAGGTTGGGGGTTAAATACGCACGGATCCACATGAGGAGTAACGTCACTAAAATCTAAATATGCGTCAATGTTGGTGGGGTGCTTCAATAGTAGATCCGGGTGAGATTGAATGAGGAAAGTCATGTACTCAGTAATATCCGCCAACGATCGCAACGGTAATTCATGGTATTGTAAATTATTGGGGAACCGAAAAACCGCCCGATATTGGATCACATATGAAGTATTGAGAAGCCCTGGTTGTGTGTCCTTCTGGATCTTCTGACTCAAAACAGGTACCTCTACCATGACCCGCGCCCATTTGCCCGTCTGACCTTTTGCGAGATTACCAGACCCTTTGATAGCTACCGGATCGTCTAGAGTCCACTCATCAGGGGCAATCACGAGGTTAAACAGATGTTTTAGGGAAGTTTGGATCATCGACAACATAACGGTACCTTTTTCCTAAACTAAAAAATGATTATCGACTTTGCAAGAAAATCTGAAGTACCCATTGACAAGGAAACCCGGTGGGACTATAGTAAAAGGGTACCGAGATCAAACCCACTACTAAAACCCAACCATGCACATTATCACTAAGACCGCGATCACTTTTCTCAGCCTAGGGCTTGCTTCTTCCGTAATTATTACAAACCAGGTCCAACGCAACGGCAAAGGTGGCCTAGAGATTCAACCCACGATCGCAGCCACGACACAACCCACGATCACCCAAACCCCCAACAGTGATCCAGATTGGAAATGCCCTAATGAATCCCAAATCAAGCTCACACCTATGGGGCAATCGGATCCAATCTGTGTCTATAGAATAGGTACGATCGGTAATGAAATCCGTACTGAGCTACACGAAAGTTATACACAGTTCCGTAAGCTCCTCAAAAAAGAGGGGAAATCACCACAGGAGATCGAGCAAGAACTATACAAAAATGATCTTGACATTATGGGCCGGATCCAATATAAGCTAGAGACTGGGAAGGATAAGCCCCCCCACCCTGATGAAATCTAACCCTTAACCTAACCTTAACCTGAATAACCCGCCTGTGATCCATAGTTACCATACTTGGATTTATAGGCGGTTTTTAATTGAGATGCACGGTCAGAGAATGCCCCACCACGTAAATAGAAATCGGTACCTGTCAAGATTGCCCTCTCGATCTCAGACTCAATCATAGGTAGCATAGGGGTGATCATCGGTTGTGCTCGCATCCTACTTGTCCCATTTTCCACATAGTCAGAGTAAAAAGCAGTGTTGCGCAATTTAACCTGGTACCTACTTGCCCTAGTTTTCCACGATCGCCGCAAATGTCCAGTCCTAACCGGGGTCACTGGTTGTAGTACATTAGGTAATTGATTAGCCATCTGTGACATGACTTTCTCGATATCTTTCTTAATCTCCTCAGGCAACCTAGCCAACTGATCTGATCCTGCTACCATCCCTCGACCCCCCAACTTTTACCCAAAACTAGACACCTCAGAAAAAACCTAAAAGTCGATAATCATTTTCTTGACAACCCAGACACCAATAAATATAATAGAGAGGTACCACAACAGGCAACCGACAATGACCACAAAAAAGCGACTAGTGCTAGAGCTGTATTTCTGGACAAAGCAAGGGGAAAAGTTGTGGGACTATTTTGAGGTTGACAGTGTAGAGACGTACCGGGAAACCCTTAAACGTAGATTTCCAACATTTGAGACGGAACTGATCGCCCTAACTGAGATTGATGATCATGGGCAGAAAGTAAAGACTATTATCGACTTCACAAAAACATATAGCCAATAGGTTGACAACCTAGAAACGATCGGCTAATATAGGTACATACCCAAAAGGAAACCAACCGAGGAAACCACAATGCTAACTTTAATCTTGACCGCGTTCGTATTCTACTTGACTCGCCAAATCATCCGGTCTGACGAACAAACCCAGACAGTTGCCCCCTCTGTCTCCCCAGATGCTGACCTAGAGGAGCTAACCGATTCCTTCTACGCTGAGGTTGCTGAATTACTAGAGATCCCAGAACCCATCTACACAGCGCGGGCAACCTTCGATGAGACCCCCTACCTCGACCCTGAGAAAGTAATGGCCATCGACCTTTCTCTACTGTTACCATAGACTAGAACCGATGCCCTAGTAATCTGCTGGGGTATCCTACCAATTAACCCTACTGAGTATCCAACCATGAGAACTTTTGGGATCGGTACCACTAACCGAGCAAACCTAGCTAAACAACTTGCAGAACTAGACGAGATCCTACCTACCGATACAGTAATTTACAAACAGGCATTCGAGGATCGGTACTACGTCGGATCCCCCAGAATGGCAACACAAACACTCGAAAAAACCTACGGCGGTATTTGGATCTACCTGACCGACCTAACTGTACATGACTATGAAATTAATGAGGTACAATCGGATGAAAACTAAAGCAAGCAATTTCTACAAGGGTCTTAATGACTACCTATCCGGTAAACTAGTTTATTTTATTCCAAATGCATTCTTATTCCCCTTGGTTGATTTCCCCACGAATCATGGTCTAGTTACCGTAACAGACCTCCTTACCTACTCCCACAAAAAATCACTCCCACTAACCACTACCCGATTGAACATCCTCAGACACTACCGGATGCTACAACCCATTATGGCCTACCCTGTAATCTGGCAGGACAAGGATCTAGATCGGTACCTGGTTACTGAGTCAACCGCCAAAAAAGAAATCATCGATCACCTATTCACCGGAGACTGGCACCCTAGAACTAAGGTAAATCAATTATCGACTTCTCACTAATTTGTCAAGTACCTGTTTGGAGTAAATACCATGCTTTCTATTGACCCCTACACCATTATCTTGTTCGATCAATTCGGTAAGACTTTTAAAACCGTTGCCTCTGATTTAGGTGATCAAGTCCAAGTCCATGTCCACTCCCTAACCTGCTCCGACGGTACCCCCTTTCAGTTTGAATCTGAACTTTACCACCTCAGACAATCCTGCAAAAATCATGGTATCACTTGCTACATAAACCCGGCTAGCGTAACTGTTGACTTATAACCCATAGTCTGATAACCTGGCTACCCTGACCCTGATCCTTAACCCGGATCGGGGTTCTCACATTTTTACCCAAAATCGATAATCATTTTTTGAGTTGACAAAGGGTGGCCGACAGTGGTACCTTTTGACTAGGTTACGGTTACAACAACACATTACTAAGGATGAATAAACATGAAGGCGTATGTGACCAAAGTACAGATCGGCAATTTAGAGATTGAGGGTTTAATGGATGAAGCGGGTAACTATTTTGTGGCTACTTCCCAGATGGTCACACTAGATCTAGCACCTCAAAAAAACCTAGCGAGAGACCTCAAAGCTTTACGGGGCGAGGGTTTCAAGCTCCTCAAACTAAAAACAGAATTCAATCGAAACGTTACATCTTGTGTACCATTACAGGATTTTGAGGCAGTACTTTTTGAGCTGTCTCTCAAGGGGAATAAACCAGCACAGAACCTCATGCGATCCTTGGTTGGCCTATCTCTACATCAGTTGTTTTCAGATGCGTTCGGGGTCAAGTTTGAGGCAGAGGATCGCCAAAACTGGTTAATCGAGCGTGGGGAAGGTAAAGAGGTACGGCGAACCCTAACTGATGCTATCCACGATTACTTAGCTTCTCAGGGGAAGGGAGACGCGTTTGGTTACTATGCCCGGATCACTAACCAGATTTATCAAGGTATCTTCCAATTAGATGCCAACCAGATCCGTGAGCAGTTGGGGGTAACTGGTAATGAGTTGACCCGTGACTACTTCAATTCAAAGGAGATCCGTACCGTTGCCTCTGTAGAAGATTTGGTAATGGATTTGATCGATAATGGTACTAATCCTTTTGAGGCAGTTACAGCGGCTTTATCCATTAAGAAAAAAGCTCGACTAAACCTCAAAGGCAAATAAATAGATTATCGACTTCTGGTAATTTCCTGATAAACCCCCTTCTGATAACGGTTAGGGGGTTTCTTAATTTATGGGTTGACAAAGTAGGGGACCATCATGCATAATAAAAGGGTACCAGACAAGAGAACCCCCAAGGAGACCGACCATGTACACAGTAGACACCTCCATATTTGATTCCTTCACTAGCGCGATCAACTATGCCAAAAAGGTAGCGTGTGACGTGTACCTAACCAAGGATCCCGAACGCGGCCCTGTGTGGACGGCGTCTAAGGTCAGTGCTAAGAAGCGCCGCCAATACCTCGATCAATTATCTGCCTACAAAGCCCAAGAACGTTCCAAATAAACACACCCGCTACCTTATAAGATTACCCCCTTCTGATAACGGATGGGGGTTTTTAAATAAGGGTTGACAAAGTAGGGTACCGTCACACATAATAAAGGGGCACCAGACAAGTAAACCAACAGAGGGACTGAATATGAAAACCGTTATCAAAGTAGAGCGCGGCAACCGGAAACAAGGTGATTATCAATCTTTATCCGTGGTATACCGAAAAACCGCGCTAGGTTGGAAATATGCGGTACAATCTTCTTCCGTGGTATACCGAGAGACCGATCTAGGTTGGACGTATACGGTACAATTAGGGTTAGCTGAGCAAGCCAACTACGAGGAAGAATCAGAAGCATTAGAACACTTCGAAATTCTCAAGACTGCCAAAGGATTCTAAGCCCAACCCACTAACCCGACCTAGGTAATCAAGGTCGGGGTTTTTAATTTAGGGGTTGACAGACAAGGAACTATTAGGCATAATAAAGGGGTACCAGACAAGAGAGCCAAAAGAGGCAACCAACCATGAAAACAGTGATTAAAGTAGAGCGCGGTGATCGGGTGATGGGTGATTATGAATCTCTCTCGGTCGTCTACCGTAAAACACTATCAGGGATGCGCTACACGGTCAAACTCCACATTGCTGAGGTTGCCAACTACGAAACCTTAGAGGATGCCCTAGAACACTTTGAGATCGTCAAGACAGCCAAAGGTTACTAACCTGTCATCTACCCGATAAGATTACCCCCTTCTGTTAAAAGTTGGGGGTTTTTCTTTGTGGGTTAATTCAGCCAATCAATCTTAATCATATCAGCAGCTTGTTTCTTGAGTAGGCTAAAGGTCTCTAGTGCTTTGGTACCAACTACCCCGGCTTGTTTCTGAAGTTTATCGACCTCTTTAATGATGCCAGTTTGATCAATGACCTTTTGCGGATCCAGTGGAGAGATCCCGGTAAGTGTGAACAGTTCCCGGAAATTAGAAGAGGATCCGAATATCTGGGTACTGATTTGGGGTACCTGTTTGCCTACGATATCTAGGTTTAGATCTTTGGTGATATTAGGTAGATTCATACTTGACAAAATCCTCAAAAGTCGATAATGGTTTAGATACTGTAGGTGAAGATGAAAGGACCGACCTGATCAGGCACTTGGATAGAGATAGACAGCACCCCATTTTCTAGATCAGTAGATGTAGAGTCTAATGATACCGTACAATCCGTACCAATCCAGTAATCGATCGCTACTTTCATTTGAGCCATGTAGTTTGCAATGGTAGCCGGATCCAGGTTATCAAAGGTGAGATCAACTACCCCGAAATCTGTGAACATAGGCCGCTCCCAGAATCTACAATCTATCAGGGCAAGAATCTGCTCCCTGGTATCATCAGTGGTTACGGTTAATCCCTTATCAGGGGAGATCGATAATGGGTAGCTGATCATGTTGGCACCTCAGTAATTGATACAAATCCCGGCCAAGATAGCCAGGGTACACAAAAGCAGTAGCCAGATGGTTGACAATAGCACATTCATACGTGTACCTTGTTAGAATTCGATAGGGGCGGCTAAGACAGTAGTGATCGGCCCGTTAGTTGGTAGTGCATTAGTGGTAGCATTGAACCCGTTGCCCCCAGAGCCAGGACCATTGATAACTCCCTCACCACCGACGATTGTATGAGAGCCTGCTGTAGTAGTGATGGTAGCCGAGGGGGATGAACTGACGGACGGGGCTTGAAAATGGATTGCCCCACCACCACCACCACCAACAGAGAACCAGTTGGAAGTAGATGGGGTCGCGGATCCACCCCCTACAACAGTTAGCGAGTAGCTTAGCCCCTGAACCTTATTTGGTCCATTAGCCGAGATAGTTGCCCCTGCTGAGATGATGATTGAGGTACTAGATTGGAGAACAAAGGTCCCAGCAACCGGGGATGGAGGGATTAGGTTACAGATAGCTGTCCAGTTTTCGGCTGGGAGAGAAGCAGTGCCCCCGCCCCCCAAGCTGAATACGGCGGATCCAATAGAGGGGGTGGTTGATGAAGTAGCCGAACAGTTGATAATCGCCGTACCAGCTACCGAAACAGGACCCGCAGAATTAATTGTGAGTACTGCCCCCGAGGTACCAGTGTTCAGGGTAATCCCTGTTGAATTGATGTTGAACGTGCAACTAGTAGCCCGGTTTGTGTTGTTGGTGGCCGCCGTCAGTTGAGCTAAAGTTAACCCCCCGAATGCCGCGGGTTTTTGTCGATTTGTTGCAGGTACCCCGAGATTATCAATTGTGTTGGCACCCTGGCTAAACTGACTAGCCCCGTTGTCATGGCTGATCAGTGGTACCCCAGATGCAAGCCATTGTACGGGGTTGGTTCTAGTTCGGATGGTTCCGGCAATGGTCGTAACCCCGGATGCTCGCACTGTTAGCGATCGGTCAACCTCCACAGTTGCCCCAACAGGTACCACAAAGTTGCGACAATTGATCACACCAGACAGAACCGTAATCCCCGATGCTGGTACGGTATAGTCGGTGGTACTGTTCCCCCCAAAAACTGCTAGGGTTGCTGGGTTCGGGATCCATAGATAATCATAGCGCAGATCCACAATCTGAGTGATGGTACCAGACCCGGTAGTCACCCGCGCCGATCGTACCCCAGACGGGGGGTTGTAATTAGTGACCTGAATCACACCTGTATTGTCCACCCACACCCAAGAGATCGAGTTATCGGGTATGTTCACCTGCTGAGTGGCAACGTTTAGTAATTCACCGAGTGGACCCAAGACAATACAACCTTTGATCGTCAAAGTCAACCCTGTAACCGTGAACCGACTAGCCTGTAGCCGATTAATTTTTTCGTAGTAATCATAGACAATGGTACCGGGTTGATTCAGAAAGTTATCATTTGTGAGTAGATCCAAGTGCCCGTCCTCTGGCAACCCGGTAATTTTAGGGTAGGCTACTGCATTCAGAAATTCAGGTTGGATAGGGGTACCAAAGCCAAAAGAGGTTCTAGTCATAATGTTCCGTTGTCCTTTTAGATAAACTAAGCACTATAGCCAGATGCCGTGAATATCATCCTCTGTGGGCATAAACTGATATGCCATCGCCATACTAGGGACTGAATCACAATGCCTATAAGTACCGCTGATGGTGGTAGCTGCTAATTTGATCCTACCCTGATCCATGGTTGTGTTCCCTAGATCAGATAGTACGAGGGGATCCGATGTAATGGCCACAGTACCAGACCAAATCTCAGACAGAAACCGGGTCACAACTGAGCTAAACCACTGTGCATTATTGGGGACATGTTTTGTAAATGGGTACCGATCTGCCAAGGAATCCGCTAACCCACGACCTATCCCGTTTGAATCGATCGCAATGGTTTTTGTATTATCCGTGATCAGTGAATCAATCAATTGCTCGATCTGTGGGATATTCCAACCCCTGACCTCTAGAATCTGCAACAGACCCTGATTACCAAAAAAGGAGATTACAGTAGGGGATTCAGAAACACCTACGTCCACACCGATCGAGTGGGCATGATCATAAATTCGGTACTCGAAAGATTCAGGCCTATCCGGGTAAACAATTGGGATGGGGGGTAGGATCGTATTAGGTGAGATCCAAGATGATGCCCCCACCTTGAAATCCTCACACAGGTACTCCTGAGGTGCAAATACGCCCGCATCCTTTAGTAGACCCTGTACCCAGTCCTCAGTGTCCTGTTCGGTTGGTTCTGGTTGTCCAGACTCTTGACAAATTACCCGATGTAGCCCATCTTTTACAGCATCATGCAGGGTAACTGTATGAAGTGACCAATCCGGGTTAGTACATAACTCAGAGAAGGTACCAGGAGAAAAAGGGGAACTTATCAAGGTCATCTTACCCCCCCATGTTGCCAAGGGTCTAGCCGCAGTCAGGATCTGGACTAGCATTGGCTGGGGTATATATGCAGCTTCATCAATAAAAACATCGCCTTTTCTACCACGGATCACCCTAGGAATGCAAGGTAAGGCTCTGATAGTGGTATGTGTTGGTATGTGTCGGATGATACCTTTTAATTGTTCCCAATCTTTAGCACTGGTTAGGCCATTACGTACAAGCTCCTCGATCCAATATTGACAGTCATCGATTACTAATTTACTGGCATCTTCCCGGTAGCTGATAATGTTTTGGTGCCTACCTTCCATCGCAGCAAGTACCATCTTTAGGGCTTGGATCCATGTAAACCCTGTACGTCTGGATTTCCTAACAATTATCTTCGGTGATGGATCCTGTAATAATTTATATTGGTAGGGTAGGATAGATTTAAGCATTGAGATCACCCCGGCTAAATACCGCAACCGTCACGGGCTTACCCTTTTCTGGTACCGTCACTTTCCCGGTTTTTTTGTCTACACTTAGGGTTTTTGGATCCGTCTTTTTAACGGGTTTGTCCCCTGGTTTGGTAGCCTCTTTTTTCTCCTTATCAATCTTTTCTGCGGCTAACTTTTTGGCCTTCTCCACTTCCCGATCGGTTAACTGGTCAAGGCGAGATTGATCATTATTAGATCGGTAACTGATAGGGGGGAGGTAACTAAACTCTAGCTCTGTTTTTGCCTGAGATACTAACCCAGCAGACCATGCAGTTTCCGTGATTTGTAGACTGGTTAGGACTACAGGTTGGATCACCCTTTCACCCCAAACAATTGCCAGAACAGGGGGGTAGGTGTTGAGGCTTGGTACTGTCATTTTCTCTAGCTGATCCAAATAGGGAGTTGCGTCATAATCCTTACATTGGGTATCGATTAGTAGTCCTGAGAGTTTAACAGGGGATCGTTCAGAGTAGCCATATTGAACAACCCCCGCCGTAGTGAGTAGTCCGTTTTGGGTACCGTATTGGGCAGTCAGTGATCGGGTAATCTCTTGAGGGTTGGTATACAAAGTGATAGCCTGATCAGATTGCCAGGATGGGGGTACTCTACCGACCGCATAGAAATCACTAATATCTAGAATGGTACATGGAACAAAACCCTCGATCGTCCTTTTCCGATCCGGTGCTTGTGATCTTTTATTGAATACACTCATGACTGCCCTTTTAGGTAAACTACAAAAAAGACCCCCACCACTGGGAGTCTAAAAATGATTATCGACTTTTGGTAATTTACTGAAGTGCCTATCTAACCTACCATTTTAGGGTACCGAGGAAGGAAACGGATCATGTGACCAATTATCTGATCAGCGTTCCCCTCAGGTGATAATCCTTTGGGTAGATCCGTTATGCCAGGGTAATCAATCAGGATCCGGTCTAGTGCTTTAGATACCGAACCCTCATAAAAAACCCGGAAAGAATATGTCCTGTAATTCCCGCGTATGGCTTCTAATTCATGGGGTCGTCGGGAATCTGTTACTACCACTACCTCAGAGAAATTGTCGTGGGCAGCTCTTAGGATTTCTGCGGTGATCTGTTCCGGGTAACGAAATGGGTTCTCTAGGGTCATAACTCGACCATACTCAATCATAAGATCCTTGAATGTCATCTCCACCATTTTCTGCTTAAGTGGACTAAAAAACAAGCCTAGTGCTCTCTCCTCTAGGTCTGTCATCGGCTCTATATTGTAGGTTTCGTAAATCTCCCTACGCAACAAATCCCCAAAACTCACACGAGGGAGGTTAGACTTTATATTCCGTAACGCGATATATGTACTATCTTTACCGCTTCCGGAATCTCCGTGTAAGGTGATAACTGTAGGCCATTTCATAAGGGTACCTTTCGAGTGGATGCATATATCTTACCTCTAGTTTTGTTAAACTGTCAAGGGCTTATTTTATGGCTAACCTTATCACTACTCTCCCTCGGTTTGGCGATCCGGGTGCGATCGTGGATACTAGACCTACCAACATTATCACCGTCCGATACACAACTAACCTTGTAGCGCAACAGTATACCCTGAATCTAAACCCAATTTCAGGCGCGATCGTAAACCTGGCTAACTACACTATGACGATCCGGGGTAGCCAATCAACCTTAGTTTTTCGTCAAGGTTTAGGTACCCCACTCCTAGATCTAACCTCTCAACTGGTAGCACATATCAACCGTTTTGGGTACCTTTGGGCATCGATAACAGGCCCCGGTACCATTTCTTTAATCAGTCGTGAACCAGGAATTGATAATCAATTTTTACTACAGGGTGGTCTGTTTGGTGCTACATTAACCCAGACAGTTGCCCCTAGTAATCCTCCCTCTCTCACGGCGGGCACTGTGGTTGCTTGGGATCGTACCTATGACATCAATAATTCATGGGCATCTAATTTGGTTACAGGTCTCAACGTAGCCAGCGGAATAGCCGGTTTTAACTCTCAACGGGATATTGCAGGTGTCGTGATCCGGTCTGATTCTAATTATTCCACTTCAGATCTTATTTCAGGTACCGAACTTGAGATCATGCGCACGGGGGACATCTGGGTACGGAACTATGGTGCAACGACAATCAACCGCTCATCTGTACCTATGATGAATACGAACGCACCTACAACACTCATCCCAGCCGGGGCATTCGGTGATGGGTTCGGGTTACAGTTCAATCTACCGTTAAACCTACAGTACCAATCGATTGCTAGACCGAATGAGACGGCGATCCTGTCTATTAACCTTGCCTAAACCCATTATCGACTTTTGAGGATTTTCTATTATGTCTGATACTGTACAACCTGTAACCCTACAAGCCTTACTCAGGGATTCGGGGAACATGCCGATCACCGATGGATGGCTAGAGGTAGAGGCTGATGGTCTGATCTCTGGTATCTATCAGAATCCTAAACCATTAGTGACCCGTAGACCTAGAAGATTTACCCCAGACAGTACCGGGCTGATTTCGGTAGATCTGATCAATTCTGAGGATAGTGGGGTAACTTACAAATTTACCCTAGGGTACACGACTACTATCACTTCTGGTACCCCCCCGGTTACTGTATCAAATGACATTATCACGGATCAATTTCATGCCTATCTACCTCGACCCGTGATTACCTCATCAGGATCGGTCCCTGTGAATTTAGCGGATCTAGTGCCTACTGGGATCAGTTTGAGTTCCCTTGATAGTTCGATCGCTAGGATTGCAGAGCAGATCGTAACGGATCCTCTATTGCGTCAAAGGGCAGTACAACCATTTAGAATCATGGGTGTGTTCAGTCCTAACTCCTCCTATTATTACGGTGATGTGGTAACTTTGGCTACTTCCCCGGTACAGACGTGGGTGTGTATCAATAAGTCAGTTGCCCTACCAGCCGCTACCGTTACTACTATCCCCGGTGATTGGCTAAGACTACTGTAAACAGGTACTAAGCATTTATACCTAAAGTCGATAATCTATTTGAGGTAATCAAGTGTGGGATAATAATAGACCGATATACGATAAGTTGCCTGAGATTTCAGAGCAGTGGAAAGGTAACCAGGTAGTAGATTGGTTGACGGGTTTCTGGGATGAATTTCTGGTACAACACAGAGACAACCTAGCCAACCCGACTGATTGGATTGGTACTCCTGATCAGATAGACCCGGTCTACTTGGATTGGGTTGGTATCGGGCTGTGTGGGTTCGGGCGGATTTGGCAGTCTGGTTGGGGTACTGATATTAAACGTCGGATGATTACCCAGTTTGTACATATCCTTAAGTACCGAGGGAGCCTAGACAGTTGTACCGCAATCACCCAAGCCATAGAACCAAAAGCCTATCTAGCTTCGTACTCAGGGCAAGCTAGAGCGGGTATTGATTTGGCGGGGGTAGCAGTGTGTGGAGGTAACGATCCTACATTATACCACATCATCGTGCCCCCTGAGATTAAACGGAATGGGAAAGTCTGGTATTGGTTAGAGAGGGCGCGCACCCAATTTTTCCCCGTTGGTAGTCGATCTAGCCGGGTACAATATCCAAGCCTAGCCGGTTACTCAGTGGCTGGGGATTCTACTACAGGACTTAGAACCTATAACTACGCTGATCTCCCCTAGAAATGGCACATCAGAACATCTATAAAAGTCGATAATGGTTTTAGGTTGACAGATCTACACCTTACCGCTATAATGGTAGGGTGTTTTATTATGGTGAGTTATGGAAGATTACACGAATACCGCTAAAGATTACCGGAAACCCAGAGAGGATTATACAGATCAGGTTGACGAATACGGGGTGATCTATCGATCCTTTACTATCCGCCGATCGGGGGTATCTGCCTTGGGTAATTTTATGCAGGATCTCTTGACGGTTAACGGTTCTGTGACGTACATGTATCAGATCAGTACTTGGCCTAAGAATTATCAGAGATATGTGCGTACCTTTTTTCAGCTTAGATTCAGATCCGTGGATCACCTTGACAAGTTTCATCAGATGGGCTACACTACTAGCAAGACTGAAAAATCACGCTAAACAATATCCCAAACTGAGGTCCCCTATGATTGACCAAGAAATTCTAAACATTTACTCTGATTTCGTCCTGTCTATCTATGCCACAGGTCTGACAACTGAGGAGTCTATCTGTAACTGTACCTTATCTATGATCGGGGAATTGGCAGAATGGGAGGAGACGCAAACCAGCTCCATATCTGAGTTACTAGAGGCAGGGGATGTGTTATATTACCTTACTCAGTTACTAAGAGAGTTAGAGATCCCGGTTTCCTTCCTGGCTACTGACTTATCTTTTGAAGAGTGTAAAGTCATCCCAACTCTCACCGCGATCTTAAGTGATCGCACAAAGAAGCACCTATTCTGGGGGCAGAAACCAAAATACAACCGTCACGAGTACACCGAGGAAATTAAGCCTATGCTGTTGAGCATCCTAAAAACCCTAACTTTCTCTTTTGACTTACGTACAATTATTGAAGCTAACATTGACAAATTAGCTTACCGTAAAGGTGTTGACAATCCACTCAAGGGGTACAGTCATGACTAACTTTCTATTAGTTGTATTGGTTGTTTTAGCGGCCTTTTGCTCCCTGTCCCTATACCTCTTGGTTGTTCAATTGGCTACCGTGAGAGAGATTATTGAAGAGTGGGTAGTAGATGATGATGATGATGATGATGGCGGGGGTAACTTTTCCCACACCCCGGATCCTTTCCCTCCTGATGATTACGCGATGAGTCTATCCCAGCTACGATCGAGCCTCACGAAACAATACCAGAAAAGTTAACCCCAAAAGGGGACAATAGAAAATCCCCCAAAGTCGATAATTGATTCTGGGGGTTTCTTGTAACTATACCATGGATAAGGATGGTTTACGTAATGCTTCTGATAGTGCAACTACTGTATCATTGATCACTTGATTAGCTTTAGAGTTGATTGTGATGTTAACCACGGTACCAGTGCCATTTAGGACCTGGTTAATTTGGTTTCTGGGTATGATTAATTCTGAGCTATTGGCTACCACTAGAGACGAACCACTAGGCATCTTGGAAGATTCAAGTTTTGCAGCTTCCCACAGACCATTGCTCGCGGTACGGACTTTATTTAAGGATCCAATACCACCCCTGAAAGAGTTCATCTGTGCGAGGTGTAAATTTTGACCTGAATATTTTGCCCCAACAGATTTACCAGATACGACAGAACCGATCGCCCCTGAGATAGAGCTAATCGCGGAACTAACTAGGGAACTGATAGCGGAACTGATAGCGGATCCGATACCCATAATCGCGGTACCTATAGAGGCTAACCCGCTTGGGATATTTGCGATGAGTCCTGAGATACCGGAACTAATCGACTCTACCACGGATCCGAAACCTGACTGAATCCCAGATATCCAGCTACCGACTGCATTGATTGCACTCCCAAAAAAGTTACCAATATGAGGTATAACGGATCCGCCTAACTCTACCACATAAGAGCCTAACCCGGTCATCATCGACACAAATAATTGACCAAAGATATTAGCCGTCATCAGCAACCCAGAGCCGATCGCCCCTAGTAGCCCGGGTAGAGAGTTCCCGATCCCATAGAGGACACCTAAGGCTATGTTACCGATCAAAGCAAACCCACCTAAGATCACCCCAAACACTCCCTCTAAATTACCCCCCTGTCCTGATGATAATGCATTGAAAGTATTGGTCACCCATCCAAGAATTCCGGCTGTGATTTGGCTAGTGATCACTTGTACCTGAGATCCATCCATGGCGAGATTCATCAGACCGGATCCGAGCGCCTGAATTAATTTACCAGGTAGGGTAATTAGGAAGGTACCAACACTACCTAACCCAGAAATAAAACCGTCAATGATACCTGGTAGTGCATCGGCTGGGTTCTTAATAAAGGCAGTCAGACCACGTAGCCCCTTGACAAGTGCCAGCATAGGATCAAAGGATAGACCACCCATCGACCCTAGGATGTCCTGTGCTGCGGAAACCAGTACCGAGAAAGTTTTACCTAACTCATTTAGTACGTTGGTATCTGCCCCCTCAAACTTCACATTACGCATGAACCCGAACAAGCCCGCCGTTGGATCCGTTAGCTTACTCTTAAGGGTATCCAATTGAGCACCCATGGAGAGGTTCATTTGATCAATGTAGTCCTTAGAGAATAATTGTTTTTTCACCCCCACTAGTTGCTCCTGTTTGGCCTTAGCATCCATCTTAAAGAAATCCTTAAGTGTCTTCCCGGCCTTCTCGAGATCCTTTTCTAGGATAGCCTTGAATGCAGGTACCTTTTCAAACGCGTCAATCCTGAATAAAGCCTCTGATCCGGTATCCCCCAACATTTTACCAAGTACTGTAGAGGTAGTGGCGGATCCTGCCCCTGATGCCTGACCTAGCAAAGCCGTCAATTCTACCATCTCCTTACCCGCCTCTGTCATACCCTTTCGAGTCAGGCCGCCGGATAGTACTAGAGTGTCTGATACCCCATTAAATGCATCTAGGTAATCTTTTGTTGCTCCTGGTAATTTATTGGCAGATTCGGCTAGGGTTGCTGAGATGGATTTAGTTAACCCAGCACTCTCCTTAAAGGTAATCCCGAGTAATGCAGCGTTTGCTGAAGTTGCCCCTAACGCCCCTTTGTTTGCTTCCTCAGATGCCTTAAACTGATCACCGATCGCCCCAACTAAAGACTGACCCGCGCTAAGGATCCCACTGGCTACGGTACTGAGTGCGTTACCTATTAAGTTAGCCCCTAACACTTGGGAGAATACAGACCCGCCGGATCCACCACCACTGTTACTACTAGAGTCTCCCCCAGTACTACCACCCATTTTAGGAGGTTTGAGGCTATCCATTTTTGATTGCAGTTTGTCCAGTGCCCCCACAGAACTAGAGACAGCACCCTTTAGCGCCCCGGTCAGGTTGTCTTTTAGTCCTAGTGTAATATCAATCCCACGCCCCATAATCTACCCCTTTTCTGTTAAACTAAGTAACAAACAAAAAAAAGCCCCATGGTTAGGGACTTAATTGATTATCGATTTTAGGTGATTTAGCCTAAACCCAAAATACCTTGACTTCCTATCTTGGCTAAGTACTCTTCTTCAGAGATCTCTGAGAGATTCACCATTTTCTTAGCATACTCAGGAATTTGTTTTTTCTGCTCATCGGTGATATATGCATAGGATCCAGGGTACAGAATCAGACCGAGTGATAATTCCAAGAAAAGGAAATCCATCGATTGAATCAGCCAGTAACCAGTACCAGGCTCATCTAGGGAACCGATCTCAACTTCGACTTCAGACTTTTTAGCAACCATTTTAGATACCTCATGGGGATTGATAACCCCTATTTATTGTGGACACAGCCAGAGATTAGATCCCAACCAACAGAGCGACCGATTCAGGGTAGAAAACACGGATACCACCAAAACGGCTATGAGCAGGGGTACTTAGTTTGAGATCCTGTGCTTGGGTAGGTTCTAGGGTAACATCACGAGGAATAACCACGGAGAGGGCACTAGAACGATTATAGAGTAATGCCGCCGTTTCGGAGCTACCACCCAAAGAACTGAGGGGTAGGCTATTCATGAGCACCGAGCTTGCCAGACTGATTTGCGGGAAGCTACTACGGAACAAATCAAGGATCGACGTGTTGGGGTTAGCAGGATTTACAAAAGTAGTAGCCAGATAAGTGCTAACTGTAGTAGGGAGGATCAGGGTATCAACGGAAGGCGCACCCATAGCTTCACTTGCTTCATTCTGGAGACGAAGCAATTCACCAAACTCACGGATAATTGCACCCGCGTCTTTACCTAACCAGGAAGTAGTGTTAGTAAAACCGTTAGCGGATCCGGTAGCAGGTAAAACAACTTGCATGATCATCGGATGGTTGCCGATGCCAAACACACCCGAATTATTATCCCCACGGAACACTAGACGATCTTCCTTCCGGTAGATACCTTCTTGGATCGCGTCAAGTGCTAGACGATCGAGATTGGTACCGAATTGGCGAGCGTTAGAGACATCCTGAACAGTGTAAACAACCGCGTCACCCAAAGGAACAACCGGGGCCGTGATCGTTTTCCGGGCTAAGCGCAGCACGTTGGGTAAAATAGATTGGTACCCGATGATCTCAGCTTCCAAACCAGGCAGGCTACGGATAGCGGTCTGATAGGATTCTGCCCATGGCTGTACCGAATTATCAACCGTGAATAAGGATCGAGCATTCCCCGTGTAGGACTGGGGGGGTTGTTCTTCGAGGAATTGCGTTAATTGTTGTTGAGTAAATAAAGTGTTAGAAGTTTCGATCATGGTTTTTAGTACCTGAGAACCTTGAATTTATCTAAACTAATCAATTACTAGGGTATAATCGTCTACGGGTATTATTGGCTACATGTGTGAGGTAGATCAGTTTGGATATAGGCACCGTCTCCCAGTAATCCAAACCCGTGAAGGATTCCCCGGCTAGTACAAATATCATCTCATAGGCGGGGGTTAAATCTTCTAAGCAATACCTAACGACTTTCCCAAGGTATCCCCTAACCGACCGAAGATATAATAAGGTAGCGTGAGCACCTGATCTGGTTTGTCTGCTAGTTTAGTGATCAGTTCTCGGTAGTAGCCCGGTACATTATCCTTAATCAGCTTAGGCATGTTTCGGACTGAGGGGGATGTAAACCAATATGCTTCCCCTTCATAGGTAAAACCGTACCGATCATTATCCTCATCCTCTAACTCTTCAAGGTTAGGTTGATCAGGTACAACTGCATCCATACGCTTGATTAACTTGGAAACCGTGGTGACTGATTTGTTACTATAATCCGAACCGTCAAAGTAAAACCCCAGCACCGCAAAAGTTAACACACGATCCTCAAATGAATCCATACCACTCTTAGGCATGGCATTTAAAAGGTTGTCAATAGTGGGGGTACTGATCTTAGGGTCGGTTTGGGGGTTAGCTGTCTCTGTAATTCTTCTCATTGGTACTTCAGTATTGTAAATGTATCTGGAATAAACTAATAAGAAACCCGACCCTGAGAGCCAAGATCGGGTAGACTAGGATGAAGTACCTAAACGAAACTATGCCCCTTGAATCTGCATCTCGAAAACCTGACCGGGGGCAACGTCGGGTGTAACTGCCCGGAGTTGGCGGCCAATGTTAACCGGAGCTAATGGAGAGCCTGAGAACAAAGATGCTGAGGTAGTTGCTGCTGTAGTTGCCCCGTGACTAAAACCACCAAAATTAAACATACCCGGGCGGCTACCATCAGTAAAAACGCTAATAGTACCCGTGGAAGGTGTTTTAGCAGTTGTACCCCCACACTCAGAGGCTACAAACCCGGAAACCAGTACATTTAGAACAACATCCCGCCCGTCAGCGATTAGGTTTCTAGTAGCCTGTCTGAGAACTACACCGTACCCAGTCGTGGCGGTCATATTAGCCGTACGTACAAGTGAAGCAATGTATCCAGTGTTAGATGCAGTAAGTAGGACTAAATCCCCGGGTGTGGGAGCAGAGGGGGGCAAGGCAGTCGTGAGAACGTTAGCCGCAGTGATTCCCGTTGATTGAATTGATAGGCTAGGTGTGAAACCCCAGTAGAGGGATCTTACGGTGATGGTAGTTGCAGAGTTCGCGGTGATCTCGACATCATGGTATCGTGCCAAGTGGCTAGCAAACTTAGTAATGAAATCGGCTAATGATGGGGCACTGCTAGACCGATTATACAAGAATAAGCCAACCTGAGAGGATACCTGCCCATTGATTGCATTAGTTAGTTCTACTGTATACTGAAGTAGTGATCCGTAAATTGGGGCCCCCGTCAGTGTGATCACAGAGGTACCACGAGTAGACCCACCTTTAGAATAAACAGCAGGAATAGCAGTGAAACCGCCGGAGCGAGTGACAGAACCGGGTTGCCAGGTTTGTGGCACAGGATTGATCAAAGTCATGATTTCTCAACTGATGGTAATACTTACTCTATACTAGCAAACTCATAAATGATTATCGACGTTTTGGTTATTTGTCAAGTACCCTTTTTATGGTAGATCATAATCAGCCCCATTATACCTAGAGTCTGTTTTCTGCCGCAAGTTCAAGACCCAATAGAGCGGGTTAGAATCATCGATAAAGATCAGCTCATACATGGTACTTTTTTGGATGTCGATATTACCCCCTAGATCATATACGGGGTTTGTACAGTAAAGAGTACCCCACTGCCAGACCGTAGAGAGTGGATACCTTTTTGAGATCCCTTTGACCCTAAGATCATTTTCAGATAGCTGTACCTCTTGCCCTGACAGTAGCCTATAAGGTTTGGATGTACTGCCAACCCGATCAATGTACGGTTTGGGGGTGACAGGAGTAACGGTGATGGTAGACCCGGAGTGGTTGACAATAAAAAAGTCACGTCTAAAAGTAGTGTCGATCGTCTCTAGGGTATTTGCTAAGTAGTCCCTCATCGTCACACCATTATTTAACCAGCCCTGATAGTTACCAGAGTTGCCCGTGTGGTCAATAATAGGGGGTTGCGTGGGTGTGGGTGTGGTCGGTTGATTAAATCCAGTGGTCATCTCTGGTATACCTTTTACCCTAAACTAAAGAGCCTAGACCGTTAAGCCTAGGCTTTTTATATAGGATACAGAACTTACTACAGGTTATCTATTCCCTGCTTCTCTAATTTTGACTTAAGGAAGTTTTTCCGCATAAACACAGCCCCAAACTCTGAATATATTTTGTGTAGTAGCTCGTTGAGATGGGTAGCGCGACACAACAAATCCCCGTCTAAATAAAGTACATAAACTAGCGCTCTCTCATATTCTTGAATCTGAACCAATGCATCTAACCCAGATCTCTCTAAACATTGATTTACCTCTTGGTAGCCCTCGTAAGGTGTGTAAGGTGTGTTGTAAGCCATGGTTGTTGTCTCCTGTTGATTATCGACTTAGTACATTTTTAGTATAACACCCATATCACGAAATGTGTCATAAAATTTACCCTTCTGACTTCCCCGGTAAATGATGCAGTTTCCGTGCGTAGGTGAGTTACGATTACCGGATTGATCTACAAATCGGATCCTCTTGCTTGGGACACATATTAGGCAGTCAGATGGGAACTCTGTTTTGGTTTGCAGAGTCTGTAACTGCTCTATTGAGTACCCGAGGAAGATATATTGATCTATTGTACCCCAATCCATACCATGATTTAACTTTTTGAAAAAAGCCTGTGGGTTTGATAGACCTTTATAGTATGGGTTCGGGCCTATGTATTTCCCTGATGGTGGGTTACAGAATACGTTACCCGCATAACCCCAATCAGTATCAATTGAGTTTGTGGTGATGACTTTTGCAGCTTGTACTATTTTATTAGATTCCTGCGAACCACAAGGATCCAAGTAAATAAAATCGTTGAATGTTGCCCTCACCCGATTTACGATCTCTGGGGGTGTAAACCATTGGTCTGTTCTGTTTGATAATCCGATGTGCGTGCTCATATGGTCACCAGTGTACTGTTCTGTACCTATCCTAGATCAACAGACAAGGGATGTCAACCCACAGATCGATAATTGAGAATATTATCAAAAGTCGATAATGATTTTTGTAGTTTAGAGTAAAGACCGATCAGAGGTACCTATCTATGCAACGTGTAATTTTAGCCACCACCAAACCCCTGACCTATGGCGAGGAACAACTGAGTAAAAATGCCAGTTCCCTAAAGAAGGTAGCCAAACGGAAAAGCCTACCACTGGTACTAGAGCATGATGGCCCTAAAGTGGGTACCGTGACAGATCTAGCCTATGAAGTGAAGAACGGTATCGGCTATCTATTTGGTTCTATTGCGGACTTCATGGGTAAGGTTGGATCCTCGTTACAGTACTCAGGCATCCGATCGGGTAGTGAAATTAAATTGACAGGCATTGATCATGTAGCCCTGGTAGATAACCCGCGTGACCCTGTAGCTGTGTTTGCCGATTCAGACACCAACGCTACCCGATACCGAGATTCAGCCGATGAAGAACCCACAGAGGGACAACCAGAAGAGGGTACCAAGTCAGAACCCGAATCTAAACCTGATCATGGGACCGAGATTGAGTTAACCGATGATACTGTAGATCAATTATTTGACCTATTACTCAAGGATCCTAAACGTGTCGCAGTGTTGAAAGAATTGATCAAAGGTACCGAACCAGAACCCAAAGAAGATCCCAATGTGGGGGTACCAGTTGAGAAACCAGTGGAGAAGCCTACCCGGATCATCATCAAACCACGAGAAGCCAAAGAAGCACCTGTGAAGAAAACCCCGGTACCTATTCAGCGCCCATTCAAAGGATTGCTCTAAAACAGGCACTTGAAAAAATTACGAAAAGTCGATAATTGATTTTGTACTAAGGTGTTGATCCAATGGGTTGACATCTTTTTATTTGTCCTGTAAACTGGTACTATGCCAAGTCAATCAACCGAGATAGAGGCTTTATTATGCCACGTTCCAAAGTACGCCCCAACGTTTCAACCTACCATGAGGCCGTTAATTTCATTATCAATGCGATCGATGGGGGTCTACAATTACCTCTGACAAAGAAGCAAGATAAATTTTCGGCTAAATCCCTGTGCTATCTAGCTGGTATGTTTGGGCTTGATATTAATGCTAAGATTCAAGAGATTTACGATCACATTCAGGTGACCTATAATGTACCTGTAGAGTTTATCACGTGGGTTCGGGTGATGCAACAGGAGACGTTAGGGGTAGAGGTGCCAAAATTCTACGGTCCTTTAGCTGATAATTGGGCTAAGGTAGCGCAAGTTTTAGAAGAAATTAAAAACACCGATCAGCGTGACCACTGGCAAGATCATGATCGGTACCAAGATGAGGTGAATTGTAATTTTGATATTGAGGATGAACTATTAGAGGATGAGGAGTTAGATCAGGCCCACTATCGACTAGAGGCAATGACCCCTGATGATGAGTACAGTGATCAGATGTCTAACGTGGTGGTGGAGACTGTAACCAACCCTAGACCTAGCTGGGATGAACTCGCACAAAAAAACCCATTAGCTGCGGCCTTCGTTAAATCCCTGATGACTACCCCGGATTTTGAGGATGAGGACGGTGGGCAATGGTATGACTACCAAGATAATGATGAGGTTTTTGATCATCACGGTACTTGGGAATACCCAGACACGGACGGGGATGATTACAATTACAATGATGAAGAATAATAATGCTAACATACAAACCAAAGTACCCAGAGAATATTAAACTGCATATGAGGTCTAGTACGGTGATCTCATGTGGATGGTCAGACAAGAATCAAGTGTTAAAACAAATCTGTAACTATGAGTTTGCCGCGATCGGTAATCTCTATTCTGTAGCGGGGATAGAGGTACTGATTCGTAACCTAGCCCATAATTACCAGATCACCCGTCTAATTCATTTATCAAAGTCCCCCCTAGACCGTAATGTCCCCACCACTGACGCACTGATAGGAGTTTGGCAAGGGTCTGGCTATCCGGGGGTTGATGATGAGGTACTGATCGCAGTTGTCAACCGTGTACAGTTATTTGTTGTGCATAGTATCGATCGGCTCACTGATTTGCTATTGATTGAGACGAACAATAACGATGATTACCTGTACCCCCAATTAACCTACCCAATCCCAGAGCAAAGAAAGGAACGACCTATGCAGGATAAATTTCAGAACGGCTTAATTTTCCGTGGTAATGATCTATCTGAGGTGTGGTATAATATCCTATCTACAGTTTATCAAAAAGGAGTCTATCTAAAAAGTGGGCACGGTGGGATCGAAGATCTAGGTTCCGTTATGGCGGTATTTCCTATGGGGATTACTGACACGATACCCCCAAATCTAACCCGCCAACAATTAGATCAGTACTCTCAAACCGTCTTGACCGACACAGAGATCGAGGGGGACAGCTACACATACGGCAACCGGATCGGAAACCAGATTTATGATGTAGCTAAAATACTCAACCGAGACCCTAACTCGAATCGGGCGGTAATTAGTCTATGGGATCCATTTGGGGATTCTTTCAAACTAAACCCCCCGTGTCTAATTTCGATTAGCTACCAGATTAGGCAACATCGGTTATACTGTCGGGCTGTATTTCGATCCCATGATATAGGATCAGGCTGGTACCCTAACGCATATGCCTTAACCCGGCTGTCTGAAGTCCTGCTAGAGCTATTAGAAGACCAAACGATCGGGTTAGGTGAGATGACTATTATCTCTGAATCTGCCCACGTCTATCAATCGGCTCTAACACAGATCGGGCAAGTACTCAAGGAAAAGCCTAAATCTTTAGCGTTGGATCCGGTTGGTAATTTTGTAATAGTGGTGGCAAGTGGTGAGGTAAAAATTGATCACTACTCATACGGTGGGGGGCAACGGGTCAGATCCTACCACAACCCTAAACAGGTACTAGAGGATCACCCGACGATCGACACAGCCCATTACGGATATCTCTGTGGAGAGTTTGCGAGGGCTTGCATATTGAAGAATAATTTTGTTCAGGATCGCCCTTGACCTGCCCCTAGGAAAATGCTAGTCTTAATACAGTACATTTTTAGGACACAGCCAAATGAGTAACTTCAATATTATCGAGGGTGATGATAATGCAGACCAATACCGTGGATCCGGACGATAGCCAACCAATGACGGATGATCAAATAGACGCATGGTTAGATCAGATCATCGGGTCTGATCCTGTGCCTGCAACTAACCTACCAGGATCGGATCCAACACCATAAAAAAGATCCTAGGTGAGGGTTGACAAGCTAGCGGTGATCGGTTACAATAAAAGGGTACCAAACAAGAGGCAACCGATTATGTGTGATTCAGATACCGCTAGACCTGTCGATGTTGACCAAGTGTTACCCGCGCCCGTAGTTTCTGATCTGCCTGATACGGACGTGATCATTATCATTGATGTGCAAGCGGATCCAGTAGACGAATAAAAACCTAAAAAAGGGGGTTGACAGTTGACCCCCTATCGGTTACAATAGAAGAGTAAACAGGTTAGGAAAAAACGAAATGCCTACTACACAGGAAAAGATTGAAGCAGTAAAGATCGCGGCTGAAGTGGTCAACGACCAAGACCGGGTTACAGTAGAGCAAATTGTTGTAACTGTTAAGGAGGTAATCAAGCAAACCGACCAAGCACAACAATAGAATAAGTTCTGTATCCCTCGCTACAAAACGGCGGGGGAATAATTTTCGGTTTTTTCTTGACAGGGATCGATCCCTATGGTAAGAATTATACAGGGGTTCCGATAGTTACCATAGATAAATTCTATGATCTAACCCCTAGACTTTTGCCAGGGATCAGGTTATTATAGGTATATACAAAAGGTTGAGGAAACCACAAATGCAAATTGAATTTCACACTTTTGACCTCGCTAAAGAAATCACTGAACAACCTGATAACGGTCAGGATCCGGTTCAAGTTGCGGTAGTAGTTGAGATCCCGGATCCAGAGGAGTCGAGCCTTGACGATCTATTTTTCCCCAGTACAGAGGAATTTGAGACGATCGACATTCTAGCAGAACCCGACTAATCTGTCAAGCCCCTAGCCATAAAAAGTTAGGGGCATCCTCATAGGGTAGTCTCTATGGTTTGATCACCGGGATCTCTTGACAGGCTACCACCGATCGCCTATACTGGGTACAGACAGCAAACAAAACAGGTAATCGTAATGACACGAATCGAGAAGCTACTACAACAGGCACGGGCAACGGTACAGGCAAGCGAGGCCTACGAAGCCAAGATTGAGGAGGTACAGGTAGAGTTAGGAACCCTCTCTAAGGCAGTCGGTAAGCTGGTCAAATCCCTAGATCTGACCCCAGAAGAAAAAACCTTATTAGAATTCCCAGAGAACAAATAAACGGATCCGCACTACAGGCTACCCTAACCCGGTAGCTTTTCTTTCACCTAATAAATCGCTCTATGGTTATAAATGATTATCGACTTTTGGTAATATTCCTATATGGTCATATATTTATTTAATCCCAACGGTGGCAGGATCGATCGTACCCCCAAAACCATAACCGGATCCCTCTCTAATCTCAAAATGTAGGTGATCTCCAAAACTAAAACCTGTGTTACCCTCTATCCCAATCTGTTGCCCTTTCTGTACCTGTTGCCCTTTTGTCACTGATACCGAGGTCAGGTGCGCATATCTGTGTGTGTAAGTTTTTCCATTGACGGTAGATTGAATATCGATCAGATTCCCATAACCACCACCACAGCTACGATCGCCCACCCTACAAATATTCTCAACGTCTGTCACTACCCCGGAATTTGCAGCTAGGATTTTATTATTACCCCCAGCCCAATCCTGCCCACCATGCCTACGATTACCCCGATCCTCACCCCATGGGGCGGTCATAATCGATCCTGGGTAAGGGTGCGCCCAATCGGTACCCGTAGGGGCGATCGTTCCTGTTCCTGTCGCGTTACCCCCAGACATTGCCTGAGCTACTGGCACTGCTACTCCGGGCTGGTACAGATTCAAGGCAACCCCAAAACCGACCGACCCTAGGGTAAACTTGACAGAGTACACCCAAAATTCAGTAGTACCCACCCGCGTCGAGAATTGGATCATATTAGGAATCGTCACTAGATCACAGGGTACAATTGCCAGGTAATCTATGCTACCCACTAACGTCACATCCAACGGGAAATCCTTAATTCGTGCGACCTCTGACTCAGCAGATACTTGACTAATGACTTTTTCCCCCGTGTCAACTTTCCCGGTAGTCACAGCCCCCTTGTCACTCGACATTTTACCCTGATCTTTCACAGGGGAATTAACCACGGAGGATCCGACGGCTTTAGGGGTAGGGGTGGTCTGCTCAGAGTTACCTGTTTTGGGATCTGTTTTCAGGACAGGCTTTTTACCCCATGCGCCCTTAACCCCTTGTTTCCCCCCCGGTGTTTGCCCTGATGGTTTACTAGAGATGGTTAACTGGATTACGTCGGTAATGCTGATCCTAATAGGTTGCTTGTCTTTTTCCCGGTTAGGTCCGATCGGCTTCATTACTAATTTTGTGCCAGAACTATAGATTGTGTACCCTGCTCTGGTGGCCTCTCTTAAAAGCAATTGGTAGGGTGTCAATCCATTATTCTCTATATGCACATAATATAACCCTTCCCCGGTAAAATCCAGACTCATACCCGAATCTTTGGCGATCTGGGTGGCCAGTTGTTTTAAAGTTAGGTTTGTTTTTGTGTCGGTCTGTTGGTACTGATTGATACACCACAACGGAGAGATGCCCGATATGGTTAGCACAGTTTTGCCCTGGCTGTCAAGTGAAAATGTAACCCCTGATAATAGGTAAATATACTCATACAGTAACCCCCCAAACTCTCCTACCCTGATATGGATCCTTCCACCCGCTTCAGTCTTGGGAGGTTCTGTGGTTACTATTTCTGGTACTTTTGAGGCAGTGGTAGGGGGTGGTACGGGTTGACTAGTTACCCCGGATACTGACCCGGCTAAATCACCCGAAGTCAACCGTGATTCATACTCTCTAGCATATCCGGCGATCAATGAATCCTGATCAGAACCGTTCACAATTGCCCGCGCACCTAAATAGTCAGACCTGGTACCCCCCACATAATCCCCTAATTTTGCCCCGGTGAAGTTACCATTCTTCATCCCGTCTACTAGAATAAACCTTGACAAGTCCTGATCCTGTGCCACCTGTTCCGGGTTGCCAATCAGATCCTTTCCGGTTTTGTCTGAGTAAAGTTTGTAGTTACGTCTCCCAGTTAGTTGCACATAACCACGCCCTTTATATTTAACACCGTCCCCCGGTTGCGTGTTCCCTAAATCCGATCGCCCTTCATACTGTGCCCCGGATGCGTACTCTGTTTGGGTCTGGTACCGGTCCGATTCGTGGTAGGCACTGGCTAGGACATATGCAATCTGTTTCTTATCAGTTACCCCCTGTTTGATACACTCAGCAATAATCTTGTTCTCATGCTCTAATTTATTGGTAGCCTGACCTTGAGAGTTTAGCCCACTTGTTCCGGTACTTTGCACGGAGGGGGATGAAGTGGGGGGCGTGTACAGTTTCAAACCTAACAGGCGATCCACTAGGTCAATGTCATCCCCCGGAACTGTGAACTGACATGATGATGAATCGGTACCCTGAGTGAGATCCCAAGATAGGTCTAGTATAGGGTGATCAGCGTTGAACCCGAAAACAAACATTGCTTTCTCTACCTCGGTACTCTCCTCAGCCGGATCAAAAATTAGTACCTGACTCACAGGGTTTAGCATATCGTGGCAACCTTTTACCTAAACTAAAAAATGATTATCGACTTTTGCTCTTTTCTGGAATTACTAGTTTTAGGTAAAGAAGGTACATCTATGATTAGCAAAAATGATCTAGGCCGTTGGGGTGTTGTGGTTCCGGATGGGTTGCCTTTTGACGTGTTTTGTGTTATGTGTCAAATCACTGGGTACCTGAATCAAACCACACTACAGAAACCCACAAAAAAAGACCTAGCCGTGGTACCTGATGAGTTACTGGTAGAGGTTGCTGACCTAATCCAATCATGGTAACATTTTATACCTGTAGTTTATAGACACACATAACCCAGACAATGAGATGCAATCACCACAATTTACACATACGATCGGTACCACACAACCTGACCCAAACCTAACCATCAAGATTTATGACGCGGTGAATAACGGATCTTTTGCTATCATCCTGGTAGCTGTGGGGGGTTTCATCTACATCAAACGCACAGCTAAGGAATTTCTTCAGTCACCCTTTGCCAACTCCCTAGTTAATCTAATCAAACAAATTGAGACGAATCAGGAGCATATTGAGAGTATTGTCTTAGATGTTGATCGCCTTGACAAGAGTACCGCCGATGTGTTAGCCCTGGTTATCCAACTGCAACAGGAGATCCTGAAATCGGGGGAACTTAGTACAGCACAACACACCATGATCATGAAAGAGTTGCGCCATGTTCGTGCCCTAGTAGATCGTAGAGGATCTAAAAATGTCGATAATCAATAAAATAGATTTCTTGGCAAATTTCCCTATGTTTGGTGGATTGGATGAAGGTACCATTTTATCCGCAATTACCCAAGCTGAATCTGAATATGATACCAGTATCCCCAACTGGTTGCCGATCACATTAAACCTGATCGCCCACATTTTGACAGCCCGATCTCTGGGGGTTGCGCAAACGGTGGATATGATGGGCACTACAAACGGCTCTAGTAAATTCACCCTACCAAACCCTACCTATAATTGGAAAGGTACCAGTCTTCAATCTACCCCCTATGGTCAAGAGGTTGCGAGACTCCTAACAGGTACCGTGGGGGGTTGCCTGTTCATCTGATTAGTTTAGGTAAAATCTCAGGTACTATCTATGACCCGTGCAATCTCTCAAAGTGCTTTCTTAATTACCATCTCTGGCTACTCTGGTAAAATCTTCTTCAGTAATAAGTCAGGCGGATCCAAAAAGGCATCCTCTTCTACCTACAATGACGGGTTAGCTCGTGCCAATAAAAAAGTAGTAGGTGCTATGGTGGTAGATGACATCACCCTAGAACGTGCGTTTGACCCGGAAGTGGATCCAGCGTTCATCAAATTCCTGTCTGAGTATTGCCAAAAGGATCAGGGTGACTTTGTAATCACTGTCCAACCGATCGAAAACTGTACCCAAGCTAACCCGATCGGCAACCCTTTCACATACACTGGCTGTCAGTACCTAGGCGTAGAGGTACCTGATGTCGATCGATCCTCTGACTCTGTGGCAATGATCAAGTATATGTTTGCCGCTGATGACTTGACAACTGGTTAAAAGATCAGGTAGTATATTAGGCATCAACTTACAGGTGCCTGATATGGATTTACTTACACGGTTTGTGGCGAGTAATGCGGCTAGTGACGGGTTTGAAGCCGGGTATAATGCATGTATACACGGTGTTGAAACGGTCAACCCATATGAAGGGGTAGAGTACCAAGAATGGGAGGACGGTTATGCAAGGGGTTTCCAGTCCGCTTTATTTGAAGAGGATGAGCAGTTCTAAACCATTATCGACTTTCCAAAATAACCTCAAACACCCCTTCTGGCAACGGATAGGGGTTTCTTTTTAGGCCACCCAGCAAGGTACCAAAGTGGATTCTAAACAGGTACTTGACAGGTACCAGAATAAGCGTCTAATATGTACTCAACACCCAAACAGGTACCCAACAGATGAACCCAACAGTAATCGGATTTAGACCCCAACGATTCCCCCAAAAATGGTTAGGTAGACAGGTTCAGGCAGAGGTCACACTCAAGGAGATGGACAGAGAGGCGGCGATAGAGGCCATCAGACAAGCACTCGGATCCACTACCGTTAAACTCCCCGAATAGATAACCCAAGATTAGTTACCCGGATCCGAAAGGTTCGGGTTTCTCTTTAGGGATCTACCTGAGATCGGTACTCGAGGAAATTACCAAAAGTCGATAATTGATTTTGTAGTTGACAAGGTACTGAAGATCGGTTAAGCTTTGATCAGATACGAAATATAAAACCCTAGAGGTAATAAAGATGACAACTAAGAGTGCACATGTAACGGATGTCTCGATCGGTAACTTGACTGTCGAGGGTCTGATGTATGAGGACGGTACTTTTGCTATTGCCTTACCACAGATCTCCGAATTATTTGAGTTTTCAGACCCTCAGAAGAATCTAACCAGAGACGTGAAAACCTTGCTCCGTAAGGCTTCCCGAACCGCCACGGACCCTCAATCGACAGTATTCACAAAAGCTAAAACACGGTTGAACCCTAAGGCAGTCAATACGATTACCCTGGATATGTTTGAGATCCTAGTCTTCGAGTTAGCAATGTCTGGCAATGCATTGGCTCAGGACTTTTTGCGGATCCTATTTGGCCTGACCCTGAAACAACTATGGTCTGATGCGTTCAAGGTGAAGTTTGAGGCTGAAGATCGTCAAGCGGAAATCACGAGTAGACAGACAGGTAAGGATATTTTTAAGCGGTTGATGTTAGTAGTACAAACCCATTTACACTCTCAAGGGAAGAATGATCCGGGTCACTACTACGCGCAACTTGTCAATAAAATCTACCGTGGTTTATTTGGTATGGAAGCTAAAGAGTTACGTGATGTGCGATCGGTTGACAAGAGTGCCTTGACTCGTGACCATTTTACAGCCCGTGAGTTGTCTGTACTTAGCCGTGTAGAGGATGGGGTAATGTTCATGATTCAGCACATGGGTAAGGAACCATTTGAAGCTGTCGATCTCTGTATCCAATCTACGGGCACCTACCGAACCCTGGCAATCAACCCAGAACAAGTACTTGACAAATAACTGAAAAGTCGATAATCAAAAAATACCCCCTAGATGATGAGTCTAAGGGGTTTCTTATTAGTTACGAATTAGCACAAACACTTAGAGGAGAACTAACAGACTGACACCTACCCCGAACCCAAATAAGAACCCGGTAGCTAGGATCATTATAGCATAGATCGTGATAGCATTCATCATTGGGTCATCAGGGAAGATACGCATTTGTTAGCCTTTTGTTTCAGGTACACACTGATCGCCTACCTGTACCGTACCCTCGGGACAATTTAGGATGATTGGTGTGGGGATAGGGTTTGGTACCTGTGGTGGTACTTGCAAGATTAGGGCGAGGGAGACAAGAGTTGAGATCATATTGGGTATCCTAAATAGGGTGCTAGATCATTGTAACCTAGCACCCTGGATTTTGTCAAGGGTTAGGCTGTGGGTACCTGACCTAGTGGGACTCTGAACACCCCCACGAGGATCCGCTCAGCAACCCCTACAGGAGCCGCATAAACATCGACCCGCAGGATACCCAGCTCTAGGTCAGTAGCGAGGTTATTAGTAGAGTCGCAACGTACCAAGAATGCCTGATCAGGAGATTGCCCATAGAGCGCCCCACCTTGCCAAAACCGGGTACAGATTTGGGTAGCGATCTGTTTCACTAATTGGAAAGTCACACCCTGACCATCGATCGGATCAAAAACCAAGGGTAGGTATGCGGTACGTAAAGCGGCCACTAACACATTCATGATTACCCGTGTGTGGATAAATCGGAACGCGCTATCCTGTTTGTAAAGGGTACGCTCTCCGTAGACACACACACCGTAACCTGTGATGTTTCGTAGGATATTGACATGGGATCCGTTTAGTGCAGCCTGATGTACCTTACTAAAACGGAATGCAACATCTACCAAACCTTTGCACGGAGCTTTAACCCCAGCAGGCGCAACCCGGAAAGAATCCTGATAGTACCGGACTTGAGCAACGGCAACCATGAGGATAGACACAGGTACCAATCTGCCATCCAGACCCACACCCCAGTTACCTACATAGGCGCAGTTCCCGGAAGAACTGGTATAGAGTGCTACATCAGTCTGGTACCAGGTAATCAAACTGGTAGCCGTAGCCGTAGCCAAAGCGGGGGCAGATGTAACGGCGGCGTATGCTGGTTGACTAGGGACGATTACCCGACCATCTGGCAAAGTGGTACTAGTTGCGCTATAGAATTCCGTATGAGGGGCTGAATCTACTAAATGGATCCACTGGTAATCGAACTGACTGACAAACGTCTCTACAGCAACCTGAAAAGCGATCCGTTCGGGGGAAGTCTTGAGGAGTGCGTATGCCTCGGGGGCAATCAGGTACCCGTGCGGCATTTCGTCATTAAATGCATTTAGGGCCGAAATATATTGTGCCTGAGTGGGGACAGCCGGGGAGGTTACGCCGGGTACCCGAACAACGTATAACTCACCAATGGATCCAGTAATGTTAAAGAAGGATTTTACTGCATCACGGGTAACAAGTGGGATGGTGGGGGTGTTAGGGGTAGCATCAAAGTAGTTGACAAATGCATCATAACTGGTAATGTTCACAGGCACATTAACCAGACCTGCAGAACCGGACGTAATCAGGTAGCAACGCCCGGGGTTAGGAATATCAGTGGTGAAAGTACCAGCTAAACCCAAGATAGGGTACACACCGGGGGATTGAGGGACGGACGAAATAGGGACCAAAGGGACTGGCATAATCTAGGCAACCGGATCCGGTTGAATATAATGTATTACCCTAAACTATGAAAACCATTATCGACTTTTAGAAAAATGTCAAGTACCTTTTTAGCCGCTAAATCCAGACTGATTACCCCCCCGTGGTACTTGTTTGGGTAGGCTCTGTGGTTACGATCGTTGGATTAGGATCTAGTACCAGTCGTATATCGGGATCTGCATCGATCGTATTCCGCACTTCGATAGCCGTCATAGCACCGATCGACTGCAGCCCTAACAGAGCCGATACCGTTTTGTCAAGTCTGTCAGCAACCTCTAGGGGGGACTGCTTATAAATTGACTGCCCTTGTACTTTGGTTTTATATTCTCCCAGTTCAGAAGAATCAGTAATGTCTAGGATTAATTGAATCAGTTTATAGTAACTGGTACCTAGGCTAGCTAACCTCTGATCATACAGTTCTAGGGAGGTTTTTACACCATAACCATCGCCGTCCGTATGGCCCCAAATTAGGAAACTTGGCAACCCTGTGATCGCCGTGATCCGGTTCTCAATTACTCTCAATACTTCGGGTTCGCGGTTGATATTCTTGAGTTGTACCTCTACAGTTTCCCGTTTGAGGTCGTAGGCAATTACCCCGTCTTGTCTAGTGCCACCCTTTAAATTCATTAGGCGGTTAGTCAGGTTAGTTAGAGCTAGACCACCCTTTTGCATGATTTCATACAGATTATCGATGCCTGTCTTAACTAAGCCTTGACCCGCTACCGTCTGCTCTAGTCCGTTGGTGATGCTATCATGTTTAGCCAGTTCAGAATCAAGGGTACGAGCCAAATCAAACCTATAGGGGGACACGAATTTAAGGTATCGATTTTCGTTGATCAGTTCAGTACCGATCGATTGCCCTGTCTCTACTAATGATCGTGTGGGTAGTTTGGGGGTGACTAGGTAGGGTTTGACGACACTAGGATCCCAATCTACCGGATCAGACATCCATTGACCATCCCCAAAATCCAGAATCATGTAGGCAGCTTGGTTTAGAAGAGATTGGTAGATTGCCTCAATAACAAACTCTTGCCAATTCTCACGGTATATGATTTGGTCCTCATCGGTACCGGAAATCGTACAGGCTTGGTGGATGTCCTGACTGAGTTGCGTGGTGATGCTATGAGTTATAGGGTGATGGGTATTGAGTCCAGAGATCCCTTTCCCCCCATTCAGAACAATAGGCGACCATGAATCGGCATAGGTACTAGTCATCGCTGGTAACTTCTCCAAGGGAATTAATGTGGGTTAGGCTGATCTGTCCAGACTGAATGAGGGATAGTAGGGGGGTACTAGTCTTACCAGGTGGATTGGTACTTGTCTGGGTAGGTTGATCAAGCCCTAACTCTTTACGTGCCATAGATCGGATCATACGTACTTCCCCTAGCCCGGTTGTGTTGGATAGGCGTTGTGTTTTGGTACCTCCCTTACCATCCATATCCTCAATATCTACAAAGGTACCATGTTTAGCCACATATTGTAGTTGTTCGATGAGGATCCGTTCTGTGAGGTCCAATATAATTTGTTGGGGTGATCTGTCCATATTCCTTTCTCCTAAACTATTGAACAGTCTGATCAGGTACCAACATCGGGTCTACTGATTCTGGATTAACTGAGATTGTAGGTATAGATAGGCTTTTTACAACTTTTCCGGAAATCGATAATGGTTTTAGGGTTGCCGATCCTACTCGATTACCTTGGATCCGGTTGAGGAATTCTTGGGTAACTGTCTGGGTAGTCTGGTTAGATTGCTCCCCCACTGCCACCGATCGGATCTCAGTACGGGTAAAGGTACCGAGTTCAGAAAGTAGCAGATTCATATAGGAGATAATATCAGGTACCAGACTTTGGGCGTACAGTCTAGGTCGCATCTTACGGGTACCAAACTCTACAAACCCAGCGTAGAAGACCACGGACACCAACGCAACACCGGAATCATCAGGTAGTAAATCAACCCGCAATGATCGCCGTAACGCCCCCGTATCTACTGGAGCTGATTTCTGTAGGATAGGGGTAAATTTAGAGGCAACCTTTATGAGTACTGATCTGATAGCCTGATCCGATACACCCTGATCTATTAGTTGGGGGATGGCAGTGGAGGTGATAGGGATGAACAACATAGAAGTTTACCCAAAACTAACCACTTGAGAAAAACATCAGAAGTCGATAATTGATTTTGAGGTATGGGTTGACAGGCTCAGGAAAGTGGGTTAGTATAGATACATGGTCAAACAAGACCTAAACCACTCACCCTTTTAAGGAATCACAACATGTTATTCTCCCAAGTAAAACTCCTGTTAACTCAACTCATGCCCGGTCTGACTAACGGGTTTCATCCGCTAAATATCCCCGGTGATGTCTGGGATTCAATTATTCACGATGATGACGATTTCTGTGCTATGTTAGAATGGCT
>JACCDR011241699.1_pt1 | contig 47686 bp, 54 predicted proteins | sample 7446431 | NCBI WGS metagenome assembly JACCDR01 (sample SAMN15323443, study PRJNA562643) | freshwater metagenome | isolation source: river surface water | place: USA:Blue River Watershed | collected 2017-08-17 | reverse complement strand
AGCCTTGTTCGCGCCGAAAGGCGTTTTTTTTTGTTTATCTAGATAATTACTAAACTGTAGCAACGTGCAACTTAGTGCTTAGTAGAAACTACTACCGTAACTCAAGACGATCAGGCTCTTAAGTGAAGATAAATATCTTCCAGAGCTCGCACGGCGTCTCCAGCTGCAATATTGTTTTGATGGTAAAGCACATCAGTACAGTCTCCTGCTGCCCACACGCCTTTCACTGACGTCTCTTGTGTGCGAGGGTCAATGATAATATTGTTTGTCGGGGTCATTTCGAGAAAGTCTTTCACAAAGGTTGTGGCTGGGATTTGACCTATCTCGACGAAGACTGCTGAAACCTGCAATCTGACCTCTTCATTCGTGTCTGCTCTAGTGTACGTCATTCCATCGACGAATACGTCACCGTGAATTTCTTTTGGTGTTGCATTTGTGATGAGTGTGAAGTGAGGATTTGCTTTTATTTTCTCTACAGTGATTGCATCTGCACGTGGCTCGCTTCTCGAAAGTAGGGTGACGCTTTTGCAATAGGCGAGTAGCTGTGCAGCAGATTCAAAGCCGGCATTGCCGCCACCAACAACGACGACATCCATGTCTGAAAAGAGTGGCCCGTCGCACGATGCACAGTAGGTGAGGCCCTTGTGTTCAAGTCGTTCAGCTCCTGGAACGTCGAGTTGGCGACGCGCAGAACCTGTCGCAACAAGAACCGCTTTGCTTGAATGTTCACCCTTATTCGTGATGATAGTGAAGTTTCCATCTTCGCCGTCAACTTTTACTACCTCAGACTCAACAATCGTCAAGTTTTCTCCCTTGTATTCTTCGACGTGTGATTTGAGTGCTTTGGCAAGATTCGCACCACTTATGTGTGGTGTGCCGATCCAGTTTTGGATATCGTCAGACACGACAGATTGACCACCCCACTCTTTGACAATAAGAAGTGTCTTTAGTTGCTTTCTTGCTGCGTAGACCGAAGCAGCTGATCCTGCTGGCCCGCCACCGATAATGATAAGGTCGAACATGATAGTTAGTAGTTATTAGTGCTTAGTTATTAGTAGTTAGTGTAACATGGCCTGTTTACTAACTTAGTCACCTTGCCTTTACTTTTTTTGTCAGGATGTTCTACTAAGATAGTGAATAATTTACTTAAAGGTCTTCGTGAAGATGACTTGGTCGAATTCAGGTCAGAGCTACTAAAACTGTCTTATGTCATCCTTGCCATCTTTCTTATTCCAATTATTGTGGCGCTTTGTATAAGAGCTTTTGGCAATGAAGAAGGGAATATCCAATCTGTCGGCCTATTCTTGTTTAAGCTGTTGCTTCCTATGGTTGTTACTGCCTTTCCTTTTCTTACACCGAAGTACGCCAGTTTCAGGATCTTCTTCTTTTGTTGGTTTATAGCAGCAGTTGTGTTGTTGTTTTATAGAGATGTTTTCTATCACTATTCACTGTTTATCGCCAACAACTTAAACGTCTTTATGAGCAGTTCGGCAGATCACAGCGTTGACAAATCAGGTGCTTTTACAGCAAGCACACTGTCCTTTCTGTCAAACGGAATTCTTTTTCTTATCGGCCTTGTAGTGACGTGTATCTTCAAGGCGATAAGACACTTTAAGAATCGGCGGCCAAAGAGCTAAACTTCAGAAGGCTATTTCTTTCGGCGCAGGAAAGGGGGGAGAGCGTCCCAGTCGTCTGAGTCGTCTTCTTCTTCAAGCTTGAAAGGAGATTTCTTGTTTGAGGTGCTACCAGCATCTCGTCCTTCACGGATTTCTACCTTCTCTTGCTTGCCATTGTCATTTGGAAATGAGTGGTCGATGCGCTTCTCCTCTTTTGCTGGCTCTTTCTCTTGTGCTCTCTCAGTTTTCTTAGGTTCCGGTGCTCGTTCTACCTCACGTGACTCAGAGAGCGTTACTTCTTCTCTTGGTCGTGCGCTAAAGCCAGTTGGAAAGCCTGTTGCGATCACGGTTACTTTAACCTCATCTTTTTTGAGGCTCGAATCAGTCGCGATACCGAAGATAATTTTTGCATCTTTGTCGACTGATTCAGTGATGATCTTCGCAGCTTCTTGGACTTCAAGCATGCCAAGGTCTTCTGAGCCATAGATTGCGAAGAGCACTCCTTTTGCTCCGTGGATTGAGACATCAAGGAGAGGGGAATTGATAGCGGCGCCCGCTGCTTCTCGAGCACGGTTCTCACCAGCTCCACGGCCGACACCCATAAGGGCGGTACCAGAGTCTTTTAGGATTCTTTTGATGTCTGCGAAGTCGAGGTTGATAGTTCCTGCAGTACGAATGATGTCTGCTATCCCTTCAACAGCTGATTTGAGAACCTCATCACACATCTCAAATGCTTGCTTGACTGAAGTATTTTTGTCGATAACGGAAAGGAGCCTGTCGTTTGGAATGACGATGAGCGCGTCAACTTCTTTTTCAAGCTCTTCGAGCCCTCGCTCCGCAAGCTTCATGCGAGATGCTCCCTCAAAAAAGAATGGCTTTGTGACGACGCCGACGGTGAGTATTCCTTCATTCTTTGCGATTGACGCTACGACTGGCGCTGCGCCGGTGCAGGTGCCTCCACCCATACCTCCTGCAATAAAAACCATGTCGGCACCTTTGATGACATCTTGTATCTCTTCTCGCGTTTCTTCAGCAGAACGCTTTCCGATTTCCGGGTCCATTCCAGCACCAAGTCCTTTTGTGAGGTTCTTGCCGATGTGAATCTTCTTTTCTGCGAGTGAGTGATGAAGGTCCTGCGTATCAGTATTCATTGCCACGAATTCAACCCCCTGTAGTTTGGAGTTGATCATATGGTTGAGTGCGCCTTTTCCTGAGCCGCCGATGCCGACAACTTTGATGCGTGCGAAACTCTCAATTTCTGGGTTTACTTTTGGCATGAATGGTATAGATCTAAGCTAAGTGTGCTCATACTATACCAGAGCGTAAACCCTTGCGCAAAAAGACTATGTGTGTTGTTATGATAAAGCTTTATCGTTAGGGAAGGAAGCGGCCAAGGTAACGCTTCGCTTTTGACCACCAATTTCGTAGTAAATTAAGGAAGGCCTCACCTTCTCCTTGAGTGTCGCTGAAAAAAGAGAGACCGTACGCTCTTGCAAATGAAGCGTGAGGTAGTTCTAGTGATGCAAAGACCCCTGCATTATCTCCAAGCACGTGAGCAGGAATTCTAAGATCGTTTCGTAACATAAAATCAATGCGACCAAGAAGTGCGCCTTGTCCAGTTACAAACACCCCAGACGGTATTAGTTCACGCCGGTGAACTCGTTCGAGATCTTTGTTAATGCTTTCACATATGTGACTTACTCTTGCTTCGATAATCTCATCAACTCTTCGTTTTGAGTGGAGTGCTTCACTTGTGCCGCACTTAATTTTTTCGGCATCGTCTAGTGGTACTTTTATACCAAGAGCAATGTCTCGCGTGATGTCATTGCCACCTTGTGCGACAGAGCCAACGAGGAGTGGTTGGTTGTTTTCATAAAGCACGTACGACGTGGTTGTTGCACCGATGTTGACGAGAAGGGCGCCAGCTTTACGGTCTTTCTTCGTGAGAAGCAGTACGCTTTCTGCAAGTGGTCCGGCTACAATGTCGCTTACTTCGAGCTTTGATTCTTTGATCATCTCCCGCAATGTGTCCATGTGCTGTCTCGGGTATGTCACATAAAGAGATCTTACTTCAAGTCTGTCACCGCGAAGTCCGATTATATTTCCTGTGACCTCATTGCCATCTAAACGAAATCGAAGAGGTATCTCGTGGAGTATCTCTTTATTTTTACTATCATGAATATGAGCCCCGCCATCGCGTAATGCGGTCTCAATGTCGGTTGCCATCACAACAGCATCTCCTCGCGTCGTCCTTGCCATACCGCTTACTTGAGATGAAGAAAGCGTTGCGCCACTTACTGAAATGAGAATCGACGACGCTCTTCCTTTACACCACTCTTCAAGTTCAGCGACGAGATGGCGACAGGTGAGCGCGACGTCTTTGCTATCGGTGATTAGTCCCCGGTCTATGCTCTCAGTTGGTAGCTCAAGCGCTCCTACAACTTCTGGGTAGGCTTGATCTTTTTTTGAACGTGTCGCAACGGCCCGGATCATCGATGAGCCAAGATCTATCCCTATCGTTATCTTTTTCGAGCGTCTCATTCTTTGTAGTAGCGTTTAAGGAGGCTCTGTTCCTCTTCTTCCATTGTACTACCGTGATCGCAGCCTTTCAAATGGAGGCATCCATGGATGATAAGTAAGTGAAGATACGCTCGGTAGCTTAGACCAAAGCCTTTTGCTTGTGTCCGTGCAATTGCTAGCGCGATGTAGATTTCACCTTGATTTTCGGAGAGGGGAAAAGAGAGAATGTTTGCTTTGTAGTCTTTGTTTCGATACTTTTTATTGAGCGCCTCTGTCTCCTCACCGCTTACAAAAGCTATAGTGAGTGCGTAGTTTTTCCCAAGTAAATCTTCTTTAATTCGTAAGAAAGGTATGCGTGGAAGCATACCTTTCTTACGAATGACAGTAAGGTTGTGCGTCTCAAGAAACGCCATATCAACCTTTAGCGGCGTGAGCGTCGCTCGATTACCTTTCCAAGACGCTTGAGTCTCTCGTATTCTGCAATCTTCTCAAGCTTGCGGAGCTTTGCACGTTTTACTTTAAGCGTTGACTTTGTTCGCTCTTCATAACGAAGACTGCGCACGCGTGAGAGAATGCCAGCCTCCTGAACTCTCTTCTGGAATCGACGAAGTAAATTCGGTGTCGTTTCAGTGCTGTTTTTAGTAACTTCGATGTTAGTGTTTGCCATACGTGGTCGCAATTGTAACACAGAAAGTTAATAAAGAAAAGCCCGCACAGAGTGCGGGGTCTCTCAAAACGGTAGTGAGAGTTGTCTCGCTTGGCATCGCTCGTTACAGACAAGCGTCATAAGCCTTAGGAGGTGCCTTTCAAAGACAGGAAAGAGCTTGTGGTGGAGGGCTGCTTTGTCTGCTGTTCTCAAGCCTTGCGCGACCCACTTGTCACATGGATGAGGATTGATGTGCGCGACGCCGTTAAGTGGTTTCCATCCACGTGCACGCTCGATGTGAAGTTCTTGTGTGTCTTTGATCTCAGGCGGCCACCTGAGCGACCCGTAACTCACCATGTGACTCCATGTACGCACATGTGCAAGCACATACTCATCCGATGAGACGGTGATGAGTTGCCCCAACACCGCGTGAGACATCGCGACCTTTTCGGGAACAAGATCGCCGGAAGCTCGCTTGTTCCTCGGAAAGGGCTCGAAAGTCTCATAGCGAAGGAGCGTGATGGCGCCAACTACTTTGCACGGCTCTTCCTTAGCGAAGCTGGCGAGCTCTTTAAGTGTAATTCTCATTCGGTTTCCCCGAAATCAATTTCCACAAATCCTATGCTTTCTTGTCAGATTGTCAAGAATAGAGTCGTACTCGCTATCTGTCGCTATGATTACTTCAAGTGTTTCAAATAGTCGCAAAGCGCGTCTATCTTCACGGTGTCTTGTGAGTGGGTGCGCATGTCTCGTACGATGACAGCATTTTCCATCGCTTCCTTTTGTCCAAAAATAATACAGTAGGGGACTTCCATCTTCTCTGCAAGTGAAAGCTGTGCTCCAAGCGAGTCTTTCGACACCGCTTGGTAGACTGGTATTTTTGCCTTGCGAAGGATTTCCATAATGCAAAGACTTTTAAGTTTTGCTTCAAAACCAAGCTGAATGAAATAAATCTTTGGCGGCTTCATGATGCGAGGCATAAGCTTTTTGCACTCTGGAAACATAAGTATACGGTCAATACCAATAGCAGTGCCTACTGCAGGAACATCTTTCTTTGACCCCATATCTTTTGCGAGATAGTTGTAGCGACCCCCTCCGGTTATTGTGATCTCTTTTTCTTTTCCGTTTTCATCTTTATCTATCTTAATGATCTCAAACACTGTTCGCGAATAGTAGGAGAGTCCTCGTACAAGGCCGTTGTTAATACGGTATTGAATACCCATTTCCTCTAGATATTGGAGTATCTCCTTGAAGTGTTTTCGTGCGTCAGGTGAGAGGTATGAAAGTGACGCAGGTGCCGCTTCTTTAAACGGTTGGCATTCAGGTTGCTTACAGTCTAGAAGGCGGAGAGGGTTGGTCTTCAGTCGCTCCTGGCAGTCTTTGCACAAATGTTCAACGTGCTTCTTGTAGTAATTGGTAAGGTCTTTTATGTACCCCGGGCGAGTCTCTTTGTCTCCCATGCTGTTGATGTCTACGACAATGTCGGTGATGCCGAATTCTTCAAGGATGGTCGTGAGTGTACGAATGATGAGGGCGTCGTTAATACTTTTGTCACTGCCAAGTATTTCTAAATTAAATTGTCGTAACTGACGCAATCTGCCACGTTGTGGGTTTTCGTGACGAAAAAGTGGGCCGTAAGAGTAGAGCATTACCGGCTGTGGAAGCGACTGCATGCCATGCTCAAGGTACGCTCGCATCACCGATGCGGTGTACTCTGGGCGCACTGCGAGACGGTCTCCACCCTTTGAGCGGAATGAGTACATTTCTTTGTCGACGACGTCGGTGCCTTCACCGATTGCGGAAATAAAGACATCTTCTTTTTCAAGTATAGGTGTTTCGATCGGGGAAAAGCCGTAGTACACGGCTACTTCTTGAGCTTTTTCGAATAAGCCCTGATAGGTGTAGTATTCCTCACCGTGTAAGTCAAACATCCCCTTAAGTGATGTTGGTACTTCTTTTTTTGTCGGTTTATCTTCTCCCATAGGTGTTACTTCTACTCTTGAATTAAATTCTTGTGCCCCGGATTAAGGTCAAAGTGCGAAACAGGGAGCATTCGCACAATAGCCTTTCCACGAATGTCGCGCACATGAAGCGCTCCCCAGCGCCTGCTGTCATAGCTATTTCCACGATTGTCGCCCATAACGAAGTACTCATCTTCGCCGAGCTTCTCTTCGACGTTTTGGTTCACGTCCTTGTGCGTTATAAAACTTTCATCAAGCACAACTCCGTTTGGGTTTTCTTTATTAAACACGGTTGTCACACCGTCACGCACAGAGACAATATCCCCAGGAATCCCAACTATTCTTTTGATGAGATATTTGCCGCCGTATGCGTCTCCATGACCATGATACTTAAAGACGACAACATCGCCGCGTTTAGGTGTTGTGTAGAGGTAGCTTGCTTTGTCAACAAGTAGAAAATCTCTTGATTCAAAGGTGGGAAGCATTGAGCCTCCATCGACTATGAAAGGCTGAACGAGGAACGATTGAACAAACTTTACTAACACAATGATACCGACAAGCCACAGGAGTAGACTTCCAGGAGTTTCATCATGTTCAAGCAGTCGCACAGCAACGAGTCGACGTCTTAACTTGTGAGAGAACATCGCCGCAAAGAGTGCGACACAAATGACGATGAGGAGTCCGAAGATTACGAAAGAGATGCCATTCTCGGTTATATCAGAGAAGCTTTCTTGAAACAGGGTCAGGTAGTGAGACATATAATTAGTGGTGAGTATACTCGCGAGCAAGTGAGAGCGCAAACTTTTTTGAAAATAATTTTATGATGATAAGAAAATAAGATTTAAAGATCATTTACATCGCGCCTGTTATACTAGAAAAGATGAAACATCTTCTCATTCCACTTGGTAATCCAGGAAAGAAGTATGAATGGACTCGTCATAATGCTGCGCGAGTCGTTTTGTCACACATTCATTTCGATCGTGATGATGTTGAAGTGGTAACGCTTACTTCATTTATGAATGAAAGCGGTCGCGAAATTAGCGAGATACTTAGAATGCGTGAAGGTGTTGTGCCTATCATCATTTACGATGACAAGGATTTGCCGATAGGTAGTATACGAATTGCATACGGTCGTGGCGATGGCGGACACAACGGTGTGAAGTCTGTGATTAGCGCGCTCGGAAGTCGAGATTTCTTGAGGATACGTATAGGTATTGCGCCAAAGGAGACTGACGGGATAACACATCGTCCACCTCATGGCGATGTCGTACAGACGTACGTGCTTGGCATTCTTGATGAAGAAGAAAAGGAGACGCTTTCACGCCTTGCGGAGAAAGTAGAGAGCGCTCTTGTCGCGATAATCGAAGAGGGATATCAAAAAGCAATGGAAGTGTATAATAGATAAATAGTTATATAAGATAAACATAGTACGTATGCCACCAACCCCAACCCCAGAAAATACACCTTCCCAATCTGTGCCTGTCAAAAGTACGCAAGCTGTCCTTCACGAGGTGCCAGCTCAAGTGAATGAATCTGTGAACCCTTGGCAAGTTCGCTTTCAAGAAATAACTGGCGATGCAACTGAGCTTAATGGAGAAGAGGGCGCGTTTTTAGAGACTCGAGCGGCGTATATTTCAAAAATACCTAATGTCGGCTCAAATAGAGAGCTCGTTGAAGTGCTTTCCTCGCTTGAGCTTGTTATGAAAAGGAATGCCTTTCTTGTGAGGGATATTTTCTTAGACGCGCCTGATCAGGTGAGGTCGCAACTGCTAAGTGTCGTCAAAGCATTCATTACTGATGAAGACATGCTTACTGATAAAGACGCACTTGATCGTATCATGACCACCTTGGCTACGTCGTCTTCTTCGACACTTGCGGACGCTATTGATCTTGCAGTTGCGACAGAGGAATCAGAAATGCTTCAAGAGCCAACTTCCGGTGCAGATACATCAGGCAGTGCTGTCATTGATACACGCACAGGCACGGTTCTTACCGCAACAGAAGCAGCAGGGATGAGGAAGGACAATTTGTCCTAGTAGAAAAAAGCGGCCTCTAAGGGCCGTGTGTGTGGAGCATTAGTGCGCTCCCTTCTTGCGCATGTTTGCGCATTGTGGAATGCGCTCATTGATGAGCGCGATACAAGCACGGACTGCTGCGCGCTGACGTGCTGCCATGCTCTGCACGCGTGGTGCCGGGGGCGAGGGGGCCGGGGCTTTTTTAGGGTGCAACATACGCAACCCTCCTTTCATATTTAATTATACTATAAAAATCATCTTTAGTCAATTAAAACCAGCCATTTTCTTCTAAAATAAAAAGCCGACTCGGGTGAGTCGACTGTGCGCACGTGTGTGCGTTTCTGCCGCCGCCTTAGCGGCTAAGCATCCACGGCTCTGGAAGCCTCCCTTCGGGAGGCTTCGCCTGAACGGTGAGAAATCGCACGCCTTGCCCAGACTTGCCGTCTACGACGAGGCGCGATTGCTGCGCAAGGCCGCCAGTGTGTGTTGGTGGGTGCGGTGGAAGCGACGCTACTGGAGGAGCTTGTTTACTCATGCTGCCTTGCCCATTTTGCGTTGCCACTCAATCGCCGTAATGGCGAGCATGCGGCCGGGTGCGGAGGCTACACGACATTCGCGCATTTTGACGCGATCGTTGTCACTTCTCTCGTAGCACACTGGTTGCGTGTCTTGGTCTTCCCACCCTTCGGGTGGGCGTGAGTCATTCTCGGCTTTCGCACGTACGAAGCTCACGATTCTGCCGATGATCTTCATCGGTCTCCTTCTGTGTTGTGTCGGCGCCATTCAATTGTGACGCTGACGCGGTTGAAGAAAAAGACCTCTCGGAACTTTCTCCGAAAGGGTCTTTTAATTGTAACATAAAAGTCTGCTTTATGTCAAGCAGACTTTTATGAATTGTTTTATGTGAGACGAAGCCGCTCTCTACACTTTCTTTTCGCCGAATGCGAGCGTCATACGCTCTTCTTTTGGATCAAAGAGGGTGATAGTAAATTTATAGCTCTTGCCTAGAGAGATTGATGATCGTAGCTTCTCTTCATCTCCAAACTCAGAGACATGCACAAGTCCGGCGACGCCTTCTTGTACTGAGACGAGTGCGCCGTGTTTATTGAACTTAATGACAACGCCACTTACTGTGTCGCCCTTTTTGTATTTACCTTGAGCTTCTTTCCATGGGTTTTCCTTAAGCGACTTCATTGAAAGTGAGATCTTGCCATCCTTCACTTCAATCACCTTTGCCTTTACCTTTTCACCGACACGTGCGTGGTTACGAGTGTCTTCGACGAGTCCCCACTCGATCTCGCTCTTATGAACGAGACCTTCGAGGCCGTCTGAGATCTTCACGAAGATACCAAACTCTACAACGCCGGTGACAGTGCCTTCGACGACATCGCCAACAACAAGAGAGCTTGCCGCGACCTCATCACGCTCCTTTGAGCTTGATCGTTCACCGTGCTCTGTCTTTTCACTGAAAATGAGCTTACCTTCCTTAGGGGCAGCATTGATGATCATGACAGTGATGCGCTTACCAATGAGCTTTTTAAGTTCGCGAAGGATTTTCTCCTTATCACCGTCTTCAATACGTGGGTAGTGCTCTTCTTTAAGTTGTGAAGCAGGCAAGAATCCAGGAATGCCTTGCCAGTCAATAATAAGACCACCCTTATTTGCGTCTTTGATGACGAGATCCATAAGACGCTTCTCACGAATGGCGATCTCTGCATCGCTCCAGATGAGTGCCTGACGCGCTTCTTTAAGGGATAGCTCAACGTAGCCATCACTGTTTTCACGAAGGATCACCTTCGCCTTAATGAGGTCGCCAATATTGATACGCTTTATGACGTCACGTGCGTTCATAAACTCGATACCGTAGATAATACCCGTACCACGAAATCCGAGGTCTACATAGAGTGCTGCTTTTTCTATCGCAACGACCGCGCCTTCGACGAGGTCTTCTTCTCGCACCTCATTTGGTCCTAGTACTGTTTCTTCTTTTACTGTTGTCATAAAAATAAAATGGTCACCACGAAGGTGACACTTCCTGGTCATCTCGCTTTTTAGACGTAGCCTTTGTGGGGTTCCGCCTATGGTTATACGAGAGAATTACTTACTAATATATTGTCGACCAATACTATAAGAGAAAAAGAGAGAAGTCAATGTGGCGTGTCGTTCTAAGTACTATGTACTAAGTTATTGGTTATGAGTGGTGAGTGCTTCCGGGGATGGCTTGTTAGTCTCAGTCAGGCGCACGTTTTCATTTGAACCGTCTCTTGCCTGAGTCGCGCTACGGACAGAAATGACCGCGTTTGTTTTCATTAGCTAACTTGACAAATCATTTACTAAATGATTGTTTTTACTCGAAACTGCGCAAGGTCGTGCAGTCAACCTGAAAGGATTTTTCGTGAACCTTCCATCCCTAATACTGAACGAGAGGCTGCAGTGCGTGCTCTTCGCGCTTACCGAGCATGACACGTTTCGCCACTGTGGCGAGAAGGTCTCAACTGGTTGGGCGAAGTTTCGCCAAGCGGCTGTTGATTTCCCAACCACTTTTCCGGTTGAGCTTTCTGGAAGCGCGGCCGCGCAGCTGCGTACTGCCATCCTCATCCAAGTTGCGTCGCGTTTTGCGCAGACGCCGCTTTGGCTCGGCGAGAGCGGGGTGAAGCTCTACTTCTGGAACATCGGAAAGACCTATGTTCCGAAAGTTGTCGAAGGGCTCGTGGCCAGTTCGTTCACGGAGATTGAGCTGTTCGGACGCTTGCTTGGCGAGCTGTTCCCGGATCGCGACGCTGACATGACGATGTCGCCGGTCGAGCGGCGGCAAATCGTCACGTTCGTTCAAGAGCACTTCTTTCTGCTTGAAGATGTGATCGGACCCTACTACTGGGACTTGGTGCTCGTTCGTGAAGCGATGAAGCAAGTCGTGCAACGCTAGTTGGCTTTATGGTTGTCACTTGCCACAACTCACCCGATGAGGGTGTTTTCTTTTTCATTAGGCGGGCCGGTGCTTATATTTACAAAATAGTGTTTTTGTGTTTGTATACTACACAATCATCACCAAGTTGCGTGATGTCTTTTCGGGAGTGTTCACATGAACACAAGTCAAACAGCCGTTGCGCTTATCCTCTCTCCCTTCCTGGGGCGCGTCATCGAAGCGCTAGCACCGGGTGACATGTTCGACCGCCACCTTTCTCTTGCTCGGTGGCGAATGCTGCGAGAGCGCCTTCTTGATGAGTGTGCCAACGCTGATCCGTTCAAGTTGGCGATGGTGAGTGTTGAGGAAGAGCGAGTCCTTCGGCTTGCGCTTGCTTTTGGCGCAGCCCTTCGTCTAGATTTGAGGCTTCATCAAGACGGCGCGAGGGTCTATGTTGCCCGTGAGCCGTCAGTGGAAGGCGGCGACGTAAAGGTGCTTCTTGATTCACCGCCGGAAGACGCCATGGCTCAACTCATCAGACTTGATGAGGTTTATGCAAACCTCGACGTCGAGATTGCTGCCATCTTGCTCTTTGCGCAACGCCCTTGAAGTATGTGTTCGGTGTGCCGCCTTTAGGGGCGGTTTTTTAATGGAATGAAGTACTTGTTTTGCGGTTGTTTCGGTAATAGAACTATTTACAAAAACACTTTTTCGTGTTTGTATGCTCTTTAACCGTCGCCGTGTAGTGTGGCGTTTTATTTTGAAAGGGCTGCCATGCCTGCTCTTGATGTCTTCAGTTCAAAACCGCCGACAGAGATGACCCCTGAATTGGCGCACGCGATCAACGTCGTCGTCGGCAGCTCCACTCAAGGTCTGCTTCTTGCTAGCTCGGAAAGCGTGTTGAGGTGGGGGCACATCATGCAAGCTGCTCAGAACGAACCACTACAACGGTTTGCTCTTTCTAAGGATGACGTCCTTCTTATTAGGCGAGCGCTCCTTATGAGAATAGCCAGTGCATTCCGGGTCTCCGGCGAGAGTTTTGCGACGTCTGAGTCGCTCAACGTGTACCTTTGGAAGCCGGCCTCCGTCTACAACTGCTATTCACGGGAAGCGAAAGAACTGAACCTTGACTGGTTCATGGAAAACGAAATGAAGCGATTCGTCGAGGCCGAGACAAGGGCCGAGGTCCTCGCTGCGGCCGGTGTCACGTCGGAACATGTTCGCCACGTTCTCGCGCTTAACGTTTTCAAGCTCCGGTCAGTTGTCGGACGCTATAAGCGTGAGTTGAGAGTGTACATCGAAGCTTGTCAAACGCTGCGATGAGGTGAGTCTATCCGCTAGACTCTCTCGTTGTTACGCTGGTTAAGTCCAGCGTTTTCTTTTTGCCAAGCCCTCAGATCGCTATCATTTTTAGAGTGCGACACTAATCATCAGCGTCAAATCATGGTAGAATGCCCCTCATGATAGTGACACATTATGGAAGGCAACACTTCAAGCTCCAGGTTGGCGAGCTTACGTTTGCTATAAATCCTCTGTCAAAAGACGGTCGTGGAAAGGCGGCAAAGTATGGTGCTGATGTGTGCCTCATCACTACTAACCACCCTGATTATAACGGCATTGATCAGGTCACTCACGGCGATAAGGTGCCGTATGTGATTCGTGGAGCTGGTGAGTATGAAGTCGCTGGGATTTTTGTAAAAGGCTTTGCTACAGAAACTACGCTTACTCAAGGTAAGGCAAAAAGCGCGTTTCAAAATACGAGCTATGTCTTTACATTTGATGGGATACGCATCACTTTCCTGGGCGCATTGTCACGCACACTTGAGAGCGAGCATAAAGCGATTATTGATGAGACGGACATGCTTTTTTTGCCAGTAGGACGAGATGACTTTCTCCTTAATCCATACGATGCAAATAAGATAGCCGTTTCTCTTGAGCCACACATTGTCATTCCAATGGACTATGATGAGCAATCTCTCCCTATTTATCTTAAAGAAGCAGGAGGTGAGGGGGTTCAGCCAGTTGAGAAGCTCACGCTTAAGAGGAAAGATCTTGATGGCAAATTAGGCGAAGTCGTTCTCTTCCACGAGATGTAAGCTCCCTTGCTATACTCTAGTCATGAAGCGACATGTTCATCGCTACCTTTCCTACGTAAAGCGGCAGAGTCATGTGACGCAGGATGTTCATGCGGTTATCTTTGCAGCGGTGATGACAGTGCTTTTAGCTGGAGGTTTTGCGTTTGCGCGCTATGTGTGGTCAGGTTACTTCACTGTCTCGTCTCCACTCCCAAGGCAGTCTGTTGTCACTCGTTCCGAAACGCTTGGCGACAGCATAAAGCGAATTATAGGAACAGTCACTGATAAAGCAGTTTTCGAGGAGCCCACGAAACTTTTTCGTGGAAACGGAGAAGAGATTATTAATAAATAAGAAGAAGCAAGAACACATCTTCGCGTAGTCTCAGCTCGCAAAAAGTGCTCATATTTGCTATACTAAAAGCATGGCAAAGTCTAAAGAGACACCTCAAGAAAGTGAAGAGAATAAGCCACATTCTGGCCTTGTTCCAATCAATATCTCTGATGAAATGCGCTCCGCATACCTTGATTATGCGATGAGTGTCATCACTGCTCGTGCGCTTCCTGATGCGCGTGATGGCCTAAAGCCTGTGCACAGGCGTATTCTCTACGCGATGAACTCAATGGGGCTTAGTGCTGGAGCTAAGTTTCGAAAATCAGCGACGGTCGTTGGTGAGGTGCTCGGCAATTATCACCCACACGGAGACGCCTCTGTTTATGACGCAATGGTAAAAGCTGCGCAGGACTTCACCTACAGGTACCCACTTATTCTAGGTCAAGGAAACTTTGGATCAATTGATGGTGATGGAGCTGCAGCGATGCGTTATACCGAAGCGAAGATGAGTCGTGTTGCTATGGAGATGCTTCGCGACATTGAGAAAGACACGGTACTAATGACACCAAACTACGATGGCCGCATCAAAGAGCCGTCTGTGCTTCCAACTGCTGTACCAAACCTTCTTCTTAACGGTACGCTTGGTATCGCTGTCGGTATGGCGACAAACATCCCGCCACATAACCTAACTGAAGTAATCGATGCGACTGTTCACTTAATCGACAATAAAGATGCAACAACAGAAGAGCTCGCAGAGTATGTGAAAGGACCAGACTTTCCGGTGGGCGGCATTGCCTTTGGTCAGTCGGATATTCGTCATGCATTTGCAACTGGCCGCGGAGGTGTCGTATGTCGTGGCGAGGCAGAGATTTTTGAAACAAAAAACGGCCAGTTCCAGATCATCATCACGTCACTTCCGTACCGAGTGCTCAAGAGTAGTCTCATTGAGACGATAGCTGAGCTTGTGCGAGACAAAAAGATAGAAGGCATTAAGGGTCTTCGCGATGAGTCGACAAAGGACATTCGCGTCGTCATCGACCTTAAGGGTGGAGCTCAGCCGCAGAAGGTGCTTAACTATTTGTATAAACATACAGAACTTGAAACAACGTTCCACTACAACGTGGTGGCGCTTGTTGACGGTATTCCGCAGACGCTTTCACTTAAAGGCGCGCTTGCAGAGTTTGTCCGTCACCGTAAGGAGGTGGTGCGTCGTCGTACAGAGTTTGATCTCGCACGTGCGCTTGAGAAAGAGCACATTTTACTTGGCTTGAAGAAGGCACTTGATCACATCGACGAAATCATTCAGACGATCAAGAAGAGTAAAGATACACCAGAAGCGCATGCGAATCTCTGCAAAAAGTTTGATTTCTCAGCTATTCAGGCGACAGCTATTCTAGAAATGAAGCTTCAGCGTCTCGCATCTCTTGAACGCAAAAAGATTGAAGAAGAGTTAAAGGCAATTCAAGCACTCATCGCAGAACTAAGAGAGATTCTTGCAAGTGAGAAGAAGATGCTTAGCATCATCAAGAAGGAGCTCGCAGAAATAAAAGAAAAGTACGGCGATGAACGACGTACTAAGATCGTAAAACATAGAGCGAAAGAGTTTAACCCAGAAGATTTGATTGCGGAAAGAGATGAGGTGGTTGTCTTTACTGCTGGAGGGTACGTGAAGCGTACTGATCCGGATGAATTTCGCCCACAGAAGCGTGGGGGAGTTGGTGTGGTGGATATGAACACGAAAGAAGAAGACTTTGTGACCATCTCTCTTACGACATCAACCCACTCAGACATGCTCTTCTTTACTGATAAAGGTAAGGCATATCAGATTAAAATGTATGACCTGCCAGAAGGTAAGCGTGCGACACGTGGCAAGAGCATTATGAATTTCATCCAGCTCACAGACGGCGAGAAAGTGACATCAATTCTCCCGATGGCAAAAGATGTGAAAGCGATGGAGGGTGTGTCGCTTATGATGATCACTAAGAATGGTACGGTGAAGAAGTCTGCAGCTGAAAGCTTTAAAGACGTGAGGAGAAATGGCCTCATTGCGATCAAACTTGATGACAAGGATGAATTACTTGCAGCACTCTTTGTGCGTGATGAAGACTCGGTGGTGCTTACGACTGAGAACGGACAGTCAATTCGCTTCAATCACAATGATGTGCGAGAGATGGGGCGACAAGCTGCAGGTGTTATCGGCATGAAGCTTGACTCAGATGATTGTATCGTTGCTGCAGATAAGATCACTACAGGCGCCAAAGGGGCTGAGCTTCTCATCTTGACCGCAAACGGCTACGGCAAGAAGACAAAGATGAGCGAGTATAAGATACAAAAGCGTGGTGGTAGTGGAATAAAGACGGTAAAAGTGACTCCAAAGACCGGTAAGCTAATGGTCGCACGGATTGTGGACGGAGCGACTGAAGAATTACTTGCAGTATCAAAAGCGTCACAGGTGATAAGAACAGAAGTCTCTTCAATTCCGACTCTTGGAAGAGACACGCAAGGAGTGAGGGTAATGAAGTTGCGAGAAGGGGATTCAGTGGCAAGTTTTAATTTGTTATAGAAGGTTTTTGCATCGGTATGTGAGCCATGCGCACAGGGTATTATTTCTATGTGAAAGATTTTGACAAGTGGAATCTTGAGAAGAAGTTACTGCATCGACAGGGCCTAAAAAGCTTTTCTTCCAAGAGCGACAAGTGTGGTGGTGTGCTCTGGGTGTCAATGTTGGAAATGAGCAAGACGGACCAGATGTGAACTTTGAGTGGCTAGTTTTGATAGTTAAGAAGTTTAGTGGAAGCACTTTCTTTGCGCCGCCCTTGTCAACCAAAAAGAGGCTTGAGAGGTTTCAATTTGAACTACGTTTAGAAAAAGTCGACGGGTATGTTTTGCTTGATCAGGGTAAGGTTGTCGACAAGTTGCGCCTTAAAAGGCTGATTAAAGTTGTTCCGCAAAAAGATTTTGAGAGTATTCTTGCGAGACTCCAGCAGCTAATCTTTTAATTAAATAGAAATCGAAAGCCTCCCGCAAGGGGAGGCTTTCGCCACTGTATAGCTACTATTCAAGCGTTTAGTTCTTGTCAACAGATCATGCGCCGATTTTCAAGCGCAGGCACCTTTATTTTCTGGTTTTCATATTTCAGACGGCACATCGACTGCCTTAAAATAAACGAGACCACTCTAAGCACTCTCGGCTCCAGTTGGCTGCGAGCAGGAGTAGCATAACGAGGCCAGACGCAACCGCACTAGCTGTTGGTAACAAGGGTAGACGTGAGGGGGTCAGATCCTGCACTTTCCATCCGGTCTTAAATACTTGTTTACCGAAAAAGAAAAGACTTATTGCGAAAAGGGCAAAAAACGCCAATAGCAGGTTCCCTTCAAACGTTTCTGACAATGCTGGCAGCTTGTATCTGTTCTCGCCAAAACCAAAAGAGTAAACAGTTTTCATGCATGCTGGCGAAAGACATGCATGGCTTGTGGCAAAAGTGACTAAACTAGACGCCGCCACGACTAACTTTAATCTCATGGAGCAAATGATAGCGCCAGGCGACCTTGTCGTCAAACTAAAACTTAGTAACTGGGGCCAAGAATTAGAAACTTTTTGTCGGTTCACCACCTTCACTCCGTTCTCCGCTTGCTTATAGCTGTGGCGAGATAAGTAAAGTTTAACGCTTGTATCCAAACAATCTCTTAGTCTTTCATCCTTAGTCCTTTGTCTCACTTTCGTCCACTACCAACCATTAGCTATTAACTATATACTAGCTGCATGGCCTTTCTCTCGCCCGATCATCTTGTCGATCATCTTCATTTACCGCCACATGCGACTGTTGCCGATATTGGCGCAGGGTCTGGCGCATACACCATAGCGCTTGCAAGAAAAGTAGGCGATGAAGGAAAAGTATACGCAATCGACGTGCATCGCGAAGCGCTCGACACGCTACAGTCTTCGCTTCAGAAAGCTGGTTTTATGAATACCGATATTATTTGGTGTGATATCGAGCGAGGAGCGTATCTTGATTCATACACACTCGATGCAGTTGTTCTCTCAAATGTACTTTTTACACTCGATGACATTCCTGCCGCACTTCATGAGGTCGGCAGGCTTCTCGTGCCAGGAGGAGAAGTGCTTGTTGTTGACTGGAGAGGGTCATTTGGAGGTATTGGGCCACACGAAGACCATATCGTTACCCAAGAGAAAGCAGAGGAAGAATTTCATACACAAGGATTTACAATCTTAAGACACCTTCCAGCTGGCACATATCATTACGCATTTATCGCAACCAAGAAATAGTATGTTTAAGTATGCAGTAGCAGGGTTCGCAGGGTTTGTCTTCATATTTGCTTTCCTGGCATTTTCTTGTAAGTTGCCGACACCAAATTGTGAGCAACGATCATCTGGCCCGACGGGGCAGCTCATGATGTGGGGTCCAGTGCCGCGTGATAAAGTCGAACCGCTTATCTTAGAGTTTAATAACTTCTCACGTACCTACACACTCTCATACGAAGAGATACCAAAAGATCGCTTCAACTCAATACTAGTAAACGAGCTTGCAAATGGGCGCGGTCCAGACCTTATTCTTGCTGATTATCAAACGATACTCATGCAGCGAGAGCGTGTATACCCTTATCCATACGAGAGCTTTAGTCAAAATGATTTTCGTAATGCCTATGTAAACGGTGCGAATGTCTTTCTTGCAGATAACGGCATTTTAGCTCTCCCTATTTCTATTGAGCCGCTTATGCTCTTTTCTAATCGTGCGATATTTGCAAAGCATGGTGTCGCTTCTATCCCTTCCACGTGGGAAGAGGTGCTTCAGAGTATTCCACAGCTTCGTGTGTGGAATGAGAAGACAAGAGCGCTTAGCGAGTATGCTATCGCGTTAGGGGCATCAAATAACGTGCTTTACATGAAAGACATTCTTTCATCGCTTGTAAAAATGCTCGGGCGCGATATTGTAACGATCCAGGGCGGAGTGCCTGTTATTTCTGCAAATACTCCTATTGATGAAAATAGTGTTATCTTCCCGCTTCGTGAGGCGCTCAGGCTTTATGCACAGTTTAGTGACTCAACACGAAACACAACCTACACCTGGAACCCTCAAGTGCCGTATACATCGCTTGATGCGTTTGCTTCCGAGAGGCTTGCGATGTTTCTTGGATTTAGCGGCGATAAGGCAACTCTTCTTGAGAAGAACCCTCGTCTTGATTTCACTGTTGCTGAGCTTCCCCAAGCAACTGGCTATCCGACGCGCGCAACAGCAATGAGGCTGTATGGTGTCGCTGTTCTTAAGCGCACCCCGACCAACCTCTTGCCCGCGGCACTTGCTGCGGTAAATCACTTTGGCGGAGCAGTGTGGGGGACACGTCTTGCTGAATCTCTTGGCGGTGTATCACCGCTTCGTGGCGCGATAGCAAACAATCGTACGATTGAAGAGCCGCTGCGTCGCAGTGTTCTTGTTGCGTCTGGGTGGTATGACATATACGCTGACCAAAGTACGCAAATCATTGCGTCAAATATAGATGCGCTTATCACTGGTCGTAAAGAAGCAACGTCCGCTGCGGATGACATAGTAAACATGTTAAACGGCATTTACAACCGCTAGCACATGATATGCTCCTAGGTATGCGCTTACTTCATAGTATAAAAGCAGTAGCGGTGCGCACAGTCTTTGTGCTCGCGATCGGAGTTGCGTTTGTCTTTACTCCAACATCGTTTGTCTTGGCGCAAGCAGGCCCTGGAGGAGGCGACCCTGTCCCGTGTGGTAAGTCAAACGCTATCGGTGATGCCTGCAAATTGTCAGACATACCAACGCTTATCGGTAATGCTATCGGTACCGTGATGATGGCCGTCTTCCTTTTTGTCATTCCTGTGACACTTGCGGTACTTGGGCTTAAGCTTGCAAAAAGTGGTGACAGACCAGATGAACGAGCTAAGGTGAAGCGTTACTTCGCTTCGGTAGTGATAGGAACACTTCTTCTTGCTACAGGCTTTTTCTGGTGTTCTCTCCTTCAGCTTTTCGGAGTCGAATCCAACATTACTCGCTTTTTGCCGAACTGTCCTGCACCACGAACAACATCATTCTTGTTTCAAAAAGCGTATGCACAAGAGGAAGATCCGCTCATTGTCACACTTGAGGCGGATCCTGCTGATGTGCCAATCGGCACTGATCCAGCTGGAGGCCCACTTATCACTGACTTCGAAGCCGACCCTACGGAGAATTATGGAAACGAAGGGGCAAGAGGTGGAGCTGGAAGAGTCGGTGTTATGGGAAGTAGTACTCAGGGTGACGCATCAGCACACGGTGGCGGAGGCACTATTCCTGGGGCGTCTAAGATGAATGACGCGTACGCGATATTTCTTCTTATGATACGCATCTTTATGCGATACGTTATTTTGCCAGCACTCATCATGGTGTGGGCGTACACCGGCTTTCGCTTCGTGTGGGCACGCGGTCGACCTGAAGAGCTTCTTAAGGCGAAGTTATTCGCTTTGTGGGCTGCCATAGGTACTGCTATACTCATCGGAGCAGAAACGATAGCCTTTATGCTTCGCGGCACTGTCGAAAGTATTTTTAGTTAATTATGAAATATCGCAATCTTCTCTCACTAGGTGTTATCATCGCAAGCGGGTACGCAAATGCGTTTGCAGCCCCTCCTGGCACACAGTCGTTTAAGACATTTATCGATGGAGTCAATACAAATATCGTCGCAACACTCGGCACACTCTTTCTTGCGGCATCAGTCGTTGCGTTTTTCTTGGGTGTCGTGCGCTTCATTTGGGCACAGCAAAACGGGGATCAGAATGAGATAAAAACCGGTAAACAGCTTCTCTTGTGGGGACTCATCTCACTCTTTGTTGCATTTTCAGTTTATGCAATCATCAAATTCTTCCAAGGGGTAGCATTTGGAACAGGTGCGAACACCAACATCGTCATTCCTCGACTTGAAGTCGGTGGAGGGGCAGGTGCTGGGGCGGGCGCAGGTGGAGCCGGCGGTGCGGGTGGCGCAGGCGGAGCAGATGGTGTTAGGACTGGTGCAGCAAATGAGTGTGTGGCATCTGATGGAACCAATAGACCAAATGGTTATCCATGTACACGTTCTGGCGGTACTCCAGGTTCATGTACAGGTAATGGCGTGTGTAGTGGTGGGATATAGTCTCTAGCCACAAAGTCAAAAGCCTCTTGCGAGGCTTTTGACTTTGTGGCTTCGCAAAAAAGATAAGAGATAATTACCAAATAAAAAAACGGGGAGACATCAGCCTCTCGCGCAACCGGTACGTGTGTACTACGGGGCGCGGAAGCGTCCCAGTACGTTAGTTGGTTGCACGAAGAGATCGAGTCTCCCCGCAGGGTTGGTTATTTATATTCCGCTACCAGAGCGGTTGGCGCTACTTCTTCCGGTTGACGACGAAGATCGTCACCAGGCTGCCGATGAGTGCGAGCATCAGCAGCACCTTGACCCACGCCGACCAGATCTTGTCGACTGCGTAGGCGTGCGCGTTCGCGCCCGCCACCACGGCGTTACCGTTGTTTCCCCACTCGGCGCAGCCGATGGGGAGCACGAACAGCAGGATCAGGCCGATCCCGAGCCAGCCCCAGGGGCCTACTTTCTTGGGAGCGGAGTGGTCTCCGCCGTGGTCGGCCTTCTTGTCGGGTTCGCTCATGTTGACCTCCTTGATCAGTTGAGAGCGATGTTGAGGATGGTGTCGTTCGGCTGGTACATGGGAACTCCCACGAGCACGCAGCCAAGCGACGGCGAGATGAATTGACCCGTGCCGACAGCGTTCCAGCCATCGACGCCAGTTGACTGTCGACTCCCGTCGCAGTCAATCTTCTGGACCATCGCTGGTCCGTTCTTGACAAACCACAACTTGGAGCCGGCTCGCAGGTCTACGAACTGCGCCTCACCCTTCCGGATGGACACCTCGTTCTGCTGACCTTGGAGAGGTGCCGCGTTTGGTGTGCGAGTTGTGGCTGGAATTGTCACCGTTACCGGTCTCGATTCCGCCATTGCCCGTTCGTGTTCTCGGCGAGCGGCCTCTCTCGCGGCTTCGATCTTGAGCTTTTCGAGTTCAACACCCTTGTCGCTCGTGGTGAATAGTTGTGTACTGACCAAAGCGTAAGAGGAGCCGAGTGCCGCAATGCTCGCGAAGACGGTAATCACCGTCTTTCGCCAGTCATTCTTGTTCGGCATCGCTGGAGCTGCTCCGCTCCCACCACCGCCTGCTCCGCCGCCACCCGGAGGGGTGGGAGGAGAGGCAGGCGGGGTTCCTCCGCCACCTGCGACCGGAGTAGCGGGCGGCGGAGCTGTGACGACCGGCACGGGGGCCGGTGACGTCACAGCAGGCGCCGCAGGAGCGCCACCCGGGAGTGGTGCTCCCGGGCGGGTCGCTGCTCGCGGCATGCGCGGTGGCGCAGGCCGGGCGGGTCGCGCAGGCGCCGCTGCGGTCCCACCAGCTTTCAGGCTGGCGAGAATGGCGGCGCCGGTGGGCCCGATCGCGGAGGAGGTCTTTGTGGACATCCTCTGTATCCTTTCTCCAGGTATGACCGACCTGGACGGTTGCTTGGCATTTGACTGCCAAGCGGGTTGATGTGGACGGTTCAAGCTTTCGCTCAAACCGTAACTCAATGAGCCGGAGGGCTCAGTGTTTGAAATCTTCCGATTTCCTACACATCACCCCCATAGCTACATTATACCAAATACACAGCATTTGTCAAGTCTATTTTTGACAGAGCTAGAGATATGATGCACAGCTGAAAAGAGCTGAAAAGAGTAGGTGTTTGTAGAGTTTTTGGTGGCGGGATTAGGGGTGGCGAGACTGTTGAGTGCGGCAGGCGAAGCCTGCCGCACTCAACCCTTCACGATCAATTACTCGTAACCAAATAGCCAAAATAAAGTAGCTTAGTCGCCAAGTGCTTACTACAAAACATAGCCACTGTGGATTACCTTCTTCTATACCCCTTGCAAAATTCCACCCACTACATATACTTTACCTATACTTATATTGTTTTATGAAAAAAATTGTTACGTCACTCGTCGGTCTTGCAGCAGTAGCATTTGCAAGCGCTCAGACTCCAGGTGTTAATGCGCCTGGTCAAGGTCTTTCAAACCTCATCGCGATGGTGCAGGGGCTTGTCAGGCAGCTTACGCCGCTTCTTATCGGTATTGCGGTGCTCGCACTCTTCGTATCGCTTATCATGTTTATCTGGAAGGGTAAGGAGGACAAAGAAGAGCATGCTAAGTGGGCTAAGGCTATGGGTATGTCAGTGCTCGCCATCTTCGTGATGGTATCTATCTGGGGACTTGTCGGTTTCCTAGGTAATATCACTGGTGTCGGACAAGGAGGAGGCGCTCCTGTTCCTGGTGTACCAGTTAATGCACCTGTCTACTAAATCTCATTGGTAGATTAGACACAAAAGCGCCCACTGGGCGCTTTTGTGTTTTGTCTTACACTTAGTCATTACGTGTGAGCGCTACTACTTTCCATCTTACATACTCTTTAGTACACTCTCTATATGAATTCACCGATTACACCAGGAGCTCTCCTTAGTGCTGATAGTGTGTTTGAGCGGTTTGTTGATCAAGTGTTCTCTCCAATACTTCAACTCATTATTGGAGGGTCGCTTGTCGTCTATTTCTTTACTGTCTTTATGTATTTCTGGATGTCCCATACTGGCAAACAGGTTGAAGCACAGAAATTGCTTCGCACTCATATCCTCTATGGCACGATAGGACTCTTCATTCTTTTTTCGATCGGTGGAATACTTGGTGTCTTTGGTGATTGGTTCGGAAATGGAGAGACAATCATCCTTGGTCCTGGCAGATAGTCGTACGGTGTATAGCTTATGGTAGTATACGTTGGTATGAAAGACGCTGATCGATTTGAAGCGCTTGTCGCTTTGTGTAAACGAAGAGGATTTATTTTCCCTGGATCTGATTTGTATGGAGGGCTTGCAGGGACGTTTGATTATGGCCCCATTGGTGTCCTTATGAAGCGAGCGCTTGAGAATGCGTGGTGGGACTTCTTCGTCACGTATCGTGATGATATGTACGGGATTGAAGCGGCAACCATTTCGAGTCAAAAAGTGTGGGAGGCAAGTGGTCATGTGACAGGCTTTACCGATCCGCTCGTTGAAGATATCAAGACAAAAAAGCAGTACAGAGCTGACCACCTCATTGAGGATGCTGGTTTTTCAGCCGTAGGACTCACCCCACTTGAGATGAGTGCACTCATTAAAGAGAAGGGTATCAGAAGTCCAGATGGTAACGAGCTTGGTGAGGCGAAGACGTTCAATCTCCTCTTTCCTGTCTACATGGGTGCGACTAAGGAATCAAGCGCGCTTGCGTACTTGCGTGGAGAGCTTGCTCAGGGAATGTTCACGAATTATAAGAACATTATCGATACGCTTCATCCGAAGCTGCCGTTTGGTATTGCGCAGATTGGTCGTGCGTATAGAAACGAAATCGCACCACGCGACTTCACGTTCCGTTCGCGAGAGTTCCATCTTATGGAGTTTGAGTATTTCTTCGATCCTCGATTAAATGATTGGAGTGAGCGCTTTGAATACTGGCGAAAGGAGATGTATTCATGGCTATCCTATATTGGGGTTGATACAAAAAAATGCGTAGAGATAGAAAAGCAGGGGCCAGACTTAGCTCACTACAGTAAACGGACAATTGATATCGAGTACGTCTTCCCATTTGGCCAAAAGGAGCTTTACGGTCTTGCGTACAGGACAGACTACGACCTCAAAGAGCATGAGAAGCACAGTGGTGTGTCGCAAGCGTATGTTGATGACCAGACAGGGGAGAAGTTTATCCCACATGTGCTTGAGCCAACCTTTGGAATTGACAGGACCATCTTGGCTATCCTTTCTGATGCGTACAGAGAGGAAGAGGTAGACGGTGAAGTAAGAGCGCTGCTTTCACTTTCACCACGAATTGCGCCTTTCCAGGTGGCAGTACTTCCTCTTTCTAAAAAATCAGAGCTTACTTTACCGGCAAAGGAGCTCGCGATGAAGTTAAGAAAAGTAGCTCGTGTGCAGTATGACGAGACGCAATCAATCGGTAAGCGGTACCGAAGGCAGGATGAGATCGGTACGCCATATTGTGTCACCTTCGACTTTGAAACGCTAGAGGATGCCGCTGTGACAGTGCGCGACCGCGACTCGATGAAGCAAGAGAGGGTAAAGATTGATGAACTCGAAAGCTATCTTAAGGAGAAGTTCAGGTAGCGTAGTTATTCTTGCTTTTTGCCGGTTTTTGTGTTAAGATTAGTCTTATCATGACGAAGATTCAAGATCATCTCGTGCAGGTGAAGCACAAAGAGACAGGTGAAGTCTATTGGACCACCAAGAATAAGAAGAAGGTTGCACGGAAGCTTGAGCTTAAGAAATATTCTGCAAAGCTAAGGAAGCACGTCACCTTTAAGGAGACCAAGAAATAAACAAAAATCGCTGTTCAAGGACAGCGATTTTTGTTATAGTGCGCCAAGCTCACGAAAGGCTTTTTGATCAAGAAAGGAGATCCTCGATGCTTGTGACTAAGCATATGAAGTGTCTGTAGAGCCGGACACATTTCGTCTTTCTGTGAGCGTTTATATGGGTCTATAGTTCAGTGGTAGAATAGCGGTCTCCAAAACCGTTGACCGAGGTTCGAATCCTCGTGGACCCGCCGAAAGAGAGAGCGGCTCTCTACAATCCGCACAACGGTTTTGGAGACCGCGGTCTCCTCTGCAGGTTTGTTCGCAAGCTCACAAGCGTTGACCGAGGTTCGAATCCTCGTGGACCCGCGGGTTGGGCGAGCAGTTTTAGATGCTTAATGAATAAATCGTTTTGGAGGCTTTGTCTCCACTGTTAGTTTGCTCGCATGCTCGCACTGCTTTAGTCGATTTCAGTTAGTAAATCTGCCGCGCAGAATGTCTTTACATATTTAGAATATATAGTACTATGAAGTTCTTCTAATCTTACACCAGGAGGGTGTATGAAGCTCTTTCGATTCTTGTTTGCCGCAGCGAGTTTGCTCGCTTCGGTTGCAGCCTTTGGTGGCGAGGACGTAGAGGTCGCGGCGAATGCCCTTGCGGATGAAGTGCAGACTGGCGCGCTTCTTCCACAAGAAGAAGCGCCGAGGTTTTCGATCGTCGTCGCTGATCGCCCGCCGGCCGCTTTGACGGAAACGTCAAGCCACAACCTCTTACCTGCAGGGCTTGCTTTAGCGGTGACGGGCGCGCTTCTCGGGCTTGTCGCCTGGAGCAGGCGCGTTCTGCTTCGCCGTGTGCCAGGCGGTGGAGCCTTTGATGACACCGACACCGGGTCAAGCTCTGTGTTGAAAGCTCCGCAGCAGCTTGCGCTTGATGCGCACGCGTCGACGGCTGTCGAGGCGGCGTGGCAGCAACATTTCGCTCAGGACGGCTACAAGCCGTTGCCGAAGGGTGGCGGCTGGTTCAGGCGCTTCTTTGGTGGGGTGGGGTAGCGAAACCCCTCGCAACTTGCGCTTTATTGTGCGGCGTGGTACTGTTTAAATGTACTGGGCGGCATGTCGCTGCGCAGGTCAACTCACAGGAGAGACGATGAACATCGTCACACGGCTGGCGACGAGCCTTATCGTCGCGTTCGCGGGGCTCATCGCCCCAATCGCTGCGCACGCAGCGTGCGTCATCGTGCCGAACGAGACGCCAGGCGAGGTGAGCGCGTACTCCGTCGCGCAGGGGGACTTGTCCCAGTGCGCGACGGTCGTGATCGGCGCGGGTGACACCGCAACGATCACGGTCAAGATATTGGCCGTCGACGAAGGCTCAATGGTCCAGCAGATGACGGAAGCGCTCGCGGCGCTCACGTCAAATGCAACACCGTTGATCTACCAAGCCTCCGGTGGCGCGCCGGTGTCGCAGCTGGTCCTCGACCCCGTGGTGTACACGTACACCTACGCGGGGGTCGGTGTGGGAAGCTACGACTTCTCGCTCCAGTCGTTCGCGAACGCCGCCGATGCTTTCATCGGCATCTCGGTGTTTGTGGATCTGCTGGACGGGAACGGGCATGGGGTTGGCGTAGTGAGCTCGCCTGGGTCGCTCCCGCTCATCGCAGGCGCGCTCGCGATGATGCTGCTCGCCGCAGGGATGCGGCGGCAAGAGCCGAAGCGGGTGGTCGCGCGAGCGTAGCGAGCGCGACGACAGCGAGCGAAAGCTCGCCACTATTGCCTGAGGGTGACCTCAGGCTTTTTCTTTTTTTGGTGCATGCGTCATGTCTCTTTGTGGCTAGGTTAACACTTCTACACATCCGTCTCACTTGACTTACTGCTATACTCTTTTTATATGAATAGAAAGCTTCGTATTGGTATTAATGGCTTTGGTCGAATCGGTCGTGCGGTGTGTAAAGTTGCGTGGGGACGAGACGACATGGAAGTGGTCGCAGTGAATGACCTTGGTGATGTACACAACCTTGCCTACCTTCTCCAGTACGATACGGTTTATAAAACATCACACTTTGACGTTCATGCAGAGGTAGCAGACGGTGGAGTGCAACATCTCAAACTAGTTGACGGTTCTAAAGAGGCTGCGATTCGTGTCTATCAAGTAAAAAACCCGAATGAAATCCCGTGGAGGGATCTTGGTGTAGATGTTGTCGTTGAATCAACCGGACTTTTCGTTACCTACGATAAAGCAGCACTTCATCTTCAAGGGGGCGCTAAGCATGTTGTGATATCTGCTCCTGCGAAAAAGGGCGAAGATGAGTCAGTAAAAGGTGAGACTGTCTTACTTTCGGTCAATGAAGACAAGTTCGGTACATGCCAAGTTACTTCAAATGCATCATGTACGACAAACGCTTCGTCACCAGTCATCGGCATACTTGATGAAGCAATAGGGATTGAAAAAGCTATCCTTAACACAGTGCACTCATACACTGCGTCTCAAGCAATTGTCGATGGTCCAAATAAAAAGGACTTTAGAGAGGGACGTGCGGGCGCACAAAATATTGTCCCATCTTCAACTGGAGCTGCAATTGCTGTCACGAAGGCGTACACCCAATTAGACGGACTTTTTGATGGTATATCTATTAGAGTTCCAACTCCTGCAGGTTCAATCGCTGATATTACGTTTATTAGTAAGCGCCCTACTACGGTAGAAGAAGTAAATGCTGCACTTAAGAGTGCTGCAATGACTGACAAGTGGAGTCATATCTTTGCGGCAACAGAGGAAGAGCTTGTTTCAAGTGATATTATAGGACTTCCGTATGCGTCTATTGCTGACCTTAAAATGACAAGAGTTGTTGGCGGTAACTTGGTCAAAGTGCTTGCGTGGTACGACAATGAAATGGGGTACACACATACACTTGTCGAGCATGTTGCTCGTGTAGGAGCTAAGCTTCCTGAGTAGTCACTCGTATGAAAAAGAAATGTATTAACTTCTTCCGACCGTTTTGGGATCCTAACTATTACACCAAGGAGCACTTTTACTTTTCTTCTGGGTTTGGAAGGCTTCTTGGTACAGGATTTTTCCTTTCGCTTATTCTTGCGCTTTATTTTTTTGTTGCGCAAGGGCTTCGACTTCCTGAACAGATAGAAACATTCGCACGTGGGATGGAGAAGGGGTATCCTGACGATCTCAAGCTTACTTTTGATGGTAATGAACTTGATGCAACATCAAATGGACTTGTGCAACTTTATTCAGTGCCCTCAAACTGGAAACGTCCACTTAAGACTGAATATTTGATCGCGGTCAATGATGATGAAAAAATGCGTCACAAGACTATCAATGAGCTAGAAGAGTCAAAATCAGTCATTTATTTTGCAAAAGACGGACTTGTTTATCGAGAGGGTAGATATCGACACTCTTTCGTTGATTACGGAGAGTTTGGTACACCTGAGTCACCACTTACTGTCACTAAAGCTAAAATAACTTCCATCGCCTCAACGTTCTCAAAGCATGCTTGGATGATGCCGTACGCGCTTTCTCTTGCGATTGTGATCTTTGGGACACTTTCAGTTTTTCAGTACCTGTTAAGTGGCTTGTTTTTCGCTCTCGTGCTTTTTCTTACCGCAAAACTTGGATGGTATCGGCGAGTCTTCACCTATGGACAGAGCTATGTCATCACCTTTTATCTTCTGGCGCCAGTGCTTCTCATTAAGAGTGCTGCGTACGTGCTCATTCCAGCACTTCCACGTGGTGTTCCTTTTCTCACGCTTATTCTTGTACTCTTGCTCGCGCGCTACTTCTTTGTGTCAGGAAAAAAGAAGATCGAAGACCAGGCATAATATGGTACACTCGACACCATGAAGATACATTTAGCGACTGATCACGCAGGCTTTTCTCTCAAAGAAGAATTGAAGAAATACATCATCTCCCTTGGGCATGAGGTTGTCGATCATGGTGCCTTGTCACATGAAGAAGGGGATGCTTATCCAGCATACATTGCGAAAGCTGCAAAAGAGGTGTCACAAGATTCCTTCCATGCTCCTTCATACGGAGTTATTTTTGGTGGCTCAGGACAAGGAGAAGCGATTGTCGCTAACCGTTTTCCGCACGTGCGAGCGATTGTTTATGCGGGGGGTGAGTTGGAGCTTGTTCGTCTTGGAAGAGAACACAACGATGCGAATATTATTTCTTTCGGCGCTCGTTTTGTGACAACAGCACACGCTAAGGAAGCGCTTGACCTTTTTCTCGTTACTTCTTTTTCGCACGCGGAACGTCACGCAGAGCGTGTGATTCAAATAGAGGAAGTTTCGAAACCCTAATTTCATATGCAGGTTGTACCAGCAATTTTCCCCGCCTCTTATGATGAAGTTCTTGAGAAGGCAGCAACGTTTTCTCAATACGCCCATCTCATACAGATAGATATTTCAGACGGTGTTGTGGGTGAACAAAAAACCTGGCAGCTCAATTCTACTGAAGAGTTGCCACACTTTGACGGCACTTCGTATCAGCTTGATCTTATGGTCGAAGACTGGAGAACTGTTGTTAAGGAGTCATTTCAACTTAAACAAATTCCGGCGTCGTATGTTTTTCACGTCGACACGTTCACCGTCGAAGATGTTGCTGATATTTGCGAGGCAGCAAAGGTGAAGCAGGTAGAGGTCGGCTTCTCAGTTACAAATGACACCCCCGCCCAAGCGCTTACTCCACTTGTTGAAGTGGCGCGGTCGTCTGGTGTCACGCCATTTATTCAAGTAATGGGTATTGATAAGATTGGAGCCCAGGGAAAGGAGTTTGACGGACGATGTCTTTTGCGTATAAAACAACTTAAGGCGCTTTTTGGTGACCTTCTCATTCAAGTCGATGGCGCAATGAGGCCTGAAACTGCAGAGCTTGTAAGTGTTGCTGGCGCAGAAAGAATAGTTGTTGGTTCGTACCTTTCACAGCATGGAGATGTCTCGGTAGCCTTTGAGTCGTTAGCGGTCATCTAATCCACTTAGTGCTTAGACGTACCACGGTATACTCTCTTTATGGCCTACATTACCGACATAGAAGTGCAAGCTCTCGAAAGACGAGCAACTGATATTCGAGAAAGTGTCATCAAGATGCTTGAAAAAGCGGGTAGTGGTCATACGGCAGGGCCGCTCGGTATGGCAGACGTGTTCACTGCTCTTTACTTTCATCTTCTAAAACATAACCCGAAACATCCTGATTGGGAACATCGTGACAGACTCATTCTTTCAAACGGCCATATTGCACCAATACTCTACGCAACACTTGCTCACTCAGGCTACTTTCCGACGTCTGAGCTTTCTACGTTGCGGCGGTTCGGCTCAACCCTCCAAGGCCATCCTCACAGGGAGACCTGTCCAGGAGTTGAAACATCAAGTGGACCACTTGGCTCAGGACTTTCTCAAGCTGTTGGCATGGCGTGGGTGGATCGGCTAGAGGGTCATAAACCTGATAGGTATTTCTATTGCCTTATGGGGGATGGAGAATTAAACGAAGGACAGGTGTGGGAGTCGCTCCTGCTTCTTGGTCGGGAGAATCTCCACAAGCTTATTTCTATTGTCGATAGAAATAATATTCAGATTGATGGACCTACTGAGTCTGTGCTTCCGCTTGAGCCTCTTCGTCAAAAATTCGAGGCGTTTGGTTTTTTTGTCATCGATGTTGATGGACATTCGATGAGGGAAATTGTTGGCGCTGTTCAAAAGGCAAAGACAATTGTTGAAAAGCCAACAGTGCTTCTTATGCACACTGTTCCGGGGAAAGGTTCGCCTATGATAGAGGGAGATTATAAGTGGCACGGCAAGGCCCCAAACCACGAGGAAGCGCTTACTATTTTGCGTGATTTGCGCACTCACAAGGGTAAACTTACCCACGTCATTGATTAGTATGTTACGAGAAACACTTTTTACTATTAAGGAGGAGCAAGCAGCAACAAGAGATGGCTTCGGAAAGGCGCTTGTTGAACTAGGAAATAATGAAAAGTTTGTTGCAATTGCAGCAGACCTCACAGAGAGCGTTAAAATGCTTGACTTCAAGAATGCATACCCAAAACGCTTCTTTGAGGCTGGAATATGTGAGCAAGCAATGAGTGGTGTTGCAAGCGGCATGGCGGCGATGGGGAAGGTGCCCTTCATGGCAAGCTATGCGATGTTTTCTCCTGGTAGAAATTGGGAACAGATTCGAACGACAATTTGCTACAATAACGTTCCTGTTAAGGTGATTGGTGCACACGCAGGCATATCTGTCGGCCCTGATGGGGCAACACATCAAGCGCTTGAAGATATAGCACTAATGCGTATCATTCCAAACATGACTGTCGTTGTTCCTTGTGATAGTGGCGAGGCGTATCGTGCCACAAAGGTACTGGGGGAGGTGTCATCACCGTGTTATCTGCGTCTTACGCGAGAAAAGACACCATGTATGACAAAAGATGATGCACAGTTTGTGCTCGGTAAAGCGTATGTCATGTCAATACCAAAGGTAAAAACAATTCACGAGGTTGGTATCATTGGATGCGGACCTGTACTTTATGAAGCAGTCAAAGCTGCTCGAGAGCTTGAAAGTGAGGGTGTCGCAGTCACAGTTGCAAACATGCACACAGTAAAGCCTCTTGATTCTGAGTTTCTTTTACGTTTTGCTGCGTCACATAAAAGACTTGTCGTCGTTGAGGAGCATCAGAAATCAGGAGGTCTCGCAAGTGCGATTGCTGAGTTTTTAAGTGAACACAAGCCAACGCCTATTGTTGCGGTTGGTGTAAGAGATCGGTTTGGTCAAAGCGGTAAGCCTGATGAACTCTACGAAGAGTACGGATTAAATGCTTCAGGCATCAAACAAGCCGTACATCGTGTTCTTGGTAAATAATAAGAAAGCATGCCAGGGTCTCTTAATTCGCTACTTGGAATAACGCTCGACGGGGGAGGTTTTTTCGAGTGTCTTGCCTCATCTATTTTTACTATTTTTGCTGAACCGGTTGGGCCGATTGGGAGCGTGCTTTCGGCTGCTCAAATAACCACCGACTATGTCAGTCTCTGGTCACGTATGTTAATGGACTACATTGAAGCACTCGGGATTACGTATCAAGTGCCCTACATTTCTATTATTGCAGGCTCAGTCATTATTTTGTTGGCAGTGTTTGCTGCGATTGTCCTTCTCATGAGCGCTATTACGTTTATCATGAGTAGAAAGATATTTACTCAACCAAGTAAAGTGTGGCAACGAGTATTACTTGGTCTTTTTATTGGCACACTCATCGTCCTTTCATTTGATCTTCGCCCTCTTTGTGGTTGCGGAATGTGTCCGTCGTTTGTTGAGTCTTTACTCACATCGGTCTCGACGTTTCAGTGGTAAATAGCGCTAGCACAGCGTGTGATACTGACCTACAGTGAAGACACTTTGTAATACTCAGGCGCGTTCTGTAACAGTTCTTCAAGTTTTGTGCGTGCAAGAAGGCCGTTTTGTGCTCCGACATGCTGCACGACATTCATACTGTTTATTGGTCCCCAAAGAAGTGCTTCTTCTGGAGTCTTGCCAAGCGCTAGTGCTGCAGTAAAGGTAGAGCAAAATGCGTCACCTGCGCCCGTCCTTTCAAGTGGTGCCCCTATGTCAGGGTACAGTGGTCTTTGGTAATGATTTCCATTTGCTTTCATGTATGCTCCGTGAGGACCATCAGAGAGAAGGAGAATTTTCGGGCCATTCTTTTCCATTTCATCCATGAGAAACTTCACATCGTGGCTGTCTGTATTAAGCATTTGCATATATTCTTCTTTGTTTGCACAAAAGACTTCACAGCGTCGGTACAATCGGGCAAGTTTTTCAATTCCCATTTTCATCTGAAACGTTCCTGGCTGAAACGTGAGCTTAACGTCAGGGTTAGCGTCAAGGTAGTTCATGATTTCTTCATGAAAGGCTTCAGTTCCTTGACCAAGAGAGGAGAGGTAAAGGTAGCGAGGTTTGCCAATGTCAGGCAACGTATACATGAAGTGTTCGTGTTTGATAAGGATGGTTCTTTCATCACCGTGCCAAAGCACATAGTGGTAGTTAGTGGTTTTTCCATCTTGTACGCCCATGTATCTCGTGTCTACCTTCTCATTCTGTAATTGAGTAAGACATCTCTTTCCATCTTCATCATTACCGACAAAGGCGAGCAGTCCTGAGGAGATGCCAAGACGTGCCGCAGACACTGCAGCGTTTGCGGAGTTGCCAACAGCATAAAGCACCTCGACGCTTTCAAATGGGATCTTGGAACCAAACGGGACGCAGTATTCTGTTGCCCCGTTATGCTCCTGGACGTGACCTACATCTACTTTTATAAAAGCGTCGACAACGGTATCACCGATGGCGAGAAAGTCTAAAGAATTATTTTCATTCATAGAAATAGTATACGACATTTGTGATACGCCACAAGCTTTCATCCATACACATGACTTGCTATACTAAGTCGCATGAAAAATCTTTCACCACAATCACCTTTTTATTTTGAGACAATTAATAAGTACAAAGAAGCGGGAAAAGCTATCGCGCACTTTAATATTTCAAACCTTGATCAACTAAGGGCAATCTGTGAAGTGGCTGAAGAGCTCGGAGAGCCAGTGATCATCGGCGCCTCAGAAGGTGAGCGTGACTATATGGGTGTTGCTATGGTGAGGGTGCTGGTGTCTCAAATGAATGAGGAGTACAGCGTGCCTATATTTTTGAATGCAGACCATACGTATAGTCTTGATAATGTCAAAAAAGTTGTGGAGTGCGGTTACGACAGCGTCATTGTTGATGGTGCGAAGTTGCCGTACGAAGAAAACGTCGCTCTTGTCGCTTCATGTGTCAAGTATGTGAGAGAGTACGAAGCAAAAACTGGTAAGCGAGTGCTTGTGGAAGCCGAGCTTGGTTATATCGGGCAATCCTCTTCGCTTAATTCCGCTCTTCCAGAGGGGGTGAGTGATGACAACCTTACTACGCCAGAGCAGGCAAAAGACTTCGTGCTTCGTACTGGGATTGATATGTTTGCTCCTGCTATTGGTAACGTGCACGGTATGTTAATCGACGCAGAAGAACCTAAACTCCGCATTGAGAGGTTAATCGAGATCAAAAAGGCCATCGACACCCCAATGGTACTTCATGGCGCAAGCGGTAACACAGATGAAGACCTCACACATTCAATCAATAATGGTATTTCTATTATCCATATCAACACAGAGATTCGTAAAGCGTTTCGTGACGGAGCGAAAGCGTTTCTTGATGCTAATCCGAATGAGATCGCGCCGTATAAGTTTGGAAAAACAGGACAAGAGGAAATGAAGAAAGTGGTGCGGGCAAAAATGGAACTCTACCGAAAGTAGGTTTCGAAAAACTCTTACCTAGACAAGCTTTGAAAGCCATTCGCCTACGAGGTAAGCAACAAGAGCGCATACAGAACCTATCACGACAGACTGGAGAGTCATGTGTAGTCGTGACTTGTTGAGTACAACTCCTCGTGCGTATCCGATAAGCGCAAATGAAGCGAATGTGAGAATCGCTGAGAGCGTAAATGCACTAGCGGGTATAGTGATAAAGAGTGCGGCAACAAAAGGTAGGAGTGGAATTGTGCCGATTGCTATAAATGAAGTGAACGTAAGTAGCGCATTTTGTAGTGAGCGTTGTTTATTTGACCGCTCTCTTGACTCCTCAGAGAGATAGTCCGCTGATGCCATAGAGAATGCGTCAGATGCCAGGTTTGCACATCCTAGAATTATTACAATGCGTGGATCAAGCCCTGCTCCTGCAGCTCCTGCCATAACTGAGAATGTTGTCACTGCGCCGTCTGATCCGCCATAAACAATTGTAGGTAGAGCTTTGCGAATATTTTTCATGTAAATCAGTATACCTTGCTCGCTCTATGTGGCGAAGTATACTCATTGGATGCAACACAATTATGACAAGGAGGCTCTTGCGCTTCATCAGGAACATGGTGGCAAAATTGCATTACAGACCAAGGTGCCGCTTTCGACTCGTGAAGATTTGTCACGAGCGTACACTCCAGGCGTTGCTGCTGTATGTAAAGCAATCGCTCAGGATGAAGAACAAGCAAGCCTGCTTACGCTTAAGAAAAACACTGTCGCCATTGTTTCTGACGGCTCTGCAATTCTTGGGCTTGGCAATTTAGGGGCAAAGGCGGCGATACCAGTCATGGAAGGAAAAGCGGCGATACTTAAAAGTTTTGCGGGAGTGGATGCTTTCCCCATTTGTCTTGATACTCAAGATGTTGAGGAGACTATTAAGACTGTGAAGTATATAGCACCAGTGTTCGGTGCGATAAACTTAGAAGACATCGCTGCGCCACGATGTTTTGAAATAGAAGAGCGTTTACGGGCAGAGCTTTCTATACCAGTCATGCATGACGATCAGTGGGGGACGGCAACTGTTGTGCTTGCGGGACTCATTAATGCTCTCAAGTTGCGAGGTCTTGCAAAAGAAGGGGTGAGGGTGGTCATTAACGGAGTGGGTTCAGCTGGCGTTGCGGTGTCTAGGCTTTTACTTGCGTATGGCATCACTCGTATTACGTTTTGTGATAGTAAAGGCGTCATTCATGAGAAGCGTGATGATCTTACAAAAGAAAAAGAAGAGCTTATTGCAAGAAGTGTTGAGGGTGTCGAAGAGGGAACACTTGCCGATGCGATGGTTGGTCGTCACGTGTTTATTGGACTGTCAAAACCTGGCACAGTATCAAAAGACATGGTGAAGAGTATGGAAGAGAAGCCAATTATTTTCTCTCTTGCTAACCCAGTTCCTGAGATCATGCCGGAAGACGCATATGAAGCGGGTGCTTTTATCGTCGCAACTGGGCGTAGTGATTATCCAAACCAACTTAATAACTCACTTGTCTTTCCAGGCCTCTTTAAGGGAGTTCTTAAGAAGCGCGTAAAGCAGTTTGAAATCAATATGTTTACGCAAGCGGCACTTGCGCTTTCTTCATATGTGAAGAATCCGTTACCAGGAGCGATCCTTCCAAGCATGTTTGATAAAGAGTTGGTCGATGTCATAGCAGCAAGTGTTTGAAAATAAAATGCCCCACATGTGGGGCTAGTGGAGTGCTGTGCTTCCGCGCAGTCGGCGAACCTCTTGCTCCATCCTGGTAAATAGAATGGAGCTCAACATCTTTGGCATTGCCGACCAGCGAGCATCAAGTTTCCCGAGGGACACCTCTTCGTCGATGAGGGTTTGCATGCGATTGAAAATTGCTGGAAACCACCTACTCGTTTCTGCAATTTTTTTCCACTGCTTACTCACCTCCATGTGGCTTAAGGTGATGACGTTGTCAAGTCGATCTTCACCCTTTGCCATAAGGAGTTGCCAACATTTTGTGAGAAGGAGCACCGTGAAGTACTCTTCATTACTTTGATTCACCCACTTGTGCTTTGTGAGCGTCATCGTATGGTGGACAAACTCCGTTCCATGAAGACATGCAAGTTCAGTAATTGATCCGTGAGCGATTCCGTAAAGTTCATATGTCCCTTCAACGAAGTCGTGTGAGAGGCTAAGGTTGCCCACAAGCATGTCTTTCACCCCAAGCCATCGCTCATGAAGTGCGCTTCGTATTGCGACTCTCCACGGATGATAGACGTACGATTCGCCACTTGCTCGCGGTGTTACGGCAGAGTGAACTTGGAATTGTGTCGTAAACGTTGCTGCAAGCAGACGACGCTCTTGTCTTGTCATGTGAAGCGGCTCAAAGGCTGCGAGTAGTCTTTTGAGCATCTCGTCTCGGGACGGTCTGTACGGATCGAGTCCGTCCATGAACCAATCCGCAGGGTAGTGGTTCATAGGGTCTCTCCAGTAAGTGGGAGGTGCTAGCTCTTGTTAGAAAGAACGGAGAGCTAACTCATTTGCCGCACACTACTGAAAATAATGACTTATGTCAAATCATGCTAGGATAGGGTAATGTTTGAGATAGTCTCACGCTCTAAAGAGGTTCCGCTTGCTCGTGTTGGTGTTATTCACACACCACATGGTGACATTGCTACACCAGCTTTTATCGCCGTTGGTACCAAAGCAACAGTGAAAGCACTCACTCCAGAACATTTACTTAAGCATGTCGGTTCGCAGGCGGTGCTTGCAAATACGTACCATCTCTACCTACAACCAGGAGATGAAGTCGTCGCACGTCATGGTGGTTTTGGGAATATGATGGGATGGAAAGATGGCAGTGGAAACGTGTTACCGACGTTTACGGATTCTGGCGGCTTTCAAGTTTTTTCACTCGGACAAGCGCTTGGCCATGGTGTATCAAAGATTGCGACAAGTAAAGAAATAAGTGAGCGTGAGGCAAGCAAAGAAGTGATCGAAACAACTCACAAGAAGCTTGCAAAGGTAGATGAAGATGGTGTCACCTTTCAATCTTTCATTGATGGAGCAACACACCGATTTACCCCTGAGCGCAGCATGCAGATACAGCACAATCTGGGAGCAGACATTTTTTTTGCTTTTGATGAGTGCACGTCTCCACTTGCTCCAGAGCCTTACCAGAAAGAAGCAATGGAAAGGACTCACCGTTGGGCAAAAAGAAGCCTTGACGAACATCAGCGACTCGGAGTGTCTTCTGCGACATCTAAGCAGCAGGCACTATTTGGTGTTGTTCAAGGTGGAGCTTACGAACAGTTACGACGTGACTCAGCACGAACACTTGGGTCTATGGATTTTGACGGATATGGAATAGGTGGAAGTTTTACTAAGGAAGACATGGGAACAGCAGTAAAGTGGGTGTGCGAAGAGCTGCCAGAAGGAAAACCACGTCATTTGCTAGGCATCGGCGAGCCGATTGACCTACTCCTTGGTATCGAAAATGGTATTGATACATTTGATTGTGTGTCTCCAACAAGACAGGGGAGAAACGGCGCTCTTTATACGTATGATGGACGCATTAACATTACGAATGCTAGGTATCGCGAGGATATGTCGCCAGTGTCAGATGAGAGCGAGTGGTACACACATGGTTTTACAAAAAGCTATCTTCATCACTTGTTCAAGTCAGATGAAATGCTTGCGGGAACACTTGCCTCGATCCATAATCTTCGTTTTCTCACGGCGCTTGTTGAGCAGGGGAGGAATGCGCTTATTAATGGAACTTTTTGTAACTATAAAGAAGCCTTCGTAAGGCGATACTACAAAAAGGATTGAGCTCTTCACGCTGCCTATAAAATAGCTATAAGAAAAACCGGCCTAAGCCGGGGGTGTTTATGCGCTCATCTAGTGTCTGACACTCGCCTAGAGTGTCTTTGTGAGCTTGCCAATAGCGACCGTGAGGCCGATGAAGCACGCACCAGATGCACAGGGTGCAAGAATCATGCCGACCATAAACGCTCCCACCTTTCCGAAAACGAGGATGAGTAGCGCTACGAGAAGGCTTGTGACGGCTAGTATGATGAGTACGTCTTTGACGAAGCTTGGCGAGGGGTTGCTCATACCAAATACCTTACGCCAACCTATGGCGCTTGCAGCTAAAGTACACCTTCTCACGTTGTACGTCAAAGCTGCTTCACAGCACGGTCGTGAAGCGCTAGCCTTCAATTAGTGGAATTGCTACACTTGTCCTATGAATAAGAATGAGATCGCGCTCCTTGTGGAGAAGCACATTATTACAAAAGAGAAAAGCCAAGAAATAGAGGAGTTTCTTGGGGGAGTGCAAGAAAAACGCAGGTCGTCACTCTTTACGATGATTCTTGCGACACTCGGCTCTCTTGCGCTTGGCGTCGGATTCTTACTTCTTGTCGCGCTTAACTGGACAGAAATACCTAACTTTCTTAAGCTTGGAGGTGGTTTGGCACTTATTACTGCAAGCCTCCTTATCGGTTATCATCTTGCACAAGGGCCACACCCACACGTTGGTAAGTCGCTTTTGTTTCTCGGCTCACTTCTTGTCGGAGCGGAGATGGCGCTTGTTGTGCAAATCTACCACCTTGATGTTGGCAATCTTGGCATCTTCTTCCTTGTCTGGTTAGCTCTTATTGCGCCGCTTGTTTATGTGACACAGTATGTGTCTCAAACAATTATCCTTGCGACTCTCTACTCGCTTAGTCTAGGATTTTTTATTACAGAAAGCTCTTTTGTAAGCTCGTCAAATGCTGCAGCGTATCCGATAGTCCTCACCCTTGTCGCCGCACTCTTCTTATTCGTGGTCGGTAGCATGCATGGCCTCTTTCAAAAGCTAAAAGGCATGGTACTTACCATGAGGAGAACAGCGCTTCTCTTTGGTCTTATTCCGCTCTTTCTTCTTACGTGCGAATGGGTGTTTCCAAGAGATATATCTTATTTTGGAGGCTGGTTCGGCCAAGAGCGGTTCGATCCACTTTCTGCTGGTATTCCAGTTGCTGTTGGTTTTCTCGTCGTTCTCGCGCTTGCAGCTATTGGTTATGTAAAGAGAGTGCTCACACGCGAAGAGGTAAGTTTCATCGGTCTTATGTCTTTAGGTTCGCTCAGCACTGTGTTTACTCTTAACGCCGCCTACACAACATACTACCTTGTCTTCTTCAATGTCTTATTTATCGGGCTTCTTGTCTACCTCATCTACTACGCTTCGATGAGGGGGGATGGGTTTCTTATTTCAGCAGCACTTCAAGCAAGTGGATTGTATATGCTTATCAAGTATTTTCAGTGGCTGTGGGATGCGATGAATGCGTGGCTTCTGTTTATCGTCGGAGGGCTTTTGCTTACTTTGGGTGCGTTCTACTTTGAGCGCGCAAAGACAAGCATTGTGCTCTTCTTTGAGAGAAAGAAGGGTCAAACTTCTCAAGCGTAGCCTTTCTGTATGAAGAGAAAGACACTTATCATCATCGGGTTAGCCTGGTTAGCCGTACTTGTCGCTTGCGTCTCGTATTTTGAAGGTATCAAAACAAGTGGGACAGAGATAAAACTTGTTGTTCGTCCAGTTGACCCGAGGAGTCCACTTTTTGGAGATTATGTCGTACTGGCCTACGGAGTAAACTCTGTGCCGATTAGTTTGTCTCGTGACGAAAAGATTAGTAAAGGAGACACAGTGTATGTTGGTCTTACCCAAACACCGCTTCCATCCTCAACATCCTTATGCGACGCGTACTGCGCCTCTTTCATTACAAAGGCGAAACCCCATGAGGGGCTTTACTTACAAGGTGAAGTGCGCGATGTGTCGCGAGACGAGTACACAGTATCTTATGGACTCGAGCAGTACTATGTGCCTGCAGATACTGGAAGAAGTATTGAGGTTTTACGAGGCAAAGGACTTGTCGCAGTTATTTCAGTCTCTCTAAATGGAAAACCAATACTTAACCATCTCGAGTATGAAGGAAAGCGAGTCGTTCCGACAAAATAGTTTGATCAAGAAGTGTCATTTTTGACCCAAGACATGATATACTTAGTAGTATATTATGCCAAAAAAGCTTGAAAGAGAAGGCTCTTTTCAGTTAAAAGGATTTACTCCGGCAGGGGACCAGCCAAAAGCGATTGCCGCCCTTGTCAAAGGGGTTCTAAGTGGCGCCCACAAGCAGACGCTTCTTGGTGCTACAGGAACTGGTAAAACATTTACCATTGCAAATGTCATCACTCAGATAAAAAAACCAACACTCGTCATTGCTCATAACAAGACGTTAGCTGCTCAACTTGCTCAGGAGTTTCGTGAGTTTTTTCCTGATGCTGCCGTACACTATTTTGTTTCTTATTATGACTACTATCAGCCGGAGGCATATATGCCGGTCACTGATACGTACATTGAAAAGGATGCACAAATAAACGAAGAGATTGATCGCCTCAGGCATGCTTCCACGCAAGCGCTTCTTACACGTAATGATGTCATTATTGTTGCGTCTGTTTCTTGTATCTATGGGCTTGGATCCCCATCTGATTATGAAAGAGAGAATCTTCGGCTTAAGGTTGGAGATGTGGTGACGAAGGTTGGTCTAATGGAGAAGTTTGTTGCTATTTATTACGAACGTACAAACGCTGATTTGTCTCCAGGCACCTTTCGCGCACTTGGTAATCGCATCGACATTATGCCTATATCTGAGACGACAATGCTTCAGATAGATATTGCAAATGGTGTGATAGCTAAGATGCAAGTCACTGATCCGGTGTCTATGAAAGTGCTTAAGGATGTGGAAGACTACTTCATCTTTCCCGCGAAGCACTTCATTTCAGACGAGGTGACCCGCGAGCGAGCCATAGCGAGTATCGAGCATGAACTTAAAGAACGTCTAAAGGAACTTGAGCAAGAGGGTAAAATTCTTGAGGTTGAGAGATTAAAGCGACGCACGAGATACGATGTTGCAATGATTAGAGAGGTCGGGTTCTGTCAAGGAATTGAGAACTATTCTCGGCATCTTTCGGGTAAAAGCCCGGGAGTTGCTCCAGATACGCTTCTTGAGTATTTCCCCCATGATAGTAATGGACAACCAGATTTTCTTACGGTTGTTGATGAGTCACATGTTACGTTGCCGCAGCTACATGGTATGTATGCAGGAGATCAGTCGCGCAAGGGAACTCTCGTGGAGTTTGGTTTTCGTCTCCCAAGCGCAAAGGATAACCGTCCTCTTCGCTATGAAGAATTTGAACAAAGAGTTGGACAGACAATTTATGTCTCTGCGACACCTGGAGACTATGAACGATCAGTGAGTGCACATGTTGTCGAGCAAATCATTCGCCCGACGGGGCTCCTTGACCCTGTGCTTGAAGTGCGGAGAATAAGGGAGAGTGACGGGTATCCTGGACAAGTAAGTGATTTCATCATCGAGGCGGTGAGTGCGATCAAGAAAGGTGGTCGCGTGCTTGCAACAACATTAACTAAGAAGATGGCCGAAGACCTGGCAGCGTATCTTAAGGAGAAAGGAGTGAAAGCTGAATATCTTCACTCTGATGTAAAAACAATTGAGCGAATTCAAATCCTTACCAATTTTCGTCGTGGCGATTTTGATTGTTTGGTCGGAGTGAATCTTCTTCGCGAAGGATTAGATCTCCCTGAAGTAACGCTTATTGGTATTTTGGATGCCGACAAAGAGGGCTTTCTGAGAAGCGAGACTTCACTTATTCAAACAATCGGTAGAGCTGCGCGCAATAGTGATGGTCGCGTCATTTTGTATGCCGATGTAATGACAGGCTCTCTTGAACGAGCAATTGAGGAGACCAAGCGTCGTCGCGCTATTCAAGAGGCATACAATAAAGAGCATGGGATTACTCCGCAGACTATAAAGAAAAAAATTAAGGATATTACAGAAGAGTTGCAAAGCAATCATGCAAAGGCAGTGAATGCTGAGCTTGCGCTTGATAAAAAACTTTTCGCAAAAAATCCAAGCAAGCTCGTGAAGCTCAAAGAGAAACAAATGAAAGAAGCGGTAAAGGCGCTTGATTTTGAGACTGCGGCGATATTACGTGATGAGATTAAAGTTTTAAAGGAGAGAATGGAGGACAAGAGCGATACGTTGCCGGGTGGCAGTGAGTAGTTATTGGTCTGCGAAAAGAAAAGCCCCGCTGTGAGCGGGACCTGCGGGCAGATCTTGTAAAAGTTCCTGCCCTAACGCTCTTGCACAACGCACGAGGCGATGAACGTGTCGGCGCGGGTCATGAGCGTCATTCCGTCTTCTTGAGACATCTTCGTCATGGGCGAAAGCATGCTCAGAGTTGCGGCCTCTTGGTTGCTCAGTGGGCAGACCATGATGTGCTCCGTACCTGCGTCACCAAATCGGACGGTGTCCATCCCTTGCATGATATTGCCGGGTTGGACAATCCCAGCCATTCGTTCCTGAGCGAAAAGGTACCCAGGTTGACCCATCCTCGGCATGATCGCCCAGTAATAGTAGGTACCGCTCGTGCCACGACCGATTACGGCCCAGCACTTCGAACCGCTCGTCGGTGGGTCAACTACGACGACGCACAGGTCGCCTACAGCCGCCCTTCTGCAGGACTTCCCGTCGGGGCTTGCAAAAAAGATCAAAACGTTCTCCTTAAGCGCAACAACTGCGCGTGTAATTTAATATAGCACAAAAGTGCTAAAAAGTCAATATTTATAAAAACACACCCCTGACCATCTGTCTAGTTGCAGCGTCTAGGGGGAGAGGAATATACTTCTCCCCATATGATGGAAAAAATACTAGAAAAGCTCAAGGAGAATCTTGCGGTTGTTGGTTTTGTTGCGGTGGTTATCGTGGTGCTGGTCGCTCTTGTTGTTAAAGACAAGAGTGGGGCAGGTGGTGTATCGAAAGAGTCAGTTAATGCCGAGAACACTGAAGTTGTTGAAAGTGACATTTCATACGCTATGGAAAAAGGTGTCGTGGTTGATGCTCTCGGAAAAGAGGTCCTTGCATACTCATTTGATCTCCGTGATGGCCTTACTGCTACCGCTACAGATCGAGGGGCATATCTTGAGGTGAGTGAAAGAGGTATTCCTGTTATGAAAATGTACATGAGTTATGTCAATGGCGGCATGACAGCAGAAAGGTACATGAAGAACGTTATCACCCCGAAAATTGCCGTCGTGGAAGCAAAAGACTCGCTCGTTGCAAGTGGTTTCAGTTGGAACGTGTGGGAGTCTGCAACGATGAGTTGGCATGTCGCAACTCCATTTAATGGCGCGTGGCTTGTTATGGTAGAGGGAGAGAAAGAATACAGTGCTGATGTCGTGAAGGTTCTCTCGTCTCTTGTGCTTGACAATAAAGTGACAGAATAGAAATGAGCAGCCGAGTTGTTGCTATCGCCACCGCACTCCTTTTTGTCTTCATTGGTTTTTTCGGAACGCTTATTTATAAGTATGGTTTTTCGTCTCCTAAACGCCCTTCCATTACATTGCCGTCACTAAGTGGTGAAAAGCAGTATTATTTTGGTAAACGCGAAGCTTTCTTTGAGGGTGAAGTTACTCTTGAGTATTCATTGCGTTATCCAAAAGAGTTTACAGTAAGTGCTTCGGCAAAGCCGGTCACTAAATTTCTCTTTCTTAACGAAGCTCGAATAGGTGAGCTTTCGCTTACGTATGAAGGTGGGCGCGGCTATACGCCAAAAGAGTATATAGGTGAAGAGCTTGCAAGACTTAACGGAGCTCTCATCGCTAAAAAGCAGGTCACGTACGGCGCACATCTGTGGACCCCAGTGTACATTGGCGAAATGGTGTACCTTGTCGCTCAAGTTAAAAATGGTGAGTGGTTGGCAATCATTTCGCTCCCCCTTGCATACGAAGATCAGCTTATAGACATGGCGACCTCATTTGCTTTGGTAAAATAGACCATAGAAAAGGGCTTTATTTTGTGATATAATCCCTTAGTTACGTCAAGCATCTTATCTATGTCGTCGCAGCAAAAACAAAAGCATGTTGAGAGCATTATTGTCCGTGGTGCGCGAACTCACAATCTCAAGAATATCACCGTAGAGATGCCACGACACAAGATGATCGTGTTCACAGGTCTTTCTGGGTCTGGAAAGTCGTCTCTTGCATTTGACACAATCTTTGCTGAAGGCCAACGGCGGTACGTCGAAAGCCTTTCTGCATACGCTCGTCAATTTCTTAACCAAATGCAGAAACCAGATGTTGATGAAATCATCGGCCTTTCGCCTGCAATATCAATAGATCAAAAATCAGCAGGAAGAAATCCTCGCTCAACAGTTGCAACGATCACTGAGATTTATGATTACCTCCGTGTGCTCTACGCTCGTGTTGGTAAGCCTTACTGTATTGAATGTGGTTCCCGTATCAAGAAGCTTTCAAATGAAGAAATCATTGCATTCATTTTAGATAAGGTGAAGCATGCAAACGATGCGTCACACAAGAAGGAGGTAATGGGGGTACAGTTCTCTCACGCAGAAGTACACATTCTCGCCCCTGTTGTTCGTGGGAGAAAGGGTGAGTACTATCAGCTTCTTTATGACATGCTTGGCAAGGGGTATACAGAAGCAGTTGTCGACGGAGAGCGTAAAAGTCTTCGAGAGCGTATTGATCTTTCAAAGATGAAGAAGCATGAGATCTCAATCGTTGTTGACTCGATTGCAATTGATGATTTTAGGTTTAAGGAAAGGAATAAGGATGCGATGGTGAGACTCTCTGAGTCAGTCGAGCGCGCACTAGAAGAAGCGGAAGGGCTTGTAGAAATAGAGATTCTTGGGGAAAAGAGCATCATGAGTTCTAAGTTTTCATGCGCAAACTGCGGCTTTTCGTTTCCAGAAATAGAACCACGACTTTTTTCGTTTAACTCACCGTATGGTGCGTGCGCAACATGTAATGGACTTGGGACAAAATACTTTGGTGGGCTTGACGAGTGTGAGGACTGTGGTGGCAAGCGATTGCGCAAAGAATCACTCGCTGTGTACTTAGATGAAAAAGAAAAGATCAACATCGTCGACATTACAGCGCTTTCGATAAAAGATGCGAAGGAGTATTTTGCAAGATTGCCACTTACCAAAAAAGAGCAAGAGATCGCAAGCGTTGTCATTAAAGAGATAGAATCGAGACTTATATTTATGTTAAACGTTGGACTTGACTACCTCTCCCTTAATCGCAAGGCAGACACTCTCTCAGGTGGCGAAGCGCAAAGAATTCGTCTTGCAAGCCAGCTCGGCTCTCAGCTTGTTGGCGCTCTGTACGTGCTTGACGAACCAACTATTGGTCTTCATCAACGTGACAATGATCGCCTTATAAAGACGTTACTTCACCTCCGTGACATGGGCAATACGATTCTCGTTGTTGAGCATGACGAGGACACTATTTATGCGTCTGATTACATCGTCGATATTGGACCAAAGGCTGGAGTTCATGGTGGTGAAGTGGTGGTATCTGGGTACCTCGATGAACTACTCACCGCATCAAAGAACAAATCAAATTCTGTGACACTCGCTTACTTAAGAGGAGAAAAAGAGATACCGCTTCCTCTCAAACGGCGAGATGTAGATAAGGGTGCTATTAAAGTAAAGAATGGAAGTGCATTTAACATTAAAGACATGAATGTCACATTGCCGCTTGGGCGCATGAGTGTGATTACCGGTGTCTCAGGGTCTGGTAAAAGTACATTTATGTATGAGATTCTCCACCGTAATTTACTCGCCAGACTCGAACGCCGCCATCGCACTGCTCAAGTCTACAACTGTGAGAGCATATCAGGTACAGAGTATCTTTCGCGAGCTGTGCTTATCGATCAGTCACCGATTGGCCGCACGCCACGGTCTAATCCAGCAACGTATACGGGTGCATGGACCCATGTGCGAGATCTTTTTGCGACAACCGCAGAAGCCCGTGTACGTGGGTGGAAGGCATCACGATTTTCTTTTAACGTAAAAGGTGGCAGGTGCGAAGCGTGTCAGGGTAATGGTGAAATTGCAGTTGAGATGCACTTCCTTCCTACGGTCTATGTCGAATGTGATGTGTGCCAAGGTAAGCGCTTCATGAAAGAAACACTTGAAGTGAAGTATAAGGGTAAGAGTATTTACGATGTGCTTCGCATGACAGTTGAAGAAGCGCTTACTTTTTTCCAGGATATTCCCGCTGTGTCGGATAGATTGAAAACTCTCTCAGATGTAGGACTCTCGTATCTTGAGCTTGGGCAGAGCGCAACAACGCTTTCAGGCGGCGAAGCGCAGCGAGTGAAAATTTCAAGTGAGCTTTATCGGCCACACGTCGAGAAGACGATTTATCTCCTTGATGAACCATCAATTGGGCTTCACTACGAAGATGTTGCGAAGCTTATTGAGATCCTTAATAAACTTGTTGATAAAGGGAACACTGTAGTGCTTATCGAACACAATCTTGATATTGTGAAGTCTGCCGATTACATCATTGATATTGGCCCAGAAGGTGGCGTCGGTGGTGGAAAGATTGTCGCGAGCGGTACTCCAGAGCAGGTTGCAAGTAGTGAAAAGTCGTACACTGGGCAATACCTTAAGAAGGTTCTAAAGAAACACAAGGAGAGGGTAAAAGAGAAATAGTTTATACAACTACATTTTTCTAAAATAAAGAGCAGACGGGCATGAGCCGTCTGCTGGTGCGCCGCGATAACCTCCGCGGGGAGGGGTCAGTACTTGCTTGATGGCCAGCCGACTGGCGTGCCTCCTCGAATCCCGTCACCGGGATTGTCGGAGAGGTTCAAGGTGATCTTCGGCTTCACCGAATTGCACCGGTAGTGGTTGTCGTCCACTCGAAGAGACATGGGCGCTGCGAGCACACACCTCTCACGGTGTAGGCATCCTTCGCAGCCGTCAAGTAACGACCGGTCAGTCGTTCTCGGCGGTTGCACGGT
>JACCDR011191445.1_pt1 | contig 47724 bp, 44 predicted proteins | sample 7446431 | NCBI WGS metagenome assembly JACCDR01 (sample SAMN15323443, study PRJNA562643) | freshwater metagenome | isolation source: river surface water | place: USA:Blue River Watershed | collected 2017-08-17 | reverse complement strand
GTAGGTATGAAAATTCAACCATACAGAATTGAAACCGAAGCAAAGAAAATTGCAGGAACAACGTTTAAAGTTTCAGCACCTTTCAGTTCTTATGCTATTGCTGATGGAAATTTAATTACAGGACAACAACAAAATAGTGGTGCTGCTGCTGCCGAATTAGTAGTAAAAGCATTGAACAAATAATGAAATACAGTCTCAAAATATTCTTTGCTGTAATGGCAACACTTCTTTTTAGAGGTGTTGCTTTTGCACAAATTCCTGTGGAAGTTTTTGCTGGGCATACAAAAATAACGATTGATATTATGTTCTTTAAATTTATCAAAAACAAAGAAGGACATAATTCAAAATTCCTATTTTTCAACCGAAACCGTGCAAGTATTGATTACACTATGACCCAAACCGCAAATTTGCCACAGTTTGGTTTTACAGAAGCATTCAGTTACAACCACGAAAAATGGAAAGGTTTTGCCCCTGTTATTGTAGCAAGTGTTTTGAACAGAGGCGTTTATCCAAAAACGGGTATTCAATTTGCAAAAATTAAAAAAGAATACACCATTTTTAGTTGGGTAGTTACAGAAACTTTGAAAGAACCCAATGTTGATTTTTTCTTTTTGGCAAGATACACTCCCAAATTAACCGAAAAGTTAAATCTGTTTTCTCAAATAGAATTGGTCAATGCTTTTCCAACGGTTGAGGCTAATAATTTTGCTTTTACACAGAGATTACGATTGGGTTTGAAGATTAAAGAGTTTCAGTTTGGTGTCGGATTGGACTTATCCCAATTAGGCAGAAATAATTTTACTAAAACTGAAAACCTTGGTGGATTTTTAAGATATGAATTTTAGAATATGATACTAAAAAGAAACTTTGATTTACAAAAAGTGTTTTGGAACATTCGTTTTGAAACCTTGACAACACTTTTAGTTGCTGTGGTAATATATCTTTTGCACCAATGGAAAATAATTGAAATTGCTTTGCCTTTTTCCATTGCAGGAATTTTAGGCTCTGCATTGGCGATATTTATAGCTTTTAGAAACCAAAGCAGTTATGCCCGTTGGTGGGAAGCCAGAACCATTTGGGGTGGAATTATTAACAACAGTCGCATTTTTGCAAGGCAAATAATTGCCAACGTAGATAATGCCGTATCGATTGGTAAAGTATCTTATACTGATGCAGATGCCTATAAAAAAGAAATGATTGACAGGCAAATTGCATTTGCTCATTGCCTGCGACTGCATTTAAGAAAGCAGGATAATTTCAATGAATTTCAACATTTATTGTCTGAAAATGAGTTTGCAGAAATCAAACAGAAACAAAATCGTCCCAATATTTTACTGTACACACAAGGGTTGCGAATAAAACAAGCGATGCAAATAGAAATGTTGGGTGCTTTTGATAATATCAGTATGGAACCCAATTTAGCGACATTTAGTAATTGGCAAGGGGCTTGTGAACGCATAAAAAACACACCTTTACCAATGAACTATCAGTATTTTACAAAGCTGTTTTTATATGTTTTTATTTTTGTCTTACCCATTTGTTTAATTGGCGATTTTACAAAAATGAATATCGGATTTATGGTTATACCAGTAAGTTTTATCATTTGCTTTGTGTTTGCAGTGATGAATAGAGTGGGCGAAATCAACGAAAACCCTTTTGAAAACCAAATTTCAGATATTCCAATGACGGCAATGTGCAATACCATTGAAAGAGATTTAAAAGAAATGTTGGGTGAAGAAATTCCTGAAAAAATAGAAACAAAAAACGGTTATTTATTTTAAAATTTGAAAAGATGAACATAGCAATTATAGGCTCAGGAAATGTAGGTGGTGCATTGGCACAACAATGGATTAAAACAGATAATTCGGTTTTAATCGGTGCAAAATTTCCATTGAGTGAGAAAAATTTAAAATTAGCAAATCAAATAGGTGAAGATAGATTTGCAACTATTGAAAATGCAGTAAAACAAAGTGATGTGATATTAATTGCTACACCACCAACTGCCATTTTTGAAGTTATAGAGCAAATGGGTGATGTATCAAATAAAATCATCATTGATGCCACAAACGCTGTAATGAAAAGCCCTGAACCATATAAAACAGTCTATCATTGTCTGGCAGATAAAACTAATGCAGAAGTTGTCAAGTGTTTTAATAGCACAGGATTTGAAAATATGCTAAACCCTGTTTATAACGGTCAAGGTATTGATATGTTTATGGCTGGTGATAACGAAAACGCAAAGTCTGTCGCCAAACAGTTAGCCTTAGATTGTGGTTTTGGCTCTTGTATAGATTTTGGTAAGTCCGACAAAGTAGAACTTTTAGAGAAATTTGCTTTGTCTTGGATAAACTTAGCCATCATGCAAGGTCACGGTCGCAATATGGCGTTTAAAGTTGTCCGAAGGTAGTTGTTGTCTGCACGGGGTTTCGGTATAATGGCACATAATATTACTGTACACGGTACTTTCCTCGTATTACTCCTACTCGGCTATGTTCTGAAACGCCTTCAACTTTGATATTCATCGTACCTGTGGCATCTGATTGGTAATAACTCAGCGTCGCTTTTCCTGTGGTATCGGTAGCTATAGTTGCTTTCCAAAAAAGAGTTGAGCGGTAGTCGGGCAGGTATGCTGCATTGGGATTGTCGTACACAGGGCTATAAAACTCACGCATCCGCTCATAGCCTTTGCGTTTTTGCAGGGCAATGCCTTCCGAAGGCCCCGCTTTGCTCCAATCGTAATTAGGATTACCCCGTTTGGTCAAGACAGAAATAACGCCATTGGTAGCCGTTGAGCCAAAAATAGAAGCGTCAGCCCCTTTTAGTACATCTATTACTTCTACATCGCAAGGGTTGATAGAAGCCAACGCCCCAGCATCTACAGGTACGCCGTCGAGTACGTAAAGGGGGTCTGTACTTCCTGAAAACGTACTGATACCCCTGATAGTTACTTTGTATCCGCCATTATTAGGAATAACCTGCACCCCTGCAACTCTCCCTTGAAGCATCTGTAATACGTGTGTCGCACCAGCACATAATTGGTCTTGAATCACAAGAGAATTGCTTGCCCTGCCGTAAATTTTGCGACCGTCTCGGGGTTCTTCTTTGCGAGCGGTTACGACTACTTCTTGGAGCATTTGCACCTTGTTGAGCAAAAGTTTTTTCTCTAAAGCGATGGCTTCCCTGCTTTTTTGTAAAAAATCGCTATAAGCTTTGGCATCAAAGGCAATAGGGTTGAATGGTATTTTGAGTAGTCTTACCTGCGGACTTCCCCCTTCGGTGTCGATGGTAATTGAAAAGTTACGTTTGCCATTTTCTTGTGCTGCTTGAATCAATACGTCTGTTGAATCAGTAAAATACAAATCGTACAGTCCAAATCTCCCCAACGAATCGCTCGTGGCTAATAGAAAACCCGGATTGTCGGCGGCTTGTGCTCCTTTGAGCATAATGGTGAGATTTACTTTCTGACTAGGCTTGCCGTTGGGACGTAGTACTTTTCCTGTAATACTCAATCCTGTTTCAAGAGCGAAAGGCAATTTGGCCGAGGTTTCAGCCAAAATATCAGCCCAAGCAAATCTTCGCCAACCTTGTGTAAGCATAAGTACGTCGAGGTGTAGCCGTGCTTCTTGTTGATTGGGGTCAAAATAATACGCTGGGTCTTCTACCGTACCACGCAAAGCCCAGGTCGATAAGCTGGCTTCTTTGTCCCGCACATCGGAGGTGAGCAATAGGTTGGTGAGCAAATTTTCTTCGTACAAATCTTCTGCTACTTGTGTGCCATCTGTCACGGCCAACGAAAAATTACCTTTAACGGGCTTGCCTTCGGCATCTTTAGCTTCTAGGGTAAGGGTTACTTTTTCTCTTGGTCGATAGCTTGCTTTGTCGGGAGTAATACTTAGTTTGAGTTGTTTATTCGCCTGATGGAAAACCAAACGCTCGCACAAGGGTTGCCCTTCTGGCGAGAACAGGGTGATTTGTACAATGCCGTCGTCGGGAATACTACTTTTCGGAATCGTTGCCACAAAAGAAGCACTGGCTTCGCTGTTTTTACCTACGGTGCATACAACGCCACGTTGCTGTACCAGTAGTGCCACAGGCTTGGCTTGGTCGGCTGGTTTGGGGTGACTATTTCTGATATACACCCGGATTTTATCTCTAAAACTGGTATTGTCAACCAGCATAACGTAGCCTTGTGTCTGTATTGGCGGAAATGCTTTTTGTAAAAAAGTGCCATCGGGTTGTCTGACAAAAATTTTATACTTTTTATCATGTTCGGGCTTAAACGTGAAATACCCCATGCCTAGGTGTATCGACGAGAATACGGCTACGGTATCTTGGGCATCCAGCACAAACCCCGTTATGTTGATTCCTTTTCCCCATTTGTTTACGCCTTTAAAAGCTACACGAGATTCAATGTTCTCAACCAAATCGCCTCCTTCTGGAAAAAACTGTACATCACTAACGGTACTTGCTTCTGTTGCGACCGTCGCCGATATGAGTGTATTGGGTTGTTGTTGCCATATTTTGATAGACTTATAAAAAAATAAATCTTCCGAATAGTTTTGCATATATTTGGTATAAGCCCTTAGCGTGTACACGCCTTGTGCCAAGCTATCAGGAATGGCTATTTCGCCTTGGGCGGCACCAACACAAAGCAGGCGTTTGTGGCTGATGAGTTTACCCTTACTTTCGTCTAATAAATCGACATATAGCACCCTACTGACCGAATCTATCTGATGCGTACTGGCATCAAACAAGTAGCCTTTGAGCCATATCGTATCGCCAGCCATGTAATGAGGTTTGTCGAGATGTAAATACACTTTTTCTTGGGGCTTTTGTTGATGAAAAGCTTCTAATTTATCTAGTAAAGCTTGAATAAATGACGTTTCTTCTCGAAAACTAAAGGCGATAAAGGAAACAATAATCAAAACAAATATTTTTTTCATCGGTTATGTATAGAATTTTGATGTTATATCTATAACAATAATACACATTAAATCCATAAAATCATATCTTGATTGATAGAATGCCTGAAAAAACATTTGGAAAATCGACAAGAGAGGCTTTATATTTGCAACATCAAGTCAATTACTCTTCTTCAAAGTAGTAGTTGATTTATAAAGAAGAAGGGAGAGACTAGGCTCTAAGAACTTCTGGCAACCTACTTACCTCGTAAAAGCAAGGTGCTAATTCCTACCTAAAATCATTTTATTAAAATATTTTGGGAAATATAAACCAATTACGAAGCACTTACTCAGCTTTTTCAAGGTCATTTGCTGTACAGTATTCGTCGGGTTTTACGAAAATGTAGGCTTTGCTTATACACAAGCAAGGTGATTGCCAACAGGGTCGTTTGCGTCTAAACGATTAGCTGGGTGTCGCCTTTGCATTATTTGTTGCCGCTTATAAGACGGAAGTAGAGCTTTGTAATGCTTTGTTTTAAGAACTTCACAAGATGTTAGTGTTTGAATGTGAGGTGTTTATAAAAAAGGCAAGTGGTTTTGCCTACATAATTGCAGGATACTTTAGATTAAATCATGACGACGTTGAATAATACATTTCTTTTTAAACATCCTCATCCTTTTACGCTGGAAGCAGGAGGCGTATTACCCGAAGTGGAATTGGCCTATCAAGCATTAGGAAAACCCAACCAAGATTGCTCTAATGTGGTGTGGATTTGCCATGCTTTTACGGGTAGCCACGATGCCGAAGATTGGTGGCAAGGCTTAGTAGGCCGAGGCAAGCTGTTTGACCCCGATAAATATTTTATCATTTGTGCCAATGTGCTAGGCTCACATTATGGCAGTACAGGGCCTTTGTCTATCGACCCTCGCACTGGCAAGCCGTATTTTCATACCTTTCCTACCATCACGATTCGGGATATTGTGCGGGCGTTTGACTTGTTGCGAGAATACCTTTGTATTGGAAAAATACAAACCTGTGTAGGTGGTTCATTAGGTGGGCAACAAGCCTTGGAATGGGCAATTTGCCAACCTGATTTAATCGAAAACTTGATTCTGATTGCGACCAACGCCCAACATTCGCCTTGGGGCATTGCCTTCAACGAATCGCAACGCATGGCTATCGAGGTGGACCCCACTTGGCAGGAGAGTCATCCGTTGGCAGGCATCAATGGCATGAAAGCGGCTCGTGCCACAGCCTTAATTTCGTACCGTAATTACGAAACCTACAATATTACCCAAGCCCGACAAGGCGAGCCTTTGGGCAAGCCATATCGTGCGGTATCTTATCAAAAATACCAAGGCGAAAAACTCGCCAAACGTTTCAATGCGTATTCATACTACATTTTGTCGCAGGTAATGGACTCGCAGGATGTGGGGCGTAATCGTGGTGGCGTGGTGGCAGCCCTCAGAAGTGTGAAGGCTAAAACCTTGGTCATGGGTATCAAGTCGGATGCCCTGTTTCCTATCAATGAACAAGAGTTTTTGGCTAAACATATTCCCGGTGCAACCTTCCAAGCCATTGATTCGCTGTATGGCCACGATGGATTTTTGATAGAAAACGAACTCATTACAAAAGCGATTAAGTTATGGCAAAAGTTCATTAAGCTCGACGTAAATCCGATGTACGATTTCTTCAAAAACCTCGAACAAAAAGCGGTTGGTTGATGCTATCATTAGAAGCCAGATGTTGTAGCTTTAGTTTTGGGAAAAAATCGAAGAAAATACTTGCACGTGAATGAGTACTAATGCAGATTTGTGAATTAATGTTTTGATTTTCAAAAACTTACATTTTTTTGACCAAAATTATCTTAGATTTTAAAATGTATAACAAGCTAAAATTCAGCACTCATACTTAATGATCCTTCCTTATGGCACAGCAATTCGATTCAATTAATGAATCTGTTACGAAATATGTAGCTTTTGAAGCAAGTGAATTGACGTATTTCAACTCAATTCTGACCTACAAGCGAGTACCCAAAAAAACTTTTTTATTACAGGCTGGCGAAGTGTGTAGCATAGAAGCTTTTGTTATAAAAGGTTGTGCAAGAGTGTATTATATCAATGAGCATGGTACCGAAGTGATACTGCAATTGGCCATAGAAGGATGGTGGTTGAGCGACATCGCTAGTTTTCATGAACAAACGCCCAGCAAATTGTATATCGAAACCCTCGAAGCCTGCGAATTGTGGATACTTACCCCCACAACCAAAGAAGCATTGTTGAAAAATATGCCCAAGTTTGAGCGTTTCTTCCGTTTGTTGGTGCAGCGTAATTTATCGGTCATGCAAAACCGTTTATTTCAAACCATTGCACAACCAGCCCAAGAAAAATACCTCAATTTTATCAGTCGTTATCCGAGCCTTCCCCAACGTGTGCCACAGCATTATATTGCTTCGTATTTGGGTATTTCGCCTGAGTTTTTGAGTAAAGTAAGGAGAAAAATTACGAAGAAATAAAGATACAATCGGCTCATAACCTTTGTGGCGAGCGTAGCTAAACAACCTTTTACGCTACTTACCAACACACAATACAATAAATTGATGTAAATACATGAATAAATCCCGACGAATCATTACTTTTGATTTGAAACGCTACGAAGAATGTAATGCTATGGTTGGATGAGGTTTTTGATTGCTAGATTTGGATAAAAAAGGTCTGAGCAAGCTTTTTATTGTCCAGTCTATAACTGAACAATTATCTAAAAGCCAATATGGGTAAGTAACAATGCAATATTATCTTATATTTAAAAATGCTATGATTTTTTGATGTTCTGAATTTAGATTCATAACTCCGCACTCACAATTCAGCACTCATACTTATTCTTTGTATAGTCTTACTTTTGATTAAATAATAGACTTATTTTTATAGAGATGAAATTAGATATTTTAGTGATGGCCGCTCATCCCGACGATGCCGAACTGAGCTGTTCAGGAACGATTATGTCGCATATTGCCCAAGGAAAAAAAGTAGGGATTGTCGATTTTACACGTGGTGAATTGGGCACAAGAGGAACGCCCGAAATCAGACAAGCCGAATCGGATGCCGCCAGTGAAATTATGGGCATTCATGCACGAGAAAATTTGGGCTTTAGAGATGGCTTCTTTGTCAATGATGAAGCCCATTTGATGAAGCTCATCCAGGTAATTCGGAAATATAAGCCCGAAATTGTGTTGGCAAATGCCATTTACGACCGCCATCCCGACCATATCAAAGGGGCTGAACTTGCCGAAGATGCTTGTTTTAAAGCAGGATTACGTATGATTGAAACTTTCGACGAGGAGGGAAATCCACAACAGGCATGGCGACCTAAAAATTTGTACCATTACATTCAAGACAGATACGTTGAGCCTGATTTCATTGTAGATATTACGGCTTTTTGGGATAAAAAAGAAGCGGCGATTCGGGCGTTCAAGAGCCAGTTTTATGACCCTCATTCCAAAGAACCTCAGTCTTATTTGTCAACGCCTGAATTTCTCAAATTTGTAGATGCACGCCACCGAGAAATGGGTCATGCCATTGGTACAACGTATGGCGAGGGTTTTACAAGTTATAAAAAAATAGGGGTGAAAGATTTACATAGCCTTTTGTAAGGGAATGTTGCCTCCTAAAAAAGCCGTCACAAAACACCATTGCGACGGCTTTTTTGGCTTAATATTTTTTCTGTAAAACCAACAGGGGTACTTGCGACGATAGCGTCAGGTGCTTTAGTACACTGGTATGAAACAAGCGTTCGAGTATGCCCTTGGGGCGTTTGGCCAATACCACAAGGTCGGGCTTTTGGTGACGAATGTACGTTTCTAATCCAGCAATGGTATCATCTCTATGCAAATTCCGAAAGGTAATTTGTTCTTTATCAAACGATTCTTCTAGCATCTCAATAATTTCATCCGACGGAAAAATTTCAGGTTCGTTGGTTTCATGCACGTGTACCAATCGGGCTTTATCAAACTGCAACAGGCTCTTCATTTCTACTAAAGTATGCAAACAATTCATTTCATCTCCTGCTAAATCGGAAGCATATAGTACTCGTTTGAGGCCATGTATTTCAGCTTTTTGCGGTACAACCCACACAGGACAATCGGCTTTTTGTACGACGCTGAGGGTAGTCGAACCAAACACTTTGCACAACAATGAGGGGTGGCTTACGGTGCCCATCACAATGCAATCGGCTTGTAGGTTTTGTGCCAAGGCAAGAATGTTGTCACTGGCATTACCAAACAACATTTGGGTTTCAAGTTGCTGCCAAGGTTTGTGCGGATACGCTGTTTCTAAAGCCGTTTTAAACGATTCGAGGGCATCTTGTGCTTCTAAAAAAGCTTCTTCCATCAACCCTTGTTGAGGCAGTGGCAACACAAAAGGCGTTGTAGAAACAGGCGGTGCATACGCATGAACAAGCACAAGATGTGCATCAAACAATTCGCTTAATGACACAGCAAAAGCGGCGGCGTGTTGGGCATTTTTACTAAAGTCGGTTGGCAATAAGATTGTTTTCATGGCACAAAAGAGGAGTGTTTTAGGTCAAAATTGACTAAAAAAACAAGCTTGCAACATGAGGAATGTTACTTAAAATAATGACAAAAGTCAACTGACAAAAGTCAGCCTCAGAACCCTCCAATCTCATTCAGATGCTTCTTTTTTTCTTGAATATTTGTTATCAAACAACGACAAAGGTTTCATGAGCAACACCCATGAAACCCTCGCACAATGCTATTGGCACAAGAGAATCTCAAACAGAATTTAAAACATTTATCTTATTATGGCAAGCCACGAACAAATACCAGTCCTCATGCTATTTTATGAATCTCGAAGCGAGGGTCTGGATGTTTTTGAGCAATTAAAAAAAGAAAGCCCAAGTATTGCCAGCTATCTTTCAGTAAATGCCAAAAATAATCCAGAAGTAGCAAAAACCTTTAAGGTAATAGCAGTGCCCACATTTTTGCTCTTAAAAAATGGCAAAGAATGCTGGCGACATACAGGTATGACTACGCTGGATGTCCTGAAAAGTAATTTGTCCTTACTTGAACCCATCAACAAAGAGGCTTTTATCTAGTGTAAAATTGTCCTTGCCTAAAATAGGTTGCCTTCAAAACGCAACAAGTAATGGGAAAATAAACATCAAGTCGCTGAAAATCAAAGTGCTAATTCACAATTTTGCATTGCTATTTAATCTTTACGTTGTTTATAAAAAGGGTTGTTACCTAACCACTTTTACGATAAAAAGTAAGAGGTTCTTACAAAAATCATATTTTAAACTGAGCTTTATCCTGCTTTGTTTTTCAATTTTAAAGCAATTTTACTTCATCAAACAAGGAAAATAAACGCCTTGCTTATAACAAAACAAAGTTTTAACCAAACATATCAACCCATGAGCAATTTGACCACCCACGAAATCGACCGTACTTTTAAGTATCAGTTTTATCACCGTGAAAACACTGGATGGCTTTCGTCTTTGGCGTTTTTCAAAGAAGAATTGCCCTACTTTACCAGCTTATTGGCGAATGTAAATGATAAAAACACCGCTTTGGAAATTCGTAATCAAACCTTTGTTTTTGAAAAAGAATTAGAAGCATTCAACCAAACCATCGACGAAATCAAACAAGCCATCATAGAAGAAGAATGGGGCTTTGACGACGACGCTATGGGCAGAGATTTCTTGCTAGGAGAAGAGATTTACAACAGACACGTAGGTATTAGAGAACGTTTTCAACAAGCAGAAAAGTCATTTCTCGACATCAAACATCGCTTGTATAGATTTTTGTGTAAAGTATTATAAAGGACTGGGATAAAGCCTGAATCGTACTAGGCTCAACGAGAGCGTTGACGCTTGCACTTTATTTGTTAGTTTGGGATATACAACGGTTTTCTGACTTCGGAAAACCGTTTTTCAAAACTTGACTAATATCAGTATTTGATATGATTATTGCTTTACCATTTTTCAGTAAAAAGCTTCAACTTTGTTTCATCAACCAACCAATCATTGCCTATCGACCTACATGGAAATACACAGTAGCACAGGGCTGTCAACAGGTTCGCTGAGGTATGAATTGTACCATCGAGAAAACCAGCAGTGGTTAGCTCAATTGCAGTTTTTCAAAAATGAAATGGTTTATTTTGAAAAATGGTTAACACAATTGGCTATGCTCAATTTGCCCATTTGTGTACAAAACAAACGCCTGAGCTTGCTTGAACAATTGATACAACAAAAGTATGCTTGCATCGAATTGACAAACGCCATCAAGCACGAAGTAGGGCTTTTTGACCTAGAGGTAAAAGAAAAAGATTTTCACCTCAACGAAGAGCATTATAAAAAACATCGGAGCTTCCGTACTCATTTGCACGCTTTAGCTCTTGATTTTTGGCAAACTAGACACACGTTTTACGAATGTATGTCTGACCTTATGGACTAGCGTGTCAAGTATTTTATAACGAAATAACAAGTGGTTTAGAGATAGATTTGAATGGCTTCCTCAATTGAGGTAGCCATTTTTGTTGTTGGCTTGGAGGTATCACGAAAAAGCATCTCATGTTGATGAGATGCTTTTTTGTGAGGATTCATACTTATTCGGTTGTTGCCAGTTCCCATTCTGTGAGATTTTGGATGGTTTTATCGGCAATATTGGTTAAGGCTTCTTGCGTTAGAAAAGCCTGATGCCCCGTAATCAGCACGTTGTTGTAGTTCATCAACTCTATCAAAAGTGGGTCTTTTCCTTCTGTATCGAAATGGTTTTTAAAGAAAATACCTCTTTCATTTTCATACACATCAAGCCCTACATAACCTATCTTTCCTTCTTTTAAAGCCGCCAATACAGCTTTTGTGTCTATCAAGCCTCCTCTACTGGTGTTGATAAGCATGGCATTTTTTTTCATTTGGGCCAATTGTGGTGCGGCAATCAAATGTTTGGTTTCGTCTGTGAGCGGAGCATGAAGCGTAATAATATCGGACGTTGCCAAAAGCTGTGCCAAAGGTACAAAAGTCACGTGCGACAAATGACTTTTATGTGGTTTTGCATAATCGTCATGCACAAGAATATGGCAGCCAAAGCCTCGCAATATATCAGCTACTACTTCGCCTATTGTTCCTAAACCTATGATGCCCACCGTTTTTTGGTGCATATCAAAACCTATCAGGCTACTCAAGTCAAATTGATACGCATGACTCTTGGCATCGGCCATGATGAGTTTTCGGTTGAGTGCCATCATCATGGCTACGGTATGTTCGGCAACCGAATAAGGCGAATAGGCAGGAACATTGGCTACGCTAAGTCCCAACTCGGCTGCTACATTCAAATTGATATGGTCTGTGCCAACTGAACGGGTAGCAATATATTTTACGCCCAATGCGGCAAGTTGTCTGAGCACAGGCTCAGAGGCATCGTCGTTGGTAAACAACACAACGGCATCAAAACCTTTGGCTAAATCAGCAGATGCCAAGGTTAACGATTGATTAGTCACCGTTAAATCGTGCTTATGGGCGTTAGAATGAATTAAATACGCTTTTTCAAATTCTTTGGTACTATAAATTAATGCTTTCATAGGGATATGATATGTTTGTTTATGCAAAGGTAGAGGCAACTTGAGGTGTTACGAATGACCGTTGTTAGCTCGTAACCTGTTATTGATGAGTTACCAACGATTTTTTTAAACATACTTCTTTTTTCTCTGATAATCCTAATGTAAGTTTGTAACAGACTTTAGGGGTGCCTTACTTTACAGGCTGAGATTATACCCTTTGAACCTGAACAACGTAATGGTTGCGAAGGAAAAAGCAGCGAAAATACCCATCTTATCTATGTATTTTCTTTTATAAATGTTTGATAAATTTTACTAAAAGCAAGCTTCGTAAAAAAGCCTTGGAATTTATTCTATAAAAAACATTTCTTCTGCTTTTCTTCCGCAATCGTAATAACTTACTGATATGCAATTATTTATCAACAACGAACAAGAAGACTGTTCGCCCGAAATCACTATTGCTCAACTGCTCGAACAGAAAGAAATGAGTCATTTAAAAGGATTAGCCGTTGCCATCAACGACGTAGTTTTGTCTAAATCCGAATGGCATAGCTATCGTTTGCAACACAACGACCACGTTACTATCATCAGAGCAAGCCAAGGTGGTTGAGTTGCCCAAGTATCGTTTCATCCAAATCTGTGCAGTACCATGCTCATTCTCTTAACGCTTCCGACTTTCTTTGAAGAAGAAACCGAGCTTATCAATCAACTTTTTCGAGTTGGGTTAACCGTTTTGCATGTACGCAAGCCTCATGCTTCGCAAGAACAGTTGGTTGATTTTTTACAAAAAATTCAACCTATATACCTCAAAAGAATAGTCATACACAGCCATTATACTTTGGTAAACCGTTATAATTTGAAAGGGATTCACCTGACCAGTCGTGTTTGGCAAGCATTACTCGAACAAGATGAGCTTAAACCCTATATACGTCCTTTGCAAAAAAGAGGATTAAGCGTAAGTGCTTCAACCCATACGCTTGATGAAATCAAACAACTGCCCACTTGCCTCGATTACGTGTTTTTAAGTCCCTTTTTTGATAGTATTTCAAAAACGAACTATGTTGCCAATATCGACTTTGAGGCAGTACAGCACTATTTGTCGGTAGCACCGCCCAAGCCAGCATTGGTGGCGTTGGGGGGCATCCAGCAAGACAATTTGCCCAAGTTGCACGCCATTGGTATGCAGCATATTGCGTTATTAGGAAGCATCTGGCAAACGCCAAATCCTGTAGCAACTTTTCAAGAGTGGTTATAAACTTTTAAACTGTTATTATTGTATGAACATCGCCTCATTGCATTATATCACCCAAGATTTGCCTCATATCAAGCATTGGCAACAAGCCCAAAAAGCCTGCGAAGGAGGCGTAAAGTGGGTGCAATTACGTGCCAAAACGCTATCGGCAGAAGCTTGGGAAGAAGAAGCTTGGCTCACAAAAGAGATTTGTCAGCAGTATAAGGCTACGTTTATGATCAACGACAACCCTGCCTTGGCTAAACGGGTCAAAGCCGATGGCGTGCATTTGGGTAAAACCGATATGTCGCCCGTAGAAGCACGTACCCTGCTGGGCGATAGCTTCATTATTGGCGGTACTTCCAATACCCTCGACGATATGCTTGCCTTGATAGCCACCCAAACGGTACAATACCTTGGTTTAGGACCATTACGATTTACGCCTACCAAAAAGAACCTTAGTCCGATAGTAGGGCTTAGGGGCTACCAAGAACGCCTTGCCGTTTATTTGCAAAACCCCTTGGCTGTGCCAGTGATTGGCATTGGAGGAATTGTATTAGACGATATTCCAGCATTGTTGGAAACAGGTTTGCATGGCGTAGCTGTTTCATCGGTCATTAATTTAGCGACAGCCCCATCGAGTGTTGCCCAAGCATTTTTACAAGCACTTGAAGCCCCACAACGCTACGCCAATGTAGCTCAGTAGCCTTTGAGCTAATATTTTTTGGACTACTCACACATTTAACATTTCATCCTCGTGTCGATATTACAAATTGCCGATAAAACATTTACTTCTCGTTTATTTACAGGAACGGGCAAATTTAGCGCTGCCGCTTTGATGGAAGAAAGTCTTGTTGCTTCTGGTTCGGAGTTGGTGACAGTAGCCCTGAAACGAGTAGATTTACAGAAGAAAGAAGAAGATTTGTTGAGCTATTTGGCTCATCCACAGTTCAATTTACTTCCCAATACTTCAGGGGTGCGGAATGCCAAAGAAGCTGTTTTTGCCGCACAATTGGCAAGAGAAGCCCTAGAAACCAATTGGTTGAAGTTGGAGATTCATCCAGACCCCAAATACCTCATGCCCGACCCCATAGAAACCCTTCGAGCAACCGAAGCCTTGGTGAAATTGGGTTTTGTGGTACTGCCCTACATCCATGCCGACCCCGTATTATGCAAACGCCTAGAAGAAGTTGGCGTAGCGGCCGTCATGCCCTTGGGTGCACCTATCGGAAGCAATAAAGGATTAAAAACAATAGATTTTTTAGAAATTATCATCGAACAAAGCACTGTGCCTGTGGTTGTTGATGCGGGCATAGGGGCACCTTCCGATGCTGCTAAGGCAATGGAAATCGGAGCAGATGCGGTATTGGTCAATACGGCTATTGCTGTTTCGCAAAATCCAGTACAAATGGCAATAGCTTTCAAAATGGCGGTAGAAGCAGGACGCATGGCTTTTGAAGCAAAACTGGCAGGTGTGAGCCAATACGCTATGGCGAGTAGTCCACTCACCAGCTTCTTGAGCGAAGAGTTTTGACGATAGGATACTGAACACGATTGATTTTGGGTTTACAAAAGGTTTTTTAGCCATATTTTATACACATGGATTTTTATCAAGTTTTCAAACAATATCCTTGGGAAAACGTCAAAGCCCGTATTTATGCCAAAACAAAGGCAGATGTACAAAAAGCTTTAGGCAAACAAGGCAACAGAAATTTAGAAGATTTCATGGCATTGGTTTCGCCTGCGGCGGAGGCATTTTTAGAAGAAATGGCACAGTTGAGTCATCGCCTTACCCAAAAACGCTTTGGAAAAACGATTCAAATGTATGTGCCTTTGTATTTGTCTAACGAATGCCAAAACATTTGTACCTATTGTGGCTTTAGTTTCGATAATAAGATTCGTCGTAAAACCTTAACCGACGATGAAATTATGCGAGAAGTAGCGGTCATCAAACAAATGGGGTACGAACACGTGTTGCTGGTAACAGGCGAGGCGAATCAAACCGTAGGTGTGGCGTATTTGCAACGGGTGATTCGGTTGATAAAGCCTCATTTTGCCCAAATTTCGATAGAAGTACAACCCCTCGACCAAGACGAATACGAATTATTGGTAGCCGAAGGGATTCATGCCGTATTGGTGTATCAAGAAACCTACCATGAAGACGATTACAAAAAACATCACCCCAAAGGCAAGAAATCTAATTTTATGTACCGCCTCGAAACACCCGATAGATTAGGCAAGGCGGGCATCCATAAAATAGGCTTGGGCGTATTGATTGGCTTAGAAGATTGGCGTGTAGATTGTTTCTATACGGCTTTGCATCTCAAGTATTTAGAAAAACAATATTGGCGTAGTGTATATACCATTTCGTTTCCACGGTTACGCCCTTTTTCGGGAGGTTTAGAACCCAAAATAGCCATGACAGACCGCCAATTGGTGCAACTGATATGTGCCTATCGGCTATTGGATGAAGAAGTAGAACTTTCTATTTCGACAAGAGAACGAGAAGCTTTTCGCAACCATGTTATTAAGCTAGGTGTAACGTCGATGAGTGCCGGGTCGAAAACCAATCCCGGAGGTTATATTGTAGAACCAAGTTCGCTCGAACAGTTTGAAATAAGCGACGAGAGAAGTCCAGCCGAAATTGCCCAAGTAATTGTATCGCAAGGGTATGAGCCTGTTTGGAAAAACTGGGATAATGTTTTGCAACAAGCTTTCAGCCAATAACCCAATACAGCATTCATCAATACGAGACTCTGGGATGGATTGTAGAAATAAAAGCACCCTATTTTGTTGTAAAATAGGGTGCTTTTTATGTTTCTAACATCAGTAATTTCCAGTTTTTTAGCTATTGTCTTATTTTCTTTTAAAAAATAAAAATCCGTTTTCTTCTTTGATAAGCGTCAAATTCGGGTTGGCTTTTGTGGCACTGTCGGCTGTAATTTTCATGACAAAATAAGCAGGCTTATCAAGTTTTGGAAGCGTCAGTAGTTCGTCGGCACTGCGGGCTTGTTGTGGTGTTTTTTGAAAGTAAAACAATTGTGCATACGACTTAAATCCAACGGGTTCGACATACACATCTTGTCCTTTCAACGATTCATAAAAACTAAGGGCTGCTCGTTGGGTATAAGCTTCTATTTTCGGTACAACAATTGCTGTGTAAGCAAACAGCACACAAGCAGTAAGCAGATACAACTCTTTGATTTTCTTGGCAATAACCAATCCTATTACGCCCAGCAGATAAAGCACCCCAATGTACTGTTCCCAGCCTAGCCATGCTACTTTGGCTTGCAAATTACCTACGGCAAAAGGGTCTTTGATATAGGGCGTTAAGTCTCCAGCGTGTTGCCCTACGATGGGCACAGCCGCCAATACAATTCCCATCAGCACACCAATGAGCAGCAAACCTACCGAAAGCCATTTAGACCAAGTCCATTGTCCTTCTTTGAGTTTATATAAATGATAGGCTGCTAAGTAAGATACAGGAAACCAGGCCATTGAAGAGTAATGTACAATTTTAGTTTTAACAATAGTAAACAAAATCATCACTACCCAAAACAAATACATCATCCATTTTTTGAATCGCTCGCCCGAAGCGTGTTCTATATATACATCGGTTGTTGGCAACAAACCCCGAATCGCCAGCACCGAAATCGGAAAGCACCCCAACAAAACCACCAAAAAATGATAGTAAAAAGGTTGCTCGTGTCCGGCATCACCAGTGGTAAGTAGGCGTATTTGGTATTGGATAAAATCGGCGAAAAGTCCCCAGCCATTTTCATAAATCGACAAGCCAAACCATACGCAGGCAAGCAGAAAAGCCACGGCTATGGCAATCAGCACGGCTTGGTAGGTTTCGAGGAAAAAGTTTTTGCTAAAACGGTGCATTCCCCAATACGTAAGGTAGGTAAGCCCCCATAACAAGCCCCCCACGGGGCCTTTGGTCAGGATTGCCAAGCCCACAAAGAAGCCCGCCCACAGGGCATAACGCCTTTTGGTAGGAGGCATAAATTTACCTGTAATAGCAAGACTTTGGTTTAAATACCATACGCCCAAGAAGATGAACAGGTTAAAAGTAGGGTCGATAATACCCGTTTTGAAATATAAATGAGGGGCAAACGCTCCCAAATACCCCAAAGCCCACAATACCCCAAAGGTATGATTATACAATTTTTTGCCCAAACGATAAAAAACCAACAGCGTAATAATGCCAATGATAGCATTGGGAAAACGAGCGGCAAATTCAGGAGAAAAACCTGATTGTGGGTTGAACACATCGAAGCATTTCATAGCAGCGACTTGCATCCAAAAAAATAAAGGTGGTTTTTCCCAAAAAGGTTGGTAATTGATTTGTACGGTAGCATAATTGCCTGTAAGCAACATTTCTCTGGCCGATTCTGCAAAATTGATTTCATCCCAATCAAACAAATGAGAAGCACCTAGAAAAGGGATAAAAAAAACTGCTCCGAGAACAGCCAACCATAAGTATGGAAATTGTTTTGCTTGCATAGTAAAGCGTGTCGTGTGCGAAATGTTTGCGTAATGATGCAAAAATACACATTTTTTACGAAGCAAAACAAGGCTTGTGCATTTGGCTTAACGGCTCGAAAGATTGGCAGCGACGAGGTATTCTCTCACCAGTGGCAAAAGACTACTTTTCGGAAAATCTTTTACAAAATTATCTAATGCCAAAATATAGGCTTGTTTATTTTGAAGTTTGGCGACTAACAAAGCTTTGAGAAATACCACTTTATCTTCTATTTTACTACTAGGGTAGGTCTGTAGGATTTTTTCTACCGAAACCGAGGCATCGGCATATTGCCCTTGCTGATAGGCGGTAAAGGCTTTTTCATACATATTTTGTACAACTGTTTCTTTGTCGGAACTCAAAGGCTGTGCAGCATTTCTTTTCAGTAAACGGGCAAAATACGAGTCGGGATATTGCTCAAATAAACGTTTTTGGTAGGTTTCTTTGGGGCTTTGGTTATCGTACAGCAAACATAACAAATACAGTACTTCTGCTTCGTAAGTAGAAGTAGGGAATATTTGTAACAGCTTTTCAAACGTTTGGATAGCCCTTTGTGGTTCGTTGAGTTGGAGTTTACAAACCTTGCCTAGCTCAAACAACGCTTGTTCTTTCCGTCGGTTAGAGGCATCTAAAGCCTGCGGGGTAAACGGGATTTTGCTCTTCATTTGGCTTCTTTCAACCGCCCAATCGCCATCGTTGGGGCTGTTGCTGGGGCTTGCATTGGTGGCAGTCAAGCCTGTATTGGATGTATTGGCGGTAGCACCGAACAAGGTGGCATCGTCACGGCTACTTCTTCGCCAGTTATCTTCTAAGGCCCTGCTTCCCCATTTGACCAAAAATGCCGCTTGTCCCTGCGATACCGCCATCGGATTGCTAAAGTACCAATCTAGTTGTTGTGTAGCGGTATTGGCGTTGGGCTTTGCCTTGCTGTCGTACATTCCCATTTGTGCTTGCTGCATACGAGCCGCTTCTTTGGCACGGTTGGCACGAATGATATTATCTAAGATAAAATCCACTTGCCCCATCGGAAGCTTGGCGAGTTTTTGCAAAGAATCTTCCAACACAATCACATTGGCTTGCTTGACGTATGAGGCTAAAGCTGTATGTTTTTCTTTCACCTGAGCCAAGGCTTTATCTTGTGGCGAAAGCACCGCAAGGCAGCTATCATAATAAGTATATGCTTGCTCGTATTGCCCTAATTGTTGGTAATACATATCGGCTAAATTGAGATACATAGTAGCCAATTGACGAGGGTCTTTGCTCGATGCAGTGGCGTTTTTCAACAAGGCAAGTCCTTGGTTTTTATTGCCATTTTGTAAAGCTAAATCGGCTAAGGCACTGTAAATTTTATCTTTGACATCGGTGTTTTTAGGGTCTTTTAGCATCTTTTCTAAGGCTGAACGCTCCCCTTTTAGAATAGCCTCGTTGAGCGAAGCATAAAACCGCAACTCGAAAGAAGCCCGACCCTTACGGCTTAACGTATATTTTTTAATCGCCTTTTCGGTTTGTCCTGTCACTTCATACAATTGGGCTGTGGTATAAATCAAACGGGCTTTTTGCTCGTTGTTTGATAGCAAAGGAAGGGCTTGTTCGACAATCGCCAATGCCAAAGCAAACTCTCTTTTTTGTTGGTGCAAATAGGCTTTGGTCAGGTAAAAAGTCACGGTATTTTCTTTGTTGAGTGGGGCTTCACGCAATAATTCGGCTACCCGAAGGGCTGTAGGAAATGCTTTTTGCTCGATGTACGTCCGCATCAAACCGATGAGGGCTGCGTGGCGGGCATCGGGGTCGGTGGCGGTAGTATTGATATACTTGAACGTTTCGAGGGCGTTGGCGTAATCTTCTTTCATCAAACGAGCCTTGCCAATCAGGTAATAAGCTTGGTCGAGCCATTTAGAATTTTGGTGACGCTCAACCACCATCGAGGCTTTTTTGATAACAGAAGTCAAGGCTTCGGCTTCGGCACTTGCCGCCATCGAGTCGAGGGGCAGTAAAATAGGCAATAATTGGGTATAATTTTCTTGCCTACTTTCAAACAATTGCTTTTCTATCATTGCCATTTTTTCTTGGGCTTGAAACAAGGCATTGTATTTGGCGTTGAGGTTATGAAACCCAACGCTCAAAGGGGCACGGCTGTATTGCGAACACGCACCTACAATGATGGTCAAGAGCATAAAAAAGGTTATTTTTTTCATAGAAATCGGGACAAGTCAGAAGCCTTTGTATGCGTTCTACGGCAAGCAATGATGGTCTATATTTTCGCAAACGCAAATTAAACAAAATTTATTATCAGATTCGGTGTGTATCCTGTAATTTTGTTCTATACTATTTGTATTAATGAAAAGCCATGAAACAACCCGATTCAAACGCCAACAAATATATGCGCTATATGGGTGCTGGCACGCAAATGCTCGTGACTATTGGGCTAGGGGTATTTATTGGGAATTGGCTTGATGTACATTTCCAGACAAAAACCCCTTGGTTTTCAGTGGGGTGTTCGTTGGTATTTATTTTTATTGCGATTTATTTATTGATTAGAAGTATTCCGAAAGAATAAAAATACGGAGAAAATGGTGCGTTCAACCTAAGCAGTTTTTGATTTCGGATGAACCAAACGCTTGTTCAAGCCTTTTTCCAACTACCGCAATCAAAAAACAGAACCCCATTATTCTTACTTAGCATCCTTAAAACCCATTAGTAAAGTGGACGAGATTAGAAAGCGATTCATACAAGTTTTTTTTGTCATCATTGCACTCTTATATATTTGTCGGTTATTCTATTTACAAGTAATTGACGATACTTATAAACTAGATGCCCAAAACAACGCCATTCGGAAAATCATTCAAGTGCCATTCAGAGGATTGATATACGACCGCAACAAAAAGCTCATCGTATATAACACCCCTGTGTATGATTTGTACATTACGCCCAAGAAAGCGAAGGTGCAAGATACCTTGCGTTTTTGTAGCATCTTTGGCATTACACGCAATGAGTTTGATAGCCTAACGCATCAGGCAAGGGTATTTTCGCCCGTTCGACCTTCCTTGTTTTTGCGTCAGCTTTCCAAAGAAGAGTATGCCCGTGTACAAGATATGATGGTTGACTACCCAGGGTTTTCTTTTCAAGTAAGTTCGTTGCGGACGTATCAGACCAAAAGCATGGCAAATGCCTTGGGGTACGTTGGTGAAATTAGTCCCGAACGCCTTGCCAAAGAAGAAGAAAAAGGCAACGACTACTACCGCCAAGGCGACTATGTGGGCGTAACAGGCTTGGAGCGTTATTACGAAGAAGAACTCCGAGGGCAACGAGGCGAAAAGTACATGATGGTTAATAGCCGAGGTGTAGAAAAAGGCTCTTTTAAAAATGGAGAGTTTGACCGTGACCCTGTGGCAGGCAAAAACCTTATTTCATCGGTCGATATTGAATTGCAAGATTATGCCGACAGCCTCATGCAGCATAAAGTAGGCAGTGTAGTAGCCATAGAGCCTCAAACGGGCGAAATCCTTGCGATGGTATCAGCCCCAACATACGACCCTACCTTGCTTTCGGGACGTACTTTTTCTAAATATTTTCAAACGCTCAACCTCAATCCGCTTCATCCGCTTATTAACCGCCCCCCAAGTGCTTATTATCGACCGGGTTCTACCTTCAAACTGATTCAGGCATTGATAGGCCTGCAAATGGGCGTAGTGCATCCATCTACAGGGTTTAGCCATGCCGGAGCGCCCCTCAAATGTCACTGTGGCGGCAATTCGTCGAATATCCAGCAGGGCATCAAAAACTCTTGTAACCCTTATTTTTACCATGTTTTCAAAAGAATTATTTATAATAATCACGAACAGAATGTTTTCAAAAAGTCGGCCGTAGGAGTGAAAAAATGGAACGAAATGGCGGCTCGTTTTGGCATCGGACAACAACTAGGCGTGGACCTTCCGAACGAAACCAAGGGCAAACTTCCGAGCGTAGAATATTACGACAAAGTGTATAAAGGCTCTTTACGTTGGAAGTTTTCTAATATTTATTCGCTTGGCATTGGCGAAGGCGAAATTGTAATCAACCCTTTGAAAATGGCAAACGTGGCGGCAATTATTGCCAACAGAGGTTGGTATATTCGCCCACATTTGGTAAAAGGCATCAATAACATTGGCAGCATCGACCCCAAATACAAAGAGCAAATATCGGTAGGCATCGACCGCCGACATTTTGAACCCGTAATAGAAGGCATGATTGGGGCGGTAAACCAAGGTACGGTAGCCGCCGAAGCACGCATGGCAGATATTCAGATGTGTGGTAAAACAGGAACATCGCAAAACCGTAGGGGAGAAGACCACGCCATTTTTATTGCTTTTGCTCCGAAAGAAAATCCTAAAATTGCCATTGCTGTATTTGTCGAAAATGCTGGTTTTGGAGGTACACACGCTGCTCCCATTGCCTCGCTTTGTATTGAAAAATACTTGAAACGCCACGTTGAACGCAAAGCAATGGAGACCAAATGGATGAACAAAAGCTATTTGTTTAATGTGTTGAGCGTAAAAAGTAGCACCACAACGGCAAGCAAAACAACCGAAACAGTAAACAAGCCACAACCCAAAGACTCGACCGAGGAAGATTACCAGTTGAAAAACTCGCAATTGAGCAGGCTATTATTACAAGGCAAACAACCCGTACAACCTTTGCAAGGACATGGGCCAACCAAACCAGAGGCTATTCTTCCTCAAAATAAAACGAATACCTTAAAAAAAGCTATTCCGTACAAAATCAAATAATTACGAACCTTGAACAGAGAAGAACAAATATCCCGCAACCTCGATTGGGTAACAGTCACTTTATTTATTTTTTGCGTGGTGGCAGGATGGATGAATATTTACGCTGCCATTTATAACCCCGAACACCCGATATGGGTTTTCGACCCGGGTTTTTTCGATACCAACTCAGGGAAACAATTGATATGGATTGGCACAACCGTCTTATTGATCATTGCCATTTTGGTCATAGATTACCGTTTTTATGATACCTTTGCTTTTTTTATTTATGGCTTCTTTGTGTTTTTGCTCATAGCGGTACTGGTGGTAGGAACAGAAGTAAAAGGCTCGCACTCGTGGTTTAGGTTTGGGGCGTTTCAATTGCAACCAGCCGAGTTTTCAAAAATGGCAACAGCCTTGGCCCTAGCCAAATACCTCAGTACGCCACAAATCAACCTTGCTCGTTTCAGAGACCAACTCAATGTAGCCTTAATCATAGCCGTGCCACCTATTTTGATTCTCATATCGAATGAAACAGGTGTGGCATTGGTTTTCTCGACCTTCATGATTTTGTTGTACAGAGAAGGGTTGCCCGGAATTTATCCCGGAATTTTTCTAAGTGTCATTGTTCTTTTTATTCTTTCTTTGGTTTTTGAAGAATGGAAAATTTATGTAGGTTTGGCGGTATTGTCGAGCTTGGTGATTTGGGCAATGCCAAGATACGAACGCAAAACCAAAAATATTGTCACTATTGCGGCTGTGGCTTTGTGCATGGGCTTATTTACAACGGGGGTAGATTGGGCGGTAAATAATATCCTAAAAGAACACCAACGCAACCGTATTCGAGTATTGGTTGACCCCGATTTTGATAGGAAAAAGACTGGATATAATGTACGTCAAGCCAAAATTGCCATCGGTTCGGGAGGGCTCATCGGGAAAGGATATTTGCAAGGTACACAAACCAAATTTGACTTTGTACCCGAACAAAGCACCGACTTTATTTTTTGTACCGTTGGCGAAGAATTTGGCTTTATGGGCAGTTTGATTGTAGTAGGCTTATTTGTTTCGCTGTTGTTTCGGGTAATTTACTTGGCAGAACGGCAAAAATCTCGTTTTGCACGAGTCTATGGCTATGGTGTTGCCTCCATTATTTTCTTCCATTTTCTCGTAAACATCGGCATGACCATCGGCTTGATGCCTGTGATAGGCATTCCGCTTCCTTTTTTTAGTTATGGAGGCTCGTCACTTTGGTCGTTTTCTATTCTTTTGTTTATCTTCTTAAAACTAGACGCACACCGCTCACAAATGCTATCGAGGTGGTAGGCTGGTTGTGCATAGGTGCGCACGTTATTGTACGAAAGGTTCTAAAATCATTTATGGCGGCTGTTGGAAAAACAATACAGGTGTTTTTCCAACAGCCGCCATCCTCAATGGCTCGAAAATAGCATAGCTTAATCCCGCAAAATTTCATTGATTGTCCCTAACTCTTCTGACGAGAAAGCGGTGTTTTTGAGGCATAGCAACGAATCGCTGAGTTGTTCGGGGCGACTAGCACCAATCAGCACGGTTGTGATACGCTTATCTTTTAGTACCCAAGCCAAGGCCATTTGGGCTAAGGTCTGTTCTCTTGCCAAGGCAAGTTTGTTGAGTTGTTGTATTTTAAGCAAAACTTCGGGCGTAATCATTTCTTTTTTCAAAAAGCCATGTGCCTTCGATGCCCTAGAGCCGTCGGGTACACCACCGAGGTATTTGTTGGTCAATAACCCCTGAGCCAAAGGCGAAAATGGAATACAGCCAATGCCTTCTTGCTCCAACACATCGAGTAATCCGTCTTCTATCCAACGCACAAACATCGAATATTTAGGCTGATGAATCAGGCAAGGCGTACCTAACTCTTTGAGTATTTTACTAGCTTTTGCTGTGTCTTCGGCACTGTAGTTCGACAAACCCACATACAATGCCTTCCCTTGGCGTACCAATAAGTCGAGAGCCGACATGGTTTCTTCTAGGGGCGTTTCGGGGTCGGGTCGATGATGGTAGAAAATATCAACGTAGTCGAGTCCCATGCGTTTAAGGCTTTGGTCGAGACTAGCCACCAAGTATTTTTTAGAGCCCCAATCGCCATAAGGCCCTTGCCACATGGTATAGCCTGCTTTCGACGAAATAATCATTTCGTCACGATGGGCAGCAAAATCTTTTTTCAACAAAATTCCAAAATTTTCTTCTGCCGAACCTGGCGGAGGCCCGTAGTTATTGGCGAGGTCGAAATGTGTAATGCCACTATCGAAAGCCAAACGCACAATGGCACGGTAGTTTTCCATCACGTCAACACCACCGAAATTGTGCCACAACCCCAGCGAAACAGCCGAAAGTTTAATGCCACTTTTACCACAACGGCGGTATTCCATCGTTTCATAACGAGCTGGATTTGCTAAATAGGTCATAATACGTAAGTTTTGTGTGTTGAAAGGTAAATGCGATGCTGTTTAAAGTATATTTCTGCTAGGCTTCTTGTGGGTAGGTTAGTCCAATTTGCCTACGAATTTCGTCCATTAACTCCATGAGTTCTAAACTAAACTGTAGGGGTAACTTATCGTTTTCCACTCGGTTTTCCGCCAAACAGCGTTGTACATCAAGTGCTTCATAGCCGTAGCCCCAGCCAAGACGTTCGGTTGCGATGCTTTGCGGTTCTTCGCCTGTAAGTTGTAAAGTAAAGCCAAGGGTTTCGTGAAAACGACCATGAATATAAATTTTACCTTTTGTGCCATAAATAGTACAAGTGGTGTCGGTTTGGGCGGCAAAAGTAGAAAACAACGAAGCCGTAGCCCCCGACTCAAATGCCATTGCTACCGATAAATTCATATCTACGCCCGTGGGTGCTAGTACGCCCACGGCTTTTACCTCTGTCGGTCTTCCTAAAAGTAACTTGCTGATAAACAAAGGATAAATGCCAATATCCATCAAAGAGCCACCTGTAAGTGCAGGATTAAATAGGCGTTCTTCGGGCTTGTAATCGGCCAGAAAACCAAAATCGGCTACAATATGTACAATTTTACCGATGGTGTCGGCAGCAATCAACGATTCTATCTGCTGAATGGCCGGATGAAAGCGAGTCCAGATGGCTTCCATCAAAAAGACCTGTTTTTCTTGCGATTTTTGAATCATCTCTTTTACCATAGAAGCATTGATGGCAAAAGCTTTTTCACACAAAACCGGAATGCCGGCCTCTAAACACAACAAGGTATTTTCATGGTGCTGGGCATGAGGCGTAGCAATGTATATCACATCGACCAAGCCACTGCTGACCATTTCTTGATAACTTCCGAAGGCATGAGGACAATGATACGGACGAGCAAAGGCTTGGGCTTTTGTCAAATCACGGGAAGCCACCGCATTCAATACGGCACCAGGCACGTTCATTAAATCATCAGCAAATTTCTGGGCGATTTTACCGCAGCCGATAATACCCCAACGAAAAGCAACAGCGTTATTTGAGCTCACAGATTGGATAGTTTAATAGTTTTAGTGAAAGTATTTCTTACTTGTCAAAAATACTCAAAAAACAATTATACTTTATCCTTTTGTCTTTTTCTATGAAAAAACGCTAACCTTCTGTGCACAAAGCATTCACTGGCATTCACCAGCAGGCAATCATTGAGGAGTTAGGGCACGCAGTGGCTCATTTCTGCTTTAGCTCATTTTCTTTACCACAAATATCAATGTTTGTAGCTTTACCATGATGCTAAAACATTGGTAAACATGAGCTAACCAAAGAATACAAAGTTGACTTATATTGTAAAAACTTAGCCCAATAACAAAAACATAGTAAATCTAGTTATAAGGTTTGAAATATTGTTTCACAGACTTGGAAATATCAGATGACATATCCACACTAAAAGACTTGGTAGCCAGTCCTTTAATCCGTATCAAAGATTTGGAGCGAGAGAACGCCTTGCTTAAATCTGAGAATATGGACTTAAAAGCACTTTGAACCAAAATAGTACAAATATCATAAACCACCCTCAACCGATAGCTTCAAGAAAAAGCCAGCATTCAACCAATCAACAGGTAAAAAGACAGGCGGTCAAACGGGGCATTTAGGGAAAACGCTGCAAATGGTTTCCACTCCTGACTATATCGAAATACATCATGCCGAATGTTGTCCTTGTTGTCATAAAGCATTCTCCCCTTTGGATGTTGAGCAAATTATTCAAAAACGGCAGGTTTTTGATATTCCCCTACCCAAAACCCAAGTCACCGAGCATCAAATAGGGGTTATTTCTTGTTGTGGACAAATCCATAAGGGGAGGGGCGATTCAGTTACCCAACCTGTTCAGTATGGGGCAAGGATTAAAGCTATGAGCGTTTTACTAAATGTTGATTATAAACTTCCTTTCGATAAAATAGAACAACTCTTGGGCGATTTGTATGGTAGTAGTTTCAACGAAAGTACCGCTATTAGTGCTAACGCTACTTGTTTTGATTCCTTAGCAACAACTGAACAGCAAATCAAGCCCAAATATTGAACACCTCAGTAGCTCATTTCGATGAAACAGGGATGAGAGTCGCAGGTAAATTGCACTGCGGGGCCGCCCGTGCGGTTTCACACGGCTTCAACTACTTTATGTACCTATTTGTTCATGCCAAACGAGGCAATCAAGCCCTTGAATCTTCCTATTGTTTGCTCAACGATTTCAAAAATTGGGCGGTACATGACTGCTGGAAAAGCTATTTTGGTATTTCAACTTGTGCTCATGCCCTATGTAATGCTCACATTTTACGAGAACTCGAAGCGCTCAAAGAAAATGGTTCTTTGTGGGCAACAGAAATGCAACAATTTTTACTGGAACTCTTCCTTTTAAGTCAAAAAGCTACTGTCATTATACCCAATAAAGACATTTGGCTTGAAAAATACCATCAAATTTGTCAAAGGGCAGAGCAGCAAGAACCTCCCCCTGTCAAAAGTAAAAAAGGTAAACCCAAAAATTCAAAAGGGCGAAATCTGCTTAACCGCTTGGTCGAACACCAAGATGGAATTTTGGCATTTGCTTTCGTTGAAAGCGTACCCTTCACTAATAATCAAGCAGAACGAGACATTCGCTCACTAACAACTAAACAAAAGGTAGCAACTTCTTTTAGAACATTCAAAGGAGCTTATGACACTATCCCATATTTTGTGGAAATGGGGCAATGCCAAATCTACAAGCCCTTCACGCATGGCACGACTGCTCATGACTTGTTGATAACCGCACCATTTGATAAGTCATTCCATGCGTATCTTGAAGTTTAATAACTAACGCCCGATGCAAAGCCCCCCACGCATGGCATGACTGATAATCACTTATTGATAACCAATATCATTTGATAAGTCATGCCATGAATAACAAGCTCATCATAACATCGTTGAAGGACAAACATAGTCGGTAATAGGCAATTGTTGTGTAGCTTTAAGGGCAGCAAAACCTCCTGCCACATCAATGAGGTTGTCAAACCCTCTGGCTCTCAACATAGAAACGGCAATCATCGAGCGATACCCCCCTGCACAATGGATATACATTGGCGTGTGACGGCTCAAACTTGCCAAGTGTTCATTTAAGAAATCAAGGGGCATATTTTCGATACCTACCACGTGTTCGGCATCGTACTCGCTCTTGCGACGTACATCGAAGGCGGGTGTTTGAGGATTTTCGGTAAAAATATGGGCAAAGGTTTCGGCACTAATCGACGTAATTTGGTCTATTTCTTTGCCTGCTTGTTGCCAAGCTTCAAAGCCCCCTTTTAGATAGCCAATGCAATTATCATAACCAACCCTCGAAAGGCGAAGTACGGCTTCTTCTTCTTTTCCTGCTTCTGTAATCAACAAAATGGGTTGTTGTAAATCGGGTATAAGCGTACCAACCCACGAAGCAAACTGTCCTTCGAGTCCGATATTGATGGCATTAGGAATAAATCCTTGAGCAAAAATTTGTGCTTCTCTTACGTCAAGCATCAAGGCTTCGGTTTCGTTGCTGGCGGCTTCAAAGGCGTTGGGGTCGAGTGCTTGTGTTCCTTGTGCCAATACGTCGTCGATGCTGGCATAACCCATTTTGTTCAAAGTAGCATTTTTCGGAAAATACTGCGGAGGCGTTACGAGTCCTGTGAGGACTTCTTTGACAAACTGTGTCTTGCTTGTTGCTTGTAAAGCGTAGTTGAAGCGTTTTTGGTTGCCCAAGGTATCGCTGGTTTCTTTACTCATTTTTTTCCCACAAGCCGAGCCTGCTCCGTGGCCTGGATAAACGGTGATGTCGTCGGGCAAGGATAAGATTTTTTCTTGAATACTATCGTACAAATGACCTGCTAAATCTTCTTGCGAAAGGTCTGATTTTACGGCTAAATCTGGGCGACCTACATCGCCAATAAAGAGCGTATCGCCTGTAAAAATGGCCTGTTCTTTGCCGTGCTCGTCGATAAGCAAAAAGCAAGAAGACTCCATCGTATGCCCAGGCGTGTGTAGCACCTTGATTTGCACATCACCTACGGCAAAGCTTTCGCCATCTTTGGCGATGTAGGCAGGATAAGCAGGTTGGGCGGTTGGGCCAAAAACAATTGTAGCTCCTGTTTTGCTTGATAAATCAAGATGCCCCGATACAAAATCGGCATGAAAATGTGTTTCAAATACATATTTGATTTGAGCATGGTTTTTCGCAGCCTTGTCGAGATAAGGCTTTGATTCACGGAGTGGGTCGATGATGGCAACCTCGCCATTCGATTCGATATAGTAAGCTGCTTCGGCTAAACATCCCGTATAAATTTGTTCTACTTTCATGCGTGTGTTATGATTTTTTGTGATTGATAATCAAGTGTTTGTACTTATTTATTCTTGATTGATACAACAAAATTAGCAGAAGTAGCAAGTTGCTTCTGTAACATTCCTCACAGAGTAGAGATGATAAAAGTCAGTTTGTGATTTGAAAATTTGAAAATTTGGTAATTTGAAGATTTGAAGATGTGTGGTGATTTGAAAATTTGAAGATGTGTGGTGATTTGAAAATTTGAAGATTTGGTGGTTTGAAAATTTGAAAATTTGAAAATTTGGTGATTTGAAAATTTGAAAATTTGAAGATGGGGGAGAGCTTTTATGTTAGATTTGTATCAAATAAAAAAGCGGTAAAGATATTTCCTTACCGCTTTTTTATTTGAAGTTCATCATTATAAATTATCTGCAACCTTGGTTTTATCCATGGTGTCCATTGTTCCAAAGATATAATCCCATAGGGGAGAGGATACCCCAAACACGGCATTGCCATCTTTGTAATGGTGTACGGCATGGTTAATCCACAATTGCTTGAGAAAGTTTTTGGGTGGCGGATAGGCATGTACCGAATAGTGTACCAACAAATAGCTTGCATAGCCCCAAATAAACCCAGGGAAGAAGGCATAAGCCGCCTCGCCCATGAGTACAAAGAAGAACGCAAACAAACTAGATGCTACAACAATTGCCAATATAGGAGGCATTGCCAGGCGTGTTTTGTCTTTGGGGTATTCGTGGTGTACGCCATGTGCTACATATTGAAATTTGGCACGTGCTTCGTTTGTGGGTTCTATGTGGTAAATGCTTCGATGAACCCAATATTCGACAAAGGTAAATACCAACGCTCCTGTGACAAAAAGTGTACCGATTAGCCAGCTTTCTAATGCTGTATAAACAAAAGCATACCATCCGAGCAATGCTCCAGATACAAAAAACAGCGTAACTGGCACAGCAATGTGTGTACGTGATAGTTTTTCTAAGATAGGGTTTTCAAACAATTGTTTGGTACCACTATTCTTGGGTCTCATTTTTTTCTTATTCTCTTCCATAATCTTAATACGAGATGAGTTAGCCGAAAATTCGTTACCAGTAAAATTGCATTTAAGTAATAAAATTTTCTTTAAAAAGGTTTATTTGTTGAATTATTACAGCAAATATACAAAGTTTTGTTCTTCTATATTTGTTCCATAGATTGATTTTTGTCATTGAAAAAAAGTCAATCTAGGAATACCTTTTGCGGAAACTTCCAACTTTTGGAGGTTATACGCTCGTAATACTTTTCGTACATCGGTAAAATATTGGCTATGTCAAATTCTTTGGCACGTGCTAGGGCGTTGTGTCTAAACGTTGCCAATCGTTCTTCGTTTTCAAGTAGATAAACGGTATTTTTTGCCATATCTTGTATATCGCCTACTTCGCTTACAAAGCCCGTTACGCCATGAATGTTCACTTCTGGAATGCCACCAGCATTCGACGAAATGATGGGAACTTCGCAGGCCATCGCCTCTAAAGCCGCCAAACCGAAACTTTCTTTTTCGGAAAGCAACAAAAATACATCTGCCAACGACAATACTTCTTCTATGACATCCAACTTGCCCAAAAACCTTACGTCGTGTTGTACGCCCAATTCTCGGCAAAGCATTTCGATAGAAGTACGCTCGGGACCATCGCCTACCAACAAAAGTTTACTTGGTATTTGTTGATTCACTAAATGAAAAACTCGTACCACATCTTCGATGCGTTTTACCTTCCGAAAGTTGGAGGTGTGCATCAATAATTTTTCGCCATTCGGACAAATCGCAATTTTGAAATGGTCTTTACGAAGTTTTTTAAAACGGGCTAGGTCAATAAAATTGGGTATTACTTCAATTTTACTGATAATCTCAAACTCGTCGTAAGTATCGTTTTTTAAACTCTCCGACACGGCTGTTACGCCATCCGATTCGTTGATAGAGAACGTTACGACTGGCTCGAACGAAGGGTCTTTGCCCACCAAAGTGATGTCTGTACCGTGTAAAGTTGTAATAAAAGGCACATGCACACCTTTTGATTTTAGGATTTGTTTTGCCAGAAAAGCCGCCGAAGCATGAGGTATGGCATAGTGAACATGCAGTAAATCAAGCTGTTCGTTCATGACTACACTAGCAATTTTGCTCGCTAATGCCGATTCATACGGCAAATATTGAAACAAAGGATAACTAGAAACACTTACTTCGTGGTAATAAATGTTTTCGTTAAAAAAATCTAAACGAGAGGGCTGGCTGTACGTAATAAAATGTACTTCGTGACCGGCTTTTGCCAAGGCTTTGCCGAGTTCGGTGGCCACTACGCCACTGCCGCCATACGTTGGATAGCAAACGATTCCGATTTTCATTGAGATTGATTGTTTGACTATAAGTGTCTTTTATACAGTTTTTGGCGTTGTTATGGCTGTTTCTTTAATTCTGTTGCTCCCCTGAAACAAGCAAGCAAGTAATTTTCTCAAAAAGTTATATCTTTAGGTACTGAAACAGTATGTAGAGATGCAATGGTTATTCGTATTCAGGCTGTAGTTGTTTTCGCTTTGAATGAGCAAGAGAAGCTTAACTTTTGGACACTTTACTATTTACAACACAAAAAAAACTTTTTTTTCTCCCTATTGTAAAAAAATTATTCAAACGGCAACACATTATAGTGTAACAAAATACCATGAATATATGAAAATATCTTCACACAAAATAAGTCTTGGGGCAATTGCTTTGGGGTTTGTAAGGCTCGTTAGATTTCCTAACTTGCTGATTATCATATTTACGCAGTATTTTGCCCGTATTTTTTTGATTCATGAGCAAGGACTTTCGTTATCGGTTTTGCAAGAAGTTTTTACGGATAAAAATTTATTGTTGATTGTTTTATCCACTTCGCTCATTGCGGCTTCGGGTTATGTAATTAATGATTATTACGATATAAAAATAGACCTCGTTAATAAGCCCGAACGGGTGATTATCGGGCGGTATATCAAAAGACGCTGGGCTTTGGCTATTCATCAGTTGTTCAATGCCATAGGAATTGCCTTGGGTTGGGCGGTTAATAGAAAGGTTTTTATTGTCAATATTGTAGCTGTATTTTGTCTTTGGGTATATTCCAATCGTTTGAAGCGATTGGCATTTTGGGGTAATTTTTTGATTAGTATTCTTACAGGATTTTCCTTGCTTATTTTAGCGGTATATTATCCAGGGCATCAACGAGAGGTGTGGATTTATGCAATTTTTTCGTTTGCCATTACCCTTGTACGAGAAATCATCAAAGATATGGAAGACGTGAAGGGCGACGAAAAGCATGGCTGTAGAACTTTGCCTATCATTTGGGGTATTGCTCAAACCAAGTGGCTTTTGTATGTGTTTATTGGTTTTTTTATTGTGGTGTTGTTTGGCTTGTCGGCACAATTGCCCAACCACAAAATACAATATATTTTCTTGGCTATGATGTTGCCACTGGCGTATTTAATTTATCGTTTGGTGTATGCCGACAAGCCTAAAGATTTTGCGTTTTTGAGTCATGCTTGCAAGCTACTTATGCTGTTGGGCGTATTGAGTATGATGTGGGCCTAAGCCCACATCTATGCCTAACGCCAGCCGCCACCAAGCGAGCGATACAAACCAATAACGGCATTGTATTGCTTACGTTTGATGCTAATGAGTTCTATTTGTGCTTGTAAGGCATTTTTCTGTGCCGTGATTACTTCTAAATACGTGGCTCTACCAGACCTAAACAATTCGGCCGAAATGCTGATAGAGTTTTTGAGCGTTGTTACTTCTTCATCTTTCAACTTATACGTTTCTCCCGTTGTATTGATCAAATTGAGGTAATTATATACTTCTGTAAAAGCTCCCACAACAGCCTTTTGGTAATTGAGATAAGCCGTTTTTTGTTCGGCTTCGGCACTCATCAAATTGGCATACAACTGCCTGCGGTTGGCAAGTGGTGCAACCAAGCCAGCCCCAAGGCTGTAAGCCGCCGAAGCAGGGTCGAGCAATAGCAACGCATTAAACGACTGTAAGCCTAATGTTCCAGTGATATTTAGAGAAGGATAAAAAGCCTTTTTTGCACTGGCAAGGTCGGCATTGGTGGCTACTATCTCCATTTCGGCTTGCTTGATGTCGGGGCGACTTTCCAACAAAGCCGATGGCACGCCTGTCACCAAACGAGGCGGAATCACTTTTTCCCAAGCAAACACAGGTCTTTTGATGGGCTGTGGGTAGCGTCCGAGCAAAAAGTTGATGCGGCTTTCGGTTTCTAAAATCTGTTGATTTACTTCTATTTTGAAAGCCATCGAACTCAACAATTGTCCTTTCAGTAATTCGACTCCCAATTGGTTGGCTTCGCCAGCTTGTTTGAGAATACGCACCATTTCGAGCGACGATTCTTGTAGCTTGATGTTTTCCTCTAAAAAAACCAATTCATTATCCAAAACCAGCAACTCGTAGTAGGCATCGGCAATTTCGGCAATGAGGTAGGTTTCTACTATATTTTTGCCATAATTAGAGGCTAAAAAACGAGCGACAGCCGCCTTTTTTTGACTTTTGAGTTTCCCCCAAATATCTGCTTCCCAAGACGATTGCAAGCCAAGCTGAAAATCAGGCACAAACGGCGATGGCAATTGTTGTTTATCGTTGAGGTTTGACGAAAATTTTGTGTCGTAATTGCCTACACCATCAATGGTATAATTCCCAAATTTACGCCCACCCAAACCCGCTACAGCCGACAATTCGGGCAAGCCTAGTCCTTTGGTAAACCGAACACCTGCTTTAGCAATCTCTATTTTTTGTAAACTCAACAGGCGGTCGAAATTATTTTTCAAAGCCGTGTCTATCAAAGACATCAGGGTCGAATCGCCCAAAAAGGTTTTGATAGAAGGCAACGATACTTGGTTGGTATCGGCCAAAGGATGGTACTTGGGTGCAAGTACCATCGTGGGTTTATCTTGAGGAATATCCTTATTCAACTTACAGCCACCTATTCCTAGTAGGAGTAGTAAGCAAAGGCTATATTTCAATTTATACATAAGCTTCTTCAATAGTTTTATTTTTTTTCTTCTTTTTAGAAGATAATCCTGCAAAAAACACATACAAGCCCGGAATAATTACGATGCCGAAAACTGTTCCAAAAATCATCCCTCCAGCAGCAGCCGTACCGATGGTTTTGTTACCGATAGCTCCAGCACCAGAAGCCATCATCAACGGAATCAAGCCAGCCACAAAAGCAAAGGAGGTCATCAAAATCGGACGGAAACGAGCAATAGCACCAGCCACCGCCGCTTGCATAATACTCTTGCCTTGCTGTTGTTCTTGGAGAGCAAACTCTACAATCAAAATGGCATTTTTACCCAACAAACCAATGAGCATAACCATTGCCACCTGTGCATAAATGTTGTTTTCGAGGTTGAAAATGTATAAAAAGAAAAACGAGCCAAAAATCCCGATAGGCAATGAAACCAACACCGCCCAAGGTAACACAAAGCTTTCGTACTGAGCCGAAAGTAGCAAATACACAAAAAGCAAACAAAGCATGAAAATATAAACGGCTTGGTCGCCCGAAAGTACCTCTTCACGAGTCATCCCCGACCATTCGTAGGTAAAGCCCCTTGGTAAAGATTCTTTGGCTACTTCTTGTATCGCCTTGATGGCATCGCCTGTACTGTAGCCAGCCGCAGGCTCGCCGTTGAGCATCGCCGACACATACATATTGTAGCGTGTAAGCTGCTCTGGGCCATATACCCGCTCGATACGACTAAAAATAGAATAAGGCACCATTTCGCCTTTCTTATTTTTAATTCTGAGCTTCATGATGTCTTCGGGTTGAGCCCTGAATTTAGGGTCGGATTGCACCATTACTTTATACATTTGTCCGTATGTAATAAAGTTGGTGGCATAAAAACTACCAATCAGCGATTGTAAATTACTCATGGCATTATCGACCGAAATGCCCTTTTTCGCCGCCATATCTTGGTCAATATGAATCAGATATTGCGGAAAGTTTGGGTTAAAGCTCGAAAACACGTCTTTGATTTCGGGTCTTTTTTTCAATGCTTCCATAAAATCTTCGGCAACTTCGGCGGTACGTTGCAATTTGCCCGTTCCTGTTTTGTCCAAAAGCCTAAACTCAAAACCACTGGCATTCCCAAAACCTGGCACTGCTGGCGGTGGGAAAAACTGAATGTCTGCTCCTTTGATATGCTTCGTTTTTTCGATTAAAACATCAATCAAATAATTGGCAGTAGCCACTCGCTCTTCCCAAGGTTTGAGGTTGATGGTACTCATCCCAAATGAAGCTCCTACGCCATCGGTCATCATACTGAAACCCGACAAGCTCGAAATTGATGCCACTTCTGGAATAGTTTGGGCAATTTTGTCTATTTCGTTCATGATTTCTTCGGTACGTTCGAGAGTAGCCCCTGCTGGGGTTGTTACACTGGCGTAAATCGTACCTTGGTCTTCGGTCGGAATAAAACTCGTAGGTAATACTTTGGCAATGCCCCAAGTTCCTATCGAAAACACCACCAACACGCCCAAGGTTATCAGGCGACGATTCGCTAATCGTTTGATAACGATGCCATATCGACCTGTGAGTTGCTCGAATTTGTTATTAAATTCTTTAAACAATCGGTCGATAAAAGTCTTTTTATGATGACCTTCGGTATGCGGATTTTTCAAAATCAAGGCACAAAGTGCTGGCGTTAGCGTAAGGGCATTGACACCCGAAATCACAATGGCAATCGCCATCGTTACGGAGAATTGTCGATAAAACACCCCCACAGGGCCATCGAGAAATGCCACAGGAATAAATACCGCCGACATCACCAGTGTAATGGCCATAATGGCACTGCTAATTTCGCCGATAGACTCGATGGTGGCTTGTTTGGCATCTATGTGTTTTTCTTCCATTTTGGCATGCACCGATTCTACCACTACAATGGCATCATCTACTACAATACCGATGGCCAATACCAAGGCAAAAAGCGTAAGCAAATTGATTGAAAAACCAAAAAGTTGCATAAAAGCAAACGTACCTACCAACGATACAGGCACCGCCAACACAGGAATCAACGTTGAGCGTACATCTTGCAAGAAGATAAATACCACCAAGGCTACCAAGATAAAAGCCTCAAAAAGGGTTTTGATTACCTCATGAATAGAGGCATCCAAGAAACGAGATACATCGTAGCTGAGGGTGTAAGTCATGCCTGGCGGAAAAGATGTTTGTTTCAAATATTCCAAACGACTTTTGATGTCGGCAATTACCTGACTAGCATTGGAGCCGGGGCGTTGTTTTAAGACAATGGCAGCCGAAGGTTTGCCATTTTCTTTTGATAAAACGTCGTAGTCTAAAGAGCCAAACTCTATGTCGGCTACATCTTTTAGCCGTAGCATTTCGCCACTGTCAGTTACTTTAATGACCACATTTTCGTATTGTTCTTTTTGGGTCATTTTACCCGTATAACGCAATACATATTGTAGCGACTGCGATTGTCGGCCAGAGCTTTCGCCAATTTTGCCAGGGGCAGCTTCTACGTTTTGTTCTTTGAGGGCTTTAATGACATCTTCGGCAGAAATCTCATAGGCATCCATGCGGCCGGGCTTTAGCCATACACGCATGGCGTATTCACGAGAACCGAGGATGTCGATAAAACCAACGCCATTGATACGTTTGAGTTCGGCCAATACGTTGATGTCGGCAAAGTTGTAAATAAACTTCTCATCGAGTGTAGTATCTTCGCTGATGAGGTTGATGTACAACAACATACTATTTACTTCTTTTTCGGTAACAACCCCAGCCTTAATTACCTCTTCGGGTAGTTCATCCAATACCGTTGTGGCACGGTTTTGTACGTTTACGGCGGCTACATCGGGGTCGGTGCCTACTTCAAAGTAAACTTGAATGATACTGGTGCCGTCGTTGCCCGACATAGAAGTCATATAGGTCATGCCAGGTACACCATTGATGGCCCTTTCGAGCGGTGTAACAACCGCCTTGGCACATACTTCGGCATTGGCACCGGTGTATTTGGTCGTGACGGTAACGGCAGGCGGAGCAATATCTGGGTATTGTGTAACAGGCAGGCTAAACATAGCCAATACCCCCATTATCACAATAAAAATCGAGATGACCAATGATAGCACTGGTCGTGTGATGAATTTTGCAAACATAAGGGTAAGGATTATTTAAGAGAATCGTTTTTAGAAAGAGTTCTACCTATTTCGCTCATTGCTACAAATTGTGGCTTCACTTCCATGTCTTCTTTTACATTTTGAATACCTTCATAAATGATGCGGTCTTCTTTTGTCAAACCTCCTTCAATGATGAAAAAGTGTGGTAGCCGTTGTGATACTTTTACGGCTCTCGATTTCACTTTGTTCTTATTATCAATCACATACACATACGTTCTGTCTTGAATTTCAAAAGTAGCTTTTTGCGGAATCAGCATGGCGTTGTGGTAGCGTTTGAGCAAACGTACTTTGCCACTGGCACCGTGTTTGAGGATGCGTTCGGGGTTAGAAAATCTCGCCCGAAAGGCAATGTTACCTGTATTGGGGTCTATTTCGCCTTCGCTGGTTTCGATGCGTCCTTTGAATGGATGTTCTTCGCCGTTGGCAAGCATCAACGTTACTTGTGGGGCGGTGTTTTTCTGCTCCTTGAAATTATTAGCAAAATCAAGATACTCTTTTTCCGAAACATCGAAATAAGCAAATACTTCGTCGTTTTTGCTGACGGTGGTCAATAGCGTTCCGTCTTCAATCAAACTTCCTACTTTGTTGGGAATACGGTTGGTAAACCCACTAAAAGGAGCTTTGATTTGGCAATACGAAAGTTTGATTTTGGCGAAAGATTCATTGGCTTGGGCTTCTTCTACCTTGGCATTGGCAAGCTCTACTTTGTTTTGAGCAATGGCAAGCTCGGCTTTTGAAACCACATTTTTTTCTACCAATTTCTTAACATTATTCAAATCCAATTCGGCAGCCTGTAGTTCTGTTATCATACTTCTTACAATGGCTTTTGTCCGAATCACATCTTCTTTCAACTCAGGATTGTTGATGGTAAACATCAATTGTCCTTGTTGCACAAATTTACCTTCGTCGATGTGGATTTTTTCGATATAGCCTTTTACTCTTGCCCTAATTTCAACGTTTTGTACAGCATAGATTTCGGCTACGTAATCGGTATGCAGAAAAGTATCTACAACTGCGGGCGACGTTACGGAGTAGTTTTCTACTACCAAGTCGTTTTTTTCTTCTTTTTTGTGGCAGGCAAGTGTCAAAATGCCGAAGAATGTGGCAATTAATAATTTTTTCATACGTTTTTTTATTTGTCTCATGGGCATTCATGGCAATAAATTTATCGCAATAGATACCTACAAAAGTGCTTTTATCCTGTTTGGTCGCTTAAACCCTATTTGAGGAGGGCTGTAGCGGAATTAAATGCTCTGTTTAATATGATATTTGGTGTAATGTAAGCGGTACTCGGGCTAATAATGAGCTTTTTTCGAGCCTAAAGTGTTTGGGATTGTTAGTTTAACAATCCCCATTTGAGGGGTTTGAATCCTAACAAATGCTATTAGTTTTTATACTAAATATTGGTATGCTAATATTTTACACTCACGCTTCATGCTTTCAACTTGCACTGTGAGTATAGGTTTTGCCCATACTCACAGCTTAATTTTTAGCTTGTTGATTAGATAAAGTATAACTCAAAAAATATCATAACATTAATCATTGTTCTGAAAAACAATAGATTAGTGATAGGGCTCGTAGGGTTTAGTTACTTATAAACTGATGGAAAAGAAAAACATGATATGACCTAAACTTGGGGTGGAGGCGTAGTGAGGGCTATAATGATGCCTTGATAATGATTTTGATAAAAATTATTGTTGATGGAAGTATTCAAATGCCAGAAAGCAAATCGCTGGGAATGTTGGGCCAAAAATGCTATCTCAGATACGTCTTTGTCTTCGTCTTCGTTGTCGTCAGGAGAGGAGGTGTCTAAGTCAATAGCATCTGTATGAGAATAATGAAAAGTTGTAGCGTATAAAAAATATTGAGGAGGTGTTGTTTTTAACGTAAAATTTCTTTGAATTGTACTATTTGATTTCAATTCGTTGTAGCTTCTACTATTATTTACAAAAAGTAACAATAGTACATAAATAGAAAAAATTATATGTTTTAAATTTTTACCCACGATTGTTTTTTGACAAAATTACAATTTTAGGATTAAAAAAATACAAGTTTTCATTTAATTTTCGACATAATACTTTAAAATAGATTCAAAAAAGCTATTTTAACAGACAAAAACTACAACTTGCGTAAAATTAACTATTATATCGTTAAAAAATGAAATACGTGTGATAAATTAAAATTATACAATTTATAAAGATAGCTAATTGAGTTTACAAAGGCTTGGTTTTATACAAATAATACAATATATTATTTGTATAAAACGGGCTTTTTTATTTTACTTCTTCATAATCAATGTATTCGCCACCGCTAAAGTCGTCAGCATTTTTGCCTTGTTTGGGTGGTACAAAATCTATGTCAATTTGACCTTCTCTCTTGTGGCGTTGTTTTTGTTGGTATTGCTGCTGCTGGTTCATAAAGTCCCTTTGAGCTTTGTCCATTTGCGAGGCTACAAAACCTCTCAATAGCCATCTAAACAGCCGAGGAATGACAAATACAATGACTGCAAATATGATAAGGTATTTCATTGCAATGATAATTAGTAATGGTTCTGTACGCTATTTTAACACCAAAATTACAGAATAGTTCTATTCAAAGTGCTTAAATTTTACTTAGTTTTTACCAACGGTTATATTTGTCCGTAAAATGCCCTGTGAACTTACCAAGCGTAATACAAGCCTATGTCCTGTTTTGTCCTAAACGCTAAAATAGGGTCAATTGTTGAGCCAAAATAGCCAAACCTTCGTCGAAACTATGAGGCTGATAGCCTAATACTTGCTGTGCCTTTTCCAATATAAAGCCTGTACGTGGAGGGCGTTTGTCGGGTTCGTGAAAAACACTGGCATTTACTTCTTGAATCAAACTGGCATCTAAATCAAAAAATTGGGCAGTTTTCAAGGCCATCTGATACGGACTCATCAGGTCTTTACCCGAAATATGAAAAATCCCTTGGGCTTGTTGCGCTACGGCAAGCCAGCAGCCCAAGGCCAAATCTTCTGCCAGCGTAGGCGTTCGCCATTGGTCGTTGACTACCTTGATAGGCTGTTGTTTTTCTAAAGATTTTTTAACCCATAAAATCAAATTACTGCGGCTCATATCGGCAGCGATACCATATACTAGCACCGTTCTGACGATGCTCCAGCCGAGTCCCGAAGCCTGCACGAGCTTCTCTGCGGCTAGTTTGCTTTTGCCATAAAGCGAAATTGGATTGGGCTGGTCGTCTTCTCGATAAGGCCCTGCTTCGCCATCAAACACAAAATCGGTTGAAACATAACAGAAATAGGCTTGCCAATGCTTGCTTGCTTCGAGCAAATGGGCTACGGCGTTTACATTGACTTCCCAACAAGCCTCCGGATTGGCCACACACACATCTACGTGTGTCATGGCGGCGGCATGAATCACTACGTTGGGTTGTGTTTTGGCAAAAACTGCCGCTACTTGCTGGGCGTTGGTGATGTCCATGGGCTCGTAGGTATAGCCTTCGGTAAAAGGTAAACGATTGTCGCCTTTGGCGGTGGCAATTAACGCTATACCAGGACGATTGCGTAACAAAGTAACCAGTTTTTGCCCAAGTAGTCCGTTACTTCCTGTAATCAAAATACGCTTCATAGGGAATGGTTAAGTAATGATGTAAAGTTATGAATTTCAGTGACTTATTGTTTGGTTTAGTCAAAAAAGGATTTTACACTTTTACTTATAACTTATTTCCTCGCAAAAAATCTTCGATATTCATGCGTTTTTTCATTTCGAGTTGTAGCTCTTCAATGGCAATCATGGCATCTTCGCACTGAACGTACAACTTACTTTTATGGTCAGTAAAAAATGCTCCTACCGCCAATTTTTCGCCTTCATAGTCGTGTATCAAACGAGTTTTGTAAATTTTACATCCTTTGCCTGCAAGGGTTGTCCAAGCCGCAGGGTAGGGCGACAAACCTCTCACAAAATTGTGTACCGCTTGGGCGGGTTGTTGCCAGTTGATTTGACACGTTTCTTTGAAAATTTTGGGAGCATGACGCAGCTCTTGGTTTTCGTTTTGTGGTGTTTGTGGGTACGAGCCTTGTGCAATCGCTTGTACGGTAGCAAGCACCAAATTTGCTCCTTTGTGCATCAAACGCTCATACACTTCGCCTACGGTATCGTTGGGAGCGATGGGTTCTTTTTCTTGAAAAATGATAGCGCCTGTATCTATTTCATGTTTCAAAAAGAAAGTTGTCACGCCTGTTTCGGTTTCGCCATTGATAATTGCCCAGTTGATAGGAGCGGCCCCACGGTATTGGGGCAACAACGAGCCATGCAAGTTGAATGTGCCGAGTGGGGGCATATTCCAAACTACTTCGGGGAGCATTCTGAATGCCACAACAATTTGCAAATCAGCTTGATAGCTTTTGAGTTCTTCTAAAAAAGCTGGTGATTTCAATTTTTCAGGTTGTAATAAAGGAATATGCGGTGCATGATTGACGACATATTCTTTTACCGCCGACATCCCTAATTTTTGTCCTCGCCCCACAGGTTTGTCGGGGGCTGTTACCACAGCTACCACATTACAATGATTATCAACCAATACTTTTAGGCTTGCTACGGCAAATTCGGGCGTACCCATAAAAATAATTCTCATATTATATACATTAGTCTTGCGAGTATTGAAGAGCCTTTTGGTAGGCAGGCGTACTTCAATCCTTACATTTTATATTTATTCTTCTAATAACACAAAAAAACAATTAGATTTTGAAAACGCTTAAAAATGCTTTATCTTTGTTTCCTCAATTCTAAAAATATGAAAAGAGTCAGACGCATAACATTCATAGAGTAGCTTCAATTTTTCTGCAAAGGTCTTAAAAAATCTTGTAGAACGGTTGGAAGCCGTTCTTTTTTGTTTGTTAGGAGTGCTGAAAGACGTACAATTATTGGTTTTGCTGGCAAGTTTTTGTCAGTAATTTTTTTTGTATCTAACTCAATTTGAAAATATAAACATCGTATAAAAACATGGCAAAGATACAGTATTATACCCACGAAAAGCTAGAAGAGCTGAAAGCAGAGCTGCATTATTTGAAGATTCAGGGGCGTGCCGATATGGCAAGACAAATTGCAGAAGCACGTGACAAAGGGGATTTGAGTGAAAACGCAGAATACGATGCCGCCAAAGACGCACAGGGCTTGTTGGAGTTGAAGATTTCTAAAATGGAAGAAATCATTGCTAATGCAAGAGTCTTAGACGAATCTAACATTGATACTTCTAAAGTATCTATTTTATCAAAAGTTCGAATCAAAAACCGTAAAAACGGGGCGGTAGTCACTTATACATTGGTTTCGGAAGAAGAAGCCGATTTAAAAGCGGGTAAAATTTCTATTTCATCGCCTTTTGGTAGAGGGCTTTTCGGAAAAAAAGTAGGTGATATTGCCGAGGTGGTTGCCCCTGCTGGCAAACTTGAATTCGACATCTTAGAGATTTCGAGATAACAAAGCGATGTTTTGCTCTTAAAAAATCCTTGCGTACCATACGTCAAGGATTTTTTGTTTTACTACCCTAAAAAATATTTCTCATACGCTCTTTGGCTTTTTTTTCGTTTCTGTCTTTGTATATTTGTTTATTACATCTTTTGTTAGGGCATCCATACCCACAACTTTATGCAATTTTTATATCCAGCGTTTTTATGGGGTTTGGTGGCGGTGAGCATACCTGTATTGGTACATTTATTCAACTTTCGCCGAACCCAAAAAATCTATTTTACCAACGTAGCTTTTTTAAAGGCTGTCAATACCCGTACCTCTTCGTTCCGCAGGTTGAAACACTTGCTGATTATGGCGGCTCGTATGCTGGCTGTAGCGAGTTTGGTCTTGGCTTTTGCACAACCGTATTTGCCTGCCAAAAGTGGCTTAGACCTCAAAGGGCATATACTTACGAGCGTGTATATTGATAACTCGCTTTCGATGCAAAACAAAGAGCATACGCAAAATAACCTCGATAGGGCTATTGCCAAATTGGAAGAATTGCTCACTGTTTTCCCACAAGGAGCTATCATGCAACTGGTTAGCAATAGTTTTGGTGCCGACGAATACCATTTGGCGAATCCACAGCAAATCAAAGAGCGTACCACAAGCTTGCATTTTACCCATACGCCTCGTAGCCTGTTGCAGGTGTATCAACGCCAAACACATTTGGCTGCCAAACACACTACGCAAGGTGGTACACAGCATATTTGGTTTAGTGATTTTCAAAAAAGTACGACTGGCGATTTGCGTAAGTTACAAGTAGGAGCAAACGACCGCCTTTTTTTAGTGCCTGTGCAAGCTCCTGCCGTACAAAATGTATTTGTCGATTCGCTTTGGCTGAGTACGCCTTTTGTGCGTACCATGCAAGGCAATACCTTGGTGGTAAAGCTGATGAATACAGGCAATAATGCCATCCAAAATTTATCAATCAGGCTTTTTCTCGACGATGTCCAAGTGGCTTCGTCGGTGGTAAATTTGCCTGCCAACCAAGGAGCTACAACGACGTTTCAGGTGACGCTAAAAGATAAAACGTTTAAAAAAGGACGTATTTCTTTCGACGATACCCCTATTACTTTCGATAACGATTATTACTTTGTGTTGCAGCCAAGTCCAGCGATTCAAATTGCCCATCTTTACAGCCAAGACGTTACAGAGCCTTATATCAAACACGTTTTTGACAACGATAGTGTATTTCAAATCAAAAGCCAATTGGCGAATAATATCGACGTAGGACAACTCCAAACTGCCGATTTGCTCATTGTAGAAGGCTTGTCGAGCATTGATGGAAGCTTGCGAACAGCCCTTGACGAGTTTGTAAGCGGTGGCGGTTCGGTGTTGGTTATTCCTTCGCAAACGCCCAATGTAGCGAGTTACCAAGCTTTTTTAGGAAATTACGGTATTAGAAATATACAGCAAATAAGTAATAAACCGAGTATTCCTCAGCTATTAGCCGAACCACCTGCCAATACAGGTTTTTATGCTGATATTTTTGACCAAAGTTTACAACAAAAATTGGTGCAAATGCCCTCGCAAAATGCCTTACTTTCGTGGCAAGTAGCAGGCGAGAAGATTCTTCGTTTCAGAAATGACCAAGCATTTTTGAGTGTGTCGAAGGCCAAACAAGGAGCCGTATATTTGTTGGCATCGCCTTTGAGCCAAGCTTGGGGCGAGCTAAGTCATAACGCTATTTTTGTGCCAACCATGTATAAAATTGCGGCACTCAGTGCCAGACAAGAGCCATTGGCGTATTCGTTTGCTGCCCATAATTTTAGCATAGATTTGCCCAATATGCCCGATAAAAATGCCCGTTTTAGCCTAAAAAATCAGCAATTAGAGCTATTACCTGTACAATATTTAGTAGGAAAGCAACTGACTATCGAACTGCCAAAATCGAACGAATTGCAAGATAACCAACGGATTGAGTCGGGTTATTATACCTTGGTGCTTGATGGTAAGCCACAGCGTTTGCTTGCTTTCAATCATAGCCATGCCGAATCGCAAATGCGTTTTTATAGTACCGACGAACTCAAGCAATTCGTAGCAGGACAAAAAAATATACAGGTATTTGATAAACTTGACGATGCCGCTTTGGTTAAGACTTTTAAGGAGCAGTATTTCGGACAAGCCCTTTGGAAGTATTTTCTGGGAGCAGCGTTGCTTTTTTTAGCCATAGAAATACTTTTGATTAAATTTTACCGATAAATTAGTAAACAACTAAATCACAAAACCATGTCATTACAAAAAGGAGACAAAGCCCCCTTATTTACCTTGTACAACACAGAAAGACAAGAAGTATCTTTGACCGATTATGCAGGAAAAAACGTTGTATTGTTGTTTTTCCCTTTTGCTTTTACCAGTGTTTGTACGGCAGAATTATGTGAAATGCGTGACAATATCGCTACGTATGCGAGCCTAAATGCCGAAATTTTGGCGGTGTCGGTCGATTCTTTGTTTACATTAGGAAAATTCAAAGAAGAGCAAAGTTTGCCATTTCCTTTGTTATCTGATTTTAACAAAGAAGTATCAACAGCCTACGATTGCTTGTACGAAAGCTTTGCCTTTGGTACAAAAGGCGTGTCGAAGCGTTCGGCTTTTGTGATTGATACCGAGGGCGTAATTCAATATGCAGAAGTATTAGAAAATGCAGGCGAAGTTCCCAACTTTACGGCAGTAAAAGCGGCATTGGCTTAAAAGCAAAAAGGCATGAATAAAAGTATATTACATTTATTCATGCCTTTTTTAGGAAAGTTGTGCTAGAGGATTAGTCAGCTACAACGGTGAATTGCACTTTGTGCTTCACTTCTTTGTGAAGGTCTAAAGTAGCAGTATAGTCACCGATAAATTTCACTTCAGTATCCAAAGCGATTTTCTTACGGTCAACTTCAAAACCTTTCTCTTTCAACGCTTCAGAGATTTGGATGCTCGTAACACGGCCAAAGATTTTGCCACTTTCACCCACTTTCGCAGCGATAGTAAGCGAAGTATCACCGATAGAATCGGCCAACGTTTGAGCGTCTAATTTAATTTTCTCAGCTTTGTGAGCAACTTGTTTCAAGTTTTCAGCAAGGATTTTCTTGTTGGTTGGCGTTGCCATTACAGCAAAACCTTGCGGAATAAGATAGTTACGGCCATAACCAGGCTTCACCGTAACGATGTCGTTTTTATAACCAAGACCTGCGATGTCAGTCTTTAAGATGATTTCCATTGTATTTGTCAAAGATTTTTAGTTGATGGTTGTTGTAACAACCCTAAACTTTTTACGTAAATCAGGAGAGGCTTGTACTATTTCAAACCATCTGCTACGTAAGGCATAAGAGCCAAGTGACGTGCACGTTTAACTGCCTGAGCCACTTTTCTTTGGAATTTCAAAGAAGTTCCAGTAATACGACGAGGAAGAATTTTACCTTGTTCGTTTACCAATTTCAATAAGAAATCTGGGTTTTTGTAATCAATGTATTTGATGCCTGATTTTTTGAAACGGCAATATTTTTTGCGTACTACGCTTTTGTCAACTGGTTCGTTTACTAAAGTCATGATGTTAAGTCTGTTAAATGTTGTTGGATTCGACCTAATAGGAACATTATTCAGCTTTCGCTTCTTGTTTTTTACCTACTAACCCTTTGCTCTTACGCTCGTTGTATGCCACAGCGTGCTTATCAAGTGCTATTGTCAAATAACGGATAACTTTCTCGTCACGCTTATACTCGATTTCCAATTTAGCTACCAAGGTAGGAGGTGCTTGGAATTCAAAGATTTGGTAGTAACCAGTTGTTTTGTTTTGAATAGGGTACGCCAGCTTACGAATGCCCCATGCTTCCTCATTAATGATTTGAGCACCGTTATCGGTCAAAACTTTTTTAAATTTTTCAACGGCGTCCTTTGTCTGCTGTTCTGACAAAACGGGAGTTAAGATGAACACCGTTTCATAATTACGTAATTCCATAAAAATGATAAAATTGTTAAACTGTTTTTTTAAAAGGACTGCAAAATTAACAGCTTTTGTTATAAAAAGCAAATGTAATCTGTAATTTTTTGATAGTCAGGAGGTAATAATTTTTACGCAAACATAGTATTATGTATAAATATGGTAAAGACATATCAGGTAAGCAATAATAACGGTTGTATAGTTGCCCTCAATACACGCTACCCTGCTCTATCCTTCTTGTATTGCTACTTTTACGGTTAAAATGAGTAAAATTGCTTCTATGAAATCTTTTACAGACAAAAGAGGCAATTCTCCCCAATATAAACATTAATTAACACAACTAG
>JACCDR010685528.1_pt1 | contig 47762 bp, 85 predicted proteins | sample 7446431 | NCBI WGS metagenome assembly JACCDR01 (sample SAMN15323443, study PRJNA562643) | freshwater metagenome | isolation source: river surface water | place: USA:Blue River Watershed | collected 2017-08-17 | reverse complement strand
TTGATCAATTGCTTTCTAGATTAAGGTAAATAATGCCCAAATACCATTATTTTTGCGATGATGAGGTAGAAGGTTTATCCGAGAAACTCGTTGAACAATTAGATCATGCTAGAAGTATTGCAGGTATCCCATTTTTCATTACTGAAGGCTTAGCGAGTGGCGGTTCGCATGTTAAAGATACTGCACACCAAAGAGGATTAGCCGTCGATCTACGCTGTAATACTTCACGAGCTAGATTTATCATGGTGCGAGCATTGCTATTCGTAGGCTTCCGTCGTATTGGTATCTACGATAAGCATGTTCATGTCGATATCGACGAAAGTTTGCCACAGGATGTTATCTGGGTTGGAGAATCAAAATGATTTTTGTAATTGAAGAGGCTGAAAATAATTGGTTTAATCTTGTTGGTTATCGGATGTTTAAGACTCGGAAAGAAGCAGACGAATATATTCTTACTAAGGGGTCTTACGGTAAAAAGTATCATATCGTAGATACTTTTCAGACTGTGCAATTGAAGAATGTTAATGTTGAACTAGAAATTGTGAATAAAAACAATGCCTAATACCAAAGACATGAACCTCCTCGAAAGAGGATCAACCTTTCTTTTCAAAGGCACCAATGGTTTCGGTAAAACCGCCGCCGCAGCAAGTTTTTTCAAACACAAGTCTGGCAAGATTCGATTTTACGACTTTGATGCTAAGATGAATACTGCTAAACTTCTTTATCCTGAAGCCAACATTGATTATCGTTTCTTTGGAATTCATAACTTCAAAGACTTCATGGATGAGTTTGAATCTCTTCAGGATAAATGTGATTGGGATGTTATTGTTGTAGATTCACTAACATCTCTCACAATTACTTGCGTCAACCATCAACTTGATACGAAAGCGGTTCGCAAAAACGCTGCCGGCATGCCAGTTACTAGTTTCGATGAAGTAAATGGTGAGACTGTTTGGATTGGTAAGATGCTTGATATTAGTAGGTATCTAAAGGAGGTGAAGAATAAGCACATTATTTGGACTGCCCACCCTGTAGCGAAAACGGAGATTACTTCAGATGGAGCCCAAAAATCTACCCCATTGCTGGCATATGGGCCTAAGATTGGATCCATCGTGCCGTCTGCATTTGATGAAATCTACCATTTTACTACGGAGCGAACTTCATTGGCAGCAGCGGCTCCAGAAAGAATTGTTTTTACTCAAGAAGTCGGAGGGGATTACGCAAAATCCTCCCTTGGACTTCCCGCGAAACTGAAGTGGACTAATCGTAATTTCTATAATGTAATTAAAGAGAACATGATGAAGAATGTTCCTTTGATGAAGGATTAGTTATGGGTATGTTTTCTCATGACGAAAGGGAAGCTTATAGGGTAGATTGTTACCATACTAAAGATGATTTTGATAATTATAGTGGTGAGAGAGTTGAATTCATTGTTCCAGGTCCAAGCGGATTTAATCTTCACATTATGATTCCAAAGCCTTTGTTTGATTATATCAAGAAGATTGGTGGTTAATTATGCGATATAAGGCGCCAACTAAGTCCCAGCTTTCCAAAATGCTTCAAGAACAATTTGAATTAGGAAAGCATTATAATGAAAATGCATTCAAATCTGCATTAGAAAAGAAAGATAAAGAGATTGTAGAATTAAAAAGGAGGGCTAATTATATTGAAGTTTCTGAAGCTCAAGTTCTACAATCTCTTGCACAAATTGCAGAGGCAGCAAGTAAGGTAATTCTTTCTACCCGTAATCAACTTGAATCATTTCGTAGAGATTAATTATGCCTAAATTCATTGAATTGCAAACTGCTACTGGGCCTATACTAGCAAATGTAGATCAGATTTCTTATGTTTGGAATTATAAGCCTGGAAATGTAAATGAAGTTGAAATTTGTTTTGGTCGTAGTAATACCTTTAGTCTCAAACATTCATACGAAAAAGTAGTAAAACTCATAACTTCAAAGGATTAATTATGCTCCAATCATTATCTGAATATTACGATAATCTCCATGATGAGCATCATGTAGTTATCCATAATGAAAATATTTATAGTTTTATTTATGATATAGATGAAAAAGAGTGGGATATGGAAATCGCCGTTCTTGAAGTAAATTCAAAGGATCCATTCATAACGTTGCAGGACTAGGACTTATACCATAACGGTAAAGTCAAAACAACAAAAACAAAGAAAAGAGAAAAAACAAATGTCACGTTTTACGCTGACCGAGGACGATCTTAAGGCTGGTTATGTCATTGATCCTGATAAGGCAGGTTGGTTTCTGCTGGAGCATGCAGGATCGGTAGAAAAGGCATCCAGTAAGGGTGACGGTAGCATCGTTGCTCACGTTACTTTTAAGGTTATTCGTCCTCTTGATGAGGGTGCCGATCCTGCAATGGTTGGTGTTCCCGTCAAGGTTTTCTATTCCGAAAAAGCACTCGGAATGTCTCTTCCCATGTGGAAGGCTTTTGGAAAGGAAATCAAGGCTGGAGACGACATCAATTTCAACGAGCCCAAGGGAATGACCGTTGCTGGATACATCAAGCGAGAGAAGCACTATCAGGGTAACGGTTACGTGAACAGCATCGTCGATTTCCGTCCCGCTTCCGAGTAAATAATTTACTATTATGAAAGGGGATCCTGTGATTGAAGACAAGGAATTCCTGGATTATTGTCGTGAAAACATCAACCCTGTTTCTCTTCTTGCTGATGAGGAAGAGGAAGAGGATGATGAACTAGAAGACGATGATGATTATGAAGATGATGAAGAGGAAGAGGAGGAAGAAGACGACGATGATTTTGAAGACGAAGACGAAGATGAGGACGAGGATCTAGAAGAGGAAGACGAAGAAGACTAATCTAGATTAGGAAAAAGGGAGCCACGGTCCCCTGTAATCTGAGTTAGGAAATCCTTTAATTCTTATGTCCCTAAGCTTAAAGTGAACTAATAAGGAAACCGTTTCTTGTTTATGGCCCATTAGCCCAAACGGCAGAGGCAATTGACTTAAAATCAATAAAGTCTCGGTTCGAATCCGAGATGGGCCACAAAGAGGGAAAAGAAAATGGAAGATAAAATTCTTGTAGATGTTATGGTTTGGATTTTAGCTACAACTTGTACAATTGCTAGTTGGTTAATTCCTTACAAAGATACTGATGATACATCAACCACAATTAAATTTCTACTTGCAGGTATTGCTGTTATTCTTTGGATTTGGTTCGCGCATAGATAATTAAGGTATTAATTATGGAATATGAAACTTATCTAGCTTGTAGTATTATGATGCTACTGTGCTGCCCATTATGCTTACTAACAATGAACTGGAAATTTCCACCAAATGAAAAATTCTTAAATAAATACTATAAATGGATAATGATAACTTATCTTTTAATGTGTGCTTTTATGGCCAGCTACTCATTTGCTATGTATTGGAAAATCAAACCATGAGCAAATTACCTTACCCATCTAATACTGAAGAATGGCTTAGAGTATTAGATAATTGTGCAAAGGTTGGACCATGTGCATATACATTAGCAAAAAATGTTTACTATAAAAAAGTAATATCAGTAAATGAAATTCTAAATAATATCCTAACTGATTTGAGGAAATTGTGATTAATTGGATTAAGAAGTTTTATTATAGAATCTTTAATCGTTGCCAAGTTTGTAGGGTTAAACTTAACAAGCATGGTAAAGAATGCATCCATTGTAGGTTTCCCGGTATTTGCCATTGGTGTGGTAAGAGATTAAATTTTTCTGGTTTTTATAATAATAGGAGTAAGTATTAAATGAAGCGAATCAACGTCAACCTTCTTACCAAGCTCACTAAAAAGTCCCACCATAATCATTTCAATCATGCTACTCTTATCATGAAATCTGGTCGTATTCTTGCTCAAGGGTATAATCATAAGTTCATGCATTCTGAGGAGCATGCAATTCTTAAAATTGGCAATCCATTTAGTCCTTATTATAAGCCATTTGGGGGTGATACAGTTATCAAAGGGGCTACATTTATCAACTTCATGGTTCGTAGAAAGACAGGATCATCTGGAAATTCTAGGCCATGTGAAAAGTGCTGGAACAAAATGGTAATTTATGGGGTCCGCAAGGTAATCTACTTCAATGGAACTGAATTTGTAGAGGAGAGGGTAAAGTGAAAAAAGAACTTTTTCTTCCAATTACGCTTATTGCTTTAATTGTACTTGCTTTAACTTTTATAGCAATTAAACAAAACCATAAAGAAATTCCTTATACTACCAAGGTCGTAATGAAAAAGATCAAGGGAACACAAGGACCGTTTCTATACACGGTAGAAAATAAAATTGAATACTATTGCCGTCCTGAGTCCTCATATTCTATGCGACAAGAATATGAACTTCTAGGTGCAGTCGAAGGTGAGCCGTTTGGTTGCAAATGGTCAATGCAATAAGGAAAAATAACATGAAAAAGAATCTCAAGAAGCTCGAAGACGACCGTGGTAAAATCTACGGTGACCCATTTCTATCCCACCAAGCCATAGGCTTAGCTTGGGAAGGAATTCTCCGAAATAGGAACCATGAAATCGCGAGGTTTCTAAATGAGAATCGTCAGAATATTATTGAAAATAATGATGCTACTGGGAACCTGTTCCCTGCTGATGTCGTAGCATTGTTCCTCGCAGCATTCAAGACAATTCGAGCGAGCCGGCCCGAGTTGCATGAAGACTCTTATGATGATAACCATATTTATCTTGATTTCTCTGAGAGGTTTCGAAGTGCGAAGTGAATTTCATATTTTTTGGGGCCATCAGAAAAAGTGGTCCGAAGCTACATTTGGTGAGGATTCCAAGAAGGGGGGCCAATTGGAGCCATTAAGCATCTCAAGACAGAATGTGATGAACTCTTAAATAGTCCAAAGGATTTGGAAGAGTACGCAGATGCACAATTTCTAATTTGGGATGCTCTGCGCCGTGCTGGGTTTAATTTAGATGATTTGATGGAAGCATTGTGGGATAAGCTAGAGAAGAATAAGAAGCGTAAATGGCCACCGATTGATTACACTGATGATCCACATTTTCATATTAAGGATAAAGAGTGAATATTGTTAAACCTTATGCTAAAATGATTCGTTTGCATGGTAGACATGTCGAAGTATCAGATGAAGTAAGAAAGGTACATGGAATTTGGGCGCTTCAAGATGTAGAATATTATGGTAGAGTTTCACACCGCTCAGAAGATGCACAAACTCCAGATTCTTATGAGAGATTCATTCGATCAGTAGTTCTCCAACATGGAGATTGGTCAATTACTGAACATGTTAATGTTACAGTAGAAGCCGTCGTCGATCGTGGAATTACCCATGAATGGGTTCGGCACCGATTAGGAGCTTATACTCAGGAATCTACGAGATTTGTCAATTATGAGAAAAAGATTCCTGCTAGTTTTGTGTATCCAAAGGGCATGCATGATGATACTCATATGTACTATGGCGAAGCAAAAGAAATTTTTGATAATGCAATAAAGACTTCTGAAGAATCTTATCGAAAATTGCTAGGTTGCGGAATCCCGCCACAAATTGCAAGATCAGTCTTCCCCAACGCTCTTGCATCTAAGATCATCGTCACATACAATCTCCGATCCTGGCGCCATTTCTTCCTTATGCGTACTACTAAGGAAGCCCACCCTCAAATGCGAGAGGTTTCTATTCCTTTACTGAAGGAATTTCAAACACTGATTCCAATTCTCTACGAGGACATTGTTCCTGAGGCTAGACAGGTAGATAATCTGAGGATGGCGCGATGAATGATGAGATTTATGCAAATTGTCTTGATGATGCAGAAGAAGTTATCGAACGGTGGGAAAAAGAAGAGGCTGAATTTCTAAGAGATGGATATAGAAATACTCTCCTAAGACTTATAGCTGATAAAATTTATGAGATTAAAAACAAATGAGACTCTGTACTCGATGTAATCAAACAGAATGGGATTGCAAATGTAGTGAAACTTCAAATATTCTTTCTGGTATTATATTTGCTTTAGTACTATTGTTTATCACAGCATATTGCTGTGCTGTTGCATTTCGACCATGAGCAAGAAAGTTGCAAAGCCATTCAAATTTGGACAACCCATTCTAGTTTATGCTTCTCTTTGCAGAAGTAGAATGGGAAGGAAACGGTATTGGACTTCACTACCATATCAAGAACCTAAAAAGGGAATTTTTCTAGGTTATCGTACATTATCTAATGGAGAAATAGATAATGATGAAGACGGAACTTGGTTTAGCGGATCTCAATTTATTAAAGGGGCATGGATCTGTATTGAAGGAAAGAATCCAGAAAAGGTTCTTCTAAGTTCTATTACTGAAGTTACTGGTAGTGGAGCGATTGAAAAATAAATGGAAATAAGAGTCCCCGGCTACGGTCCACCATCAGAATTAATGATTATCGGCGAAGCTCCAGCTGATACTGAATTACAAACAGGAATTCCTCTCACTGGGCCAACAGGTAAAGAGGTTGAATTCCACCTTCTAAATGTGGGTATAAAATTATCTGAGGTATACCGAACCAATGTATTCAAAGTACCTCTTCCGCCATCAAAGCACGATAAAGGCAAAGCCAAGAAAGCTTTTATCAAAGAGAACATTAAAGAGTATTCTGATTATCTGTATCGAGAGATTAAGCAAATTAATCCTTTTTGCATACTTGGTCTTGGTGATGTTGCTCTTAATGCTCTTACTCTTAAATCTGGGATACAGTTACATCGTGGATCCCTACTCGAATCCGTAACAGGACATAAAGTAATTCCAACTATCCATCCCTCTGCGTATTTGCAACAGTGGGGAGAAGGAGGAACTGATTATCAATATAAAATTATCGTTGGATTAGATTTCAAGCGAGCCGTCGAGGAATCTAAATTCCGAGAAGCGCGATATCCGAAACGGCTCCTAGAAGTTGCTAGAAATGCCTATGATGTATACAAATTTCTAGATTCATACAAGGATAAAACCAAGGTATCCCTCGATATTGAGGCAATCAAGTGCATCCCAGTTTGTATCGGGTTAGCATTTAATAAAGCTCATGCAATGAGCATTCCTATTTTGCCTTTGAATGAATGGAATGCGCATAAAATCCCTGACCATGAACTGGCAGAGATTTGGAAACTGTTAGTTAAATTTTTAAATAGAAAAGAGATCAAGTTTATTGGTCAGAATCTCAAGTATGACTTAGAAAAAATGCATGCACCTCTAGGAATGATAAATTCTCTAGAGCGCGACAAGATTTATGCAGATACTATGCTAATGATGGGTACTCTTTATCCAACATTTCCAAAATCATTGGCTTTTCAAACTTCAATCTTCACTAAGCAACCATATTACAAAGATGAGGGAAAAGAATTCAATCCTAAAAAGGATAATTTTGATCAGCTCTTCCTTTATAATGCAATGGATGCTGCAGTAACCTATGAGATTTGTGAAGAACAAGAAAAAGAGCTAATTGAATTTGGCCTTCATGAATTCTACTTCGGTTATGTAAATAAGCTTCATGATTTTTACACTCAAATGGAAGCAAATGGAATTCCTTGTGACCACAAAAAGCGTGAAGAGTTAAGAGAGAAATACGAAACCAAACATCTTCAGTTTCAAGCAGAATTTGTTAAATTACTTGGGCATCCAGTAAATGTAAATTCTACACCCCAATGCAAGAGACTTCTCTATGAAGAATTAGGTTTACCAGTAAGGGGAGATGCTAGTGAGGATACTATTGTTGGATTAATTGGAAATCATTGCAAAACTGAAAAACAGATTCGATGCTGCCAATTGATTATTGATGATAGGAAAGTTCGAAAAACTATTGGAACTTATATCAATGCAGAGTTAGATTATGACGGCAAATTTCGTACCTCAGTTAAAATTGTAGGGGCTGAAACTGGAAGGAGTACGAATACGATTTTGAAGGCTCCAGTTAGACCATCAAAACTTGGTCTTGCTTTTCAGACCATGACGGCCCATGGAGAATTTGGTGGAGACTTGCGGGAAATGATGATTGCGGGAGAGAATGATGGCTGATTTTAAAGAATTAGAATATAGAACCAAATATATATTTAGTTTATTACCTAAATATAAGCAACAAGAAATTGAAGATAAAGAGAATGGTATATATTATGATGATAATAATGAAGAACTAAATGGGGAGAATGATGATTAGGTACAAAACTTTTTCATACCAATTTGTTATCTTTATATATGACTTAGATTATTGGATTTTGATTCCTTATTTAAGTATATCTTTAAGATCCAGCTGGAGCTTTTCATCAAAAACTCTTTTAATGTTTGGATTTTTATGCTTTAGATTTATTATCAAAATTAAATGAAAATTAATTGGGCAGAAATATGGCTAGATCATGGCCAAGATCCAGCAGAATGTAGTATGTTTGATTGTAATAATTTTTCAATATATTTTACTGCTCCAAGCCCTTGTGGGCCAAATTGTGATCATATGCATGCACTTGCAGCTCCAATGTGTGAATTCCATTCTCAAGGAAAAGAAATTGTAGGGACAATGGACTGATGGGAACCAAAAGAATCTTCATCAACGCAGACTTATCGCAAATACAAGCTCGAACCGTCGCACATATGTCTGACGATCACGAGACTATTAAACTATTTGATACTTGTGATATTCATGCATTAACTGCTTCAGTTTTCTTTGGGGGCACAGTAGAACAACATTCTAAGAAACCTGATGGTACTGAGCCAGTTACAAGATTCTGCGGAAAAACTGTTAGATACGCAGGTTTGTATGGGGCCCAGAAAAGGAGGATTATGTTAACAGTTAATACAGATGCTAGAAAATATGGTATTGATTACTCTATTTCAGAATACAAGGCAGGAATTCTTCTCGAAAAATATCATGAGATGACTCCCAAGATCAAAGGAGTCTACTTTGAGAGAATCAAGGAAATTGCTAGAAATGGCCAGAGAATCTTAATCTCACCATTTGGTCGCCGGGTTCAATATTATGGTAGGTATGATGATGATCTAATTCGGCAAATGGCTGCTTGTATTCCACAAGGGATTGACCATGACCATTTATGTCAAAGTATTATGAGGGTACAAGAGGCAATAGACTATGATCCCGACCTCAAACTTCATGTTGAGGCTCATGATGGTGCATTATTTTCAGCAACTGAAGGTCGGGAATTCGAATTTGGTAAACTGATTAAATTCGAAATGGAAAAGGAGATTGATTTTGCAGGGTGCTCAATTCCATGTGGTAAGATTTCCATTCCTACCGAGATCAAGGTAGGGTATAATTACGCTAACTTAAAGAAGATTAAATTTCAATGATTACTGATGCGCCTCTTTACTTTCATGGCTATTGGTGGATTTATGATAAATATGATCAAAGGTTTTACACCTATGCTATAGAGCATAATTGGTCAATGGCTTCTTATTTGAAAGATTTAGATAAAACAGTGGACGAATTCGAAAAACAAAATGAACTTCATCGACTCCCTCCTCGCTGATACAGAAGGAATTGAGACACCCCGTAAGTTCATAAAATGGGCTGCAATTTCAGCGATTTCAGCAGCCAATCCACGAAATGTGTGGATACAAAAAAAGCGAAGAATTCGTCTTTATCCGAATTTATATGTATGCTTAGTTGCAAAATCAGGGCTCAGGAAATCGTTTGCACCTAATCTTGCAAATAAGATCGTGGCCGCGTCGGAAATGACAAAAGTGATGGTAGATCGAGGATCAATTCAGGCTATTGAGCAGGATTTAGCTAATGTGCATACTTTTCCAGGATCTGGAAAAATGATTTCGGATGCACATGGCTTTTTCTGTTCAGAAGAATTGAATGCGTCAATTATCAATGATCCAGCATCACAAAAAATGTTAACAACTTGGTATGATTCGAACTATGCTAATGACAAAGTAACAGGGACAAAGAGAGATGGAAAAGCTAAACTCAAAAACTTCTACTTCTCAATGTTTACTGCTACTAACCAAGATCATTTACATAACTTTTTAGATGAAACCTCAATTTCAGGCGGTTTCATTGCGAGGACACTAATCATTTATGCAACGAAAAAGGCGGGAATTAACTCCCTTATTGCGGAAACTGAGGAGGAGGGTGAAGGGGAAGACGAAAGTTTTGACGTTAAGCCATATGCAGACTTTCTTAGAGAATGTGGAAATCTTAAAGGTAGGTTTCGGCTCGACAACAGTTTTCGTCACGCTTGGAACATCTGGTACCAAGAATTTAACAAAGGACTTGAGGAACAAAATTCTGACATTACGGGGATTTCGGAGAGGTTACACGACCATATCCTAAAAGTAGCAATGTGCCTTGCAATTGCAGATAACCATGGCATGACCATCACCGAGAAGATTTTCGAGGATGCCAAAGACATGGTTATCGAGACGGCGGGGGATACACAAAGGGTAACAGCGGGTTCGGGGAAAAGCGACTTATCCCAAAAGTTCAAGATTCTAATGTCTGATCTTTTGGATGCACGGGATTACCAAATCAGTAGAAGAAAGATTCTATCAAAACGCTATGGATGGTTTGATAGTAGTGATCTAGATAAAATGGTAGAAACACTATCACAATCTGGAGCCGTAGAGGTAATTAGAACAAATGATGGGCCAATTTATCAATTAAGTGATTCGTACATTAAGCAGTTTGAGATTCTAGTAAAGGATAGGAAAGCATTATGAGTAATAATCTTCATAATTTCAGACGCAGGACTCAGTTAACAATATTCAAAGATGAACTTAGAATTGCTAAAATGAGACAGCGTGAATATTATTATTCTAAAGATATAGTAGCTCATTGGGAAAGAGAAGTTTTTAGATTAACAAAAATTATTGATATCCTCCTAGATCATCCAGTTAGCAAGAAACAAGGAAAGAGAAATTTTGGTAAAAGAAAATGAACATATTCTTCTTTTTCTTAGGTTTAGTAGGTTTAATCCTCGGCTCATGGCTTCATGGTTTTCTAATGGGAATGGACTATGCAGAGGCACGAAGTAAAAGAGAAAGTTCAGATAATCAGGGACTCAAATAAAGCATTAACTAGCTACCAAGAAATGTTTTTAACTTCAGTGGAGGATAGATTAAAAAATCCAGTTCATGGACCTATCACGCATACCACAATGTTTATTTTAGAGGTAGTTTATAAAGAGGTAATTGGAAAATGATTGAGATTTATGGGAATCTCTGGGACCAGGACGGTCCTAAAGTTATTACTACTAATGGAAGTGTTAATTCCAAAGGTAGAGCAGTTATGGGTGCAGGTGTTGCGGTACAAGCTAAAAATAAATATCCTACTATTGACTATGTATTAGGACTACGATTACAAGATAGAGGAAACAATGTGCATGTATTATTTGTTAATATGGAAACTATATTTACTTTCCCAGTTAAGCATCATTGGTATGAAAAAGCCGATCCACTTTTAATAGCTAAATCGGCTAGTCAACTTTTAAGTAAAGTAAATTTATATGCTGGGGATAAGAGGAAAATCTACATGCCAAGACCAGGATGCGGAAATGGTGGATTAACTTGGGATGAAGTTAAACCGCTTTTAACCCCAATTCTTGATGATAGATTTGTTATTGTGGAGCTTATTAATGACAAAATATCTTGATTTAAATAGTATACACAATGTCGTAGAAGAAAATGATAAATATCCAGATTACTGCGCTTGGGTTTATCAATTTCTATATAATGAAAAACATCAAAAGTGGGATATTCATCAATATAGATACTTAAGGGATGTATCCACTAAAGACCCATTTAAGGAAGATGAATGTTTTGGTAACTAATTCGATAGATTTGTTATTGTGGAGCTTATCAAATGATTCCATTCTGGCTCGGCATGATCTCTGGCATCTCAATTTCTCTAATCTTCTATCACACCAAGCTTTTCAAGTATACTATTGTAACTCTTGGCTATATCATTCTTCTTCCATTTGAGGTTAATAATCAAAGAAATCTAAAAAGAAAAACCCTCGATATCCTCACCATTCTTTGGGAGGAATATCGAGGGCTTATGCGAGATGTTAGATATGGTTTGTTTTAATCTATTTCTTTAACTAAAAGCTTACCGTTAATTAATTTAAAATCGTGATGCTTCTTGAGAATCTCAATTTCTTTTTCATCATCAACAATAGCATAAAGCCGCTCTAAACCATTAGAATTTTCAATTCCTTCTCTTACACCAAGATCAATAATTTTAGCTTTTAAATAGGGAGATAAAGTTGGATCAAGAGTTAAATGTAATTCTGCAAAAAGTTTTAGAGCCCCATAGGCAACAACTTCATGATGAGATTCGAAAACTCGGTTATAAACTAGATTCTCTAGTGATGGCACCTGTAAATTCGTCAGATGGAAAATCCTGTCGATTGACTGTATATCTGACGATAAAAATGGGCGAGAAAGTAATTTAGAAGTCATAAACTACTCTCTCCCTTTTCCTTTTCTTTGGCTCTGGTTTTGCTTCAGGTTCATCATAAACATCAACGTTTTCACCAGCAGCACCAGCAAGAGAAACAGCAGATAAACCAGCTAATCCAGATTGCTCATAAGCTTTGATCCAGTTTTCAGCGCTCATTGGAGTAAGGCCATTTCTAAATGCATAAACCGCTGAATCATAAACTTGCTTTTCCCAATTATCTGTTTTCTCTCGAGATTTTTCACCAGCAACGTTTTTGCCGGAGTAGATGTCCCAGAATAAACCAGGAGCAGGTGCAAGAGATTTTCTAACTTCTTTTGCAGCTACTTCACCACCAGAAATTCTTGATTCTCGCCCAGAGAGACTTTTTGCTTTTTCAGTATGAACTAAATATGCAGCACGTAGAATTTGGTTAGTTCCAAGCCATGGATTCCAACGTTGGTTACCAATCTTGAATTTAAGAAAATCACTCGATGCCGGGTCAGTTTCCATAGTTGCGATTCCGCTTGAGACTAATGAACCATAAACAGCAGTATTCACGGCCCAAGTTTGAGCAACTTTCTTTTTAAGCTGGAATCGTGGTGAAGCTAAGCCACCTTTAGTAGAAAGATCAGACCAAAGCATTTGGCGGAGAATTTGATACTGAGATCCCTTATTTCTTGGAGAATAGAGAATGTTACCAAGAGTTTTCGACCCAGCGGCAGCTTTCATCCACGGTTTAGAAGTATCACCACGAAATGAAATAAGATTGGTAACTCTTGCTAAATCACGATAAGCTTCTGGATTTCGCTCAATGGTAATCCCTTTTTTCTCTAACCTAGCAACATCCTTTTTCCAGTTCTCTAGTCGAAGGGAGTTCATAACAGATGTGTAAGCACGATCTGAAGGAGCAATCCAATTTTTACCGACTCCCGGGATTTTCTCTGCTAGTGACGAAGGAAATGCTTCTTCTTTTAATCCAGTTACCCCAGGAATGTCGGGAACAAATTTGTCGCCATATCCTTTGTATTGATTGTAAACTGGATCTGAAGCGATTTCTTGATGTAACTGATCGAATTCTGCTTTCGAGAATAGAGTTCTCTTCGCCGCTTTTAGAGCATTTACAGCAGCCTTAGGATCATTAAGAGAAATAATTCGTCCCTGCCGTGCTAGAGGTAAGTCACCGGATGATCGCATAGAACGAATGATATTTGCCATCTCATTGACTTTGCTTTTTGTATCAAGTTTCTCGAAGCCTTGCCAAAAAGTATCAGATTCAAGTGGTAAATTAGGATCTTGAGTTATACCAAGAGATTTCTTTTCTTTTTCCTGGGCCTTTTCAATTTTCTTAGCAAGCTTATCAACTTCTAGTTGAGCCTTCAAAAATTGATCAGTTTCAGAAAGTTCTTTTTCTCTTGCTAATTTTTCAAGACGTCGCTTTTCTTTGAATTGCTCCCGAGAAAGTCTTTCACCCTCTCGAATTTGCTGCCCAGTATTTCTAAATTCATTTCCAGCAATTTCTGATCCTACAGCACGATCTCGAATATCCTGTTCCCGAACTTGTTCTGCAAACCCGCGATTTCTTTCAATATCAGCATCCCTTAAATCTTGAACAGGAAGTTCAGAATCAAGATCAATAACATCATTAATTTCTTGCATACTATCAAAATCAGCACCTTCTCTCACACTTAAGATTGACCCATCTGACCTAGTGTGCGTGACTCTGATTGTATCATTATCAAGATTTTGAATTCGGATTGTACTTCCATCAGGGCGTTGTACGATTCGATCAAATGCTTGATTTTCCTCCGGCAAACTTTCCGGCTCGGCGGAATAAACTGGTTCCTCGCTAGCTCTTTCAGGATTAATACTTTCAAAGGAGCCCTCCCCAGATTTTAATTTCTGATGGAAAGCCGCCTCTTCTGGAGATTGTTTATCCCGCCAGCCAGGACCATACTTCTTGTATTGGGATCCCTCGAATTTGTTTAATGGTCCAATATCGCCGACGGCACCTCTTTGAGAAGCTGGGTTTCCATCTCCAAGTAAGTAATCTCGAACATAAAGTGATGGTAATTCCTCATCAAGCGTAATTGGAACTTCTTTTGGTTCGATATCACGAACACCTTTTCCTGTTTCAGCTAATCTTTTTGCTTGTGCAACATACCCTTCAGGGAGTTGGAATTCACTAGCATTTGGATCGGCAGCAAGTTGCTCTAATCTACGTTTCGGTACATCAACATGAAGAATATCAGAAGGTAAGGTATCGGGAGTAGTATAAGCGCCTAAATTCCTTTCAAACCAATTTCCACCAGATTTACCACCAGCCCCGCCAGCGTCGACGGCAGATTTACCTTCAACTCGCCAAAGGCGCTCGAAATCTGGATGGACTTCTGGTAATTGATTTCTAGCATCAAGAATTGCTTGTGGTAATTTCTCACCTGATACTGCACTTATAGCATCATTAGCAATTGTATTTAAAGCATAATCTAAATTCACTGGAAAATCAGCCATTTCTGGAACAGGAATCTGATTTTCTAACGGCCTCTGATATTTTAGATTATAATCTTGAATTCCGCTTTCTCTGACTGTACTCTTTTCAGGACGGGCATGAGAAGCTAGATATCCGCCTAACCCAATATCAAATAATCCTCCACCGATATTGGCAATTTTATCTTCTACAGGAAGATCGGCGTCAATATTCTCACCAATCTCTTGCGCCCCACCTTCTACGGACTTACCACCAAAATAACCAGCAGCTAATTTACCTAAAACTGGTAATGCTTCTCCGGCAGCAGTTTTCTCTAATGCTACTGGAGCACTAGCTGCAATAGTTGGATCAAGAGCGAGATCAGCTACCTTTTGAGTACCCTTTCTTAAAACTCTATTTCCAACTTTTGTATCTGCAATTGGATCTACACCACCCAAATTACGAATAATTCTGGCAGGGATAGAAACTTCCTCATCCTCACCAGGAAAAATAGAATTAGCTAAAATATTCCCTGCCGTCTGCGATTCGTCCATTACGGGTAAGCCGGAGTTTTCACGAGCAATTACATCAACTGCTCGTTTCGGCGCTCCGGCTAATCCTTCAGCATGGCGAATAACTTTTTTGATTTTATCTTCTTCATCCTCTGAATTGTATCCAAAGGGATCAAAGATAGAACGCACACCACGAGACAGAAAATCTTCGATTACTGAATCTCGATCTGATTCTGTATCACCAAATGCGAGCCAATCACCGAAGCCAGGCATTATTCTTCCTCGTCGTCTACAGGGTATTCGTCATCTACGCTACGAAATGGAACTTCTCTGCGACCTTTTTTCAATAATGAATTATACTCATCCTCAACCATGGACATAATCTTGGCTTTGATATTACCAGGAATTCCTTCTATCATGGATTTCCTAGTAACTTTATTTCCTTTATCATCAGTAGTAACAGTAGAAACAAAATAATTACTTAATGCTGGATTAGCAAGTACGTTTGCTTTTGCTTTATTTCTTAATTCTTCGTCAGCATCAGATTCTCGAAGAGCACGAGAAGGGGAATCTTGATATTCAAATTTCTTAGGAGTTTTTCCACGATTAAACCGCTCAATAGAACGACCTTCTGCTCGCTTTGAACGTTCATTTCTCTCAAGGGCAAGTTTATCACTTAGTTCTCGAGATTTATCAATTTTTGCATTACGCTCTTTGCGCTCAGCATCAGTAAGAAGTTTTTCTTCAATACGCTTATTCTCTTTATCGAACTCTTTTTCAGCTTGATTAAACTTAGCACGCTTCTGAGCTTTTTGACGAATACCAAATTCCTCTACTTGGATATCGTCTTTTTGTGCAGCATCAGCTCTTGCAGCTCGTTGATTAACTAATGGTCTTTCTTCGAGCCATCTTTCTCTATCTGTGAGATAGTCACGATTGACAAAATCTGACGCTGTTTTCCCTGGATCTTTAGATAATGCGCCCAGTAAAGTTCCTGCGAGTTTTCGTCCGAAAGATGGATTATAATTTGAGCGCTCTGGTCTGGAGTTAATAAAATCATTATAAATTCCCTCAGAAGCAGGTTTTCTGCGTGCTAGTTTTCGAAGCTCTTCTAATTCATCATCGTCATAGGAGAGATCATCGTTTTCTGAGAAGTCATTTAGATATGGCATATTAGAACCACGGCTCATATCCGCCTACATCAGAAGCTTTAGGCTTTTTGGGTGTAGTAAATCCTCCGCCGGTAAATGCACCAAGAGCGGCACCGCCAACTTGACCAACTATTGGCGCGGCAACATCCCAAAATCCTTGCTCTTTTTGTCTACTACCAAAATTTTGGGTAGCACTATCACCAAATGCATCGGCGGCTTTATAATAATCTAATTCAGAGCCAGATTGCTGCCGGAGATTTCCAACACGATCCAGCACGGCCATTTTATTTTTAAATGAGTCTTCAGATGCTCTTGCTCTTGCATTAGCAGCGGCAGCAGCGGCAGCATTTTGTTGTTGGATATTTGCATTAATCTCAGCATTTCTTCGAAGTGTTTCAGCGTTGCGAGCTTTTTCAACTTCAACTTCACGTGAGATTTTGGACTCATCAAGTCCAGAACCACCAGTAACGCCAAATTTCTTGCCTTCAAAGATTTTATTGGCTAAATCACTTTCTACACCAAGAGCAGCATCTTGTGCAGCAAATGCAGCATCTCTAGCGAGTTTAGCAGATTGTGCATTATAACCAACATTAGTACCACCAGAAGCATTTCTAGCAGTAGTTAAATTATCTTTTAATCCAGAATAGAAACTTGGAAGAACAGCATTTCCACGAGATCGGAAGATTGCTTTATCTGCATCGGAATACCCACCAGTATCAGCAAAGTTTCGATAATCCTTTGCGTACTCATTTGCTCGTGGATCACTCCAATCAATATTAACGGTATTTAACGGAGTAAAATTAAATCCTCCCCCACCGCCTCCTCCACCGCCACCATCACTGTCGAAACTAGAATAAAGATCTCGATAAGACTTATCTAAAAATGCTCGAGAATCATTAGTATAAGCACGATCCTCTTGCCCATATTTTGCTAAATCAGACTGATAGCCTTGATTTCTCTGACCTTGGTCAGTTAGAAGTTCATTAGTCTTCTTTACTGATTTATTTCCCATTTCCTTCCCTCCAAGAAAAGGAAGTTATAGGGCATTCCATTCACAATCGGCTTGAATGGTATCTCCAGTTACACCAGCAACATATGCAACAGCAGTATGCTCACCTAATGCAGCATTTGCACCACCAGCAGTATTACAATAAACAAGCATCTTTTTGTTTACATAATCATAATCATATTCAAATCCAGCTTTACCAGCAATTCTAACCGTTTTAGGTTGCCGATTAGTAAAGCCAATTAGGGGACCAAAATCAAGTGCATCACCACCAGTTGCATAGTTCCCGGAAGCAACAATCGAAAACGAAGCACGAATCGTCGTACCATTCTTCACACGCGTCAAACGAGTAGCAGCAAGAGCCATTTTTCTTTCCTTTTAGTTTGTAAACGGCCGATAGGGCCTACGACGAGCTACCAATGATTGCGTTTTCTTAACATTTGTGAGAATAATATCATCTAAGCTTTCATCAGCAATATCATTTGCAGCACGGGCAAGCGTCTCGATTCCGGAAATGAATAAATGTGCTAATGCTGCTACGCGAGCAGCTAAATAATTTAATGCATCACCACGAATCAACGAGGTTCCATCTTTTAGTGATGGAAACATTTCCTGATATCGAAGTTTGACTTCAACATCAGAAGTTGCGCCAACGAAGAAAATTTCTCCCTGCCTAAATGCATACTCTCCGATAACGTTACTTGGATCACGAAGAGGTTCGAATTCCTTTTTGGAAATTGGAACCCAAACATTGGCCGTCGACGATCCAAATGGGCGTTCAAAGAGTTCAATTGGAAGGTAGAAATTTCCAGGAAGACTTAGCGATTTCGAGTTTGCAGGCACCTTGATATCTGCAACTGCATTTTTATATTGGAGATTATTCCTCTCCAATGCGCCTTGCAAATCATCATAAGCTTGCTTGAGATAAGGAAGTAAAGTGGTATTTGAATAAGTAAGCGCAGACGCATCATTAAGATAAACTTGTCTTGCACGATCTAATACGTCTTGTACTGAATCAGATACCATTTTAAATCCTACGAAGCAAACTTCAGTTTCTTATAACGCTCTTCATCAAGAATTGCTGAGCAAGAAGGACAGACAGCAGCAGTATTTAGAACACGAGTAGAGCAACCAGGGCAAGTCTGGAAATCGTTAGTATCAAGACTAGTCCATTCACGAACTAGATGCAGTTCATTCGCAGCCATTCTCTGTTCATCAGTAATCATGCGATGAAGTCGGAATTTTGACCAATCATCATCAGCACGAACTACTAAATTTTTATACCAACGATTTTGCTTTTGCTCTGCAACTTTAAGTTCAACACCAAATCGTAGTTTTGCTGCAGTAGAATCATACACGCCCATAACATAAATTAATCCCGGGTGTGCATCAGGTGCAGAACAAACTTTGGATTGGCAATAATCCTCAACGAGAGACTTTGCAACCTGAATTCCAGGCTCAATAGTAATAATTGGTGCTTGACCTAGTGCTTGGGGCCTTGGAACTCTAACATCAGTAATTGCAAGAACTCCTGGAGATTCCATAGATCCGGGAGGAATAGCATATGAATCAGGGATTATGCCAGGCTTAGACTCATATAATGGCTTTGGAAAAATTGAAATTACAGTAGCAGCGGCTAGACTTTCCATTGTTACCTCTTAGTTTGGTTAAATAACTGAATTGCAGCATCAGTTGGTTTATGAATCATTACAGCAGAGCCATCTCGGAATTTGCCGTCGAGCTTATCACCATCATTGCCCCACAGTCTTTCAAATTCTTCAATAGATGCTTTTTCTTCCTTAGCAAATTGCTCTTTTGCAGCTTGGCTATCATTATATTTCTTAGAATCAGCCTGTTCTTTTACTGAAATCCAAGAATCAATGATAAATTTACAGTCTTCAAATTTAGGCTCGTAATAACCCCCCTCTGAGGATTCAAATTTCCAAATAATTTCATAATTATCACCATTTAAAATATCAGGTAGAGCTTTTTGTTCCGGATAATACCGTTCTAGAATATAACGATCTTCAATATAGTTATATTTCTTTTGAACTTCAGCTCGATACAGAAAAACTCCAGAATCGTCAGTGACATTTGTATTATGTCGACGAGTTTCCTTGAGGTTTTCTGACCAAACTAGGCGAAATTTGTCATACCCATCAATAGAACCATATTGATCTTTGATTTGTTTATTAATTTTTCGTAGATAGCTCATAAAATTCCAAAATGTGGGTGCTAGATACCCTCAATACCTAGCACCCACAAGTTTACGTCAAGCTAAACGTATGAGGGATACCACTTGCCAGTTTTCTGACTATAAGTCATGAAAACAACTCGTGATACTACAGCAGTACCAGCTACAGCGATATTGGTAGCATTGGTCCAAGTGAATGCTCCAGTTGGAATTAGACCAATGGTTCCCTCAAATCCCTCATGAGGAATTGTGATTCCGGTAATAGCCAATGCACCAGTAACACGATGGTACATGTGGGTAATACCAGAAAGGACCCCAGCAACGGAAGCAAGATCAGGACCGACGACAGAATTCTGCTTTCCTCCGATGCTAAAGAGTTGATTAAGATTTTCCACAGCCACGTTAATTCTCCTTAGTAACCGGAAGGAATCGTTAGACCGTCAATATAGGTGCAAGCTGCGGGATTGTTTACGAAAAGGTTGAAGCTTGCAACTAGATAGAAGAGCATGGAGGCAGCAATACCACCAGAGGCTCCGCGACGCGGGAAGATTTTTCGCCCATCAATCTCATAGAAACCGGCTGGTTTTAATTCAGCACGGCCCCAAACATCAAGATTGAGGAAGTCAATACGAGCCTTATTCTGCGAGAAGTCAGTGCTAACTGGAGCACCAGCCAACTGCATATTATCAACGTTAAAATACAGATTAAGGTTTTCGGCCTTAGCCTGTTTCTGGATGATAGATGCTAGTTGACCAAGTTCCTCATAAGCTGCGGCCTGCGCATCATGGATTAGGGCAATCACTTTCTTCATGTTGGCACGACCAACACGATTACCCACTTTATTTAGCGCAAGACGAGCAAAAGGTAATGCGAGTGCGCCACCAGCATTTACTCGATTTGCACGAATCTCAGGAGTAGTGGCTCGGTTAAATCCAAGCCAAGTTCCCGTGCTCGCATTCGAGTGATGATAAGGAATACCAAATAGCCAAACCGGATTAGCATTTGCTAAACCAGAAATGACTAGTTTATCAGTATTCGCAGCAGCAGCAAGTGATGGAGTAGTATGAACAACTCCAGCATCATAATCATAGAAATTGATACGAACCTCACCACGCTTCGTGGCAAGGGTAGTATCATAAATTCCTACAAGCTGGCCATAACGGAGAAGTCGAGCACCAAAACCATCAGTCGTCGAAAGTGTCCAAACATCACCACCATTTGTTCCAGTTCCTACTGAAACCGCAGTGGCCTGAGCAAGAACACCATTACCAGAAGTAAATACAGAAGCATTTACCTGGCGACGGAATTCAGGCATGGCTTTCGCCATATAATGCTTGAATGCATTTACAGTTGCTTTACGCTTATCGTCAGTACCAACTTGCGCTAGATAAGTCCACTCAAAACCAATCTTGAAATTGACGGTTCCAAGTACGGCCTTATCAATAAATGGCGCAGTTCCGCCGCCAAGATCGCCACCATCCATATCCCATGATCCGAAATCGCCACCAGGACGAAGCTCAATCGGAACGCGCATATCACGAGTTGAAACTACTTCAACTGGCCGTTTGGCCATCATTGCATAAGTAGTATCATCCCGCTCAAATGCGGTGGGAAGTCGCTTATCTACAGTTTCAATTTGGGCGCCGACAACAGAAGAGTTGTCGCCGTAAGATCCGCTAGGCATTTAATTATCCTTTAGCTAAAAACGTCCAATTCGGAAACTTCTCTTGTGTTTCTAAGGTCTTTCTTCCCAGAAACTTGCTTTTTCTCAGGTGTAACATCTGAAGAAGTTCGTTTTACTGGAGCAGCAACCTTTTTAGTTGAGCCTTTTCCAGTATACTGCTTAATTAGATTATCAAATTCTTGTCGAGCACGCCCAAGGTGCGTGGTAATGATCTTGGACCGCCATTCCTTATTAAGATTTTCACGCTCCGCACGCTTCCAAAGGGAATTCATTGCGGAGATATGCGCACCATCTTTTCCAAGAAGTTCATCTAGATCAGTAATGATGGAACGAACGATTGCTTTCTTTTGTCCCTCTGGAATATCAGAAGGAAGTTTCGCAGTAAGCTCGATATTAAGCTTGTCAACTACGTAATTATCTACACTTGAGCGGAATTCACCATAACGAGATTCATAATGCTCTCGTTTTTGATTTTCAAGCTGTCTACGCTCCTCTTCAAGTCGAGGATCAGCTTTTTCCTCTTCTAACTCTTCAAGATTAGGAGTACCAAATAGTTTGTTAGAAAGATTTTTTACCGAATTGAGAGTATTAACATCACCTTTGTATTTGGTAGCAACATCTCGAAGAATTCCAACTAGGAAAGGTTTAGTTGCCTTTACGAAAAGGCTCTTATCAACTTGGCGAAGACCTCGAAGGATATTTTGTGCAAAAAGATCCTTTGCATCGTCAGAGAGGAATTTGACAAATTTATCAACTTCTCCACGGGCTAAAGCGCCGTCGAGCATTTGATAATTGTCATTGACTTTGGCCATATCTTTGGCATCTTCAACGGTGCCACAAATCTTGGAGAATTCCTGCTCGCGAAAGTAAACGTGTTTAAGTTCGGGAAACTCCTTATCAATTGTTGGATACTTCGCCAACATTTTGTTAAGGGATGGCCGACGAATTTGAGAAAGAAGTTTTTTATCTTCTGGATCTTTCTCGTCCTTTTGATCCCGCTCGTCAAGTTCTTTTTTAACTTCCTCTTCTTCCTCTGATTCTTCTTCCTTTTCTACTTCCCCTTCTGAAACTTCCTCTGTTTCAGTCTCAGTCTCTTCAGTTTCAGACTCGGGGGGATCAGAAAAATCATCGGGATTATCAGCAGAAATATCATCGCCAGGAACTTGCCCAACAGGAACTTCTTCGTCAGCCATATTTTTATCCTTAGTTTAGCTAAAAGAAAATGATCGTAGTAGTTTTATCAGTGTCTGCACCAGATGTAGTAATGACAAAACTTGCAGTTGTTAAAGGTGCAGCAAAAGTTAAAACAATGATTCCAGTAGGGTCTAATGGAATTCCAGTATCCCCACCAATGCCTTTAAGAGTTTTAGTTACAGTTGACGTAGGATCAAAAATAATGATTACCCCAGAAGGCTGCCCTACTGCAACCCCAGGATTTGGGACTGATATTGTATTCGCGCCATTGGCAAGTGATTGAACAATTTGCCAATGAAGAGAATTAGATTTAACTCTTTCGTTAGTATTAATATCACGAGGACCACTAACACCGTCGAGAATTTGACCAACGATTTTAAGTCGGCTAGATATAGCCATTAGTCAATAAACCCTTCATAAGAACAAGTTAATGCAACGCCAGCACCTGAAGGGATTAATTGAAATGCAGTATTAGCTGCAAGTCTCATTCCCTGTTTAAATTTAATAGGATAAAAAGCACCAAGAGGTGCGCTAGCTGGTACAACTAAAACAGACTGTGCAGCATTATCACCAAATGATACAGTTTGTGCTGCTGATGTTCCGATTACTACAAACAAACTTGTAATTACTAACGTTTTCCCTGCTCCAGGAGCAGCTTGTAATTCTATAGCTGCTCCACTACCAGCTAAAAGCCCACTGGTTTTACAAAAATACTGCCTACCATTGATGGTATTTGCTGACATCAGTTCACCCTTGTGATATGAAGACGTGAATTAGCTGGGATTAAAGAAATTCTGGTTGCACCTACAACTAAATTGCATTCAACATAATCACCAGCTAGAAAGTCCTGCTGCCAGAAAATATGATGCGTTATAGCTTGCGCACCAGCGAGAACTGGACCAAATGATTGTTGCCTAACCGCAGCAACACCATTCATAAGAGTTACAACGTTAACTTCAGTTCCAGCACCAGCTGCGTTTTCAGCATGTAATTCTGCATTGACACGATAGATCCCTCGATTGGTAATCGTGATTCTTGTATTACCAATTGAGCGAACAAACATGTCTGGTTCATTTGTTGTAGCATTTGGCCAAGCATAAAGTCCAACACCAGCAATATTTACAGTATTAGTATATCGAACAAAAGGCGGAATTGCAAAAATATGACCAAATGCATCATGAATGGCATAAGAAAACTGGGGCTCATCTTGAAGGTGAGAAATTTGGCCATCCGGATTAATACGAATGATTAATTGATCTCCAATTTTATTATTAAATGGTTTATTGTAAATTAATAAACTACCATCTGGGCCGCGTCGGATTCCATATAGAGTTTGTGCAAAATCAGAAAGGTCCTTAGAAAGTCTTCGAAGTGCGTCAGCAAGATCTGGGTCAAACCCAGGTTTTGATGCCACACCTTCTAGGTATTGAAGAGAGCTAAAAGGAAATTGTCCAACATCTTGAAGTGGAGGCATTATCGCACTACCTGCGTTGGACCATTCTCTTCGATTTCATTTCCAAATACAATTAGTGCGCCAATTGAAGTAAATCCATTAGTAAGATTAGGAGTTTCTTCATTCCCATTAGAAAGAATTTTAATTATTGGGCCTGAAGCATTAAGAGAAATTCCTTGAGTTAAAATCCTACCAAATGTTACTCCAGGAACATAAACAGGAAGTTCCCGATCTACAGAAACTAGATTATTTAAAGCAAGAATATCAGCAATAGCAATTGTAATAATTGGCTTAAGAGTTTTACTTGATGGAGAAATTACCAATCTAACACTGTTAGTTGTTACTCTCTTGAATTCTTCTGGAACCCAGGGTTCAGTTGTAAATGACCAAGTTAATGCAGTTCCATCATCACTTCGATATTTAGGATTTAATCTAAAAATATTTGGCGTAGGAATAGAAGATCCAATAAACGCAGCAAAATAAGTATTAGGTGGTGATGTAACTGCCGATTTCAATGCATGGAAACATTTGGCATTTCTATTTTTAATTGAAATGGCAGTCCATTTCATTTTATCCCAGGATAGCCCCTCTTCATAATTGCCACAGGAAACAATTCCATCATCACAAGTAATATAAATATTTTTATTTAAAGTATCCACTGATACTGAAATATTACCATATTGCAAATTCGTTGCAGTTAAAAAGGGTGCAAGTGATCCAGAAATGTTATAAGTTAGTGGAACTGGATCATATTGGCCGTTAAAGAAATAAAGTCCAGTACGATGTAGAAGTAAAACACCATTATTCAGAATATTCTGTTGAGAATCACCATCAATTATTCCGAGACCAAAAGGACCTAATGCTCCAATAGTGCCATCAACTTTATCTACTTTCCAAGTATTTGGAGGACCACCATTATCCCTAGTAACCCAAATGGAATTCTTCTTACAGAAATAAAGAAGCCCATTCAATTCAAATGCAAGAACTACACCATCACCATCCTGTGGATTTACTTGAATAAATCCATCTACAGCGGAAAATGCTTCAAAGTTCGCAGATTCAGAAACTAAAACTGTTGAAGATGGAACTGTAGAAACTGTACCACGAGTTCCATAAACAATCATTCTTCCACGATAAGTACACATCCCCAGACCATGAGGAATAGCGGAAAGAATGTCATTTAAATATGAAGCATCTTCAAGAAGCTCTGAATCATAAAAATCAATAGTGAGAACTGTAGTTACGTTATCAGCAATTCTACCACCTGGAACAAAGAATTGCTTATACTGTAACGTATCACCATTAAAATTTCGTACAACTTTAGTTGCTACAATTCTACGCGCAATTGTTCCAACAGGCCCAACTGGGATACCAGTTAAATTTGCTTGCGCCGCGCCAGGTGCCGTATATTGAGCAAGAGGTCCATATTTAGTAATGAAACCAGATTCAGTTTCAAAACAAACACCAATTAAATGCAATCCTACTTCAATTTTTCCTGCCGCGCCAGTTGCAACAACAGGAGCAACAACAGGGGGTCCACCAGCAGCTTGTCTACCTGATGCAGAATTTGATACGAAAATTCCACCAGTTGCTTGACCAGCAATACCATCAATCATTGTAGTATAAAACACATCTGGAATTGCAACAGATGGGTTGTTAATATATAATTTATTGAATAATGTAGAAGTAAAACTAGTACCAAGAGCAATTCCTGGCATCTGGGTTGAAACTACAGTTCGAGTAGAAAGAATTGCTACATAATGCTGAACACCATTTGCTACATATGGTAAAAAGTAAACAACAGTAGGGACTCCTCCAGACATATCAATATTGTCAAGAGAAGAATAACCAGGTCGAGCATAAAGTTGTCCGCGTGAGATAAGAAGATTCTCACATGCAATCATGTACCCTTCTTCAATATCCCCACGGGGGATTAGAAGATCGGGAGAAAGAGAACGAATTCCCCTAAAGTTAGTGATTATCTTTGCTTGTAGATTATTCATGATTCAGTAACCGGAAAGGATTCATCCTTTTCTTTTTTAGGTTTATCTTCTTTTTCACTCTCAGCCTGAGCTTGTGCTTGCATAGCAAGCATAGTTTCAAGTTCAGTTAAGAATAAAGTTACATTCATGTAACCTTCTGGATTATTCTCCTTTTGATATTGCCCATGCTCAGATGCCATGTATGCGCGGAAAACTTCAGCTTGGATTGCTGGGTCATCAACAAATTGCTCAACTGGAACAGATGATTTTGGTTGCGCCATTTGAGGATTCATCGGATCCATTTGTGTTGGATCAGGCATTTGTGGAACTTGATGAAGAAGTAATGCGATTGTATAGAGTGCCTTATTCCTCTGAACATCACCAGGAATGAAAATATCATCCCGACCAAGAAGCTCTTTGATAAGTCTAGCATTCTCAGGATGAGTAAGCATTTGCATTACATATTCATTTCCAGAGTTAATCAATTCAAGCAGCATTCCTCGCTTTTGGAGCCAGGAAACTGGGAATTGATCGTTGATTTCTCCGAAAACCTCTCCAAGATCCCCACCATCAAGTTCAGCTTTTTTGATAACGATATTTACGAAGTTATCACCTTTGGCAACTGCATATTTCTCATCTTCAAGCATGGACTTGTGATAAGCCTTAACGGCTTTTGCCATGCTCTTTTTGTAGAGAGTAGTGATAACTTTAAAGAGAATCGAAAGGACCTGAAGCCCTTGATTCTTAGATTGTTCATATTCCGCAAATGTTTTCGATCCCTGCGCCGGGCCACCAAAAATTGACGGCGGCGTATGAGAAATGAATTCCGAAAAGGATCGAAGTTTTTGCTCTAACTCAGGGACATTCTGAGAAAGCGTTGCGGCTTTGGTTTCATGAAAAGCAGATGAAAGATTACCACCCTGTGGTGCTTTTGCTGGATAAACTCCACCAGGAGTGGCTTTTGAATTTCTCCAAGCATTGAAATCAAAATATTCAGGATCAGCAAACGTAGCTGAAATCCCATATTTGATTGTTTCAAGCTCTAAGAGAATCAAATCATTCGTCATTTCCTGAATATCCACCATTCCACGTCCCTGGGATTCGCACAGGAGACGATTGGATAAAGGATTCTCGGAAAGAGTCCAATGATCATCTAAAATTGATGGGCAAGCTTCTGCAAAAATATCATTCTCGAAAACTACGTAAGCACCATCAGGATAATTTTCAATTAGTAATTCTCGTACTTCATCATTAGTGATTAGTTCATAAGCCCAAGGACGAAGCCAAACTAATGATTCAGTAACATAATTAGTAAGATATTCACCATTTAACTCAAAATTAGCTCGAGCATATCGCTCATAAGTGTTATCATTACTTTCACCGCCAGTGATTAAATCACGAATTTTCGGATATTTTGCTTTTACCTCTGCAATGTGCCGTTCTCGTTGAAAAACGAGCCAGCCTACTTGTTCGATAGTTTGTGCAGATGCAGGGATTTTAACGTTTAATGGGCCCCAGAATTCAATAATCTGGCGAGATTTCGGAGTTTGTTCATACTCCGTTCTCATTTCCTCTCGTGGATCAATTGAAGTTTGAAGAGGAATTTGCTCATCAGAGTGATTAGGGCAATTTAGGACTTCATCGGTGGTAATTTCGATACCAGCTGCGGAATCGTATTTTTCTTCTCTAACTTCGCCGCATGATGGGCACGACGTGACTTTATATTCCTGAGTAAACGGAACCTGTTTCGGAGTCTGGACCGTGCCATATTTTTCTGATGTGTGATTGTAGTTATACGCTGCAATCATTCCTTGATTATATGCAATAACGTAAGCTCGGATAAGTTTAAGCTGCATTTCATTGTACATAGCAATGAATTCTGCAAGCTTAGAATATCCCTTTGCTTTTAAGATATCAGAAATCTTATCGGCATCTTTGGGGAAGTAACGATTAACTGGTAACGCAGCAGTCAATGCACCAGTAATTACTTCTCCATAAGCGCGGTAAACATTTACGATTTTTCCGAAATCAGAAATGTCATATGGAAAATCTTCTGGAAGTTGATTAGCAATACCATCAATGGAACGAAGATCCTTTAATTCATCATCCCAGAAAAGTCTTTGAATTCCCTGCCAGAAAAGTTCTTGAAGTTTCCATTGACGAAGTTGAACTTCTCGAACTGGCCGTTCTTGCTGTTCAATTAAGTCAAAAATAGTTCTAAACGCAGTAGGAATAGGTTCTGCCGAAACGTCCTCTTCTTCAGAATTAATAATATGTGGATCAAAAGTTTCCTCCTCAATTGGGAGAGAGATCTCTTCAGAAACTGACTCTAAAAGAGTTGGATCTAATTCGGGAGGAAATGTAGCCATGTTAACTATTCTTGATTTCTTTCAGAAGTTCAGGATTGTCCTCTTTCATTGCCTTCTCAATTTCTCGGGATAGTGGATGAGATCGGAGATAGGATGAAAGAGAAACGATCATGAACAGAAGAATTAGGCGCAAATCAATTGGTTTGTTTTCAGAAAGAAGAGTGTAAAGCCAATCAAGAAGAAGTGGTAGAACAAACCAGAAAAAACCTTCAAGCCACTTTTTAGTATTTAGGCTCATTGTTTAACCTAATGCTGAGCGAACAAAACAATCTTTTGCTTCAAGAAGCTTTCGTAATCCAGCAGATTTTTCTGGACCGTCTGGAAGTTCATTATCATATTTTTCTGCAATTTGACAAATTGGTGCAGAAACAGTTTGAAGCTTTTCCGGAAGATGAGAATATTCAAAATACTTCATAATAGGTGACATTATTTGCTACCAAAATTAGGTTCATGCTTCTTATTAAGCGTGATCTCAACATCAGATTTTCCATCCTTATTGAGATCAATGCCAACTTTAGTACCTTTAACAGCAGATTTTAGAGCCCTAAAAATTTTACCAAAGAAACTCATTTGTCTAACTCCTTAGTAACTAATTCAACAGCCATTGCAGCAGAATTGACCATACCATGCTTTACTAACGGTGAAATAAGTTCTCTACAAAGTTTTGTAGCTTCTTGACTAGAAATTTTATCTTCTAGCTTCCAACCAACAGTGATCCAAGAATGAATTGGATCATCAGTAAAAATGAAAAGAACGACGCCGTTGTCTTTTTCTTTCTTACCAATTCCCCAAGCATTAAATGCCTTGAATGCAAACTCTTTTGGATCTTCACCGTTGGTAGTCTTGAGGATATAAACGATTACTTCATTAGAAGTTCGTTTATCGTATGCTTCTAAATCTTTTTCAAGACAAGCTTTAATTCTCGGAGAAAGAAAATTATGATCGTCAGTTACATAGGTATTAGGAGTCCTCGGAATATTACTCATGATTCCCCCTAATTCCACCACCGCCGCCACCACCAGTTTGCCCACCGCCTGGAGTGTAACCGCCATCACGTTTAGGTTTCAATTTCTCTTAGCCATGTTATAGTTAAGGATTTCTAACTGATCCGTTAACTTTTTAGTTGCCGCTGATGCATTCTGCTGGTTCTTTGAAAGATCAGCCATAGTTGTTTTTAATTCACCAATTGATTCTGCAATTGAATCAACTCTAGCTTCAAGCTTTGCAGTTCTTTCAGAAAGTTGTTGATCCGACTTACGTCGGAAATCTTCAAGTGCAGTTTGAAGCTGTTTCTGTTCTTTTGATGACGCATCAGAATTTCTTCCAAGCGACCATGAAAGAGCGACGATCAAAAATCCAATCCCCGTCCAAAGAATCCAGCGCGGCGCAGCTTTCTTTGCTTCCGGCTCCTCGCTATGTTTTGGATCAGATAGTAACTCGAGAGCCAATTATTCCTCTTCTACTAATTGTTTCCCAGGGGCTCCGTCTAAGTTTAATTTATATCTGATCAATACTAAACTACTTTTGACTGAATCTAAACTATGACGAATTTCCGCTTGATTCACTTCAATAGTAGTTTCTAATTTTCGAATTGTAGTTTCTGCTAATTGCAATCTTATCTCTAGTTTCTGGAGTTGGTTGCTATGTTCATGTTGTAATTTGAATTTCTCTTCAATCCTATTAATGTATCCACGAGCAGTAACAATTGCTCCAGCAACCAGGACTGAGCAAACTAAGAATAAGGCTATTAAGACTTGAAAAGCTTGCTCAGTAGTCAAATTAATTTACTTTGATTGACTTCATTGGACCTTGTGATCCAGTAACAGTTAAAGTTCCAGAAGAACCATCTAGAATTTTAACGTTATAAGGATTACCGTCAAATGCAGGAAAGAACCTTAGTGATTCAGAGCCAGTCCAGAAAGGTGAACCAAAAAACTTTTGGTCACAAGCAATTGCCGCTTGAGATTGGCCGTCGACGCCTAAAGTACAGCATTTGGTACCACAAACTGGAAAAAGGTCCGTTCTAACTGGAAAACCACAAATCTTAGTAGTCTCCGTAAATAGTTGAGTATTCGGACCAATGTTTGTGATAACCGGGTCGATGAAATAATCAGTGCCTAGTTCCATAGGGCAAAGATTATTCGGAGGCGGCGTCGGCAGATTTACTGGAGGGGAAGTTGAAGTAGGAAGCAAATCCCAATCACCACGATAATTGTCGGATGATGCTGCGTAAACACGGCAGCCACCAAAATTAATCAAATGGTGTTCAGTTGCCCTTGTTCCATTTCGGAATGCAACGTGAATTGCGTCGCCACCGTTGTAGGAACAAATATTTCTTTGTGCAAGACCGGCTACGAGAGAATCATAATAAAGTCTAGCAGCAGTCTCACAATCTCCAGGTAGAATTGAACCAATCGTACCAAGACGGGACTGAACTGCGACAATATTAAATTCGATATTAGCTAGTTCGGAAGCTGTTGCAGTTTTCCCAACAGGATTTCCCCAATTTGGAACTGCGCAATAAAATGGTGGGGGAGTTGGTGGTGCAACTGTGGGAATTGCAGTAGGAATTGGAGTTGGTGTTACATCAGGATTAGGAGGATTAACGTTTATACATCCACCAATAGTGATAGCAAGAATAAAACTAAGCACCTTCATTTGATTTCTCCAAATCCTTTTTAAATTTAGGATTATGTAAACGTTCTAAAGCTTTTCTAGCTTCTTGCCAATTAGCAATTCGATTAATTGGTTTAGGAGTTTCTTTTGGCTCTTTTGGCGTATCTTCTTTTTCTTTTTCCAAAAGTGCCGTATACTTTTCTAGAAGTCTAAAATACTTTGCTTTGTAGTCAATGGCATCATCAATTTTTTCTTGATGATTAGGCAGAGAAACTTCTTCAATTATCTCTGCTGGTACATCAATTTCAGGATAATTAGTCAATTAATTCTTCCATATTAATACCCACCAGCTTGGAATCGGTTAGGAGAACGAAGACCACCAAGGGAATTTCTCATGATTGGGGGTCTTTGTGCCATCGGAGAAGATGAAGAATTCATTTGCCCTGGCATTTGCATTGGTGCTGGGCCTAACGGTCCTGGAGGCATCTGTCCAGGCATTTGCCCTTGAATAGTTGGTGGTTGACCAATTCCTTGCCCCATTGGCCGTCCGCCTAATGATTTCATCATCTTGATACGCTCTAGCATTTCGGGAAACATTTTGATTCCTTAGTGAAGTCGAACAGAAAAAACTTTCTTCGTCTCACTCTCAACTTTGTCCATCATCATGTGGTAAGAAGTTTGATCAATGATTCCATCTTCAAGTTTCTTTTGAAGATCACCAAACTTCCGCCGACGTTTATTCTCTTCTGATACTTCTTTTTGGTAATGATCTGATCCTTTTAGGAGATAACGGAATGCATCATAAGGATCATCACCATCAAATTCAGCAACGTCTTCTTTTCTTTTATCGTCATACTGTGCAACAGAAAGTGCTTCAAGAGTATTGACGATAGAAGGAAAAAACTGAACTTTTGGTAAATTCGTTTCGGGTGGTTCAGGAAGGAAAAGTCTATGATAATCTTCATAAGCTTTTGAGCCATGAAGGCGAAGGATTCGATTTGCCTTTTCGATATCAAACCCATCAGCAGGGATGTAGCGGTTTGCTTTTGGTAGAAATCGAAGGTAATCATGAATTAGAAGTTTACCACCAATGCGATCATTGTCTGCACGATGAGGAATTAACTTTGCCCATTTACGAAACTGTTCAGCAATAGTTAATTCGTCGCCGCGATTCTGCCAGGCAGACGGATCCATGAAAACCTTTTTGAGGTTCCCGTCAAATTGGGTTAAGCGTGCAACGTCGCTTGCCCAATTGGCAATTGAGGTTTTGTTTTGGTAGTATTCTCGATAAACGAAAAGGCGATCATCTGGAGAAATTGCTCCCCAGAGAGCACAAGTATGTGCCGTGTAGCCCCAATCTATTGCGAGAATCTTTGGCCACCATTCAGGAATGGGGAATGGTGGAATGACGTGAAGAGCGTTATCTGGTTCGCCTTCAAACTTTTTAACACGAAGCTCAGTGAAAACCATTCCCTGGAGAGCAAACCAATCTCCAGTCATCTTAGCTTTTCGCTCAGCTTCAGGTAAAAGGTTTAGACGATCATAATATCCAGGATCCGCCTCCATCATTGATGGATTATCTTGCAGATTAGCAGGAATGAAAATTCGCTTGGTCTTTGATAATGGATCGTTTAAAATCGTGAATCCTGCAGGAGCAGGTCGAATGAATTTATCTAGAAGGTAAGTATGTGACACGCCGCCGGGGTTGGCGGACATTCGAATGATGATCGGAAGGTCTTTTCTAGAACGGCGGACACGGGAGGTAATGTATTGTAATTGAAACTTAGTAAACTTTTCTGCCTGATCAATTGCAATGTAATTGTATTCGTTTGTATCGTGTGATTCTACGTCACGCTCCTGTTCCATGTGGGAAAGGAAGATTTGCGCCCCCGAGGGGAATTTGAAATAGTATTTGCCAGCATTGTATTTGCCGCCGGCCGGCTCGTAAATTTCTCTTGCGAGTGGGATAACGTATTTTTCTAACTCTGCGAATGTGCGGCGGAAAATGATTCCTTTAAATGCAAAGTGCTCGTGAAACTTTCTGATAATTGGTAATGCAACTAGAGCAAAAGTTTTTCCTCCTCCGAGGGCACCACCGTAAAGAGCTTCGAAAATTGTATCAGGAAGTTCTGCGAGTTTCTCTTGCTTATCATGAAGACGAATTTCCGTCCTGCGATTTATTGGGGCAGGAGCGATTTCGTCTTCAGAAACAATCATTGCTTTGAATTAACGTTCTACAATCTCTGCATCAATTGTATGATAATCTTCTTCTTGCTTCTGTTTAGGTACAAAGACAATTAGTTTACCTGCAACCGAACCATCAGAAGGAACATGAAGTTTATCATGAACCGATGCCAAGGAACCAGCAACCATGGCCGCTTCTTTTACGTTTAATTCGCTCATCTTGGCCGGCGTCATGGTTTGCAGCGCGGCAAGCATGTTTTCGATTACTAAGTCTTTAGCAGTTTGAATCTTCTGTTTTTCTGGAGAAAGGTTCTCGTTTACTTTTTCCTTGACGGCAAGTGCTTCTGAAGTTCCAGTATCTCCAGTTTTGTATTTAGAAACAGTAGGCTGAGCAATTTGAAATGCAGAGGCAACATTCTTTTGCTCATCAAGGTGGGCAATCGTTCCGATTAATGCCTTGCCGTCGACGGAGAGAATTTTGGATGGTAGATTCTTTTGGCCTTCGAGACGACCGTTACCTAATTTATAAATAACATTATTAGGAGAATTTAATCTTGCTTCGGCTTCCTGAGATGAAACTAAAAGTGCCATTTTATTTTCCTAAAAATTTATTCGGTACAGAGGTACACCTACTATAGAAGGTAAGGTAAAAGGTAGAGGGATGCAAGGTAAGGAAGGGATTATACCTTGACAAGTCTACGATTTTCTCGTATCTTGTATATAGAGGATAGAGCAGGATGCCTCCAGGAAGGGATGGGACCATGGGTGGAGTGTGGTAGAGGGTAGGGTGGGGTATAGGTGCTGGAGCCGTAACACATTAGAATTTATATATTCTACTTATTTGAATGTATAAAAAATCAATTAAGTGTTTTGAATGTAAGAAGTTAATAACTTTGTATAAACCAAATGGAAGGTTTTGCTCTAATGGGTGTAAACAGAAATCATATCGTAGACAAAAGAAAACAAGATTATTGCACGTATTGTACGAGAGAATTCGGAAGTCAGGTATCATATAATGGAAAAGTTTACACTCTACAAAGGGTTAAAGAACATTTCACTCCAATTTGCCAGGGCGGTCTTGATGGTATAGATAATATTGTTGTAGCTTGCCAATTGTGTAATGGAATTAAAGGTGATAAGAATTTTGATAATGGCATTGAATGTAGGAACTATATTTTAGATGAACTATTAAAAGGAAGTAGAACTATTAATGGCAAAATCATTGAATTAGATAAACAGATAAGAATTCCCACTGAGGATATTAGAAAGAAGGATAAACATAGAAGTAGATTAAAGCATGGTAAGTTTGTTGGCAGGAAAAAGTTAATCAAAGAAGAATTATTAAAAGAAAAACAATGCATCTTCTGTCAAGGTAAATTCAAAGGTAGGAAGAATAAAGTTTACTGTTCAGATAAATGTTGCAGGATGGCATTTGAGGATAGAAGAGGGGTGAATCCTATTAAAGATTTTAAAAAGAAGATTACCTTGGCATTGAACTCATTGGTTGATGAGATTAAAAAGAAATGATTAAAGATAGATTCAAGGAAGCACAAGAACTAGATAAAAGAAAGAGGGATGAATTATTACCAGAAAAATTAGTTGAAGAAATTATAGCACCAACTGGCCGTTTTGGTTTTTGGGAGCCTAAGAACTGCACTCATATTGAGGTTGAAAAGTTTGTTACTAAAAATGGTATAGAAATTCATTGGTGCAAAACTTGTGGTGCGCTTGGTATTGAAGAGTTAACTAATTTTGATACCTCACATAATACTGGAGAAAAAATTATGGGGTGGGAAGTTCCTTTTTGTAATAGGGGTTGAAAAAGAAATGATTGAAAAAATTTACACACCAGAAGAACTTGCAGATATTTGCAAGGTGCATAAATCAACTATCATTAAGATGCTTAAGAATGGAAAAATACCTGCTAATAAAGTAGGTAAACAATGGAGAATACTTGCGTCAGAGTGGAGAAAGTATATTGCTGGGCCTAATTTTCAACATTTAATTAATAATGAGAAAGAAAATATGGGACCCTAATTAACTTTTTTCTAAAATATTATTCGAATAACCGAACGGGACCAGCAACTTTCATGCCAACTATGGGACCCGAAAATTCCCGATACCCTGGCACGGTTCTTGCATGAATGTAAAAGTTTGTATATAAAAGTAAAACTTTGTGATAGATTGTAAAAAGATATTAAGAGATTATGGTATAGCCCTTGCATACAATACCACGCAATACTCATACCAAGATAATATGAGGATTAATTGACATCATTTAACGGCATGATCTTTGCGTTATCACTTGGCACGGATCGTGGCTAGCAAATTCCATGCCATCCTCATTACACCCTACCCCCGACCTGGCACAACCCTTGTTATTTCTCGAGAATTCCGAATCGGATGCAGATAGTTATGGCGGATTCCAGGTCCAGGCCCTACATTCTTACTGAGCCCAATCACGGGCCACTTGCAAGGATGGTCAAAATGGCGGTTACGCGAACGAGGAACGAAGCGAAGGAGCGAAAGCTCAAGGGCGGTGGCGTTCGACCCGGTTACGGTTTCGATGCGGTCAAGGTCGAGACAGGTGAGAATTACTCCGCCGAGAATTTCCTCTCCGATGCCCTGGAAATCTCCGGTGGAAATCTCACCACGGCCGCGGAAATCCTCGCCGAGGGTTTCAACGCAATCTCGGAGCGCAAGTCGAATCCGATGAAGGATCCGCTAGTCAAGGCGATTCTCGATGCGGCCAAGGCCAAGGGCAAGGAAATTTCGGTTTCCGATGCTCGGGCTCTCGCCGCGACGCTTTCCGGGCAACTTTCGTAACTTCGGCACCGTCGTAAAAAATCCCTCGGAGAATTAAGTTTCTCCGGGGGATTTTTCTTTTTGGGGCAATTCCATTTCCTGGAATTTCTTTTCCTCGGCATTCTCAATTTCGAATCCACAATTCTTTCCGACGGCAAATGCACTCCCCAGAAACTTGCCCAATACTCCCTGAATACTCCCTCATTTACCCAGTCAAAATTCGCCCAAAACATAACGAGGGGGTGAATGGCCAAAGCATTGAAAACAAAGGGGTTAGGGGGAAAAAGGAAGGTAAAAGGGGGTAGGGTTATATGTTATATATATATATTAGTATATACTATAAGTAATTGAAAACAAACGACTTACCTCATTGTCCTCTTTCTAGGACACTGTCCTCAAAAGTGTACACTCCGAAACCGGGAAAAGTACCCTGAAAAAATATAGGGAGGGAGAGGGGGTCAAAGGCCCTTGACAGGGGCCAAGTGACGACTTACCTTCTACTTACGGGAGTGTGTCCCCCACCTAACCCGGGGAGAAAGCGGCAAGAATCAGGCGAGTATCCAGCGAGTATCCAAGGGTAAAACGGACCTAAACCAAAACCGAATTTAGCAAATTATCAAATTAAGGGAAAAAGGAAAAAGAAAATGAGCGAAAATGATAAGAAATGGTTGAATCAATACAAACTAGCGGCAAGGGTTATCAAATCCCGCCGTGCTCGTTTGGGATATGCTCGCGGCAAGGGACTGACAAAGACCACGTTGCTTGTCTGGCGTCAGTCCATTTACTACGATAACCAATATCATCAGGGAAACGGCTGCACTGACGCTTTCCTGGATTCGATGGGTTGCTAAATGATTGAAGTAGTCAATTGGATAACCCCATCCATTCTTTTCCTACTTATCCTAGTAGGAATCAAATCAATCATCTTTGGTCAATACTGGCCGTGGCAGTACAAAAATGGCCGATGTCCACATTGCCGCAAGGGTGGCTGCAAGTAATTTCAAAGTAAAATTCTTACCTTGCTATTCATAAATCATCCTTTATTCATGAATAGCAAGAATAAGGATTTTGCCATCTTCGATCAAATACACCTTTACTTTTTACTAAAATGGCAAACTTGGAATTACAACCGATTAGGCATCAAGAATCCTACTTCAATCAAGTTTGCAAAAGACATTTGTGGGAGAATCGAAAAAATGATTAGCCTCGATGATGCGAAAATCTCCTTCATCCGGAACAAATCCTTCAAGATGTATCAAGATTTGAAATCAGATGATGAGAAAGCCCAATTTCGTCAACGCCTGGCCGATTCGATCACGGTGCTCCGAGCATGGGCCCAAGGTGCCGAAATGGCTCACACGATCGAATCGGATGAAGCGTCAGAAGAACGGCGTGAGGAAATTCGCAAGGCCGATTCCAAGTATATTCCGAAAAAGCAGCCAAAAGCCGCGCCCAAGGGCCTCGAGAAATTCGGAATCAACCTCGGAGCTTTGCTGGCAGAAATTGATAAGCTTCCGAATAAGAAAGGTTAATTACTTGATTATTCAAATTATCTGCCGATGGTGCAAATCTATACACCAGTTAAACGTTAATGATGAGGAATATTTTGATTGGAAATATAGGGGATTCCACGCACAACATGCATTTCCTACCATGTCTACCGATGATCGAGAATTGCTGATTTCCCAAACTTGCAAAAAGTGTTGGGATGAGATGTTTCCTAAAGGGGGAGGAATTTGATGAATAAGGATATTCTCTTCAATATTTGGAAGTGTGAATGTGGAACATTTTCTTCCAACTATCTTCCTGATATTGTTAAGCATGATGTTAGTTGTTTTGAACTAATGGCAAAAAGGGCCCTCGAATTCGCTAAGAAGTTCAAGACTATGGGAGAAATCAAGGGAGCCTTGCTCGCCATGAAAATGTACCATCGTAATATGAATGGTTTGTATAAGTAACTATAGCCTAACAAAGCGATTGATTTCATAGTTATTATCTCAATCGCTTTGATTAGTTTATAGAAATAATAGGAGAATATATGATGGTAGCATATGTAAACGAATCAGGAAAATATGGCACAATTTATGGTGCGTTCCTCACAATGCAGCAAGCATCAAAAACCAGAGTAATCTCCGGCGATTTAGTCTTCAATGATAGTGGAGAAATCAATCAAAGCGAAGAATGGCTTTTCGATTGGGAAAAGGAAAATCCCAATTGTTATGCTCGCAAGGCTCAGAAAGCCAATCTCAATGTGAAGGATTACAAGCTAAGTGTATAACTTAACAAAGCTATTTAGTAATTAAACTAAATAGCTTTGATTAGGTTGTATAGATACACTGGTTGAGTAATAATCCAGGTGAACATTCTATAAACCTAACTAGATGATGCCGAATACGCTCGGAATAAGCATCAAATTAGAGTCTGGCTAATTTGTGGAGACATCTAGCGAGTCGTTAACTGGATTCCTAATTGAATACGCTCGGAATAGATTAGTGGCTATATCCAGCGAGCTTTTTGATAATAGATAACTAATAAAATAAAGAAAGGAAAAATCAATGACACTCTTTTTCTTCCTCTTCAATCTTTTTGGCCCCTGGGATCCCCTACCGGAAATTCCCGAGATTCCTATTGACCCGTCCTGCCCTTGCGGTGGTGGCGATGTTCCGAATGGTTTTCCTTGGAGCGATGGTCAGTAATTAAAAAGGTAGAAAAATGCAACAAAACATTACGAGGGAATTCAATAGAAAGGAATACAAAACCAGATATTTCTTTGGAAAATGTTGCAAAATGTGTAAGCGATCACATTCCTACAAGAAAAAGACGCTAAGAACACATCGAGTGGGTAAGTAAATATTCATAATCTCACCTTGATATCGAATCATCATTAAATTCATTTCGATATCAAGCTTGAGGTAATGAAAATGACAATATTCAAATGCAAGTGTGGATTCAAAACTATTTATCAAGATATAATCCAAACTCATATCAAAAACTGTTCCAAAGCTAAGATCAAGTAAAATACCAAGAATCGAAAGGATAAAATATGAATAATGATGAAAAGGCAAGAATCTTTGATACTATGATTAAGGATGCTGTTTTCCTTGTCCTTAATAATGCTGACCTTACCGAAGGCCGTGGTCCAATGGTTCCTAAGGCAATTTCCTATACTCTTAATGGAGCTATTGAAATTGCTAAGAATCTCCCAACGATAATGGGGGTTGGACCCAAGGGAAATAGTGCAGAAATTCTCATGTTCAAGCCAGATTCTATTCTTGCACCTATCCAAGTTTGGGTAGGTTACAAAGATGCAAAGTAAAATGTCAAGAATCGAATACCGATACTCACAAGTCAAGCAAGTCAACGATAGATTCGTAATCAGTAAATATCCAATGGTTACTCAACTGATTGCTTATCTTGGTTTTGCCGCTATGGAAGATGAAGTATTGTAAAATGCCAATATTTAAAAATCTTAGTAAACATATCAAGGTTCGTCGTCCAAATAATTCTAGATATGCAGAAGGGGCTGGTAAAGATGCTTTTAGTGCGCTACTTGAAGCACAATCTAATTTTCAAATAGAATTCGGACAGTTGCCAAAACAAGAAGAAATAGTAATTGAAATCGTTGGCACCTCTTATCGTTATACTTGTCAAATTTTCGAGATTAAATAGGATTAATCATGGAAGCCCAATTCTTTAATTCAAAGGGAATCGGAATTTTCTCTGCATACCTAGATTATTTTCCACAAGTAGGACAAATTATTTATTGGAATGATTATTCAATACCAATAGGAATTAGAAAGAAATATAAGGTAATTGACGTAAATCTTTCCCTGAACAAAGGTATTGTAGGAAGAGATAACTTGCCACAGGGAACACCAGAAGAAAAAATTGAATATGTGATTAAGAATTGTGGTAATATAAATGGATTAAATGTCGAGGGAATTTATTATGTTCGCTCACAAATTCAAGTTTCTGTGGAAGAAATTAATAAAGATTAAATAACAGGATTAATTATGCGCTGGATAATCGATTCTGAAGGTGATATCGGCCTTTCCTTTTGGGGAATCATTACTTTCATTAAATATAAGGATTCTACAATCATTTATTGGTTTAAGAGATTTAGAACTGCACCAAGATATACTCATATTGCCATTTCATCCTTTGGTAGTATGACAGAGAAGTAAATTCTTACCTTGTTTATTCCAAAAGAGTAGACAAGGATAAGAAGTTACTTAAAGGAAATTATGGCCAAAGTAACAGTTACCTGCAAATACTGTAAAAAGCCCGCAGAGGAACTTTCCCATATCACTATGGGGAATAATAGGTTTATAACCTTGAAATGCGGGCATACTTACGGTGAACCGTTAGTTTCCAATCCTGATTCTATCAAGATTGTCCCAATCGAAAAGAAAGAAACTAACCTCACCGAAAAGTATACCATGATTGCATCTGATTTGATGCGATATCATGGCATTTCAAATCGTTTTACTCTCCACATCGACGATCGAAGATCTGATATCCTTGGCGCTACATACGTAAATGTAACCCAAGATGGTATCATCGTTGGATCAATCGTTCTAAATCGTTCTCATGTTGAAACGAACGATGCGAATAACATCATTGAAACCATTCTCCATGAAATCGCACATGCAATCACGCCCGGCGCCGGCCATACTGAAATTTGGAAAAAAACCTGTCTCGCCATTGGCGGGAACGGGCAAGCATTTGATTGGTGCGAAGGCTCCACAAAGGCAATCACGAAAATCTGTGCCATTTGTGGTCAAAAAGCCGTTGAGATTTCCCACCAAGTAACCGAAAAAGAGCGCATCATCAATCTTGCTTGCGGGCATTCCTACAAGGAAGTTCTCGCAGACAAAGTTGAGCCCACATGGAAATTCGACGACGGTCGTCAGCCTTATCCTTTCCAGTATGAGGGAATAGAATTCGCACGACGGGCAGGATTCCGCGTAGCAATTCTAGACGAATGCGGCCTTGGAAAAACCCTTCAAGGTGTCGGAGTTCTATTCCGATATCCCAAGGAAATGGGCCGCACTCTCATAATCTGCAAAGCTTCACTCACGTACAATTGGGCTAGAGAATACTCGCTTTGCACTGGCAAAATCCCTCAGATTCTTGATTCTTCGGCAAACCGTCTAGATGTACTTCCAGTGCACATCATTTCCTTCGACACTCTCTCACGAGCTAAGGGAATTGAGCACTGGAATTATTACCAGACGGTAATCATCGACGAGTGCCAGCAAATCAAGAATCATGATGCAAAGCGTACTAATGCAGTCCGAAAAGTAACTCGAAATGCAAAGTACGTTATTGCACTCTCTGCCGACCCCATCAAAAACCATGCGGGAGAGTACTTTCCAATTCTAAACATCCTCCGACCCGAGATTTTCCCCTCCCAACATCATTTTGATCGGGAAATCCTAAGTTCTTATTCCTCATACGGAGGAACCGTTCGCGGAGGATTGCGTGATCCGAAACGCTTTGCCCAACTAACAAAAGATTTCATCATTCGTCGCACCGTCGAAGAAGTCAAAGTTCAAATGCCTTCTGTGCGGCGTGATGTGAAATTCTTCCAACTCGGCGACGAGGTAAAAAAAGCATATCAACGGGAATTGAATGACTTCAATGACTTCTACATGAATGCAGATGAGGAACAGAAATCTCCAGAGAACATCCTCGCTTATCTCGCTAGAATGCGTCACATTACCGGGTTTGCTAAGGTACTACCAACAGTAGAATATGTTACAGAGTATCTAGAATCCAAAAACGGTGATGCAAAAATTGTTCTTTTCCACCACCATGAAGACGTCGGAGAATTGTTGAACACTTCGATTGAAAAATATTTTCCCAACCGTTCTCTCCAAATGAAATCTTCTGACAATGCAGAAGAACGAGAAAGAAAGATCAATCTTTTCAAAAACGAAAAGGCCGTCTTCATAATCCCTACCCTGGCCGGGGGAGAAGGAATTAATCTTCAGTTTTGCAATAAAGCCGTGCTCATGGAGCCGGAATGGAATCCAGCATCGGAGGAACAAGCTTTTCCTGGCCGTTTCCGTCGCATTGGATCCACTTTCGCAGAAGTAGAAGGAATGATCCCCGTCGCCGTCGGCACTATTGACGAATTCCTTGAAAAATTGAAAGCCCAGAAAAAGCAAATCATTACAGAAGCATATACTGGCGAGCGTGGCACTAATTGGAATCAAAGCTCTGTGATTAAGCAACTTGCTGAATTGCTCTATACTAATGGGCAGAAAGGTTGGGAGTTTTGAGTTCCAAAGATATTTTTGGTGATTAATGATTTCCGAAATTGATTCAAAACGATGGCCTAGGAAAAGAGTTCCTAGTTTTGATACAATAGAAAGTAATTATGCTGAATCTCTTAATGAATATGGAGAACGCCTCAAGCGAAATCGCCGACGGCAAGATGCTTTGGACCATATTCATGAGTTTTGTAAAGTAAATAATTTGGTGGACCAATATCTTTTGCTTCTTCTTTGGGAAACAGCATCTGGCATCAGTATTAATTTTGAGGATTAAATGGACAAGGACAAACAAGCAATTTATAATTTGCTTACTAATTATTTTGTGTACAAAAAGGAACGTGATAGGATTCTTGAGGAAATAAAAACTCTTGAAAATGAGTTACAAGGGCATGTAAAAAATATGAATTGTATTCTAGAAAATTCTCATCTTAAATATCTTGGTAAGGAGAATTTCAAGGTTGGTGATAAGTACGTTTCTGTAAAACAACATGCTATTCATGGTAATATTACTATTTCAGAAATTGAAATTGAGAATTTAAATGATTAAAGAAAAGCTTATTAATTTACTTGAAGAAGAAGGTTTAAACAAATACGAAGTCGCAATCGAAACTCGCAATGGGTTCTATCTTTCTCCCGTTAGAGTAAAAGAGGAAATTCTAAATGGTAAGAATTATGTAATTATTCAATGTGATAAGATTATTCAGTTGGAAGACTAATGCTGCACAAATGCAATACTTGCAACCACTTATTTATTCACCACAAAAGTCGTCGAGTAAAAACTGGAATAATGTTTGATGGTGAATGTAAAATAAAAGAATGTAATTGTAAATGCCCAACATTATTGGTTCAACAACCTAAATTTGTTAGAATCATTAGAAATTTAAAAGAAGAAAAATAATGCTAATTAGATTCGCTACACTCTGTGATAAATGTGATAAACGATCGGAAGAATATACTGCATTTCCCACCTGTGAACATTGTATGGATGATGTCTGCCCAGATTGTTACGTGCCTAATTCATTTACTAATGATGAAAGAAATCAGGCAGTCTGTAACGATTGTGCAGATAAAATCTTAATGGAGTTTCTATGAATTCAATTTATCTTTTTAATCCTAATATTGGACATGTTGTGATTACTTTTCATAAAGACTCACATTTAGTAGAATTCTTTCATATTCTTGATTATAGTTATTTGAATTGTGAATGGCATGCTGAAATTTTTCAATATCTAACAACTAGGCATGATATTTCTAATTTCATTCAATGCTAATCGAAATCTTCAACCCTTCCTCAGAAAAGAGAGAATATCGAACAGTAAAAGGAGATAACTACAAGAAGATTTTTTATTCACTTTCCGATCATATTCCCCAATGTCGAGCAAGACTTGCTGCTACGATTTGGAATCTAATTGATTCCAAAGGGAGAGGATATCGAGAGGAAAATGGAAAGTATCAAATTTCTTGTAGTTGTGGTGTGTGATGGGTGATATCTTTACCAAATATGAAAAATATATAAAAGGTAGAGAAATAGATAAGGAGCCAATAATGCCACCTCGCTGTCCTATTTGCCATGAGCTATATTCATATAGTCATAAGTATAATAATGCGCAAAGAACTTGCACTAATACTACTAAGGAAAACCAAGTGAACAAGTATTTTCTTGCATTCTCATTCCGAGATAATCCAAATAAGATTTACATTTATGACAATAATCGTGAGGGATACACCGATCCTAAGGATGCACAACGAGCAGCAAGATTCATTGCTGGTGAGCAAAAGGAAAAGATTGTTAGGGTTCTAACTCTAATTGAAACTTATTCTCTCGAACCTGTTCCTGTTCCGAGGGAAGAGGTTGTTGTTACTATTCACAAGTAGAAAGAGAAAATGAATAAATTAGTTTACATCCTCCGTGGCCTACCTGGATCAAGCAGAAATATCTTTTTCGCTGATCTAGCATCTGATGCATCTGCCGTCCTCATTGAGGCGGAAGTAGATTCGTATAAGGAAAAGAAGCTTTATGATGAGGCCCACAAGATTGCCTTTAAGGAATTTTGCGAAGCTGTCAAGGCTGAAAAGCCAAAGATTATTGTCAACAATACTAACATCAAAATTTACCACTTTTTCCCTTACGTAGATTACGCCCGCCGTCATGGGTACGAAGTTCTAGTTTGTGTGGCACCAGTTGACGATATGTCCGAGCGGGAATTGTCTCGTAAGGCCAATGTTCCTGAAATGTCAATTAGAACATTGCTCGATGCCTTTGAGTGGAAAGTGAGACGGCCGAGAAAGCCTAAGAATCTCCTTAATAAGGAAAAGCAGGAAAAGAGGGAGGAAAATAAGTGAAGATCAAAGTCGAATTCGAATGTGAATATTCATCTTTGATTCAAGGCAATGAAAGGGATGATATTTATAATGCTATGGTATCAATACTTGATAAATGGAAAGGACATACTAAATTTGAATATAAAGAATTAAGAGTTGCCGAACCTGGAATGGTTTATCCAGAGAAAATGGAGAAAGTTCATGGGTTGGGCAAGCAAGGTTAAAAAGCTTCGTAAATGTGATAAATGTCATGAGAAACATGAGATGACTGCCCAAGAACTTAAGAAGCATGCTAATAGTATATAGGGGTTAAAGTGATGATTATATTTATTATTATTTATATTATTATTGCAATAATTTTCTTTTTTACACCACCCAGAATTAATTATATGCCCCCTATTTATGAGATTATTGCAGCACTTATATGGCCACTGGTAATAGTTATGCTCTTTATTTCTTATTTGAAAGAAAAAGCATGATAACTTGTTGTGGTAGAATATTTCTAACTCTAATTTCATTTCAACTTCATCAATCTAATTTCCATGATTCTACTATTGATAGAAGACAAGTACCTTTTATTGATAGTACATTTCCTGGAATAGAAAAGTTTGCAAATGAGAATGGAGTAACTACCGCAGAAATGATTCGTTCAATATTCGAAGATTATATTCCTTTTGAGAGGAATTTATGGATGAACTAGATCATATTTATCTTTGTAAACTTCATTGGAATGTAAAAGATAAATGTAGTAAACTCGTTTATACTTATCCTATTTTAGGTCGTAGTCATTGGCAATGCCATTCGGTTAAAGATAGGATTATTATTAGAGATATACGATATGATGATTATCATTCTTAAACTCATAGTAATCTTCGCATCAATCTTTATTGTTTACGCTATTTACCGTATAACTGAGAAGGAAATTTAATGAATCGGCCAAAGATGGTAAAGGTTCGTTGGAAGGCAAGATTATGTAATGCTAATAGATGTGATACAAATAATCAATGGTGGGTACTTGGAGATTGTAGTCATTGGACAGATGAAGATGCAGCGCCAATGACTGTTTATAGTAAAAGAAAGAATGGCCCTGTAGTAGTTAGATGCTACGAATGCCCAACTGAGAAAAAGGATTAATTTTGGCACAAGAAGAATTCAAAGAGAACATCCAATCAACCATTCATCGTATGGAAGGCGATGCAAATGATATCCAATACTTTATCTCTGTTGTAAAATGGTGTGATCCTGAAGAGAAAGAAAAACTAAAGCATTATATTCAAAAACTAGATGATAGTATTGGTAAATTGAAAGAGAATTTGAAGACTTTGGAAACTTATGGTGAACTATGATTAAGAAAATAGCATGAGCGAAATCCCAAACTTAATTCTCTCACCATCTCGTATCAACAATACTGTCTGCTGGAGATTGGTTCTCTTTTCTGATGTTCTGGAATATGAACCAATAAATAAAGCCCACTATCTAGAAACTGGTGACCTATTTCATAAATTCTTGGAGCATCACTATCTTCTCAAGAAGGAAACAAAAGAACTTCAAGTTGAAAAAGTTCTTGAGCTAGGTCTTAATCATGCAGCAAAGAATCTTTCTATTTCCCAAGAGGATACTACCAAAGTAGTCAAACTCTATAAGGAATATGCTAACCATTACCGTTTTGAAGAATGGATTCCTCTTGAAGTTGAGCAAGCTTTTTCGAAGATTCTCTTTGAAGATGAAACTATTCGCATCATCATGGAGGGTAAAATTGATCTAATTGCACAGATCAATTCTCGAAAAGAAGAAAAAATCGTTATTGACCACAAGATGGTCTCATCTGATCGAGAGCAGTTTGATCGAGATAATCAAAAGCTCTGCTATGCGTGGGCAACTGGAATTCGAGAATTCGTAATCAATCAGTGCGGAACTCAAAGTTCTTATAACGTTGATAAGCGATTAACTAGAAAATACTTCTCTTATACCAAGTATCAAATCGAAGATTGGGTTAGTGAAACAGTAGACTTGGGCAAAGAGATGTATGAAAGGCTAATAAACAAACGATTTCCAGGTCGGTACAATGCTTGCGTAAAATTTGGTAAGTGTACTTTCTATGATGTTTGTAATTCACCTAATGATAATTGGGCATATAAGTTGAAGAGTGAGTTTAGAAAGAAGACTCATAATCTTTTTCCTAAGGAGGAAAATAATGGCTGATGTATTAGTTTCTTTTACTGATAAATTTAAGAACAGTGCAAGACATGGTACTTGGAATCCTACACCAGTAGTAGTTCAAAATAGAAATGGCCAAATCGAAATTACTATACCAGCCATGACTTATGATCAGGAACAATTTGCAAATATGATAAATTGTGTTCATGGACTTCTAGCTGAAAATGATAGAATGCTTGGACCTTCAAAGAAAGAAGAATAATGAAATTAGAAGAACAATACTTCCTAATTTCTACCGGATATAGAAATTTAGAGTCACCTAATCATTCAATGACTTATGTACTTACTTGGATACGAGCAATGAAAATGGTTCAGGGATTTTGGTAAAAAGGGGGGCCGTCGAGGTAAATAATCATGGGTCAAAGATGTGAGAGTCATTTATACAAACGAGTAAAGGCGGCAAGTGGATCCATAATTTTCAAATGTCTGCGCTGTCCGCATCATGTCATGAAGCAATTCGCAATTGGCAACAAAGCACAATGCCATTACTGCGATAACAAATTTCTCATGACGCCGGCGTCGATTGAACTTTTGAAACCACATTGCGGTTGCCGAATTGGTAGCAAGAAAACTGAGAAGGTTGTAAAAGACAAAGTCTCTAATGTTAAAGACGCTAAAGAGCAGGTAATTGATCAATTGCTTTCGAGGTTGCGATGATTGCTATTTTTGATTTGTATGATAAGGTATTTTTGGATGACGATCGCCAATCTTTAATTTTTAATGATGAAACTTCTGCTAAGAAGTACATTGAAAAGAGCTTCGTCCTCCGAGAGGGAGGAGAATTTCTTATTATAGAAGTAAAGGGAACTAAGGTTGTATTTAAAATAAAAACTGAATTGGAATTGGCTAGTACATCCGAGTATTTTTCTCTAACTAATAAGTGATCTATGGAATTTATTGGATTTAGGCTTGGTGT
>JACCDR010951577.1_pt1 | contig 47881 bp, 68 predicted proteins | sample 7446431 | NCBI WGS metagenome assembly JACCDR01 (sample SAMN15323443, study PRJNA562643) | freshwater metagenome | isolation source: river surface water | place: USA:Blue River Watershed | collected 2017-08-17 | reverse complement strand
TTCAGCCCTTCCTCGTCTCGCTTATGTTCTCCTCGCATTACTGCATTCACTGCCTCACCAATTCGCTTGCCAATATAGCTCTCAATCTTAATTCCGGATGTTTGTTCAAACTCGGAAACCGACTCTTTCAGGAGATCGTATTCTCTGCGATCCCAGTCCATTTGAGGATGGCGTTTCGCATACTCGACGCCAGACTCGTACCCTTCTTTCCTCGTGGCGTTTAACGTTTCTGCATCGACGGACTGCTCTGCAGCTCGCCTGAAGATTGCCGCAAGGAAATGGCGGTCCACCGGAATCGGTGTAAGTTGCGGAGCCTTCACGACGGTTCGCAGCGAATTATTTGTTGGCTCAATCAACCCCCATGTCTGCGGCAACTCCCCATCCCTCACAATTCCAGAGGCTCCGCAGACGATCCACCAGCGATCACAGAATTTGCAGACGGCTTCAGCCTTCTCGGGATTCTTCAGCTCCTTCAACCAGTCCGCGCGACTGACTTTGATTTCGTAGCCGTGCAGCTCCAATCCACGCGAAGGCCATATGCACATGCCGAGAGCATCCGCCCATCTGGAGTGCGATGCTCCTGTTCCGTCTGCAACCTCAGTTAGCACCGCGAAAGACTTGTCGCAGAACTGGCGAAGCCGCGCTTGGACCTGCTTTGTTGTGAGTTGGATCGCGGTCGATTTCTTAGCCATGCTATCCCCTTTCCTGCTGTTCCGACCGTGCAGCCTGCGCCCGCGTGCGGAGCAGTTCGGCGATCAGGCGCGGCATCGCTGTGCGGGACTCCGCATATAGCACAGCATTCGCCATTATCTCGGTGTCGTCCATGTCTGAATTGCACACTGACGCGAGATACGTGTTACCAGCGAACAGGCGCACCGCTTGCAGGTCTTTGTCGACGGGAATAACTGTTCTTATCGGTCCCGGCGTCGCGGCATCACACATCGCCTGCCACGCTGCCAGTTCGTCGGATGTGATCGGTTCGGTCATTGGCGCTGCTCCTGTTTCGGTTCCCACTGTCGACACGCCGGCCACTTCAGGCGGATATCGGTCCCAGTCCCGCGAGTCTGTTCGATCAACCCGCACTTCCAATATGCATAATCATGCACTCGCTGGCGAATGGCATGCTTGCAGGTCCGGCACGTTTCGCCCTGTGGACCGCTACCAACTGGTGATGGCGTCGCCTTTGCCCCAAGCGTGTGCGGGATGATCTCGCCTGCGTCAAATAGTTGCTGATAGGTCATGATCAGGATTTCCCACCGGGGACGTACTGAAACTCGATACGAGTCACCTCGTCGTGATCTTTCACCTTCATGTGCTCGGTAAACATGCGGACGAACTCGTAGCCCCGCATGTGTGGAAAGCCTTCATTCACCGCTTCGCGGTCGCCATATTGTTCGGCCAGGCTCATCAGATTCAGCGGTTCGCGAGTCACCTTTGTGACCACGATCACCGCCAACTTTTCTGGACTCTCGCCGGGCTTTAGGCCCATCCCCTTCACGACGCCTTGAAGCAGGTCGCCCTTGCGGAGATGCTTCCAGCCAAGACGCCGCGTTACCGTTTTCGTGCGATCGCGAATCTGCTGCGTTGTCAGTGCAAAACTGATGTTTCTCATGTCACTGTCTCCAAAACCGGGGGCGCACGTCACCAGCGCACGCCCCCGGCCGTCGATACACGCGGACTCAGGTCTGGTTAAGGCCGCGTGCTTCCGGTGTTGTCTATTCTTCGCACGTACATTCTTTGCAGTACCGCTTTCCGTCTGCGTAGACCTGTGAGCAGCAGTCACAACAACGGTTCCTGCATTCAGTTCGTTCGCACATGCGAGACTTATTGCAGTAGGTTTTTGAATTCACAAACGGTTCTCCGCACCGATGGCACACCCGCACAATTCCCATTGCTGGTGGTACACGATCTTTCATGAGGCACCTGCGTCTTCCGCAAATCGCCCTGGCGGAACACTGTTATCGTGGCGCTGAATTTTCAGCCGATCTGCTGTCTCTCGAATTGTCTCTCTGCGAATAACGCCGTCCATGTAATCTCGCAAAGTGATTTCGTTGTGCCCGCAACCACGCCACCATCGTTCGATTGCATCGTGCAGGCGATACACCCAATCACCACCGTCCTTTAGGCATGCCATTTCCTTGAGAAACGCCATCCAGAATTCCGCATTACATCCTGTGTTCTGAGCAGACAGGATTTGTCGCAGTGCGTTTCCGACTGCTTCGCCGATCTGGCCTTGAGGCTCATCGTGATACTCTCCGTCATTGCTGACGACCTCGCACCTGCGGATCGTTCCGCTCACAAATTCCTGTGTGATTTCAACGGAAATCTTATCGCCTTGCACTAAAGTCGCTCCTGAAAAATGCAAATGTCGCCAGTAGATGTGTCAGGTTTTTGGTTATGCAAAACGCCCCCCCCCCTTCACGCAATCCATGATCCCGTCCGGTTGGAAGTCTATGTATTGCAGTTCCCACTTTTCGACAAAATCAAACGGGAGCTTCCAGTGATACGACACAAGCCCAAAACGAAACAGCCCTACTGGCAGGTCTCGCCGCTCTGGGTAGTGCCCGAGTGTCCCGCGTTCTTCCAGAGTCCACCCCGGCGGTAGCGTTGCGTGAGACGGCGGGCGATACCGTGGGGTGTAGAGATACTTCACTTTGCAGTCTCCGTCCTGTGCGGGTTTTTCCACACGCCAAGCGAGGTCATCAGCCTCCGGACTTCGCCCTTTGTCCTGTAGTGCTTTGTTCCGCCGGTGTACATCACGCGGCATTGAAACGTATGCAGCCGGTACAATCGCAATTTATCCGTCACCCAGCGGTGAAGAATTTCTCCTTCTCCATAGAATCCACACTCGTTTCGGAGCCATTCGTCGGAGATTTGTTCGCATCCATCTGTCGATTTGTCAATCGCGTTAAGCAGATCATCTCTTTCGCCTCGCATTCGCCGCGATTCATTTTCCGCAGTCATAAAATCATCATGCAGCGACTTCACGCACGCCAGACACCACCCATCGGATAAATGTCGACAGTTTTCCAGATGCGGCATTGTCATCGTCACTTCCCCTAATACGCCCCACGCTGCCACGCCGACATCAGCGCGGCACCACGTCAGTCGCACCAATTGACCGCACTTCGTCGCGGATTGCTTGCAACGCCAACTCTGCCTCAGACAGCTTTTCAAGCAGTGCCGCCTGCTGCTGCGGAACAACATGTACCGACAGCGATGCGCTCGAATGCTCATACTGTCCAACGGATGAAAACAGAGATGCGTAGTGCGTCATCGCCGCAAATTCAGATCGCACCGCTACACCACGGCCGAAATAACATTGAACGTTTTTTGTCGCATTAAGAATCAATAACAAATCATCTAGGTTGTCGACTTCCGCTGAAGCGTTGATGTTGTCTGGATCGTTGTCGTCGATCCGACTCATAGTATCGATCACATCTTGTCGAAACTTCTCCGGCAGGCCTCGCACGGAAGCAAACAACTCGCTGCGGTCGCAACCTTGGAATGTCACAGCCCACACAACTTTCTTCGGCTTCAGCATGGTTCCCCCTTCTCACACAGCACCCACCAGCCGGAATCGATTAGCCGCTGACCATATGCCACAGCTTCCGGCGTCGACAACTCGGCATGCAGGTACGATCCCGCGTTGATAATGTTCATCGGCCTCGCAGTCCTGATCACGTCGCCGATCTTGAGCGGGCGCGGTTTCGGTTGCTGGTCACTCATTGCTACTCCATCCACGACAAGCCCCCCTGTTGTTTCCCGCCCACATCCCGCGACCGCCGCTAGAGCAGGTCACGCTGTCGATCACTGCCGCGCCGCATCGGCTGCGGTCGCTACTGCGGCAAGGCTCCCCCACTGGGATGCCATCGCGTCTGCAATTCCCTGATATGTCCGGCTCCGATCCGCCGCACGGTTCGGCCCTGGCGGCATGCGGTGGATACGTTGCTCCCTGCCTTCCACGATGTTCGTCGGCGTCAGGGTCGGCAGCCCTTTCAGCCACAAGCACGTCGCTTTCGTCTCTCCATGACCAAACTGCTACGGTTGAATTATCTGATCGGGTTTCCGCCACACTGTAGACATGATCGATATCGGGTTTTCGATTGCGATTCGTGGCACGTTGGCATTCGCGAACATCATGAAAAAGTCGATCGCCGCCTGTTGCCGTCCGTCTGCCCGCTTCTCCGCAAAATGCCGAGCACCGCTTACGGCCAGATGTGTGCATTCCGGGTGTGCGATCATCAAATCCCATCCGCCTCGATCGATCCAGTAGCGAACGTCGCCGTTAATGTGCCACTCAGAACGCTCTGACGGTCGCAGGTCGCAAGACCATGCTTCGTGTCCGAGGTCGCGAAACGCCTTGGCTACGATCCCCGTAAATTCACAGGCAACAAGCACACGCATCACTGCAACCCCGCCTCGACTTCGACCGCACGCAACCACACGGAGCGGGCGTCCTCGTTGCTGAAAACTAGCTCGGCATCGTTCGCCATCTCGGTTAGCGTCCGCCACAGTGCCGCAATCGATTCCGGGTCATCGTCGACGATGAAAATAAAGCGGTGGCCGGGACGGACCAGGGCGATCACGGTTCTGTACATGGTGTCACCGTAATTTCTACCCGTGGTTTTTTCGCATCTTTCAACACCGTCGGGGGAAGCGGAATCAGCCCAGAGTCATTGGCGATAACGCCAGCATCGGCAATACCGTCAAATGCAGCTTTCAGCGACGCGATAATGTTGTCGCGGTCTCCAGTGTGCGCCGTTCGCTTGTAGACCGTGATTTGCGCATACGCCATCTTCCACATCGGTGCCCAGTCAATCCCGGCCGTGTTTATCGCATGGATTGATGCCAGACATGCATCTCGGCGGTATTTTTGCTTCGCCTTCATCTTTACGGCCCAGTGCGGGCGAGCGTTTGGCGACAGTGCATTTGGCGGGACGGGCACCGTGATAGTGATTGCGCTCACGTCTGTGCCTCCCGCCACGCCATACACTTTGCCGTTTCAACGTAATATGCCTGACCATATTTTTTTGCTGGCCAACGTGGGCTTCCGTCTCTCTTTTTTCCAATCGGTACACTTCCAGTGAGTCGACAGAATCCAGCAGGGCACACTTCCGGACTTACGTCGAAAGAGTACGGCAGCCATCCGGCAGGCAAGTCGACACCAGTTGAACGCAGGTAATCGGCGTAGCTCTGCAACCATTTCATCGTTTCGTCGCTCACGTCGCGGTCTCCGTTTCGCTTGACATGCTGTCTATAAACGCGAGCCATTTCGCAACGATCTCCATGTCCATATTGGAGACTTTATCGACTGTTCTCCTCAACTTTTCACGAAGACACTTTTTGTATATTTCGTCTTTGTGTTGTTGTTGAGGCTTTGCAATGCGCGTTCTCGAATATGAGTCACTCCCAACTCGCAACCCGTTCTTTTTCCAGTACCGACACCCGCAAACGATAATTTGCGTTGCCGTAACTCGCTCGACTTTTTCCCATGTTGGAACACGTTCGTATTGCCCAAAGTGCGCAATAACATCACCGGCCTTTAGGCTTTGCATCCATTCCTGATCACCAATCACGTCGCGGTCTCCTTATCTGCGGGAATCGGCTCGAACGCTGGGCAGTCTATGCCGTCGCTTGGCGCTCTCGCTGCCAGTGTCCAATGTGCCCAGTCCGGCGTCTGATGTTGTGGCATCCACTCGCACACGCCTCCAACGCAAAACCGACACCGCCCGCAGCACTTTTCCGGTAACTCACTCACGGTCGCACTCCTCGCAGAAATCAGTCAGACGTCGCCACTCTCGCCACAACGATGTACCCACGGTCGGCTCGTTACGCGCCAGCCAACCTGCAATCCGCTCCGATCCCATGCCGTCGAGTTCCGACAGGTCCAGTTCCCCAATACGCAGCTTGCTTTCGAGGCACATGATCTTGCCTTGCACCGGGCTTGTGTGAACGTAGCCGTGGCATCCGTTGCACAGCGCCGCAAGGTTCGACCGCACGTCACACCGCGCACGAGTCCCGCCGAAGATGTGGTGAATCGCTTCTCGCGAAGCACCGCACAGCAAGCACGTCGGATGCGTTTCCCGGTATTGATCAATCACGGCTTTATCCCTGTGCGGCTGGCTGTTCTTTTTGCTCTTGTGTGCCAGTCGCTTGTTGCTGCGTTTCAGCGGCGTGCGTTGCTTTAACCCGGTTCGCTTCATCAGAAGGGAACCTCTTCAGCACTAGCACCGACCGGCACCTGGGCTTCCTCGCCGTAGTTGTCACTCGGTGGTCGCTGGTCTTCCGGACCACGCGACGATAGGAACTTCAACTCGTTGCACTTCACCTTGAGCTTCGTTCGCCGCTGGCCGGTCTGCTTGTCTTCCCACGAGTCCATTTCAAGCTCGCCGCTGATACCGACCGGGCGACCCTTGCCGGTGTATTTCGCCGCGTTCTCGGCGGTGTTTCCCCACAGCACGACGTCGACAAACGTCGCCACGTCCTGCCACTGGTCCCGCACTTTCTTACGACCGTTCACCGCGACCGTGATATCGGCAACCGCCGTCCCGCCCGGCGTATACCGGACTTCGACGTCACGAGTCAGGTTCCCAATAATGTTCACTGAATTCACTGCTCTACTCTCCGCTGTAAGCGTCTCGAACCTTGTGCAACAGTTCTGCGACCGTCCACGGCGGATCGGCGTTTGTTGCGTTCCACTCGACCATTGCCGCGAGTGCTTCGGCTTCCGTAATTCCCGAGTCGCGAAGCACGTTCACGGCTCTCCATGTGTCGTTGTGCCCACCCTGTCCGCTTACCGCTCGAATCGAACTGATGTACTTGATACCGTCCGTGTACTTCTTCGATTCAAACGCTGCGCTTCGTGCCACGGGACGCCACTCGGGATTGAACGTCGGCAACAGTTCGACGCTCGTCAGTTGCTTCCCGTCACGCCAGCGATAAACGCCCGATTTCGATACCCCTTCACCTTCAACAACCGCACTGGGCGGCGCGACGACATACCCTCCATCGCCACGCACGTCATATCGCGGCTTTCCTGATTCGTCCTTAACTCGCTGGGCATTCCCGACGTGTTGTCCAGGATGCTTGAAGTAAAAGTGAATCCCGCGCGGCGTCTCAACAACCGCTTTCGTTTGACCTCGTGTTTTCCAGAACCAAGTTGCGTCATCGACCGACTCGCAGTCCACCACCACGAGACGAGAGATTGCCCCGGTGACGATTCCAAGATTGCCACCCATCGGCCATTGGATAACGATCTCGTCGCCCGTTGGACGGCGCTCTTGGTAAGACTTCCACGAATCCACGGACGGCGTTTTCTTTCCGCTGACCAATGGAAAGCAACTGATCCCAAGCCCGTACACATACTGCAACGCTGCCTCTTTGACTGAATCAGACATCCTGTCACCACTCCACGCTTGCGCGCAACTTCCCCCAACCCACCGCGGTATTAGGCCCGCAACACCCCGGTTGTCACGCGGGGTTCCTCGCCTCTCCAAACAGATCGAACCGAGTGACGAATCACTCGACCGGATGCACCTGCGCCAATCGACCGCTTAACCGGTATTCCCAGCCCAAACGCGAATCGACGAGCTACGTGTTCTATGATGCACCTGTCGGATTTTGCTGTGATCGCTTTCGGTCCTCAGACCACGGCACGAACACTGTTGAGCCGTTTGCCCGAACGTGTGGGCTATGTCGAACGCTGGCATTATCCGGCCGCGGGCAACTCCGCGTCCGCGAGTTCGTCCAGTTCCGCTTCCGCCTGGCGTTCCTGTTCGTCGATGAATTGCCGTAATCGCTCTGCCACCGGCCCGAGTTCCGCATCGGCCAGCGCCGCATGCCGCAGCAGTTGCTCGGTACGGCGTGACTGATCACGCTCGGTTTTCGTGGTGACGACGGTCGGAGTGTTCTGTGGGAAGATGATCTTCACTGAATTAGCCTTTCTGAACTTGCTTGAACTCACCGGCACTGATTCGCCGCATGTACTCAGCGGCTTCGTTAAATGTGACGTTTGTCGGAAGCCCGTACCGTTGCAGGACGCGAGCCTGATTCGGATTGCATGGCCTCGCGGGATCGATTGTTCGCGTTGCAGGTCCAAGCGTCCCTGCCTTGTGCTTCGCAATGATTGCCGACGCCTGAGACTTGCTCATGCGGATTGCGGCTTCCCATTGAATATTGCAAAACCGATGCAGGTATCCCGCTTGCTTCGGCGTGGTCGTCTCCACATGAGCACGAACGCCACCAACACCACCTTCTCCCGATCGGACTTTGTTTTCCCGATATCTCGCTTTGGCCTGCAACTTGGCGCGGCGGTCCATCTCGGCTTGCCGCTTGGCGAGTTCTTGTTCACGTCGCACGCGGGCTTCTTCCGCAATCTCGGCTTCGGCCTTGCGAATCTCCTTGGCAACGTCACAGGCTTCACCAGGGGCCTTCGCGAGCATCGCTCGATTTGCCCGCTGGATCACTTCGTCTGGCTTGCCTTCCGCCATCAATGATGCGGTGGAAGGGACGTCTCCCAATCCGCTGACGCCAACCAGATCGACTACGAGGCACTGCGGCTTATCGCTGGCAGCGATCGCGCGGCGTCGCTCCTCTGCGGACATCTCTGTCGAGACAACTCCCCGTAAAGGACGGCACCCGCGACCCTTCATCTGTTCGGCGAGGGATCGCGACTTCGTGGGACGAAACACCGCCACGCACTGAATACCGGGATCGTTGTAGCCCTCCCTGCACAGGCCGCACACGGAGAGGAATTGCACGTCGCCGCGTTGATGCCGTCGGTAAATCTCTTTCCGTTGTTCGTCGGGATAGGAACCGTCGACCGTGACAGCAGCTTCGTAGCCCATCTTGGAATTGATGTAGAGCGCGACATCCCGAGCCATCGCCGTGCCGGGATTGAAAATGATCGTGCGGCGACGACCGACGATATCCAACAACGGATCGCACAACTTCGCGAGCGTTTCGGTCTCGCCGAGAATGCGTTCCAGTTCGTTCTTATCGAAGTCTTTGGCAACCTCTTTCAGGTTCTTGAAATCGACGCCTTCCACCACGATGTAGCGTTGATCGTATGGGACTGCCCACCCGTCATTGACTGCACACGGACCACCGTCCACATCGAACAGCCGGTAGTCTGATGCAACACCCGTAAAGATCGTTTTCTTCGGATCACCGCCGACCATTGCCACCTTGTCGGAACGCTCCGGCGTGGCCGTCAATCCGAGCCGTCGATGTGCCGGGTTCTTCTCGAACCAGTCGATGATATGCGTTACTGAGGAAAGTCCCTTGCGCCAGCGGTGCGCCTCATCAATCACGAGCAACCATTTCAGTTCCGGGCGGAACTTGTACAGGCGGGACACGGATTCGTCGCCGTCCCCCTTGACGTACAAGGTCTGCCGGGAACCGACGATGATCTGTTCGCTTCCAGTGCAATGCAGGTCGCCCATCTCGATTCCAGGAACGATTCCAAGAATCTCTTGAATCTCGTCGGCAAACTGCTGGATCAACTGCCGTTCGTGTGCGAGCACGAGAACACGGTGATCGTCGCCACGCTGAAGCCACAGGTCCGCGATCAGCGAACCGCTCACAGTCTTTCCGGTGCCTGTCGGCTGTCGAAATAGAACACCGGTGTGCCCCTCGTCCCAGAGGCGGAACGCATTCTCGATCCCGCCTTGCTGGTAGTCTCGCGGAATGAACCGGGCACGCGGCGCAGGCAATTCCAATGCTGTTTGCTGTGGTTCGTCCAGTTGATCGAACAGGCTGAGAATCACTTCACACCCCCAGCCGACTCAAACGTCGTTTTTGTGACGTACCCGACACCCTTGCAGAACCCGCACTTCGGATTGATCTTCTCGGGACACTTCGGACATAGGCCGTAGGCCTTGCGCTGACGAAGCGAACTCAGGTACGCGGTCAATTGCTGGTCTGCGATGTTGATCGCTGTCTCATCAAGAAGCGGATCGGATGGCATGTTGTCGGTAACGAACTTGCGAACAGACCGGCAAAAAGCCTCGATCATCTTCGGCTGCTCGATCACCTGCTGGTCGCGAGGCAGCTTTGCCACGGAGCGCCTGTCGAGTTCCGCGTTCATCTCCGGGTCAAACGTGGTCGGATCAAACCCATCGCTGAATCGCGTCGCCCGACCGGCTGCCTGCTCTTGTACTGGTCCCGATTTTTCGATCTCGCCGCACACGCCATAGATCACATTCTCATTCGGCGGCTCAACCGTGCCTTCAACCTGCTTCGGCTTGTCGTTCTTTGGTCCGACCACCTCGTCGGCAACCTTGCTCACAAGCTTCGCCGTGATGATCGGCTCGCCCGCTTCATTCTTCGGAGCGGTCTCGATCACCTTTTCCCAGACTTGGCGACGTTCTTCCGGGGTGTCCGCTGCCGTGGCGAGTGCGCGAGCCTGCGACTCATTCTGAGGAGTCTGGATTACCGTTTTCTGCTTGGATTTCTTCGTTTCAGTGTCTCCAATTGGAGACAGTTCAGACACTACGCCTGCCGCCTCGATCAGGCGATACGCATGTGCTCGGTTGAAGTTCCATCGCTTCTGGCAATAGGCTTCGAACGAATCGTATTTTTCCTCATACAGTCGATCGTCGCGGATTGCCATCAGAGACTGACCGACGTACAGGAAGGACTTCATTCCGTCGGCGATGATCTCTTCGTGTTGTTTCAGCGATCGTGTAATTGCTGTCGTCATGACGTTTCCGTGTATCCGTTCGGTGGACAATCTCGATTCAGCCGGCTAGACCGCGGCTGATTGCATGGACTCAAGCATCTCAAGAGATTCGCGTGTCTTCGCGTAATTGCCCTCGTTGAGTCTGAGAGATGTGCTGACCGTCTCGCGGCTCAATCGACCAGCTTTGATGTGAGGAGTAACCCAAGCGTTAAACTCGGTCTGCTCAGGTGTCATTTCGGGTTTCGTTGCCGGCTGTGTCTCCGACTGTGGAGCCGCTCCGCGGTTCACCCATTCCAACAGGATCTCGGCAACGTCTGCCCCCGGCTTCTTGAGCACCTTGCCGTCAAGTTCTGGGCAACGTGTCTTGCCGATGATCATGTTGTGATCAAGGTCCATTTCGGCTGACACATCAAACTCGTACTCGCACCCGTCCCGCATGATGGGAGCCATGCCAACTTTGCGAGGAACCTGCTTGCCGTTGACTTGCTCTAGGACATAGTCCACCTTCGACCGAGATGTCCCGATTACATGCAGATTGGTCGTGATGATGGTTCGCAGCAGTTGGTTCCACACTGGGGTAACGCTTCCCCATGCCATGTAGCTGTTCGCCGACTTCATCCGCGCCGCGGCGTCATCGACCATCTGCTGTGCGGTCAACCATGCGTGTGTGAGAGAGTCAATCACCAGCACGTCGTACTTCTCGTTGCACGCGAGTTTAATTGCATCATCGTATGCCTTGATCGTCGGCGTGTCCAAGTTAAGAGCGTCAAACTCAAAACGGTCGGCATACTTCGATGCGGAGTGATGTTCCGTATCGATCACTGCAACTCGCTGGCCCAGCGCTGCAGCCATCGCCAGTGATGTCCAGGTCTTCCCGCTCCCGCTGGGGCCTGCGAGGAAAAACCGGAGTTTCGCTTGCTCTTTGGTTGCTTTCTTGAATCCGCTCACGTTCTTCCCTTTCGATCATCATCAGCAGGACTCGGTCGTCTTGTGGCTCATGAAACATGGTCACTCTCACGATGCTGGAACCATCGCCCGGTGGTCGATTGGTACTCGCCGCTTAGCTCACGCTCACGACGTCGCTGGATTGCTCGATCGACGCAGGCATCACATCCACATCCTGCGGGGCACGGATCACATCGGGACCGATCACCAGGCGTCGGCATGTCCTGTTGGCTATTGCTGTCTGTGGCCATCTTTTACCGTTCCGCACAACGTGGAAGCCGACACCGATCCAACCGTCGACATCTTCGAACCATTCAGGCATTTGCTCGGTAATCGCGATCTCGCCATCACCGTCGCGGGCAATCCACAGGTCGGACTCAATCCCGTTCCTGCTGATCAATTCGCGTTTGTAGCTTTCCATCTTCCGCCCCTTCCACATGCCCGGCGAAATCGATCTTTCCGTCCGGTCCGATAGGAAGCAGTTCTTGCCGCACCACGTTCAGGTCACGCGGAGCATCGATCGCAAGCCGCACGTTGCACTGACCGATCCGCACCACTTCGATGCAGATGTCCGACCCGATCCAAATCCGCTCCGACGGTTTCCGAGACAGGACTAACATTTCGCGATTCCTTTCGCTTGGGTTCACAATTCCACAGGTCTTCACACATCAAAAAAATGCCGCTCATGAACGACAGTACGCACAGCCCGGCAATCAGTTGCACGGCCAGCGGTGTGCAGTAGCCGATGATGTCCAGCGTGGTTTCGACGATGGCGTCCATGACTGGCTCCGTGATGTGATCGATCTCAAAAACGCGACGCCACGATTCGAACGTGGTTACTGTCTCTCGATGTAGACAGGGGAACGCCAAGTCCCATCGCGTGCCATCAACGTCCATGCCGATGACCCGGCCGTTAATCCCCAGAGGCCGGTGTAGGGGGTTGTTCTTTCAGCAAATCGGACAACGCCGCGACGGCTTCATCACTGCCGATCTCCGTCGCCAGATACGCATCGATCCCCGCGTGCATCGCATTGATCGCTTTCATCGTGGTCCCCGCTGGGTCCGATTCTGCCATCGGCTCCGACGGCTTCTTCTTGCTGCCCCAGTGATGCCCGCGGCGATCTGCGTACTTGCTGGCGTCAACTGTCTTCGTGCGGGAAACGGTCTTAGCGAGGCGATCCATCGCGAGGCCCTTTCGTCCGTGGTTACTTGGTGGCGTGTTCGCCGAACAGGAACGCTTGCACATCCCTGCCGTGGAAGTACTGGCGACCACCTCGCTCAGACGATCGGAGACCGGCCTTGCGGTAACGCCACAGCGTTGTGCGTTCAATCCCAAGCGAGTGGCAAAGCTGTTCGCTGGTGTAGGACTTCTTGGGATCGACCGGGCTATCAACGTCGACAACCGATTTCTTCCGGCCCCTAGCACCCTTGTTTGCCGTTTTCTTGGCAACCATCGTGAATTTCCATTGCAAGAGGTGTCACTGCGTGTTGCAGTTGTGATGAGGAAAGTATCGGACAACTGGTTCCAGTTGTCAATCAGAAAGTGTCTCTGATACCAGAGATAACCAGCGAATGTCCCGCGACATGGATGCAACATTCGTGCAACTGTAGAGTTACGGATAACAGAAATTTTCCAAGATTTTTTTCTGGTGCATCCAATGGCTCGTGAAGACGTCTTTGTGGCCCGAACAGTGTTGTCGAACGCCCGATGGTGCGATCTCCGTGAAGCACAACGTACATGGCGCAATGTTCCCGATTCAGAGTCCCGCGATACGCACGGGAGCGGCTTGGTGAGGCCCCATCTTGGGGCACAGTTCAGAGACGCTGGTGATTCTGCCGCCAGCACAGGCCGGCCGCTAAACCGGGCGAGACAGTTTGGCCGGTTCCATCGGTCAGCTTCATTTCGTTGTTGATGCACGCGAGTATAGCAGCGGTGGCGGCGCGTGCAAGCGATTTTCGCGCGGTTTTATTTCCGATTGCGGAGCCGGTCAGCCCATTCGCGATTTGCCTGATACCACGCGATCGTCTCCGGCAATCCTTCGTCGAAACTGATCAACGGCACCCATCCCAGTTGCCGCGTGGCTTTTGAGGAATCGATCGCATACCGCAGATCGTGGCCGGGGCGATCGGTCACGAAGCGGATCAGCGAGCGCGGCTTGCCCACGGCATCGAGCAGGCGGTGCGTGAGTTCGAGATTCGTCAGTTCGCAGCCGCCGCCAAAGTTGTAGACTTCGCCCGGCTGCCCGTTCCGCCACGCCGCTTCGATCCCGCGGCAATGATCGAGAACGTGAATCCAGTCGCGCACGTTCTGCCCGGCCCCATAAACCGGCAGCGGCAGATCGGCAAGGGCGTTCGAAACGAACAGCGGCAGGACTTTTTCGGGGAACTGATATGGCCCGTAATTGTTCGAACACCGCGTGATGATGCCGGGGAAACCGAACGTGTGGACATAGGCTCGCACGAGCATGTCCGCCGCGGCTTTGCTGGCGGAATACGGGCTATTCGGTGCGAGCGGCGTCTCTTCGGTGAAGAGTCCTGTCGGACCCAGACTGCCGTAGACTTCGTCGGTGGAAACCTGCACATACCGTGCGACGTTCGCCTTGCGGCAGGCATCGAGCAGCACCTGCGTGCCGACGATGTTGGTCTGAATGAACGGACCGCTGTCGAGAATGCTGCGGTCGACGTGACTCTCAGCCGCGAAGTGCAGCACCGCATCGAACCGGCCCGGCGTGATCAACGTCGACACCAGGCTGGCATCGACGATATCACCGTGCACGAATTCGTAACGCTGCGATTGCTCCGCCGGTAAATCCGCGAGGTTCTCGGGATTGCCGGCGTAGGTCAACTTGTCGAGATTCGTGATCGTCACCGTGCTGTCGGTCGCCAGCAGATGACGGATGAAGTTCGAGCCGATAAATCCACAGCCCCCGGTGATCAGAATCCGTGTCACGCCACATTCCTCGCAAGCGGAGGCCGCCACCCGTTCGTGTCTTTTCGCACGATGTCCTGCGGGTTGCAGACTCCGCTTGCGATGGGCCAGTACGTTTCATACATCGACCCGGATTGCATGACTTCGAAGCGGTGCCATCGACCGGCAATGAAGTCGTGATATTGTCCGGGTGCGATCCATACTTCGCGGTCCCCATCGAAGCACCGCAAGACCGCAGTGCGAGAATAAATGCGGTTGTGCTTGGCCTCGTGGTGATGCAGTGACGAAAAGCCGCCTGCGAGGACGTGGCAGTCCCAGAACTCAAGGTCTGGAGTCGCCAGTAGACACGCGGTGTATCCCCAACTTTTTTGCAACCACATGATCATCCCCCCGATGCAGTCTGTATCTTCCACCAGTGCTCACTGATATTCCCCGCCGCGGCTTCCTTCTGCAGTTGCTTCACCGTCAGCACGCCATCGGAGACGGCTTGCCGTAGTTCGATGCCGAACACCCAGCCCGCCGGATGCTCGGGGTTACGATACGGCTGGCTCGCGACGTGTGAGTAGTGCAGGAGTTTTGTCTGCTCGGTCCAGATGCCGAAGTGGTTCCACTCCGGCGAGAGCGTCTGAACCTGTTTGCGGTCCAGCCACACCGCCTGCATAAGATCGCGGTACGCCATTTCGCCACGCGAGCAGCAACCCATCGGGCAACGGTTCATCGCCTGGCAGAGCTTGGCGCAGTCCATCAGCATGACGGACGTTTGAATTTTGCCGGCCTCGGGAACTTTTTTCCCCCCGAAGATGCCGACAGCATCCGTTACGCACGCGATCGTCTTTGCGGCCTGCAGTTGGTCCCACAGTTCGCCGATGTCCGCGAGAACGATCTGATCGGCGTCGAGATAGAGCGCCCGGCCAGTCTCGTATAGTTTCGGCGTCAACCACCGCCAGACGTTAAACTGAGTCCCGCCTTTGATCGGCGGGGATCGCTCAATCAGCGGATGCCATCCGGTTTGCTTGTTCCACGATTCGACAAATTCCACCGGCCGCTCTGTGCGCCGTCGAATGCTGTGCTTGAGTACTTCGCACGCGACCCATTGTAGTGGCTCGCTGCCGATCGAGATTCTGATCGTATTGTCATCCATGGTTTTTGTGCTATCCTTGCGATTCACTGATTCAAAGGAGAAGTATGATGCCGATCTCATACCTACAAGAGACAGACCCGATCAAAGCACTCCAATTCAAAACAACGCCACCGAGCAGATTGGAATCGGACGGCATTCTTGAAGCTCGACTGGAGTTGCACGCCTCGGTGCGGATTCCGCGCGGCCGATGGAATCCACACACGATCGAACTTGAACAACAACGGCTTCGCGAAGATGCCGCTTCGCGACTTTACGCCACAGTCCGGCCGGACCTGTACGCGTTGCGAGATGAACTGATTCGCTTGCGTCGAGAAGTGAACGCTGTGAGCGTTGACACAGATCGAAAATGTGTCGCCGCGATCGAACATGTCGACCGCATCATTGCGAAGATCGTCAATCCGTGAGGTCGTCGTCTTCCGCTGATTCGCCGCCTGATTCGTCTCGGAGTGCATCCGTGCAACTTTCACAAAGATAGACTTGCTGGGAAACGATGCTGTCGATCAAGATCAACCACAGCCACGCCGTAAGATACGGGATATCGTGGCAGCGTTCGCAGGGATCACCCGTCGGGGCGGTTTGGGTGACTTCGAAGTCGACGGAGAACCTTAACCGTTCCGTCATGCTGCATTTCCCGGTATTGATGCTCGTGCCAGCCAAGGCCGAAGAATGGCTGAACCGAGACCATGCTGACGCCGCGTTTGATTGCTTCGCGGTGAAGCCTCAGTAGCCCGCGCTGGTAGGCTTCGTAATTGCGCCGCATCGTGCAGCCCGACTTGCCGTCAACGTATTCTTCACCGTTGATCACGTTACAGTCGCAACCCACAAGGTAGATTGCGCGAGCACCTGCGAGCAATGCAAATTGCACCGCAAATGCGGAAACGCTACCCCGTTCCGGCGCCCAGTAGAAATCTGGTTCAGTCCATAGAACCTGTTCGTCGTGATGGCTGATTGTGTCCCCAGTCTGGACAACACCGCCGCGTCCGGTCTTCACCGCTGGCTCGCGATAGGAAAACACGTAGTAGCGAGGATCGTCCCAAGCGACATGGTTATCCGTCCTCTCGGGGTGTGCATCGAACCGCAGCCGTCCCTTGACGATCTGATACGGTAGTTCGCAGCCGTCGAGTTGCTTGCGATTGTTGGCGAACGCGACCGGCCCAAGTCCGCGCAGATGCTTCTGGGCGTCGTTGAGCAGAACGCATGTCTTGTCCCGCAGCATATCCACCGGGAAGCAATCGAGCGACGGACCGGTGCCGACGATCCAGACATCCTTGCCCACGAACGGACCGTTGTAGAGTTCGCTGATCCTCATCGCTTGACCCCCACAACACGGCAATCCCGCCACGTTCTCTGCCCGTGGGACTGCGGGTCTTCAATGCGAGCCGTGAAGCCGATCGACTCCAGCTCCGCAGCAAGTTCCGCCGCCGTCCACAAATAGAGATGGGGTTCCCCGGGCAACACCGGGACGTCGGGATCCGGCATTCTTGAACAGTCGCAGGCTTCGAGCGCCGTGAGGATTTCGTTGCGGTGTTTCTTCAGCCAGTTGTGCCAGTTGATTTTGTCGACTCGCGAACCGGAGACGCCACCCATCGCGCCTTTCACGCCATCGAGCAACGTCCCCCGCGATGTTTCCGAGTTCGGATAATACTGCCCTTGTGCCGCACGAGTTCCTTCAACGACGTTCAGCCCTTTCGATTTCGGGCCGCGGCCTTTCACGAGTTCAATCAACTTCAGCCGGTCCGGTGTCTCAATGGCGAGGGTGCCGCCGGGACGCAGCACGCGGTGAAGCTCCCGCAGTGCCGTCAGCCCACCAGCGCGGTCTACGTGCTCGATCGTGTGGTAAAAGATCGCTGCGTCGATCGAGCCATCACCGAAGGGCAGGGCGACGATATCGGCCTTGACGTCGGCACACTCCGCGAACTTGTCGCAGTTGATCCAGCCGTCGAGATATTTCGGTCCGCAGCCAAGGTTCAGGCGTTTCATTTTTGCACGTATACCGTTGAATGATCGTGTTGGTAGGACGGATGGGGAGTCTGGCTGTAGAAGTACCACGCCACGCTTTTGCGGCTGGTCCATTCGGGACACTGAAGAGGCTTCGGGTGGCCGTGCCACGAGTGCTCAGACGCCTCGAAGATCACCAGCCGATTAAACACCGGCGGAATGATCAGTTTGCGAGCCGGGTCTGTCGGTCGGTCCCACAGTTCCAGCGCACCGCCCCATTCTTCTCGCCAGTTGCGGTTCACGTAGAGAATGGCGTTGACTCGCCGGTATAGATCGTCATTGCGGTTGAAATCGACGTGCATTCCCAGCGAGCCACCCGACTCGACTTCATGAAGACCACCGCCGTGTAACGATGGGTCGCCTTGCAGATCGTCGATTCCAACCAGTTCTCGGAGCCAGTTCACGAGAGCGGAATCGGTTCCGAGCCGCATCAGTTCGGCTACAGGTTTAACGACTGAGTCCGGCTGATTATGTGCCCGCTTGCCCTTCTGAAACTGTTTCCACCCGTCGGCAGGCCAATGCGTCAGCACCTCGCCTAACCGCACCGGGTCATAGGCGTTGTTAATCACCACATGCGGGAATGGCTTACCGACGCGGAATGATGCTGCGTCGACTTTGCGGAGTTCGCTCCAGTTCAGCATGCCATGACCCCCCGCAGGACGTTGCAATAGATTTCTGGATCGTGCGGAGCCTGGCACGGTTCGCCAGCAATCGCAACGCGGATATCCTCTTCCCAATCGCCGGTCACCAAATCGGTTTCACACAGCGAATAAATCGCCGGGTCGCGTGTCGCCAGCACCGGAATTCCCGCCCGCGCCGCGTTTGCCAGTTTGACGCCCGGCTTGCACCAGATATTGAGCGGTGTCCGCTCCACTCCGAACCGCGTGGAAATCACCACAGAAGCCCCTTGCAGGGCCTGCCAACAGTCTTTGTCATCGCGGACGATGAATTCACGCCCCAGCGTCCGACACGCCGCTGCAATCGCGTCCCGCTCCTGTCCGAGATATCGCACACCACCAGCGTAGACCACCGGCCCACGGGGATCACGCCAGTCGGGTTTAATCCGCTGGTCAGCATGGTGGGGGGCGTACAGAGCGGAGACGCCAGCCCCACGCATGGTTTCTTCCACACTGGGAGTTGTCGCGACCATCATGTCCGCGTCGGTTTCCAATTGGCACCAGCGCCAGAAGTCTTGCGCCCGCATGGTGGGGTTTGTTTGGCACCAGCAATCAAGCGGGTCCAGAATCAGCCGCTCGCATCGGGATCGAATCTCACGGATGTTCTCCGGCCAGTATTTCGTGACGACCACCGTTCCGAGTTTGCCCGGCGGAATCTCGCGGGAGTCGCAGAACGGGACTCCGAGACGCGCGGCGATGTCGACGCCACGCATCCGCACCCCGCCGAGCCCTTTCCGGCCGATCATGAGAAACTTCATGCCGCAACCTTTGGTTTTTTGTGCGGGGGCACAAACAGGGCGTCTTCATACGGTTGCTCCTCGTTGATGACGAGCGCCAGCGACGGCCGCACATGCCCACGCTGAATTTCGCGGAGCACGTCGTCTCGTTCGATAAACCCGTCCGCAATGGCCGCCAGCAGGGCCGACGACCAGAGTGCCCCGTTGGCATGCCCGCGGAGCAACCACGGCTGCGTGTCCATCAACGTGTAGTGCAGAATCTTGCCGTTCGCCACGTCCATCGGGCCGGGACGATCCATCGCGTTCCACACCTGCGGGAGCGAATCCGCACAATCCCCGAGCGTGGTCACTTTCATCACGCGGTGATAACTGGCTGGCTTCCCGTCGGCCAGAATCGCCCGGGTGTCGATCAGTGAGACGATGCCGTCGATCGACCAGCCAACCCGAGCATCGATCAGCATGCAGGCCGATGACCAGCATGGACACATCTGGACGAACTTACCGGCGGGGAATGGATGGTCCCACAATTCCCCAATATCCGCCCGACAGATCATGTCGGAATCGAGATAGATGCCGCGGCCCTTGTAGCCCAGCGCCTGCGGGATCAGAAACCGCTGGAAACTGAAGTTCGTCACCGGCCGCTGCGTCGGGTCTTTGGGGACCGGAATGGGCAGATTCAGTTCGCCGATAGACACGACCTCGCACGGCCGCTGCGTGTGCTTGTAGATCGAATGCGCGAGCACCTGCGCGGGAAGCCATTCGGCTTCACTAGCACCGACGAACACCTTGATTGTCTCATCGCTCATCATCAAAACCCTCTGTAGTGTCCCTTCGTCACAATCGTTTCTGGCCATCCGTCACGCATGGCCTCGATGGCCGCCGACAACGGCAGCCGTTCGAACGCGGTCAGTGCAGACCCTTCGGTACAGTTCAGCACGGTCAAGCCCATGTCGCGGAAGTGCGGAGCGACTTCGGTCAGCCGCCGATTCAGCCACGGAAACAGCGTTTCATTCCCCGTCGCCATCTTTTCGTCGAAGGCGTATTTCCAATCCGCGGGCACGTTGAAATCGCAGCCGAGCAGGTACACCGTGCGGAAGCCAAGCCAGTACAGGAGCCACAGCGACGGCAGCATCACCGTGCAGTGCCGGGTGATTTTTTCGGGGTCTTCATCGGGACCGTTGACACCCCACGTCGGCACATGGTCGGTCAGGAACGTGTCCGCGTCCCAGCCGTGGCGATGAGCGAACCCCCAGACGTTCGGGCAGTCTTTCGCGCGGAGACCGCTGTTGACGAACGCGGCACCGTTCCAGGCATCAACCGTGCAGCTTTTCAGATGCTTGTCGAACGTGAATTTCATCACACTAGGGTCGCGCCAGATCGTCTCGTGGAAGTTCCGCGGCTGGTCGACGCAGAACCAGAGATTCGGCCGGAACATTGTCGCCACGTTGTTCATCGCCGCAGTCATGATCCCCGGTTGCTGCAACGCCGTCAGATCAACGTTGCGGAGCGACGGACCGCCACCGACGAGAAACACCTTGCCGTCCGCGAACTGGTCCCGCAGCGACGTAGCGGCCCGTCCGGCGGCATTGCAGACCACGGGGCCGATTGAGGCAACATCGACGGGAGGGAGTTTCGAGACCGGCTTCGGTTTCGCTTTCGCCGCCGCTTCGCAGGGCAGACAGGCTTCCGCCTTCGCTTCGATCGCGGCGGGGACACGATGGCGGAGCCCCCGGCGAGTCAGTTCCGCTTCCTGCCAGCCGGGCTGTCCCTGGCACTGCGCGTGCTGCTCCACGCTGACCTGCGTTCGCAGGACAGGGCAGTAACCGGCGGCGTGGCAGGAGCAGGGCATCAAGTGTCGCTCCCCGTGACTGTTTGCGTTGCGGGGAAGCCCGTGCAGCCCGTTGTGTTCGTTGTCCGTGTCATGACAATGGAGTTGCCAGGCATGGGCGGGATTCCGGCCGCAGAATACGCCACGATCCCGCCAGAACCTGGCGAGTAGTTCAGTTCCATCTGGTTCGTGCCGGTCAGATGCAGGAAGTACCAGCGGTCAGTGCCCGCTGTTTGCCACCGGCAGACGCCGATGAGCGGAGCCGACGCCGAGAGCTTGAACGTGCCATTGAGCGGCGCGCAACTGATTCCCGCGAAGGTGAAATTCATAAACCTTGCACCAACGCAGCCGCCGACGGTGTTGAGTGTGCCTCCCGTATTGACGGTGTTCGGTGTTCCGCCGGTATTGATCGTGCCGCCCGTATTCGGCGTCCCCCCGCTGCGATCCACCAGCGGCCACACGAATGGCACCGGCGACAACGGCCCCGAGAACGGCGAGCCGATTTCCGGATCCGGAATCTGCGGCATCGTCATGAAGATGTCATTAACCGAACCGCGCAGCCGCATCAGGCGATGCTGCACATCGTTCTTCCACTCGCGGAGATCAGCCGGAAAACTGTTCATATTGTCGCCGGGCTCCCGGACTGCTCCGCGCGACGCGGGAAGTTGAACTCCACCGGGTTTGTCGGGCCCGTGAACGCCATCCCGGCTTCCGGGTCGGGGATCTGCGGCATGGTTTGCTGCAGGCTGGTGACGTCATGTTCCAAGCCGAGAATCAGCGCCTCGACCTGCCGTTTCCAATCTTCCATGTGCGGCGGAAATAGATGCTGGCTCATCCTTGTTCCCCCGTGTCCGGATCGACGTATTCGTAGTTGTAGAAGGTCTGTGACCCGATGATCGTGCCGCGCGACGCCGCGAACCCGCCGCCCATCGCGGAGACATCCATCGCCGCCAGCGAGTAGGCCGCGAGGCCGTAGGGATTGCCGTACTGAATGAACGACGTGATCACCTCGCGCTGTTCGAGCGCCTTGATCTTGAGGCGTTCCTTGAGCTTGTCGACGTCCTCACCCATCAGGGCCAGCTGGTCGCTTGAAAATGTCAGCGTCGTGATCTGCTCGGCGAAGTCATACTCGACTTCGGTCACGTGGGCGTTGATCGCTTCCCAGCCGGTGGTGACGGCGTTTCCGTCCTCATCGGTCGCGGAGAAGTTCACCCGGCGATTGAGCCGTGAGAAGCGATAGTCGAGACCGTCCAGCGTGCAGCCGCCCGTCCAGACGATGTCCTTCCGATCGTCGAGCAGTTGCTGCGCGAGCTTTTCAAACTGAGCCCGGCGTGTCGATGTCGTGACCGGCGTTCCGTACTCATACCCGACCGCCAGCATCTGGTCGTATAGATGCATCGTGTTCCGCAGCCCGGCGACGGTCAGCGCTGTGCCTTCGTGACCGCTGGCGGGTTTGCGGACCGTGATCGGATCGGCGAAATACGCCCAGATCAGCCGGACGTTCGTCGGCGGGAAGAACTTCTGCGTGGATCCTGCAATCGGGGCCGGGTCCGTGTAGTAATAGATCGGGTTCGAGAGGGTCGCGATGCCGTTCTGAAAATCGAACACGGTCCCGAGCACAGTCATCCATGTCGAGCCGTCGTCAAAGCTGATCTGCAGCGTTGGGCTGCGGCACTGCATGTATTCATACCCGAAGGATTCCCCGTTCGGATGCGGGGTCATCATCGGGACGGTGACCGTGCGGGACAGCAGTTTCGCCCCGCGGCGCTTCGTGGAGTCGACAATCTGGTACTGCGTGTATGCCCGGGCTTCAAACATCCCGCCGGCCGTCGAGTAGTTCTGCAGCAGAACTCCCGAGCCGAGCGGCACCAGCGTTGCGCCGGAGCCTGCTGTCTGAAAGCAATCAACATCCCCTTCACCACCCGGGGCGGCGACAACCGTGGTTTCCGGTCCGCGGATTTCCACCGACGTGTACCGCTCGTCCAGGGACGGCTGCAGGCTCATCGTCAGCACGCGGTTGGACTCACTCGCCGTGTTGAGGGCCAGCGTGAGCGCCGGGGATTGCTTGGCGTCGTAGAACCGCCAGTGACGAACGCCGGGTTCAAGGTATGTTCGGTAATTCGGTGCGTACATCGCCATCAGACGGGAAATCGCCGAGCCAAGCGATTCCGATTCAAAACTCACCTTGCCCTGCGGCTTGAAGTCCATGGCCGCAATTTCGCTGCCGGCACCGGTTCCCGAGCCCGTGTTGAGCCGATACGCCGTGCCGCCGGAGTTCGCCGCATTGAGCCACAAAAGCGGCTGGTACGAATCTTCCAGCAGCGTCTGGATAATCTCGCCGACCGTCGCATCGTTCAGCCGGGCGAAAGCGTAATCCTGATCGTTGTCGATTTTGACGTTCAAGACGAGACGCGGCACGGCACCCGTCGCCGGGACCGGGAAGCTGCCGTAGGAACCGCTGACCGCCGTTCCCGCAGGCCATGCGGTCGACATGATCGTGATTTCGTTGGCGACGCGCTTCCGAGCGTCCATCGCCAGATATTGCACGCTATGCCCGTCGTCACCCGGCTTGATGTCTTCGACGTAGCCTTCGAACAGCGGGTTCCGGTCGCTCTGTCCGTTGCCGTTGGCGTCCGTCGCACCAGCGTCCCACATCCGCACGAAGGCGAGCCGCGGGATCGGCGTTTCATTGTTGGGATACCGCATCTCCCATGCGGCCTGCCAGACACCTTTTTCGTTGATGGTGATCTTGACGGACCCGACGCGCGCAGCGGTCATGTCAACGGTCGTGAAACCGCCGAAGGGAACCGTGCTGTATTGCATCGAAATCATGTTAGTACAGGTTCCGTCGGGCTTGAGCGTTGGTCTGGCGCGCGGCACCGCCGACTTGGCTGAGAGCCGCATTGAGCCGGGCCAGCATCTGCTGCTGTTGCTGCTGGGTTTGAATCATCTGCTGTTGGTTCTGCAGCGTTTGCGTGAGAGCATCGACGGTCTGCTGATCAACCTGCCCGCGTCCCTGTGCTTGCTGGGCAGCGTTTTGAATCAGAGCGTTCTGGGCACCGGCAATGTCTGACTGTGACGTCTTTCCCGCGTTGAAATCCCGGAAGGCCTGCATACGTGCCGCACGTCCGGCAGCGTCTCGACGAGCACCAGCCTTTGCGGCGTTGTCGTCCGGTGACACCCAGTTCGCGCGGGCTTCGGCTTCAGCCTGTCTCGCCAATTGTTCGCGGACGGCACGCGGGTCGATCTGCTGGCGAGTGGCGTCGATCATGTTCTTGCCATCAGGCCCCTGTGCCTGCTGGATCAGAGAAACCAGTTCCTGCTTTTTCTTTTCGAGAGCGTCCAGCATCGATTGGAACTCATCTTGCCGGGCCTTGTTTGCGGCATCGACAGCCGCCTGCACTTTCTGCTGATAATCCTGTTCCGCCTTGGCTGCTTCCTCTGCGGCCTTTTGGCGGTCTTTGGACAACTGCTCGGCGGCCTTGGCGGCTTCTTCCGCTGCTCGCTTGGCGGCTTCTTCCTGCTCGCGAGGAATCTCCAGCCTGCGCTTTTCCAGCAGCATGATGCGGCGGGCAGATTCTTCCTGCTGTTGTTTCGTCTCGCGACCTTGGCGAGCCAGTGACCGCAACTGCTCCTGTTCTTCGTATAAGAGTTCGTTGACCGCATTTTGGTCGGTCATCTTTGCGAGCAACATCAACCGGTCTTGTTCAGCGACTTGCTCGGTAATTTTCTGGATACGTCCCTGACCTGCTTCTCGCTGGCGTTCCAGTTCCACGGACCGCTGTTGATACTTGAGAAGCTCGTCGGCTTGCTGCTGCATTTCCGTCAGCGTGCCCTTGGCCTCATCGCTGAACACACCGATTGCCGCCCCGGCAGAGACAGTGAACTCCGAGACCGCATCCTGCGTTGCTCGCCAGTAATCGGGGAGAGAACTGACCGTCGGAATGACCTTGGTTTTGATCCCCTCTGCAAGATCATCAACAAACGACTGAATCGCCGGATCGGTCGCAAGATCAAGCAATGCCCCCTGCAGTTGTTCTACCGAGTCCTGCAAGCGGACAAACGCCGGTGAGCCGTCCGCAGACAATGCTGTGATCGCTCGGCTTGTGAGTTCGAAACCTTTCTTGAGAATCTCAAGGCCTTGGTTCAGCTCAACGATCGCCAGACCGCTGTCCTTCCCAGCCTTGCTGCCTTCCTTTCCGAGCTTATCCGCCGCCGCCGCAGTTTCATTCAGCGACTTTTCTGCCCGGTCGGCCCCCTTGTCGACTTGGCTGAGGTTCTTCTCCAGCGACTGAAAACCGGCGTTTGACTGGTCGTCAATTCCGATGCTGATTTTCTCGGTCATTTCAGCGACCCCTTGATGAGTGACGCCGCCCATCGGCTGACGATGTTTTCGAGAATCTTCCGCCACGCCTGCGGCAACTTGACCGGCAAGAGCGGCCGGGCATCGTCGAAGTATTTGGAGTACGATCTCCCATACCCAACGGTGATGTCGGTGGACGTCAGCCGAAAGATGTTGCCGCCGCCAGAGGCATTAAATCCGGGGGATGCGCTCGAGAGTTGCAGGCCGGTATCGATGCCGATGGAAACAGAGCCACCAATCGGCCTCGCCTTCCCGCTCTTGGTCGTCTTTCGGTTTGCGTTCGCACGCCCGCGGCGATTGCGTTTTGCAAGCGTAGAATCGGCAAGCGGTTCCCATCGAATCCCGTCGGAGCCTTGGCCGCCGCGGGACTTAACGCGGTATGCTTGCTGGGACTGAGAGAGCACCGCAACGCCCATCGCCTCAAGGGCCGGACGTTGTTGATCGCCGAACGCGACCTTTGCTCGTCGGAGCTTGGCCCGTATCGCGTCAGATGGTATTCGCACGGAAAACCGCACGAGTATCTCCCGAAATCAATTGACACCACTTGCCGGAGTTGCGCAGAGTGATGTCATCCCCATTGAAAGGCGTCGTCATGCCCTCGATCGTTCGCCGTTCCAGTTCCGCTGGCTCCGGCTGTTTAATGCAAGCTCTCGGACTGGTTTCCTTCGTTGTCGCCCTCATCACTCTGCCGACAATCATCGGCCCCATCGTGTTCGGCTTGGCCGGTTTTGCTTTGATCGGATACGGATACTCGGCTTCTCGCTGGCTGGAGTGTGACAGTTGTGGTTCTCGTCTGGCTCGCAAGGGGCTGAAGGTCTGCCCCGGTTGCCGCCAAACGTTCTCTTAGACCTCGCTCCAAGAGTCCGTGTAACTCGCGCTGCTCGAATCCGGCTTGAGCACTTCGAACGTAAGCGTCTGGTACTGGATGCCAAAGTCGCCGCTTTGCTCCTGACTCAGAAACCGCAGCCGGTTAAACGACCGCGTCAGCTTCGTGTAGTTTCCGCTGCCTCCGGTCCCGTTGTGCAGGCCCTGCACCGTAAATTGCCCGGTGACTTCCGTGTCTGTCGTGATGCGGTTGCGGACGTCATACGTCGCATCGTTCTTTGGGATGACGAACTGAATCGTCTCGTCGCGGACGGCACCGCAGAGGGACGTGATCCAGAAATCGTTAAGCCGCTGCGGTTGCAAGTTGCGGGCCAGCGTCTGCGTGAACGCTTGAGCCTGAATCGTCGACCCTTCGAGCGTGAAGGTGCAGTCCGTGAACTGCATGTCTTCTAGCTTTTCGAGATCATCGGGAATCGCCGTCGCCGTGGGATACCCCATCTCCTGCTGGCCGATGAGATCGAGCGTCAACTGAATTTCACCCGAGTCCGCGCTGCCAGTCAGAACGGCCTGATTGACCCGCAAACCCGTATGCCGCTTGTTGGCGACGTTCGGACCTTCCGCCCAGTGTGCCGTCTTGCTGGCCGGTTCTTCTAGTTCGAGATCGCCGAAGGCCCAGTCCATCAGCTTGCGGGCGATGGCGACGGTCTGCCCAGTCGGGATGTACGAATAGAGCGGCGTCACGAGTTGCCCGGACACATTCGCGCCGTAGACCTTCGAACCAGCTTTTCGCTGGTGCAGGCCGACGTAGACGTTCGGCTTGCGGGTCAGGCGTTGCGTGCGAACACCGTAATTGACCGCGCCGATAAAAAACGGCGTGCCAGCGGTCCCCGAGCCGGAACCCACCGAGGATTGCCCCCAGACGGTCTCGTCGGTCAGATGCAGATAACTTTCGGCACCAATGATGCACGTCATGTCACGATGCCCTTAGCTTGGGGTCTTTTTTGAGCGACAGCCGAACAACAACATCGCTCTGGAGTAACTTGTGCTGGCCTTCCTGACCGACCTCGACATAGATGCCGGACTGGAATTGCAGAATCTCTGGATCGCGGCACGTCACATTGCGGACCAATGACAGCGGACCCGCGGACGTCGACTGCGGCGCTTCGTACCGAAACAGGGCGTCGATGGTGTCTTCCACCAAGTCCATCGACAGCCGATTGCGGTCTTGCGGGACAAACACGCTGATCCGCAGCGGGCAAAGCCACTCCTGTTGGGAATAGACCCACCATCGCGGCTCCGTGTTGTCCCATTGGGCCGCCAGCATCGGGCACCTCGAAACATTGGCATCAAGCTGCAGAAACCGCTTGCGGGCCTCGTCACTGTCCGCGAATGTGGCGATCGGCGTTGTCCACTGCCTCCAGCCCTTGAGCGCCGTCCAGACGGCTTCGTAGGCCGGGCCAATCACCTTGGATGTCGATGTCTGGACCATTAGCAGTGCCCCCGCGGAATGTACGCACGGGGCACCTTGCGTGATCCTGCCGATGAGTTGAACGGCGGAACGATGGTCAGACCGGGAACGGCTTCACCGCCCTTGATCCGTCGCAACTGTTCTTCCGCAGCAAGGAAGGCATCCTTGATCGACACCGGCGGATCATCACCGCCGTTTGTGAACAGTCGGTAGATCGAGAGATCAATCGCGATGGCGTCGAGATGGGCATTCCCTTGCGACCGTGCGTCCGCTGGCTCAATAGCCGGTGCCAGAGCGTAATCAATCTGCAGGCCAGCCCATGCGATCGCCTGATCAACGGCATCGGACTCTGCGGTCGATAGCGAGCCGTCATGATCACGGTCCGCGAGATACCGCCAGCCGTTCGCCGTGGCACGTTTCTTCACTGCGGCCTGGCTGGTGTATTCGGTCACGATTCACTCGAAATCAGACAGATAAAGTAAAAGGGCCGCACCGTGATGTTTCACACAGCACGGCCCTTGTCCCAGGTAGCGACGCCGGGGATTAGCTGAAGACCTTACCCACCCAAATCGCGTTCGGGTTGGCGAAGCCCATGCCGTAGGTGTCTCCAGTGAAGACGCTCGTTCGCACCGGGTTGTGATTCACGAAGGCGTAGCTATATTCGCCTTCGACGTTGGTAAACGCACTCAGCGGGGTTGCCGCGGACGCGATGCCCACATCGTTCGGCACCAGGCGACGGCCACGCAGCGGACGAATCCACGGCCCGAAGTCCGGCACCATGAGGGCGTAGTTCTGCGGCATGATGTCGCGGGTCGTGCCCGTCGAATCCACCCACGTTCCCGCGACGAAGTGCCACCGCTTACCGAACACGGTTATGGTGTCGTCGGCAAAGTTCCCGAGCACCTGACCGGAGTAGTTCTGCACGTTGGCGTACTTGGCCCAGTCGTTGAACTCGGTATTCGCCCGCAGATCCGCCTTGTGGACCGCGTTGACGTAGATGTCCGTGATGTCCGGAGCACCGTCAATCGCCGCCTGCCGACGGATGGTTTCGAGGTGATCCATGATCGACGTTGATGCGGTCGACCATTGTGCGGCGATGATGCCTCCCAGGTTCCCGCGGTGATCATCATCGACACCGAAGTCCGCAGAGACCTGCGTTCCGCTGGCGTCGGTGATTGCTCCACTGGTCGCGTGGACCGTTGGAACGAGGATGTTCCCTTCCGCGTCGATGTTGACCCGGTTGTAGGTCATGATCATCGACAACAGCACTTCCTTGGCGAGCCGCTGCTTGGTCGCCGATTCTTCGAGTTGCAGGTTGAGCACATCCATGCCCATCTGCTGCAGGTCGGGCGAGTCCATCGCCGTCAACTGGTTCAGCGCCAGTGGGTCGATTGGCAACTCGGTGAAGTAGTCGAACAGGGAGAACGTCTTATGCGCCCCCCCCTTCGGCTGGATCACGCGAGCCGCAGACCCCTTACTGTTCATCGGCCCCGGCGAGTTCGTCGCCGAGATCGAGATCATCTTCACCGTATCACCGAACACCGTCTGCGGGTTCCGGTAGAACGTGTTGGTGAAGTAGTAATTCTGCAGCGCGGGCACCGCCCGATAGGACGCCGTCAACTGCTTATAGCCGAGCAGTTCTTCCCAGGATTTCATGACTCACACTCCGCAAAAGAACAGTTGACGTTGAACGTTACCGCGACATTGGGCCGCGGGATTAGTTGCCTTGCTGACGGTCAGACCACTGGAAGCCCGCGAGATAGTTCGTCGTGGTCGAACGGCACGCCGAGTAATCGCCGAGGGCGTAGTCGCTGTTGATGTACCCCTCGCGGAGCAACTGCACCGGCTTGTCGTACAGCGTTCCCGCCGCCGCGTTGATCGAATCGTCGAGGTCTTTCGTCCACACCGTTTCCGCGAGAATCGCCCGCGGGATTTCCGCACCCGCCGCCGTGGTTCCGTCGGCAAACGCGGTCGCGTAGACCTCATCTCCTGTGCCGTACTGGATCGCATTCCCAGCCACGACAATCAGGTTGTTCGTGTAGTCGACAGACGAAATCACGCGAGTGATCCGTGCCATCGTGACGCCGGTTTGCCGCGGCTGAATCGAGATGGTTTCGCCGGCGTAGAACGCTGCCGCATTCTGGACGGGAATCGTGGTCGAACCGGAGCCCGACCCTGAGCCGGAGCCACCCGCAACGATCGTGGTCAGTTTGCACGGAACCCACTTCTTGGTCGCAGTGACTTGAGCCATCACCCAACCGGCGCGAAGCTCGTAGGTGTAGTTCGTGTTGCCGCCGTCATTCGACCGGGGATAGGTCGCGGTTCCAGCGTCGAGGATGTTCGGGCCGGGAAGATACGTCGCCCCCGGCGAGGACATCAGGATGTTGCGAGGCGTAATCGTCCGACCGCTTCGCGTGCCGCCGACATAGGACATGATTCAAACTCCAATCGGAACTTGTGGACGGGACAAAACGCCTTGCGGTTGACTTAGGCCGGGACGTACTTCATCGCCTCTTCGAGGCTGATGTTGCGGGATTTGGCGACACGTTCGGCAATCGCCTTGCGGTCAGCTTCAAGATCGCTGCCGGTGAGGTTTGGCGGGTTCGGATCGGCCATCTTGCGGGCCTTGCTGTTCGCGCCCGTGTTGAGCGTCGGAGCAAGCCCATCGAGCAACGCGAGATCGAAGCTCCCAAGCTTTTCGGCTAGTGCCTTCTTGCCTTCGAGGACAACCTTTGGCACGCCAGCCGCGCTGAGTTCGCCGATGCGGAACGAGAACGCTTCCTTGGCCGCCTTGGCGTCTGCCAGTTTTCGAGCTGCGATTTCGTCCGACAGTTTGACGATCTTGTCGTCCTGCGACTTGAACAGCTTGCGAATCGTGTCCGCGAGCGCCGGAGCCATTCCAGGGAGCGGAATCTCCGCTGCCATGTCGCCGCCCATCGGTGGTTCGGTCTCGGCTTCCGTGGTTGGTGCCACCGTCTTGCCGAGCGCGGCGGAAACGCCCTTGAGTTGGGAGATCAAGTCCGTTTCGTCGACCACTTCGGCGAGCTTCGACAGGCCAGCGGCTTCCATCAGCATGTTGATGGCGTCGACCAGTTCGGGATTCATAGAGCCACCTCCGGCCGTGTCGGCCATCGCAAGGAACGGGAGTTGATTGGCTTGCACCGGACGATCAGTCACGGCCACATGGGTCAGGTATTCCGCGAACCGGTGACCGGCCCGCGTATAGTTCGGGATGATGGCGGGCGACACAAGCCGCGCCGGATTCTTCAGGTATTCCGCCTGCTCTGGCGTGACGTAGGCCGACATCCAAAGCACATCGCTGGCGATCCGCAGGTCGGCGATCGGGGCAATGAGGTCATCGGGATGGATCAGCAGATCGTCATCGCCGTGGGTCTTGCCAAGGTTGCAGGGGATATTCAGCCGCTTCGCCTGCTGGAAATCCTTGAGGATTTGAGCCAACGTCTGCGGTGTGACGGTCCAGTAGACTTCCTTGCCAGCGGCATCAAAGCCGATCTTGTGCTTGCCACAGTGCAGCATGTCCTTGACGACTCGCGTCGTTTGACCAGCGGCAACACTCTCCGGCGGCGGATTGCTGGGACCGAAGTCCGGCGCGGTGTCCAGCGTGGAAGCAAGCGCCATCGGTTCGACGATGTACGCTCTGAGCTTCGACGGTTGGGGACGCCGCTTTGCCACAATCGCTGCCAAAAAGAAAAGGGGCGAACGGTCTCATGACCGCCGCCCCGAATGGCAACGATGATTCGGCATCTCGCGGGTAGCTACTCCCACTTCCGCCACAAGCGCGACAGTCGCGAGACCGCACGCCCCAGGTTGTACGTGTCTTATCCTACGATCGACACAGAATCTCTCAAGCCCTCTTTGCGGCTTTCGTCCTACCAGTGTCGGCAAGAGCAATCACGCGCGGCGGCTGGCCAGTGTGTACGCCGCAGGCCCGACACCCGAGATACTGCACTCGCAGTCCGGCAGATGCGTCTGGTCGCGACGTCGTGACGATCAACGGGCGTCCGCATCGCTGGCAGCATGATTCAGCCATTCCGCACCCTTTCCACAAACCGCCGATAGTCGTCCGGCGTATCAATGCCGCCGATCACCGGCTCGTGTACATGCAGCACATCCCACCGGAAGCCTGCGTTGATCCAACGCAGTTGCTCCAACCGATGTTCCGTCTCCGCTTCGACCACAGGCAAAGCCACGGCCTTTCGCAGCGATTCCACGCGGAATCCGTAGATTCCAACATGGTGCCGCCACCGGTACCGCGGGTTGATCTCCCGACAGAAGTCCGGCTGACCACACGGTTGCATACGGACCTTCACCACATTTGGGTTCACAGTGTCGTCCGGTCGCAGCGGTGCCGAGACGGTCACGATGTCGAGGTCTCGCGATTCCGACAGTCGCACAGCCACGCGATTGATGAGAACGGGGTCAATGTCCGGTTCGTCACCCTGAATGTTGACGGCGATCGTGGCGTCGGGCAGTTGCGGGATGATCGCCGCCATGCGCTCCGTGCCGCTGGCGTGCTCGCCGGTCAACACCACGCGACCGCCGAATTGTTCGACCGCCCAAACGATATCCGGCGAGTCCGTCGCCACGATCACATCGTCGAGACACATCGCCCGCTTGGCCGCTTCCCATGTGTGCTGGATCAACGGTTTCCCAGTCTCCGCGAGCAGCATTTTGCGCGGGAGCCGGGTTGATTCGAGGCGGGCGGGGATGATGCCGTAAATCATGCGTACTTCACTTTCACATCACTTGGCAGGTCACTGTAAGTCTTGATCCCGTAACTCTCCGCGTCTTCGGCGCTCAAGGGCACCAGAGCACATCGGCAGTTGTAATCCTCGCTGGCCCGCTTTAGCACCCGATACGCTGGATCGTCCCGCATGCAGACGAACCCGTCCAAGTCCCAGTGCGAGTCCCGCACACGTTGGTCCGTCGTCGCGGAGAACATCACCGCCGGGAACTCGTCCCGCACGAGCGGAGCGGACAACGCTTTATCGAGCCCGGCGACGTAACCCCGCTTGGTCTCTGTGCGGTACATCGTTTCCGTCTGCGACCGCGTCAGGGCCACGTCGGCCTCGATCGACTTGCGGAACGTCGGCAGATCGTCACCCGCGGCCAGCGATTTCGCCAGCGCCTTCTGGATGTTCTTCAGCGTCGCCGTCGACTCGAGCCCCGGTGCCGAGAAGACATGAACGCGGTCCGCTTCCGCCATCTTGGCGAACTGCTCGGCGGTCACCACGCCCTTGGATTCCAAGAAATCGACGGCGGATTTCATCCAGGGAAACTTGTACCCGGAATCCGCAAGCGTCATCGGCAGCGGTTCGGTCTGCCGTGGAACTTGCCCCCCGGCGTACTTCACTGCCCGCGGTTGCCACGGGGACAGCATCCCGAGCACGCGGCCAACTGTCCGAAGTTCGGCTTCGAGCGTCACGATCTGCTTTCGGATGCCGTCCAGCGTGGCTTTGCTGGCCCGTTTCGACATCGCCGTGACCAGTTCGTCGAAAAGCCGGTCAAACTCCCGCAAGCCCGCATTGAGCACCTGCGCGGTGTCGGGAACCTTGAAGCCTTGGCGGGGGATCGGCACCTGTGCGAGCGATCGCGGCGTGTCTCCAATTGGAGACATATCAGACATTGCGACTGACGGTCCCTGCAACTCTGGAGAGTCGACTTTTCCGTCCTTGGCGTCGTCAATCAGTACCTGCGCCCGTTCTGCTGGCAGGCCGATTGCTTGCAGGAGTTCTTTCGCCATCGCGTCAGACGTATTCCCGGCGATCAGATCGTTCAGAATGTCGCGAATGGCCTTGGTATTGTTCTGGAATTGCCGACGTCCGAGTCCGGACATTTCCCCGCTTGGAACAGCCGGAGCGGTCGGTACGGGCATCCCCGCCGCCGCAGTCGCTGCCATCCGCTGGGCAATCGAGGCCATCGCCGCCGCAAGCTGATCTGTGACCGGGAACCCTGCGTCTTCAAGCATCGTCTTGACATCGACGCCGCCCGACATGATCGCTTCGACGAATAGCGGATTCGCCAAGAGCAGTTTGATCGCTTCGAACACGAACGCATCGGGACGCTGGGCGAGGCTGGTGTAACTCAGCGTGATCGATTCGGCCGGCAGGCCATTCACCGCCAAAACCTTGCCAATCACGTACTTCTCAAAAGATCGGCACCACTGATCAAGGATGCCCTCGCACACCGCGAACAGCAGCAGCATCTTCTGTGTGATCGAGCCGTAAGTGCCGACGCCGCCCGCTTCCATGATCGTCTGCTCGGCAATGCCGAACGCGCGAGCCATTTCCACGTCCATGCGTTCAATCGTGGCGTTAATCGCCGTCGGGTCGAAGCCTGACAGTTCTGCCTGTTCGACCTTGAACTTATGCTCGGCTCCGTCCTTCGATGCCGGGTCACGATCGTTCGGCAAGTAAAGCATTCCACCCGCTGCCCACGTATCGACCGCTGGCGCCATAACCGGCAGAACCTCGTAGGTCTGCTGCGTCTGCTCGTCGAAGTCCGTCATCGGCCCGTACATGATCGGTCCGCGTGTTCCCCACCGCCCCGTCGCAGTCTGACGGCTTTTCTTGGCCCCCTTCTTGTCCTTCCACACTTCATACGGTGCCGGAATGAATCGAGACCGTCCATGCGGTTCGACTACCGTCGCATCGAGTGCCAACCACCACGAGTTGACCGTGGCGATCTTGTCCCACGAGTTATCCTTGAGCCTCACGCCGATGCCGTCGAAGTGACCATCGCACAGTTCCATCCGCGACAGGCCAAACGGCAGCGGTTCGGCTTTGCGGGGAGCCTGATACATCCCGCATGAAGCCCACTCCAGTTCGAACGCCACGCGACCATAGGCAATCGAATCGAGCATCGACGACAGCGTGCGGTCCCACAGCGTCTGCAGCGATTCGACGAGTTCTTCGCCAACGCCATCGCCGTTGGCTGTCACCTGTACCGCAGCGATGTTCGCCCCGAGGATTCGTTCACAGAAGGCGACCTGATAATCGCCCCGCATGTCCTCGACGATCTTTCCAAGGTCTTTTCGCTCCTGCTGCCGGGGCATCTCGTCCGACAGACGGGCACCACCAGGGCGACCGCCATGAGACTGGTTCCCCTTGAGGATTGCGACCTTGCCGACGCTGCCGAAGAGTGAATTCCACCAGCCCATTATCGCACCCCCAGTGCCACGGCCCGCGGGCGTCCGCTGGTGCCTGTTGATTGTGTCAAAAATAGTTTGTTGTAAGCCCCGCTCGTTGCGTCCACCTGATCGTCGTGCTCACCGTGCGGGAACGAAACCATCTCGTCAATGTAAGCCGAGTTCCACGCCCCGCGGAGCAACCGGAAATTTCCAGCCTCGATGCACGCCTGCAGGGGACGTGCCCGCAGGTCTTTCGCTTGGTTCGGGCGGTCCATTCGCAACGCGAACCGAGCAAACTCTCGCGTCATCGTGTCCGCAACCTGCCCGCCGCTGTCGCCACGCTGGGCTTCACACCACAGCTGATAGTCGTGCCATTTCAGCCGGTCGGTTTCCGCAGTCTGCCGCATCACTTCGTTACGCTTTCCCCACGTCCATCGGCCCCGAACAACGTCCGCGAGATAGACGACCCCATCAGCTTCGGTGAGCAACGCCCCGACGGTGTAATCGCCGTCAGTGCTGTTCGCCGTGTCCCAATACCGCACCGCCCGGCGACACTTGGCCGGTAACTCTTGGGCAATCTGCAACCCGTCCCGCTGGAAGAACTCGCCGCCGTCTGGGATCGGCTCCTGCTGGTACAGAGCGGAGAAGTAATAACTCCCTAGGGTTCGCTTGATCTGCTGCAGTCGGTCGATGTCATACCGGTCCGGCCACAACGCGCAACCATCGCCATAGATCGCGGGGAGTTTCAGCACTCTCCAGACTTCACCACCGTCGTGCATCTCCCGCAGCAGTCGCCCGCAAAGGTCGTCTTGGTGCCAGCGGGTCTGGATTACGATGGCCGCTCCGTTGGGCTCCAATCGCGTATACGCCGTTGATTGCCACCAGTCCCAGACCTTATCGCGGATCACCCGGCTGTGGGCTTCCTCTGCGTTCTTGATCGGATCGTCAACAATCATCAAATCAGCCCCGCGGCCAGTGATCGTCCCGCCTGCCCCCGCTGTGACCATCCCGCCATCCGTACCGTTGACGTTCCACCGGTCGGCTGCCGACGAGGACGGGTCGACACGCACGCCGAACCATTCCGGCCCGTGCTCGTCCAATAGGTTCCGCGCCTTGCGTCCCCATTCGGCAGCGTATGTGGCGTTGTAACTGGTCAAAATCACCCTTCGGTCGGGATAGGCCCCGGCGTACCAACTCGGCAGATACTTTGAGCAATACTCCGATTTGCCGTGCCGCGGCGGCATCATCACCATCAGGCGGCGGATTCCATCAGTTCCCCGAATCGTGTCCGTTACGGCCCGGTCCAAAGCCCAAACGTGGTGCGGTGTCAGGTATCGCCGCTGCGAAACCGTTCGCGCCCATAGCATCGGCGTTGCCACCTTCCGCCAGTTCTCGCTGTCGCAACCACTCAAGGTATTCCGGCTCCGCTGTGACCGCTGATTGAATCGACTGATTGACCTGCACACCGACGTTGACGCTGACCTGTGTGCCGCCGCCCGTTCCGACTGGGGCCTTCGCTTCCATGTTCTGCTTATTCGCCGCCAGCAGCGCCATAAACGCCCGCGTGCGGTGTCGTGGTTCCTGCTTCGGATCGAGGGCAATCATCACCTGCCCATTGATCAACGGCTCCCGGTACTGTTCTTTGATCGGCCATTCTTCGAGGATCGCCCTCGCTTCCATGCGTTGATTCTTGATCAGCGTTTCGTTGCCGTGCTCCGCAACGGGTGCCCCCAACCCCCGCGATTCTGCGGACTGGGTTGATTCGGGACTCGTCGCGGCCTTCGCGGCTTCCGCCCGCTGGGCTCTCCGCTCTCGCCGTTTCCGTCCAGTGCGTTTCATGGTGTTACGCCTTCGGTTGGCGCGTGGCTGTTTTCCCGGTCAGTTTCTCCCATCGAGCGACCGCGACGTCGCAGTAGAGCGGGCTGATTTCCATTGCGTAGCAGCGGCGGGAGAGTTGCTCGGCGGCGATGATGGTGGTGCCACTGCCGGAGAATGGTTCGTAGATCGTTGCGTTCTCTTTCGTCCACGATCTCAATGGGAACGACGCGACCACCATCGGCATCGTTGCAGCATGACTTTCGGGAGCAGTGTTCTCTGCCGATGCGCCGGTACTCAGAACCACGTTTTCAACAGTGCCGCGAAAATCAGCCGTCTCGATTGCGCGAGTCGGGCGCTTCGTTGGTGAGAAAACCCAAATATCCTCGAACCGACTGGCCATTACGTTTGCGGCCATGGCAGGGTTGCCGTGACCCTTGTACCAGATGGCGCGATCTACAAAGTGTTCATAGAACTCGCCAACCCACCGAAGCACCGCAAATTTATTGTTCGCGAGTTGCTGGATATTCACCGCAACAACCTTGCAAACATTCATCGCCTCTTTCGTAAATGCAGTTAGAAACGCGACGTATTCATCCTCTGGCAAGTTGTCCGAAAATCCGTCATATCGTGACGTCTGATCTTTCTTTTTGACGTTACCGGTCAGGGTATACTTGCCAGCGTTGTACGGCGGCGATGTGAAGCACAAATCAGCCTTCGCCCCCGCCATCAACCGCGCAACATCCTCCGCCTTCGTCGAATCCCCACACAGCAACCGATGCTCCCCGAGGATCCACAAATCCCCCGGCTGCGTGATCGGCACTACCGGCGGCTCCGGCACTTCGTCTTCGACGATCGCTTGTTGTTCCTTCGCCCAGGCACACCCGGCCTGCTTGCCGAGGTCTTCGAGCATCTTCGCGACGTCCTGACTCTCCGTCTGCACTTCGCGGAGCAATGAGTCGAGACGATCACGATCCGCCCCGGCCATTGCTCCGATTGGATCAAATGTCGCGAGCAGCTTATCCGCTTCGGCTTCGTTCACGTCGAGAATCAAACATGGCACTTCGTTTGTGCCCATGATCTCCGCGCGGCGATGCCCGTCGATCAGCATCAGAGAACCGTCAGGAAGCTCGCGGCATAGCTCTGCACCCGCGAAGCCCACCTCTGCCAGCAAGCCCCGTAGTGCGTCCTGCTGCTCTTTCGGATGCGTGCGCCAGTTCTTCGGGTTCGGCCGCAACTCGGATGCGGGAACACGGCGAAACTCTTTCACGCGGTCTCTAATGTTCATGCCGTCCGTCTCCGCCGAACCGTCAATACACCCTCGCTGATCTCCGGCACCTCGTGCCCGTTCGATAGGATGCTGAGTACCTCAAACGTCCCGCCGCCCGCTTCCAGTTCGTCACCCGTCGCCCGCGGAATCTGGAACCGCACGCTGAACCGTCCCGATCCACTCCCCGAGCTTTCGGTGATGTCCGTCGACGTGACCGTCTGCACTGTCCCTGACACCAGCGTCAGCTTGCAGGATGTTGGCACGTAATCGGCGATGAACGGAAACTCGATGTCGCGACCGTCGGCCGTGTAATAGTCCACCCCTTGGACAATATCGAGCGTATTGTCGCCGGTTGCTGGAGATTGAATCTGAATCGGGTTGTCACCGAGTGTTTCGGCAATGCGGTCACCGATGTTGTTGATGTCGGATTGTGACAGTCCACCTGCCGCCGTCGGTATCGCATCCCCGTCGCGGTTGTCGGCTCGGACTACGCCGCTGGAGTCGACCACGATATCCTTCGTGTCTCTCCAGACGACGGCACTTCCCGCAACGCTATTGACCGTCGCCGCAATCCGCAATTCGCAGATATCGCCCACCGCCAATGTCGGCAGTGTGACCGCGGCCTTGTAGACTCCAGTCGTCACGTTTGTGATAGTCACCGTCGCGGCGTTATCCGTTCCATTCACCACCAGCGTTCCGGCTGGCGTGGAATCGGCATTCGTCGCGGCCCCGGTGTCGAACCGCTGCGTAGTGAAATCGATTGTTACAGATTGTGCGCTGCGAACGCTCATAGCAGGCCCTTGATAATGCTTGAACCGATGATGCGTCCACCGCCGCCCGCTGGTGCATCTGCGTGCTGTGCAGCCCCGATATCGGGATAGGCCACCGTCCCGGAATATCCTGATGCCGTCTGCGTGAATGTCCCGCGACCGGCCCCTTTTGCAGCAGCCAGCGTGATGCGGAAATCGCCGTTTGCTGGATCAACCCACGGCGTCACACCCGATGCGTAGGTGATGTTCCCAGATTCTTCCATGTATCCGGATTGAATCGCACCGGATGTGTTGGCTTGCGATCCCGAACCGAATCCGCAATTGGTGATCACGCCGCGACGGTTTGCCGGTTGAGCGATGCCATACGCCCCATTTTTTACCGCGTTGCAGTTTTCAATCGATGCTGTCCATGTACGTGTCGACGTGCCCCCGATGTTGAACCCGCTCGATGTGTTGTTGTATGCGTCACACCCGTGATACATCTGAGCGACGCCAGCAGTGCTAAATCCGTGCCCGCCGTTCGTGTCCGCAATGCAATGCATGTATGACTGCATTGAGTTCGATCCGATGTTGTAGAACCCATCGGAAGTGTTGTCGTGTGCGATACATCGGTCGTAGTTGCAACTATTGTTTGAGATGAATCCATACTGGAGATTTGAAAACGACTCAGACTCATCAACAGCGCAATCCGATGCTTGCAAATAAAGCCCCGACCCGCGTGAGTTCTTAAACACACAACGTCGCACCCACCCGCGACTGCCAGTGACCTGTAAGATGCTTGTTCCCGATCCGGTTGCGCCGTTATTACACATCAGCAAATCAACAAAAGTGCAATCCGACCCGCTGACCGTCAAAAGCGTATATGTTGCCCCGGACGTACCGCCGTCAATCGTTGCCCGCCCGCCGTCACCATACGCAGACGTGAACCCCTGAAACTGGATGCCCGCATTTGCGTGCGTGATCGCTGCCGTTGGCGAGTATGTGCCCACCATAAAATTGACACGCGGGAAATCGCCAGCAGATGTCACGGCTGCGTTTGTGATGAAGTTGAATGGGAACGCAACCGACCCGCTCGGCCCGGCCCATGCCCCGCCGATTTTCAGCGTGCGATTGCCGGTCCCGTCCGTCGTGCTTCCTGATTTCGCCGTTGTACTGACAGTGATCGTCGTTGACGAAACTGCCGTCACGCGGCCGACCAGCGTTGTGACACTGGCTCCGTCTGCATACACGCTGGCAAAGTCGCCGACCGCAACACCGTCAGTCGACGGGTTTCCGCTCGCGACAGTGAACACCCCCGTAGACGATACCCACGAACCCGATGCGTATGTGAAGCTGGCCGACGTGCCCGGAACGGTACTGTTGCCCGTCCGCGTGCCTGCGTTCAGGTTGCTTCCGCCCGATCGACAACAGAATTCGGTATAGGCCATGGATTACCCCGCGTATCGTGGGGAAATCGAAATTACGCCCGCAGCGAGACTCAGCCCGCTCTCGGTTTGTGTGCTGTTGAGTTGTGCCAGCAGCCCGCGGATGTTCTCGACCGTGAGTTTCACACCACCGGCAGAAATTTGCGGACGCCCGTCAGCGAGTGAGCCGTCATCGATGATCGTCGAGAACGTCGGATCGTCACCGAGCTTCGCGGACACGCCGGTGGCATCGTAGGATTGCACCAAAGCCGTGGCGGCATAGAGTGCGTCAACCAACTTATCCGCAACCGGGCGCAGGCCCTCGTTGCAGAATTTCACAACTTGCGGATCGTTCATTGTCCTCTCCTCATTTTCGCCGCGTCTTCACGCACACGCGGGTTACTGCACAGTGCCCAGTTACTTCGTCTGAATCACAATCCCGTCGGTCTTCACGCTCGCCGGTGCCCCAGGCTCAACAACCAGCTTCCCGGCTATACCTGCGGCCACAATATCCCGGCACTTGGCGTCGATTCGCAGCGTCTGGAAGTACCCGCTGATCGTGGCGACGTTGCAGTTCCGAAGGTGTACCTCACCAAACACGTTCAACCGCAGATCGAGGTGCCGGGAGTTCTCAATGATCACGTTCGGGACGCGACCGGAGTTCCCCGCTTCGACTTCGGTGTGCAGGGCCGTTACATGGGTCACATTCCGCAGGACAATCGAGTCACCGATGCAACCAGCAACCCGCACATTCTCCAACAGAATCCGCCTGATCCCCGCAGCGTTCGTCTCGTTCAAGTCCCCGCCATCGATCAGCAGGCCGGTATCCCATCGGTCCTTTGTCGCCCCACCCTTGAGGTCCGACCAGCCGAGGATTTTCACGTCACGAATGACAATCTCGCCGGGACGATCAGCCTTCGAAAAGGCGTAGAACTTGAGCGCCGTCCCGCCAACTCCACGCTTGGCAATCCGCATTCGCTCAAGTCGTGAACCGGTCCCGAGATATTCCGCCTTCTCACCGAGGATGAAGCCGTCGTTGCCCGAACAGACGACAATCGGCCCGGTAATGTCGTTTCCGTTGAAGCCAACGCCGGTAATGTCGATTCGCGGGGCTTTGTAGGTTCCCGCGAGTGCCCATTGGCCGGTGAACTGCATGGGTTCAGCGGACTGGGCGAAGAGAGCAGCGATGAGGAGAAGCGGATTCATTTCACACCATAAACGGAACAGCGAAATCGTCCCGAATCATCAGTTCGTTGATGCTCACCGGGGCATCGCCATCGAACCCCTGAATCTCGACCAGCATCCGCCCGAACTTTTCAGTCCGGTCTTTGCGTGTCTTGATCACCACCACGGGAACATCGTCCGTTCCGCCGATCCGATACCGTGCCAGCAGCCCTTTGAGATGCTCCGTCGCATCCTTGCCGGGCTTCCCGGTCTTCAACTCCGGGGCGTTGATCCCGAGCAATCGCATCGTGGTGTACGTGGAGACCGAAAACCCTACGTCAACTTTCGCCGTTACCGTGTCGCCATCATGGACGCCGACGATCTCAGCCCGGTAAACATAAGGCGGTTCCCACAGTGGTTTCGGCTTGGCTGTCATTTCTTTCGGCTGTTCTCCGACGCCTTGCGGCATCCTTCCTTGGCGAACGTCAGTCCCGTCTTGTTATCGAATCCGCAGTGCGGGCACCGCCAGTTGTACGATCCATCGCCACGGGCACGCGGGGTGAAGTCCCGGTAGCAGTTGTCGCACGGCTGGATGCCCGCTCGCTTGCTGCCCTTGGATCGGATCATCGATCACCCCCGGCGGAAAATTCGGAACGGGCTCGCGAAACGATTCACCGGACAAACCCCACCAGGACACCCACCTTGCACCGGCTGATACACCGGACCGGATTGCTTTGCGGGATCACCGTATTCGCAGGCGTCATCCTTCTTCGCTCGATAGATTCCGTCGCGGTGTTCGTAGTACGTCACCCCGTTTGAGTTGAGCGTTCCGGCTTTCTTCTTCGCGGCTGGAGTGGCATCGGCAACCCGTTCGACCTGCACCGGCTTTCGGCCCTTTCCTTCGTGGTCGTCCGAGTGCCAGGCTTCAAGCTCGGCATCGGTCATCGCAGCGATTTGTTCGGCGGTTAACTTGCCCGAGTGAACGCCTTCCGTGACGTGCTGTCTGATCGTGCTGGGATGCGTCCAGTGCGATCCTCTGGTCGGATACGCCCAGTCGAGAGCGGACACCGGCCGGCATTGGTTTCCCGCCTCGTTGCCGAGTTCGGCCCGCTTGGCTGCGCTCGATGGTTTCACCGCCGGCGTGTCGCTGAGAATCGTCAGGTCCAGGGCTTCGACGGGTCGCGCGGTCACCGGCTCGGCGAGAATGCGTAAGTCGAGCGGCTCGGCACTCCGCGCGGCGACCGGTTTGGTATCGGTGAGAATGGCGAGATTCAGCGGCTCGGCGGCCGGTGCTGACGTCGCGCAGCTTGAAATGACGAGCAACGCGAAATGAAGGTAATGCAGGAACTTCACGATCAATTCTCCTCGGTCTGGATGCTGTCGAAGATCGACAGGTCAAGGGGTTCCGCGGAGAATCCGGGCAAGTCACTCACTGCCCAGATTTCAGCCCCCGCGTTGATTTGTTTCTGAATGGTCGATCCTTCGACCCAGACACCGCCCGGCGGATCATCGCCAAGGGCACCGCCTGCAAAGTCCTTTCCGTGCGAGTTCATCAGGTAGAAGAATTGCTTCCCCGGAACGGTCCCGTCATAGCCGATCAGGCAAACTTGATGCCCACCCTGCGATCGACCGGAGAATTGCAGGCACTTCCGGCCAGCGACGTTGTAGGTCTTTCCGGGGTTCCACGAAATCGCGTATGTGCAGGGATAGCCCGCGCAGATCGCGTTCCGCAGTGCCTTGATGTCTCCGATCGGCTGAACGGTCCCGCCGGATCGCTTGCGGCCTGCGGTGATCTGTGCCGACGTCGGACCATCGCATCCGATCGCCTTTGCGGCCGGTCCCGAATACTTCTGCAGACCAGCCTCACCGACGATCAGCCAGCCGTAACGAGAGACTCCATCCGCAGCGTGTGACGGATAGGCACCGTCGCTATTGCACGGCGGTCGATGCTTGCCGACCGTTACGCGGGTGATGCCGTACAAGTAGAGCGTGGAGACGTCCTTCGACGGCTTGCCGAGTGAAGAAACCCACATCCGCGTTTGGACAGCGTGCGCCATCCCCCACGACACACAATCCCCGATCTTCTGGGGACCGGGATCGAGGGAAAGCCCCGGCCCCCAGAGAACGACACGACGAGTTTCGTTTGCCGCTGATTGAGCCTCCGTGATGCCGGAGACGTCTTGAAACGACGGCGGGAACTCAGACGCAAGGCGATCGAATACGGCGTAATGATCGTCCGGCACCCCCGGCGTGAACGTAGCGGGAGCGGTCGGTTGCGATGTGCAGCCGATGAGCAGCAGCGGGAGAATTAGCAGATGTCGCATCAGTTGAACGCCTTTTCCCGCTTTGCTTCCTGCACCGTCTGACGTCTCACCCCGGCTTCGTAGCAGTCCCGACACCACGCCTCGTGTTTGTGAACGCGATTCGTCACCGGGGAGCGTTGATACTCGCCTGGACGGCCGCATTCGCATCGAGGGAGTTTGGGCGGTGTCATTTCTTCTTGCACTTCCCGCAAACAGGCTGGAAATCGTGCGATCCGCCAATCCTTCTGGCAACGCGCACCATCTGGCCACATCGGATGCAGTGCACCGGCTTTGTCTGCTCCGAGCCTTTCGCACACATTCCGGTAATGGCTTGCCGTTTTGGAATCATTTCCCGGCAGCCTCCAATGCCCCGGCGACTTCCCGCAGCAACTCAGCGGCATCGTCCCGGTTTTGCAGCTTCCCCTCGGTGTATAACGCGGCGATCACCGATTTAACCTTGCTGGTGAGCGGCTGCCACGCAGGAGACAACGTTCCCAACGTTTTCACGACGTCCGTTGCCATCGCGTTCAGGCTGCTGTACTGGCCGTCGGCAATCGCTCGGCACTGTGCGGCCAGCGACTTCGCCCCGGCGGGATCATTGATCTGTTTCGCGAGTCGGAACACCTCGGGGGCGACGTTGAACCGCCCCGGCGGTGGTTCTGGTGACGGCTCAACCGGTTTCACTGGATCGACAGGCTTCGCGGGGTCGGCGGGTTGCGGCTTCGGGCAATCCGGGCACGGCACCGGCTTCGGGCAATCGGGGCACGTCGGACAACTCGGGCACGGAGTTTCGCCGGGGATCGTGATTGTTGTTTCCCAGCGATCCTGACCGCCAAGGTTCACGCCGAGAATCGTGACGCGATACGTTCCGGGGATTCCGTTGACTCGCACTCGCCGCCGTAACGGTTCGTGCTCGATGTGCATTTCCCCCTTGCGAGGATAGACCTCTGCAAAGATCGCTGGGGCACCGGACGTTGATCCGTAATCGAAAAAAAGCGGTTCGCCTGGCGTTCCCGTGGTCGGTCCATTCACGACCAACTTCGGGGCCGACGGATGCAGCAAATCTTTCGCCGTGTATCCGCCCGTGGCGACCGCGACAAGAACAGCGATTCCCGCCAGTACCCACTTGTTTTGCGTCATGTCTGGCCTATCAAAAAAAAAGAAGTCGCAATTCCCCACTCAGAAGGAATCGCGACTTCGGTTGTTCCGTCAGTCACGGGATGGCGTGGCTCGTGGCCGTTATTGGGTCGTCACGGTTTGATCGTCTGTTCCTCGATCACTCTTGCGTTAGTGATCACTCCGGCTTGAATGGCGAACTCGACACTGATTCGACCGTGGAATCCGGATTGCCGGACTGCCTCGTCGATGCGTGGTCGTAACTGCTGGCCGATGATGTTCGACACCACGTTCTTAGCCGCGTCAGTGGGTGATGTAACCGCTTGCACCATAGTGCTGATAGTTTGGTGTCGAGATATGTGGAGGTCAATCCCAAATGTGGATATCGGAATGTGATTAAGGACGGTTTCTAGCCGGATTCGCGGATGTGTTTCAAGGGCGCTTAATGCGCCGCAGCCGCATCAGCGTGCTATCGATCACCGGACGGGACAACTCCGGGAATGCCGCGACAATCTCCGCTGTGGTTTTCCCCGCCGCGTACATCTCTGCGATTTGCACGTTGTGCGCGGACCGCTTGCGACCGACCGGTGCGGCTGGCGCGATGGTCGCCGCGAACAATGGGCCAACGCCGCTGTCGTATTTGTGCCAGTGTGTGCCACCACCACGGACATGCACACTGTGAGCGTGTCCAAGCTCGCGGAGAGACGTGAGCAGCCTCTGGATCGTCTTGCCACTCAGGCCGTGCTGTGCGGCAAATGTGGGGATGTGCAGGCCATCTCCAGCGAGAGCGGCATCTGCATCGCGGAGACGTTGGGCGATGCGGATGGTGGTGTCGGGTGTGCTCATTACTGATCCATGCGAGAGAAATCCCCCCGATCCCCGCCCAACGGGGCTGCAACCCAGCCAAATCGCGATGGATGAACTCGCTTCAATGGGGCCGCGTGTCGCTCGGGAGAACACAACACGCGGAACGCTGGGCGGGGGATGGATGCTGTCAGGCGATCGGCAGGTCGCGGCAATGCCGCGTGACGGTAATCCCGCTCTGGGAGACCAGCGTTATCACCCATTTCATTCGGCTGAATGACAGGTCGTCAAATGCTGGTGAGTATCGCTGGACCTCCGTCACGCGGCACACCTCGGGCCGACAGTGCCCGAGGTGATTTTCTTTGTTCGGAAGCTGCAAAATCAGCTTTTCACCAACATGATGCGGGCACCGAGAAAAAAACAGCATGGGAATATCTCCGTCCTTTTACCCAGCGGCGAAACAGACCCGGCCGCACGTCGCGGCCGGGCGGGAGAGTCAGAAACTATTCGGCCGATTCGCTATTGAGCTTTGTGGCAACGCGGACGGCTTCGCGTTGTGTGGAGAACGAGCAGCGGGCTTCGCCAGTCTCGCTGTTGACCACAGCCCATCCGCCGTTGGCACCGGCGTGGACTTCATACTTTCCGTTGCAGTCGATGATTTGGTCGTGCATCTGATTCATCCTTGTGGCCTTGCAGGGCCGGTTTCGTTGTCAGCAACCACTGCGATTGTCTGATGGTTTAAACATATCGACAGTCTCACGCGGCGTCTAGCACAATACGAAACAATTTTGCGAGATTGTGGAAATTATTTTCCGGGGTCGATCAACACCGCTCCGCGCAGGTGTATTTTCCAGTCGTCGCCAACCCACCATCGCGGGAACTTATCCCACTGCCCGATCGCCTTGACGATGCTGATTTCCCCGAGGCCGTTTCCGTCGCGGTACACGCGATCGATAGCAATCACGCCGTCATCACGTTGCCAGCGTTGACCCGGTCGCGGTTCTTGTTGCGTCATTTCGTAGATTCCCTTTTCAGTCGATCACGCGCCCGGTAATGATCTTCATACGTCGCTTCAGTCCACGATCGCCAGCACAGCCAATGGAACATTCCGCAATCGTGACCTATCGTCGGAATCCATCGCCACTCGGTGACATCAAGCACGATCTTGAACGTGATCCCGACAATGCGACGTCCGTTGTACTTACCGACTGGCCATTTCATTTCGCGGCATCCTTTTGCTCTGCTTCAAGTTCGAAAGCAGCCCGCGACACAAGTGCCCTTTTTGATTCCGGGACGATAAGCATCGTTTTCCCGTGGTCAAGAAACGAATCACACATGATCGTGAACCCGGCTTTTAGAATTGCCTTATAGAGTTCAATGTCGAGCGACTCCGCGATTGCTCGCTGCTCTTCCATGAATTTCACCATGCCGCCGATATTTATCTGTGACGGCTCCCATCCTGACGTGGTTGCGTAGCTCTCTGTCATTTCGCGGCTTCCTTCATCGCGGCGAGCACTTTTTCTACACACCCGCGCGTCATCAGCGTCAGACCGGTAGGACCAACGCATAGCAGGTGACCGCGGTACCACTTGATCCCGCACGGCCATTCATGGATATCGTGGACTCCATGCCATTTCGTAATGCTGGATTTGCCAATTCGAGATAGCAGCCACTCCAACGTCGGCGGTGTCGCGAGCAGTTCCGCCCGCAGCCGCTCGATTTCTCTTGCCGCCTCGACCGCGATCGTCTCCGCAACGTGCTCACCGACACACACTCCATCGGCGTCCGTCGCGCCGGGGAAGTTTTCCTTATCGTCAGCGTATCGCGGGTAGTTGAGAGCGCGCCCTAGGCACTGGCACACGTTGTGGTCCGTGGTAGCCATCGCTGCACGTTGTCGACGATGTTCGGAGTGGCGACTAATTCCTTGATCGTTTCCGCCGCCGCCCTCAGTTCCGATTCTGTCATTGGTCAACCCTCTGTAGTGGAATGAAAATCCCGCGAATGTCCTCATCGTCTCGCCAGTCGACGGCGGTCCGCATACCGAACTTCTCGTAAGCCCACATCTCGACCGGCTCCGGCATGTCGCCGGGGAACAGCGAGAGCATGGCGTCGATGACCATCGCTGCATCTTGGTCGTAATCGTCGCCATCCCAGTACTGGCCGTTAATCGGGTCGCTACGCCAATAGTTTGCCGCTCTTAGCCGCTCCATCGCGGCCCGCATTTCGGCGGTGATGATCTCGGTCATTTTGTCAAATCCCATTTCAACTACCGTTACCAGGACTTACACACTGCCGACAATTGCGGAGTTGGTTTTAATCTTTTCAATCTGCTGAATAGTGTCGCGGCAGAGTTGTTGGATGCGATTCAGCCCTTCCTCGTCTCGCTTATGTTCTCCTCGCATTACTGCATTCACTGCCTCACCAATTCGCTTGCCAATATAGCTCTCAATCTTAATTCCGGATGTTTGTTCAAACTCGGAAACCGACTCTT
>JACCDR011714554.1_pt1 | contig 47894 bp, 53 predicted proteins | sample 7446431 | NCBI WGS metagenome assembly JACCDR01 (sample SAMN15323443, study PRJNA562643) | freshwater metagenome | isolation source: river surface water | place: USA:Blue River Watershed | collected 2017-08-17 | reverse complement strand
ATCGAAAACACTGGAAGGTAATAAAAATACTAACACTATGCTAACACAAGAAATTCAAAATATGCCATATCAAGACTTTGTGGCTAAATTGGTAAAGTCTGGAGAGGTAATGGATAAAGAAATCTCTTTAATGGAGGAAAGGTTGCTGGATGCAACTAATGCAGTTTGCAGTCACGCAGATACGCTTACTCAAGACGCTTTTGATTTCTTCCCTGTGTCAGATGATTACCCAAGAGCTAAGAAGCTTGAGTTTAAGCATATGGCTATCGGATTACGCGGAGAATCAGCAGAGCTTTCCGATCCTGTTAAAAAGCTTATTATTTACAGGAAGCCAATCACTCAAGAGATATTCGCTAACGTAGTGGAAGAAATTGGCGACCTTATGTTCTTCCATACTGGATATAACGCTATTTGTATTGATACGCTATTTGGCGATCCAGATGAGCTTATGATTGAGCTTATCGAATCCTTCCTTAATATTTGGAATGAGCTTTATCCATCTGATATGATTACCATCGAAATGGCTATTAATCATAATAAAGAAAAGCTTGCTAAGAGGTATGCTTCACTATCATACTCTGACAAGCAAGCTCAAGACAGGGCGGATAAACAATGAAGAATTTTTTAATTCTATACTCAGCTCCTAATAATATTGGAATAACCGTTGGTATGGGTTATATTCCACTTGAAGGGAGCTATGGAGAAGTATTGTGCTGGATTAGATATGATAAAGTTAAATCAACAACAGAGGCTCACGCATTAATTAAGGCAAAGCCAAGACAAGGCGAAAAAGCTCTTAATGCAGTTCAAATACACTAACTAATAAAAATACTATGGCTAAAAAAGCAATACGAACTGTAAGAAAAAGCAAAACAGCCCGTCATAATCTGAAGAGACTTTCAAAACAACAAGAAGATCATCTTTTCGGGGTAGATAAATTTGCATCTATCGCAGATGACGTATCTCCTGTATCTGGATTTATTAAATCCGAATCTGCATACGAAGAAATCGTTCATCCAAGGCATTACAATCACCTTCCTAATGGAGTTGAATGCATTGATGTTATTGAGCATTTTCCAGCAAACCTTGCCAACTCAATGAAATATATTTGGCGCGCAGGACATAAGCCTGGAAATAATATTATTAAAGATATTGACAAAGCTATATGGTATTTGCAGCGTCAAAAAAATCTATTGCAAAATAACGTTCCAAGCATGGTTGGATAAACGATAATAAACTTACCATGAAAAAGAAAGATTCACGTTTAGTTCGCGCAGGTGTTTCTGGTTATAATAAACCTAAACGAACGCCTAATCATCCAAAAAAATCTCACATTGTTGTTGCTAAAGTTGGCGAAAAAGTAAAAACAATTCGTTTTGGTCAGCAAGGCGTCTCTGGCTCTCCTAAGAAAAAAGGAGAATCTAAATCTTATGCGGCTAGACGTAAATCTTTCAAAGCTCGCCACGCTAAAAACATAGCAAAAGGCAAAATGTCTGCGGCTTATTGGGCTGATAAAGTTAAATGGTGATAAGAAGAATGTAAAGACGCGGCCAAGCTAGGGCGAGTTACCAAAGCTGTGACTAGCGAAGCAGCACGCTGCAACTCATTGCAGGTTCAAATCCTGCCGCTCTCATTAAATTTCCGGCTTAGTATTTTTACTAGCCGAAAACACAAACACACAAAACAGCAAAGATAGAGTAACAAACAAAACAAATAAATAGCTATTATGGCACCAAATCGTGGCAACGTTCATGCATTCCAAGAAAAAGTAGGATCAAGTAACGGTCTTTACCTTAAAGGTAAAGACTTTGAAAATACTCGAAAGATTCGTCCAATTATGTGGCTTAAAAATGGTAAGCCTATCGACGTTCTTATCTATCAAGAAGGATGGGTAAATGCAGTTGACGACAAGGGTAAACCTCTTAAGAATGGCAAAGCAGTTCGTTTTGAGGCCGACGAAGACATTCCATCTCTTGATTGGAAGATGTCTGCTTACATGGGATCAACGCCTAAAGCCCAGACCCCAAAAGCAACAATCTCTATCCTTGGCTGGGATTACGAGACTAAAGCTATTAAGGTGGCTAGCTTTGCGCAGGTTTCTGTTACTAAAGCTATTGGCAATATGCTGTCTCCAACTACAGAAGATGGAAAGGAAAACGATTTCTATATCGAAGACCTCACTTCCGTTGATCTTGTTATCAAGAAGGGCGCTGAAGACAAAGACCCTTGGAGCATTACAACTAAAGCGCCAAAGACCCCAGCTTACGACGCAGATTGCATTAAAGCTCTACAAACTTTTGAATGGTCTTGGGATGCATTTATTGCATGTGATGCAATTGAAGGTCATCCTACAACAATTACATATGCAGACGTTAAAGCTGTTATTGATGCTGACGAGCCGAAGGCTGCTCAATCAAAACCATCGGCTACGCCAGCTAATAAAGTTACCAATCAGACTGAGGTTGAAGAAGATTCTAATTTCACTTACGACAGTAATTGGAAAGAAATGAAAACTCAGAAGGGCGCTATTGTAGGAAATCAAAGCCTAGAAACCCTCCAAGGGTGGAAGGAGACGATTGAAAAACAACGCGCTGCCGGAAATAAGACCTCACAACCTCTTTATAACGCTATCTGTAGCGGCATTAAAGATTTGTCAGATTCTCCTGGACAAAGTGATGATCCTGCTGCATTCTAACGCGTGCTATAACACTTTCAAAGAGGCAAATCCTCTTGAAAACACAACAAAAAATAAAGAAACACACACAACAAACACTAAATAAAAATACTATGTCAAAAGAAACTACAGAAACCCCAGTCGTCAAAAAGTCCGCAGGCAGGCTCCCAGAAAACTTTTATCATTATAACAAAGCTGGTGAAATTCTTACCAAGCCAATCGAAGGCGAAGGTAATATCATCGACAGTTTTGTGAAGATGTTTAGCGTTAAGAAGGCAGGAGACAAAGAGCCCCGTGACATCGTTAAGCATCTTCTTCTTCTCAATCTTCGCGCTCTGCCAGAGCAAGCTGAATTGCCAGAAGGTTATGAGTTCTGCGAAAAACTTGTTGATAAACATGACCAGCAGATCAATGATGTTCTGTTTGACTTTGCTGTAAAACACGCCAAAGCTAAGGAGGAGCTTAAAGAGCGCGACAACACCCTTAAGCAAGCTAAAGCTGAAGAGCGTGAAGCTGCAAAGAAGGCTAAAGAAGAAGAAGATAAGCGATACCAAGCCGAGCAAGAAGAGTTTGAAGTTATTCTTATTTCAAGCGCAAAGAAGCAATCTAAAAACCTCGACAAGCTTGCTCCTAGTCTGGTTGCTCAGCTCAAGTTCTCTGATAAAATTACCGTCAATGGAACTATGGGTCTTAGCGTTGCTGATGGTGCAACAAAGCAAGACATTGCCGGAGCTATCGCTCAGGTGATGACCGTTTTTGAAGGCACTAAGCAGGCCGAAGGCGCTATGCAGTTTATGATCGGTGATTTGATGAACTCTGCTGTGCAGGCAAAAGTCTTCCGCACGCAGGGTGAAGCGGCATCCGGTCTTAAGCATATCATTGCTGATAAGATGGGTAAGACGTTTGCTACAGGATCGCTTCCTCAGTATGCAACTATGGCTGCCCGCATTCCTGCCAGCCAGCGTAAGCTAGGCGTTAATCCTAGTTATTACCTCGCGGCTAGTAAAGTTACTACGCCACGTCTCAAAGAAGCTCAACCAGCAGATATTGAGAAGGCTGAGGCAGAAGTTGCTAAATTCCGCGAAGAACTTGTTGATGAAATTAATAGCGGCACAGTCGCGCTTAAGGACATCGCCAAGAAGGTGGAAGAGTATAAACAAAAACGCGGATGGAGCAAGCCAAAAGAAGGCAATCAGGCCGAAGTTGCAAAAGCTCTTAAGGACATCTTCTGGATTGATTGGATGGTGGCCAATCTCGCCAAAGATGATGAAGTTGTTGTTTCTCGCGGAAAAGAAGGCAAGGCTTACACTCTTGCAGAACTTTCCGACATGCGTGAAGCTGCTGTTAATATCGTTGAGGCTGAATTCCTCAAGGAATACGATATTAAGAGCCTTAAGCGCGGCACCCGTCCAATTACAAAGAATGGCAAGACCACCGATGCGGTTTACCGTCTCGCTGACCCTCTCTTTGTGAAAGTTAAGGAAGAAAAAAGTGATGAGCCTAAACAGGTTTCTGTTGAGGAGGTTGAGGCTGAAGAAGCAGAAGCAGAGTCAGAAGAAGACTCTGATGAAGATAGCGACGGCCTTGAATAAGAAGTAGAGTAATTCGCCCGGCTAGTATTTTTACTAGCCGGGTTTCTTCTAACACTTACCTCATAAAGAATGTTTTTTCAAGAACGAAGATATTCCTTATGAGGTTGTATATTTAAAATTAAAACTCAAAATAAAACTTTATGGCTAAAAAATCAGCAGTAAAACAAGTAAAAGAAACTCCAGAGCGCGACATTCTTGAAGAAGTTATTCCAACAAAAACAACTCAAAGTGTTATTACTACCGACCTTGATGATGATCCGTTTGCTTCTGGAGTAAGCGGAGCCATTACCCCTCAACGCATTGAGCCTGATGATGAGCTTCTTGGGGGTGACGAAATTGATGATCTTGAGCAAGCGCCTTTAGAGAAAGATAAAGAGATTTCTGAGGCGTTGAAAAAGGATGAGAGTATATCTTCTATAGATGATTCTCCCGCATCGCAAGAGCTTATTGTTGAATTGGGCAACGCTACAAGTAAGATTGCTGAACTAACCGCAAAACTTGAAGCAGCTCATCAAGAGATTGAGCGTCTTAAAGAAAACACAAACCCATTAAGCATTTCAGATCAATTCGATCAGCTACACCAATCTCTTAAAGAAAGTCGTGCTGCTGAGCTTCTGAACTCTGTTCAGAAAGATTATTTTGATTTGAAGTATAATTCATATACTGACAAAGAGAAGGATGAGATTCGGCTCGCTCTTAAAGACGCTCTTCGTGAGCGTTTTGAAGGAAAGGTCAAGGCAGCCAAACTGATTTACAAGCAGGAATCTAAGCAATGAGGATACTAGCAATAGACCCAGGTTCGACAGAATCTGGGTTTGTTGTGTTTTGCACAACAGCTAATAAAGTTATTAGATTTGGGAAGTGGAGTAATACAGATGTTCTAAAACTAACAAAACCGTTTACGTATGATGTAGATTTTGATCTAGTCTTAATCGAAAAGCCTGATTTCATCTCTCTTGGCGCTGGAGCCACTGTAACAGAAGCTATTTTCTGGGCAGGAAGGCTTAAGCAAGCTTTTCAAGGATCAATAACATACGGAAGAAGTTATCTTAAGCGCACATACGGATTAAAGAATGACTCTGCTGTTATTGCATTCATCAAGCAAGAATATCCAGGCATTCATCTCACAAAAGATTCGTGGCAAGCTATGCTTCTTGTTCACGCGTATCAAAACAATGTAATTGATACAGAAAAAACATTCAATAAGAAAAAGAAAAAAGCTAAGAAAAAAGCCGACAAAAAAACAATAACAATAGACTTGGACTTGTTTAACTAATAAAAATACCAGCACGCAAAAATTATGGAAAAAGAAAAATTTAAAATTGGACAGGAAATATACTTTATGTTTTCTGATGAGATAACTTCATCAGAAGTTGTAAAGATTAAAACAGAAGAAACTGAACATGGAGTTAATACAATATATGCCGCGTTAATACATGGTAGTGTATTTGAGTTTCACGAATCCAAGTGTTTTTCCAGCAAAAAAAATCTAATCAAATCTCTTTAATATTATGAGCAACAAAAACGTAGCAGTCTTTTACCATAAAGCAGACCTTGATGGTCTTATGTCTGGAGTAGTTGCAAAATATTACCTCACTCCAAGATGCAATACAGTCGATCTTATTCCCATTAACTACAAAGATGACTTTGAGAAGGCATTGCCACATCCGACAACATTCTACGAAGATATTTATATTATCGACGTAAGCGATGCAGAATTTATGGAAAAACATGGCGATAAAATTATCTACATCGACCATCATAAATGGGCGATGGACACTATGCCAAAGGTTAAGGATCGTCATTGTATTGATGGAGTGGCGGCTTGCAGACTTGCGTTTGACTACCTTACAGGTGGACCAGATTATGTATTCCATACTAAAGAACATTTTGTGGAGCGAGTTAATCCGCTAGAACCTCTTTGTGTTGCAATTCTTGGAGAGTTTGACATTTGGGATAAAGAGTCTCCACTTGCCGAAAGACTTAACTATGGACAAGAATTAAGATTTTCTTCTGTAGAGTTTTTGTTTACTCAAACTAAAGGAATTTTAGTTGGAGATGCAGCTAACAAAAAGCTTGATGCTGAATTTCTGGATCGTAATAAAAATATTAGCGAACTTTATCGTGACTTCTCTTACCTTCATTACCTTGTGACAAAAGGTGAAGGTGCTATTGATTATGTTAAAACTGCTGTAGAAAGAATAAAGCCTAAAAAGATTGTAATAGATGGATATGAAGGAGTTTATATTAATACTAGCATTGATCCTAGTCTTGTTGGTATGTGCTATCAGCTACGACATGAAGACCAGTTCGTTATGATTTGGCATCTTAATAACGAGGACAAAAATCCAAGTTGTTCATTTAGGTCTAATAAGATTGACGTTAGTCAAATTGCTAGGAAATACGGTGGCGGAGGACATAAAGCTGCTGCTAGATGCACAATGTCACTATCACAACTTTTTGAAATAATTAAACCTGAATTTTAATATGGGAGCATGGACGCATCTCGAAGGAGAACATACCTCCAAAAAAGCCTCAATAAAGAAAATAATCGACTTCGTTCTTGATGGAGAAGATGTAGTTGGAACATACGAACACAATAAATTTTGGATTAGATTCGAGCATGGTGGAGATAAAGCCGCTAAAAGCATTAAAAGAATTATTGATTACTTTAAAAGCTTCGACCCTAAAGCAAGAATAGAGATAACAGCAACTATTCCATACGAAAGTTAATAGATAACGACTTCCGAGCTAATAAAAATACTATGAATACATTAGACGCGCAATACATCAATCTCTTACGTCAGATTCGAGATAAAGGAATTTGGGAGGATAATCGCACAGGAATTCCTGCAAAAGCTATTGTTGGAGCTATGATCCAACATGACATGAGCGAAGGTTTTCCTTTGCTTTGCTGCAAGAAACATTCGTTTAAAAATATAGCAATAGAGCTTGAATTTTTCATTAGGGGGCTTTCAAATAAACGATGGCTTAAAGATCGTGGATGTCACATTTGGGATGAATGGTGTAATCCACAAAAGGTAAAATATGGAACAGATGATCTAACAAAAGAAATGATGTTTAGAGAGTCTGATCTTGGAAGGATTTATGGAGTTCAGTGGAGAGATTTTGACGGACCTCACGACGGAGTTGATCAGCTAGTAAATTTACTAACTCTGCTCCGTAAAGATCCAACGTCTCGTCGTGCTATTGTTTCTGCATGGCATCCTGGAGATTTAGACAAAATGGCTCTTCCTCCATGTCATGTTATGTGGCAGGCTATGATTTTAGAAGGCAAGTTACATCTTACATGGTATCAGCGTTCCGTTGATACTCCACTAGGATTGCCGTATAATATTGCGTCTTATGGGCTTCTTTTACATCTTCTTGCTCGCGAGCTTGGAGTCCAAGAGGGAATTCTTACCGGAATGCTTAATAACGTGCATTACTATCAGAATCAGCAAGACAGCGTAGCAGAAATTATTGAAAGGGGAATGAATGTTGATTATTGTAGAAATATGTATGGATTAAACATTCAAGCAGAACTTCCAACTATCTACACAAGAGGCGGAAATAGTTTGCATAAAACAATACACAATCTTGAAGCTGTATATAATGACCCTTTTAATCAGTGGACGCACCAAGACTCTGCTGTTGAAGATTACAACCCGCTTCCAGCAATTAAAATTCCTATTGCAGTTTAATCTCAACTAATAAAAATACTATGTCAGACTTTCATACCCCACAACTTAAACGTCATTCAGCTTCACAGCTTAACTCATTCTTAGAATATCGAGCAGATTGGTTTTTGTCTCGTATTAGAGGCATAAAAACTAGCGTAGGGCCACATGCGTGGCGGGGAACTGCTGTAGAAGCTGGTCTTAATAAATTTATCGAAGAAGACACAACTAAGGAAGAGTGTATTAAACATGCTTTAGCTGTATATACACAAGAATCGCTTGGATCAACTGATAATTTTGAAATTAGGCAATCTATCGGACCTGCCGTAATTGCAGCCATTGATTCATTTGACGATAAGGGTTATTTGCTCGATCCTCCGGTTATGCAGGAAGAAATTACATGCATACTTCCCGGATGTAAGAAAGAGCTTTATGGTAAGCTAGACTACAGCTTTGGTAAATTTATTGTAGATAATAAAGTTGTAGGCAAGAAACCATCAAGCCTTAAGCAAGGATATGTTTTGCAGGGCGCTGTATATCGTTTTGCAACTGGCAAGCCGGTTAAGTTTCATTTTGAGGTTCCTCAAAAGAAGGGCGTTCAAGTTGTTGAGATTACTCTTTCTGACGAGGAATACGAATATGGATTGAAGTTAGCATCAAAAGCAGCAAAATGTATTGAGGTTATTTATGACCGCCTTGAAGAAATGGACGGAGAGCTGCTTGAGGCTATCTTTATGACAAATCCAACATCTCTTTTTGACCCAAAATCAAAAATCCTGCATTCCGAACAATTTGGAGTAAAGATTCCTATGAAGAGCTTTATGACAGATGAGGAATGATGACACATTTCTCTATAGAATAACTATTATCCTTAAAAACACTCTTAAGGATAATAGTTCAACCCCAAGAACATGGTGTGGTATCACAAAGCAAGGAGATTTAGAGGTGTGGCTCTCTGGAGAGAAGATATTCTATTATCCAGACACAGGAAAAGTAGAATGTGAATTTTCATCATTATCTAAACCCTTAAGCAATGACGACAAAGTTGCTATAAAGCCGCTGCTGGTAAAAATACTAGACAAGCTTAAACTGGGGAAAGACACAAGATTGGACGCAGAAAAGCGAACTGATGAAATAAAAAACAAGCATAAGTTAAACGAAAACGCTGCAAAAAAACGCATTCTAACAGATAAACATTTAGAGGAAATAAATAAATATGAACAAGCAATCAAAAGAGGATCAATCTAAAAGTGTAAAACAAACTCTAGGCAGAAGGCTGCTTGTTAAGCAATTGCCAGTTGCCAGACAGTCACAAGTTATATTGCCAGACTCTACAGTTCAAAAAACATTTATTGCTGTAATTAAACAAGTTGGCAATGATGTAAAAGATAAAATGTCTTTGCAAAAAGACACTATTGTCCTTATTAATTCTTATGATAAAAAAGAAAAAGGAACTCGTCCTGGTGAATGGTTTGTAAACGAAGATGCCGTCTACCTGATTAGACGTGGCAAGTTTTACCATCCATTCGGAAGGCGCGTATTGCTTGGCAGATTTAACGAAGAAATTAGCTTTGGTAAAATTATCATCCCGTCATGTCAAGATTCTTCTGATCAGACTCTTTTTGGCATTATCCAAGCTAAAGGTATTGTTGATGGTAAAATTATTAGCGATTCTGAATTTGAAGTTGGAGACATTATCAAGATTGAAAAATGGAACACCGCAATCAGAGAGATTGAGATTGACGACCAAGCTTGCCTAAGCGTTTTAGTCAAGGATATTCAATACAAATGTAGCAGAGAAACGCTTTCAGAAAACTTTGTGAAAAATACATAAATATGAGCGATAAACTAATAGAATTACTAGCTAGACAGGGGACATATCCACTTGATTTAGCGCATGAGATTGGCATTGAGGGGGCTATAGCTGTAAATGAAATAATCAAACTTTATGGGCTGCAAAAAGGCGCAAGAGATGGTATTCAATTTCAATTCAAAAAAGCTGGAATTAAAGACCCACTAGATATGGTAGCATACCTTTCTAGTAAGGGTATTATTGAATACGACGCCTTCACAATACAAATACAAGAGTCTTATTTTCATGAGTTGGATGACTTTGATCTAAATGTAGAAATTAAACCATCAATCTGGCAAGATAAAGAATTCCTTGCTTTGTTAGCTAGATGGAAAGCTATTCTTACATCTAAAGCAATTCGTAAGTCGGAAAAAGATTTTGCATTAATGTTTGAAGGAAAAGACCATAATTCAGTTAAACGAGCATTGCAATACTCAATAGACAATCGCTTATCAACATTATTTTACAGTGAAAACAATAGAGGACACACTAAGGCGGATAGCCTCAACCGTGGAGGTGGGGCTAATAGAGGAGCAGGAGAAGGAGCTTCTGGAGAATCAAAAGGAGGCTCTCAGACGCCAAGAGCCGTTCACAAAGGTATCGAAAGCCTTGAATGATAAACTTTTTGATTGGGAGTTTAATACATTCAATGATCCCATTCTGGTAAAATTATTAGATCGCATTGAAGAGTGGTGCAAGCTACCAAACTCAAAGAAATCAATCCTTACAGTCTCTGGTCCAACCGAAAGGGGCAAAACTCATCTAGCAAAAAAGGTAAAAGAACTGTTTAGCAGGTTCGATTCTACTTTTCCAAAAAGGCGTCAAAACTATCCAGAAACAAATTTTGTTACTTGGGGTAAATTTACCAAGGAGACAATGGATGTTGCCAACTACTTTGACACTGTGGAGCATTCAGGTCTTGTAGTAATAGATGACTTTTTGTCAGAGTTTTACGACTCTGATTCAGGTTCAGTTATTCCAAAACATAAGTGGAATGGATGGCATACAATTGTAATAACAAAAGCTTTTGATATTCTTACAGCTAGAGTTGGAAAGCCTACATTTATAACAACAAATATATCTGCGGGAGATATAGAAACATTAATAGACGATCGCATTCACTCTAGGTTGTTTAGAGAAGGCGGTGTATTTCTTCCAATTCCCAAAAAAGTTCAAAAATACCTAACACGATAATTATGCCAATAACAGCTTTAGAAGGGAATTCAATAGCAAGCAAAAGAGAATTAACCAGAGACGATAAAAAGTTTCCGGCTGGACATATTTTTACAATTAAAAATGTAAGATATGAGCCTAGAGCAGAAATAACTAATACAGCTATTGTTCTGGAAGAATTGCCAGGGCTAATGTTTGAAGTAGATTTAGATTTGTTTGAAGACTATCCAGTGGAAATGTCAGAAGCTACAGCTTTAGAATGGTTTGATGACACAGAAAGAAACTGTTCAACAAGGAAGTAGATAATAAAAATACCATGCTTAGAATCTTCTACAATCGCGTTAAAGCAGTGTGCTGTGAGGATCTATCTCATTTAGAAGGCAAAATTTCTTCAGATATTTACGAAGAGAGATACCCTGTTGTTGGAAAAGCGTATAAGATAAATGCAATATACGTTATGAATGAGCTTAGAGATTCTGCCGGAAGGTGCATACCTAGAAGCCCTTGGGATATAACTAAAGATATAAGAAAAATCCATCTTTTTGGATGGACTTCTGAAATGGATGTGTTCGAGGAGCAGGAAGGGTTTGATATGTCTAGCTTTATTTACTGCGAACAAGGCTTTTCAGATTCTTATCCTTATGAATGGTTTAAGCGAAAAGGTGTAAATATCAGACTTCCTGGATGGGAGAATGAGATACAGAAAATGGTAGAAAAAGGAATGTTCAAAAGGAATTATTATAGAACAATTGAACCATACAAGAGCCAATATAAAGCAATAAAAAATATTGGCAGACACACTTCAGACTCTTCTGAAGGGAGGGCGTTTTCAAAAATGCAAAAACAAGAAATGTCACCAGGGGGGAAGTATTACGACAAACCATACTATGATTTACAGGTCAAGGGTGGTAGGGTAGTGGAACCGGGAAAAGAAAGCAAAAGCTTAATTTTAAGCGTAGATTTATGAGTTTCGACCCAAACGAAGAAATGTTGATAGCAAAATCTGATCTTAACATCATACTTGGATGCATAGATACTCTTGGGGTATGTCTGGCAGACCATAATCACACTTGGACAGAGGGAGAAAATGAAATTTATGAGCAATCAATCGAAATATTAAAACAAAAACTAAGCTAATAAAAATACCATGAACAGACTTACTGATAATGACATAAAATTTGGCAAATTTATAACATTAGCAAGATGGAAAAATAATATTCGTTTTGAAATATGCGGAGGCAATAACGGAGACCCAGAAAACTTTATTCTAATAGTTTTATTAGGATGGGCTTTACGTATCCAGATTCCAGCACTTATTAAACCATTTGGTAAATATAAAGAACATCGCAGAGAATATGGAGTTTCTTTATGCAAAGAATCTGGAAAATGTTACAATTTTCTAACAATCAGATACGGCCCTCAAACAAACGACGGCCTAACTACAAAATCTTGGAGTTACTTTCTTCCGTGGACTGAAAAAAGACACGTTAGAACAAGTTTGTATGATCCAGACGGATCACATTTTTATGATGAAATTAAGGGCAAATGGGATGAGTTTTATCAGAAAAAACAAGAGTGCCCATCTTCAAAATTTGAATTTAAGGACTACGATGGAGAGATTATCGAGGCTACTTGCATTATAGAGGAAAGAGAGTGGCATCATGGCGAAGGATGGTTTAAATGGATGCATTTATTTATAAAGCCAGTCGTTCGCAGATCACTTGATATTAAATTTAATAAAGAAGTCGGTCGAGAAAAAGGCTCATGGAAAGGCGGAACAATTGGACATGGAATAGATATGATGCCAGGAGAATCTCCAGAAAATTCATTTAGAAGGTATTGCGACCAAGAGCATAGCAGCAAAAGCGGAAAATATAAATTAACATTTATCAAAACAATTAACTAATAAAAATACTATGTTAAAACAAACAGAAACAGCACCAAATAAAAATATCATCCTAAAAACGCTAGATCGTCCAAGTTGGAATGATTTTCCCGTAGATACAAAAGTCCACGGCATTCACGGTGGATATTATGTCAGAGTTCTGACTGGATGGAAATGGTATGGAACTGGAAGCATACTCCCAAGACCTGCTGCTGACTGGAGCAAGATCGAGCTACCATTCTCAGAAGAGGATGTTAAGAAAAGCTACGAAGAAGTTTTTGGATTGGATGAAGCGTTTGGTTTTATTACCAACTGCAAGCACGAGGCTAATGAGCATCTTGATCCAGAGCTTAAAATGAAAGCTGCATGTAAGCATTGTGGAATGTTTGTATTACTATGAAAACAATTATAGCGGGGTCAAGAACAATTACCGATCCAGAAATTCTTGAAAAAGTAATCCAAGCCCAAAGGATGTCTGGACTTGGAAATATAACAGAAGTTGTTTGTGGATGTGCGGCTGGCGTTGATTTTTTAGGAAAGCTGTGGGCGCAAGCTAATAATATTCCTATAAAGAAATTTCCAGCAGATTGGAGTAAATATGGAAAAGGCGCTGGACATATGAGAAATATAGCTATGGCTAAATACGCTGATTCACTGATTGCAATATGGGATGGAAAATCAGCCGGAACGCGTCACATGATACGAACAGCAATAGCTCAAGGATTAGAGGTGCACGCCTTTAAGCTCGAAAGAGATGGAAAATTAACTTATGTTACTGACGCCTACCACGATTCAGAGCAACTGACCTTAATCTAATATTTTTACTAGATGTTGTTCCTCCGTGTCTAATGGGGCGCTTGTGATCAACATCCTTACCGCGCATCATCGCCTTGGCTTTAGCTTTAGAGCCAAGGCGTTCTTTTAGTTTCTCAAATATCATAGCTCGTGCTTTATTGCGAGCGACTCGATCTTTCACAGTTTTCTTATTATACTCTTTGTCATAAGAGTAATCCCTGCCAGTTGATTTATTGTAAACTCTTTTCTTTGTGGATTTTTTAGCCATGACTTTTTATTATATTATTGCAGAAAGTTACGGAGATTTTCGGGACTATCTTGATGTGTATGAGATTCCAGAATCAGAAGCAAAGCATGTATCGAGTGACTTTGATCTTGGAGCAACTCCACACAAGCTGTTGCATCAACATCAAATTCATGTTACAAAATTTGCTAAAGACGATAATGATATGAGAATTAAATTCATTGATTTGCAAATCGCACTATCACAAAGATCAAGTAATGTAAAAACATTTATAGAGACCGCTGATGGAATTGTCACAAGTAACGTTTCGTTTTTGAAGTTATAGTAAAATACTACTTCGCTTTTTTAACCTCCTTCTCTTTAATCTCCTGTAGTTTTTCCGCAAACTCTTCTTCGTATTCATTCACCTTAGAATACATACGAGCCCAACGGTTAATGTCTGGCTGACTTAACCCGATTAGTCCTGCGCCAAGCAATGCGTCTTGAAGTGACATGGCTTCTGCTTTAATGAATGATCCAGCAGCAGCGTCCATGAACTTATAAGCCTCATTCACAACTCCTCCATACAGACCGCCGATAGGAGTAACACCACGCTGTTCATAAACAAGCGGTATTGCCTCCTGAGCATTCCAGCGTGAAAGGTCTTTTTGAAGCTGAATTGCAAGGTTAGTATTTTTACTAGCTTTCGCTTTCTTCAACTTCTCTTCGAGAATCTTAATCTCGCCTTTTTTTACCTCTTTAAACCTCTCGGCTTCATACTGATCGTAAACAGCATGAACAACCATATTAAGAGGCATGTCAGAGACGGCTGGAATAAGAAACGTGTTTGCAGCAACGTCTTGCAAGCCGCGAATTAACACAATATCAGTTCTTGTTTTGCTTTCTTTAGCTCTGATAAATTCATTACGAACATTTTGGCGCATTGCGATCTCTGCTTCAATAATCTTTTTGTCTCCAGGCTTGTAATTGCCAGTAAGCAATTTACGATACTCTTTTTCGAGTTCGTCTTCGTTTTCTTCCTCTCCCATAACAGAAGTAAGGATATTATAAAATCCTCCAATCATTGCCCACTTAACAGCAGAGAACGTAGCTGATTGAGCGCCGATTGCAAGAATATAACGAAGCGATTTAAGCTTTTCCTCACTGCTAAGGTTTTCATCACGAAGCCTAGCATATTCAACTGCAAAGTTTGTAGCATTGTTGACACGATGTGAAGAGAATGCACTAATAATATTACGAGCGATCGACATCCATCCGTTTTTGTTGTTTGTCCATGTTCCGCGACGCGACGAAGCTCCGATGCCGATAAACCTTTCAGTTTCATCGAGAGAGCGGATGAAAGAGTCATCGTTGTAAGTTAATCCTTCCCATCCTGTAGCTCTGCCAGCAACCTCTTCGTGATGCATAATGTTAGCAAGCATCATAGGGGCGCCAGAAATGTAATCAGAAGCTTTAAATGGCGCGAACAATATAGACTCTCTAAGTTTATTAATACCCTTAACAGAGTTCCAAAGCTTAGAAGATTTAAGCTTCTCAAGTGTTTGGCTGCTCGTCCTGTCCAAAGCAATAGACTTGTCTAAGAATTGCTCCTGACTTCTTGAGCTAATAACAGACAGGACTCTATCTACTGTTTTCTCAAGCCTTGGGTCAAGCGGCATTCCAGATCTACGTTTAAGAATAATGTTATAGGCATCAAACAGATATTTAATGCGTTTAGGACTTCCTGCGTGAACAACGAAGTATGGAATTGTATTAGATGCAATTTGCCCAGGAAGCTGATAAAGAGATGCAAGCTTTGTTGAAGCCCATATGTTAGACAAAGCATTCATCAACCCATGCCCTTCAGACACATAATTTGAAGCTTGAACAGCGTTTCTCCACATTGTTAGAACTGTCCTTTGAATGCGCGAAACACGCTCTTGCTGCCCATCATCTTTAAGAAGGTTAGCAAGCTCTTTTCTCTTAGTTCCTTTGCCGCTAATAACATTATTAAGCTCTCTACGTTGAGGGAGCGTAAGGTAATCATTAAGATTTAGCCTCATGCGGTTATGAGCAAGATGGTTTATATTCCATGCATAAACCATACCTTCCGGCAAGAAACCTTTGCGAATCTTTGTAGATGATCCGCCGCTTTTTTGCATGTTTGTATCTTGATTAATATGACCAACGCTCATATCATCCGAGGTGTTAGTAATATCAACAAGATCAAGCTTCAATGGCGTTCCATCCTTGTTGATAGCCATAGATGGGATATAGTTGATAATTTCATCGAATGGACGACCAAGGCCAAACTCACTTGTAAATTTAGAGAGAGGCTTTGTAACCTCAAACAATTCCACAACATCTTTAACATAACCGATAAGACCTTCTGGCAACAACCTCTTGGCATTCTCCTCTAGAATTCCAAGAGCTTCTTCATTTGGAGTATTAGAATCAATGCCAGCATACAGATCGCTAGTAAATTTACTGTGAATCTGAGCAGCTTCTTTTCTTCCAGGCCAGATGCTATTTGTGTCTTTTTCAATAGACTCTTCAATAGAAGACTTTGATTTAAGAATGCCTTCAGTAACACTCTCGTTCGCTTTGAATTGACGTGCGCGACCGTATATGCCGGCAAGATTAAGCTGTTGACCGTCAAATGGCTTGCCACCATTCAAAGCTACCGCTTTATCCATAAATTCTTGAAGAGTAGGATCAATAAAGTCGGCCATAAGCCTTTCAGCAGCAAGAATGCCAGCGCGGAACTTCTTAGTAAGATTATGAGCCAATTCAGCGACTTCTGTTCCCATCGTTCTAGTGTTTGTATAGAAAGATGCCGCTCCTTCGTGCATCCTAGAACGCCAAGGTGCATTGAAAGCTTTAACAAATGACTCTTCTGAGATTTTGCCTTGAAGAAGCGTTGACATCTCTTCACTTACAAAATCTTCTACATTAAGATAGCCATCGGACATGAAATCCATTAGGCCATAATACTGCTTACGAAGATCACGCCATGATTTTTCTGTAGGGTCGGCCATCAAACTGTTTACATACTGCTTAGCAACCTCTTTATGGCCCGCCAGAACATCGTCAACGGTTTCTGTGTAAATGCCAACCCTTTTAGCGATAATATCATTCTTAGTAATATTATTAGCTGATGGGAATTGTTCATTGATAAGGTCTTGAAGGTAATCTCGATTTTCAAACGCTGTTTCCTGCAAGGCGAGAGTCCGAAGTTGCCAAGCCTGTAAAGAGCCAGCGTCTTTATCGCTAGGAGCATCAGAATCGTTCATTGCACGCTGATCTTTAGCCAATTGATTTACTAGATCAATATCGCCATTGTAGTCAGCTTGAAAGTCTTTGCCTTCTAAGAAATCGTGCTGAAGTTGCAAGAAATCAAATTGACCTTGGCGAGATGCTTTTGCAAGTTCAGCGGCTTGAGCGATAACTGAATCTGTGGATGTGCGAACGCCTGCTCCTGGGTCTTTCGATTTAGAGCGAGTGCGAACAAACTCGTCTAGTAGAGAGTTAAACGATTTTAGTTGATCGTTATTCAAGAACGTCCACTTGACAGCCTTCAAAGCATTCCATGCTTGAGGCTCGTCAATAACAAGTTCTTTTTCGAGCTTCTTCTTGACGGCTCGTTGAATGTTGCGAAGAGTGCGTTTTTTCTCTTCGGATATTTGACCTGTAACGACGGAAAGAATATCGTCTTCTGGCTCGAAAAGGGGAGATGTAGTGTTGGTATTTTTATTAGGCTCTACTTTGTTGAATTTTATATTAGTGTTTGCAAAATAAGCCGAGTTAATATTATAATACACTTCATCAGCTATATCAAGCAATTCCTGCTCACTATAAAGACCTTTTGTTTCCGTCTCAAGATCTCTCAAGATAGACAATCTCCTCTTTTCTCCTTTTATCGCTGAATCTTGAAAAGATTTAAAAAGATCTAATTCTAGTGGATTAAAATCTTCCAATTTAGATTCTTCAAGACCTGCAATGTCTAAAGAGGTAGAATTTGTTGCTTTAGCAAGGTTAGAATTAGACTGCTTGTTTAAATATCCCAATTCAATTAAATTAGCAATTTCTGGATATGACTCTTTTAATGGATTTAATGATGTAGAGCTATATTTCATTTTTGGAATAGGCCTATCTGAAAGAGATATATCTATTCCAAGCTTTTCCTTTAAAAGCGACTCTGTGTTTTTAAAATATCTCTCAATGGCTTTTATTGCCCAATCTTGAGGGTCATAAGCAAATTTCGTTAGCCCGCTTCCTCTAGTAACTTTACCAGCTCGCACAATAGCTCTGTAAGAGATATACGACAGGTCGTTATCGTTAAGAGTCATGCCAAGCTTATCTTTTACATAAGACTTGATGGCCGTGAACAGCTTGTTGAACATTCCCTTTTCAGTATAGCTATCCACAAGATCAGCCATACGCTTGACAACGGATTCTTCAAAAACATCTCCAGAGCTATACAACCCATCTAACTCTTCGCGCAGTTTGGTGGATTCTACAATCTTTTTAAGGCTGGTGGAAATACCAGGATCGTTATAAGCGATATGAGCAAGCTCTTCGTGGATCACGTTGCGAAGTTGCGCAAGATCACGAATATTGGATAGGTTTATAGTAATGCGAGGAGTTCCAGAAGTAAAGTCTGTTCGACCTCTCCACTGATGGCCGTCATATGTAGTCTTTCTTGTATTGACCGTATCAATGCCAGGATGATTTTTGGAGATGTAATCATTGGCTTCTTTTGGATCAATAGTATTAGAAGGCTCTGAGCCAATAGAGTATTTAATTTTATTGTATTCAGCGCTTAATTGACGATCAGCTTTTTCGTTAGCGTTTCTCTCGTTTCTCTCAGACTCAAGAAACTCTTTAGTAACTTTATCAGTTTTGCTGCGATCTTTTTGAATTTTTTCTTTAGCTTGTGGGTCTAATTCTGCAACAACAGAATCAACCCAATTAAGCATTGGGACTTTAAGTTTTAAAAATTCTCCTTCACGAACATTAGCACCTTTAGCGTCAAGAGTTGCCTGAAAATATTTTTGGATTAAATCTTTATTTTCATTCCAAAGATCTTTTGCTTTTTGGTTTTCAAAAGTTGCTATATGAGAATCAATTTTATCGCTAATAATTTTATTAGAAGACAAGTCAACCAATTCAGTCTCTGGCTTGTAAACAATCTCTTCGACAAGATTTTTAATTTCATTATCAGGCTCATTAATAGCCTCCTGAATAGCAGTAGGAACGTCTGGAGCACCAGTAGCCCGCAATAAAGCAAGCTGAGCTTCTTGTTCTTTAAGAGTCACCTCATAGCTTGGATCATCAGCAATAAGCCTCTTAGTCCTCTCAATCTCTTTGAGAAGTTTAGCTTCATCATCAAAAGAAACAGGTTCAGAAGTTGGAGCAACAACCGTCTCTACAACAACGCCTTCATCTGTGACGGATTCAAAGATAGCTTCTGGCTCGCTAGTAATATTACTAGGAGTTGGAGCGACAGCAGAGGAAACCTCTTTCTCAACTGGCGCAATTTTCTGCTTGCGGTCTTTGACAGCTTTTTTAATCTTTTGGCCTTTTTGCTTAAGATTCTCTGATGTAGTATTTTTATTAGCAGGAGTCACCGGAACAACATCTCCATTCTCATAAACGCGAGAAAGCTTTCCATTTATAGTTTCCGTTTTATACATTCTTCCAGACTTATCTGGACCAAGAGTATATTCTGTGTTTGGCGGTGTATATTGCGACAATCCTTGGACATCTTGAATTAAAGCGTCTGATCCAGAGACTTCCACATTATCAACGTAAGCAAGAGGGCCATCAATCGTAAGGGTTCCAACCTTGCCGTCAAAATTTACCTTTCTTCCATTAAGGTCAGAAACCTTGACTGGAATATTAAGCTCCAACTGCTCGCCTTCTTGATTTGCTATAGTCTGCCGAAACAGGTCAACATTTTCACGAACTGGCTTAACCGGCTCGACAGGTTTTGTTTTTGATTTAGCTTCTTCGAGAGCGGCAAGAAGCTGATTTTGCATATCAAGCACAGCATCAGCTTCGTTAGTATTCTTACTAGCGTATAATTCAAGAGAGTCTATAGTTCTATCAATAGACTCTTCTATTGAAGCAAATCCTGCATCAGAAAAACTTTCGTTTTGACTAACGGTGTCGAAAATAAGTAAAGCTTCATTGATGCCAGAATTATTAAAGTCGTCAGAAGTGGCTTCGTTAGTAGAAGATGAGTCTTTAGATTTGCTTGCAAACCTAGCCTTTAATTCATCAACTTTTTGTTTCGACTTCTCGCTCTTAGAGCTCTCTTGAACCTGTCCAAGAATAGAAAATGAAGTGATCACAGTCTGACCCTGTTCATTTGCAAAAGCGTCATTAATTTTAATTGCAGAAAATCCCTTTTTAGGGGACTGCGACAATTGAAACTTACCAGATGTTTTAAAATTTTTACCGAGAACTAATGATGCCTGACCTTCGTTAATAAAAATACCAACTCCGCCTTTTGCTATATTCTGAGTTGCAACATCTCTGTTCGTCAAACCTTTAACAAAGATATAACGATCGTCGGACTGAATTGTTTTATTATTATCAAGTGTAACATCATAAGAATCTTCCAGCCCAATAGGATCAAGACTTTCCTCAAATCCATTTGTTAATAGCTGTGCAGAGTCAATTGTAAACGAATCTGGGGTTACAAAAGTCCCTTCACGAATAGCTTTAATGCTCTCTTCGATACGTTTTGCAGATTCAAGATCGTTAGATTTTTTATAAGCATTTTTTTGCTGTTCTAGGTATGCTATATTAGTAGAGCCAATAACTGACAAGCTAATATTTTTACTAGCCTCAGAAGGCTGTTGAATTCCTTCAGCTTTAGCGGTTTTAGGCTTTTCTTCTGGCTTAGTTGCAGCAACTTCGTCTGGATAATCTCTTGCGGCAATCTCGACAGCCTCTTGGTAATTTTTACCAGAAAGAGCTTTAAAGATGTCATCAGATTTCGCTTTATTTTTTTCAGCAAGCTCCATAGCAAAAGCCTTGGTTCTTGATGCATCAAACATTGCAGAATTGCCAGCGGAATAACCAGCGCCAAGAATGCCCTCAACAAGGGCGCCTTTTGCAAGAGATTCTGCGCTAGGAATGTAGCTTTCATCTCCAGAAGCAAGATAACGACCATATCCAGTCGTCCAGTCTGCCCCGACAGAGCCCAATGTAGCCTCTTGAATGCCATTCTTTAAAGCTTCTTTTCCTAAAGACGGCAGAGCCTGTTTCAATATCGCTTCCTTCGCTTCACGCGTTGTAGCAGCCTTGAAAGCTTGCAAATAAACCTTGCCAGACTTACCCAAACCAACAAGCATTGCATCTGCCGTTGTTTCAAATAAAGCCCCAGGAATGCCAGCAAGGCCAACATCAAGAGCCTTATCTGGATTTCCAGATTTACGCATTTCTTCTTTATATCCCTCAATGACAGCGCGAGCAGAATAAATAGTTCCAATAGCGGCAACACCAGCTTCTGGACCCGCAAGAGCTGATGTTCCTAAAGCAATAGCAGCTTGAGATGCAAGCTGACCAACTCCGGCAAAAAGGAGCGATGAAATATCTTCATCTTTAGATGGGTCTTCTGGAAAGCTTTCTGCAAGCCAGCGGTCGGCCCCAGGGATAAACGGAGAAACCATACTAAGACCGCCTTCAACCATTCTATTGGTTTTATCATCTGCCCAAGCCACAAATCCTTCTTTGCTTTTCTTTGCATCAAACGCAGACTGCCTAATATCATTATTAGTGATATATTCAAGATGACTTCTAAAATCTTCGGCATCAGCGGGACGAAGATCAGACGCTTTTTTTAAGGATGCAGATTCCCAATCTTTAGCCATTTTAATTTTCTCTTCTGCTGTTTTAGCAAGAGAAAAGTCTGGACGCGGCTCGTAATAAGTATTCCATTCCTCTGCTTTCGGAATGAAGCGAGGAATTTCTGCTTTATTTTTGTATTCAGTAAGAAGAGACTTATTAATAGAATCAATTTTCTTAAGGTCTTCATCATCAAAGTATCCTGGATTTCCTTGCGTAAACTGAGTCTTAAAAGCGTTAAAAGCAATTCCAAGGCTGCTTGAGTCTTGATTTGTGAAAAACTCAGAATTTAAAAATTCACGAGCGCCCGATTCGTATGCTGCTACTGCTGGAATGTTTGGCATAATTGTTATTTAATAAATTTACTAGCTTCCTTCCACATTCTAAAAGCATCTGGAGCTTGGAGGGTTTTAATTTTTTCTATTAACTTTTTTCTATTCGCGTTAGTGTTATCTTCAACCTCTTGGTAAGAGTATCCAATCTCTGAGCTACCAAGATCAATTCTTTCATTTCCTAAAACAGCATACATTAAGGCCGGTTGCTGCAATGCAGTGTCTGCAAATGTTCTACGATCAAATCCTCCCTCTGTTTTTATAAAACCTCTAGAAAACTGATCATATAACTCAGCATCCTTACTTTCTTTTTCTTTAGATTTACGAGCCTCAGAGCTTACTGTGTATTTTTTAAGCAAATCATCAAGAGATTCATCTTTTGTTTCCGTGGACGCTATACTCCTAACTCCAGGAAGTAAGCCATTTGAAGAAATGATAGAGCCAGTTTTGATGCCGCTGCTAATATCCAATTCAGCAGCTTTTTGCTTCTCGGTAAATTTACTAGAAATCCATTTACTGTATTCTGCGGCAACGAAAGCGTTAGCCTTAACTTCATCCATTACAGAAGTGTCATCTCCAGCTATAGTTGGAGAGCTTGCAATAACCCTCAAATCAATAAGCTTTTGCTCCGCTTCAAATTTGAGGGCATTAGCTTCTAACAAGCTTCCTCCAGCGCGGACAAACCTTTCAGTAAGCGGCTCTACAGCCTTATCTTCATTCTTATAATCCTTTGACGGATCAAAATGCTTTGACATTCCGTAATCACGAAGTATGGCCATAGCATAATTGTCTTGCGCTTTAGCAAGTTGAATCTTTCCTGCCGGAGAAAGGTTTTGCTGAAACTCTTGAACTTCATCCAAGCGAGTTTCAGGATCAAAGATATACGAAATATATTCTTGATCCTGTTTTGCTATTTCTTTAGCCTCCTGTTCTGGCGTTATTGCATCTGGAAAATTATCCTGCGGCAGAGCGCCTTCTAACCTTTCAAGATTGTTTAATTCTTCCATTTCCAAAACGCGCTTGGCTTTTTCATCGTCAGAAATTCCAGATGGAAACAAAGATGGATCAATGCCATCTCTGCTGCTAGTATTTTTATTAACATCAAACGAGCTGTCTGATTTATTAAAACTAAAGCCTTTTGGAAGTGGAAGAATTGCTCCTGGAGTTCCACCAACAGTAACATTTCTAATCTCTCCTTCAATTTGAGTTCTGCGAACCTCTTTATCATCTAAATCTTTATAAAGCTTAGTCTGAAGTTCTTTGAGACGTGCAGCTTTGCCATTAGGATTTTTTTCATCCTGAATGCGTTGAAATCTAGTCATGCCACGAATCTCTGGACTGTCTCCAGACTTTGCGCGACCATAAAGCTGAAGTTTTAAAGTTTCCTCTTCAGCTTTATATGCTTTTGATTTTTGTGTTATTTCATCATTAAGTCTATTCGCTTCATTGGTTAATCCAGCAATATATGGTTTATATTTATCTGCCTCTATCTGTTTATTTTCAAAGTATGCAACCTTGCGCTCATCAATATCAGCTTGACGTTCATAAATTCTCAAACGAGAATTATCAATTCCTAGCTGAGCGTTCTTATAAGCAGATTCTATAGCAAGCTGCTCTCCTCGCAACTCAAGCTCCTTTTCCTTAAAGAAGGAATCAATCTCCATCTGCTTTGCATTCTGAGCAGACCTAACTATTCCTTCCATGATGTTAGATTGGAGTTGCCTCTCTTGCGTTGCGCGATTTAAAGTGGATGTCACCATGCTGGCTAATCCAGCCATAGCGTCTGTTGTAAGTTGAGCCGAAGCGATAGCTCCTTGTAATGCAGATGCCATAATAAATTTATTAGTTTAAATTAACCGACTGGTTGAGCGTAACGCTGAATGAGAGAATCGTAGTAATTTCCTTGCTTTTTCTGAAGCTCTCTAGTTCCAGATGAAGACCTGTAATCTGCTACAGCACTAGTAAGGGTTCCGATAGCTGATATATAACCAGCAGTCTTGCCAGCTTCAACGACGTTAGAGGCGTTAGATATATCAGAGTAATTTTGGAACCAATTTGTATTAATTCCAATTTGCTGATTTGCTCTATTGTTTGTAGCCTGAATTTTTTGGCCTGCGTTATCTCTTTCAATAGTGAACAAATCTTGAGCAACTCGATATGGGGTATATTGGTCAATGCCGGAAATCCTACCAATATAGTCTCCTGTATTAATAGCGTTCTGGAGCCCTTGTTGCGCCAGATTGGCAATGTTTGCAACAGAAAGGTTTGCGAAAGAGCCAGTTGGCATATCTCTGGTAACAGAGGCAATATCGTAAAAATTTGATTTTAAAATTTTTCCAATGCTACTATCAATATCTGAAAAGTCATAATTTGCAAGCCTAGTATTTATACCAAGAGATTCACGAAGAACGCCTTCAGTATCGCCAAGGACATAGCGCATCCTGTAATCAGACTGAGCTTTTCCGATTTCCTCACCCTCTCCGAGATAATCAGAAAAAGAGCCAACGCCTTCGATCAACTTAATTATGTCGTCAAATGCGGTATTAGAAATCTTTTTATTCTCTTCACGAATGCGACGAGCCTCCTTCATTTGCTTGTCAAGATTTTCCTGCTGCTTATCAGCGGATTTTCCTGAGAGATACGCGCTCGTTCCCGCTCCTATCGCTGCGACTGCAAGTGTTGTGGCCATATTATTCTGTAGCTTGAGGTGTTATTGGTTTGCAAAGTTCATTAATATAACGAATCTGAGTAGCTAGTATAAATACTAGTGATGCATATTCGCGAGGAAGACCGAGAAGGTAAATGCACATAGCATTCCAAAAAACAAGATTCGCATCAATATCTTTCATAGAAAGATCACGAACAAGAACTATGAGAGATTCTGCAAACACCTCAGATGGAAGAGTGTCATAAAGAACGTGACGAATTCGCTGACATCTTGGGTCAGAATTAAAACCTTTGTAGATAGGGTTTCCGAATCCTGGGATAGCTCTTCCAGAGTTTAAGATATTGCTAATATAATCTTTTGTTGTAGATTCTCCAAATTCACAAAAAACATCAATAAGATCATAGGCGTCTCCAAAGCATCCGTGCTTAGAGTTGAGGGCACTCAGAGACGCCACATGCGCATTCTCAACAGACCCTCCCCACTTCAAAACATTTTCAAAATTCAAGAAAGACGGCCTGCGCTCAGCAATCAGGTCTGGAAGCTCGTAGTCGGACTCAAAAAGCACGTTAATAATTTTATTAGCCTTCTCGTATGGAACAAGAGAATGCTTGAGCAATTCTTTAGTTATAATGTCTTGCATAAAATAGTTTCTTTGTTAAATCCTAAATCGTTAGTATATTTATCAGACGTTTTTCTTTCTTTGAAAACTTTACCATAAATCTTTTGAATGCCTTTTTTCTTTAAGTATTCAAAAGACTGTAAGGAAAGCTTTTTTGCTATTCCTAAATTCCTAAATTCTGGCCTTACATAAGTTCCTAAAGCATGGGCTATTTTTGTTTTGGCTTCAAATCCAGACATCTTAATCCAGAAGTTGAATCCTATTTTTTTATCACCTAAAACTGCTACAAGTGGATGTATTTTATACACTTCTATTGACTCTCTTACTAATGCACGAAACAAACTTACATTAGCTTGACAAAAAGTCAACTCTTGTTCTTGAATATCTTCAATCTCCTCAAGATAGTCTGAAAAGGCATTGACTACAGATGAAATTTCTTCACGCTGTAGCTCTCTAATAATTATACTATCTAAAGCGACGTTTTGTTGCAGATTTTGTTTCATTGCGAATTTGAGGCGTATTAATCAAACCTGGATTATTTGCAACAAGCTCTTGGGAAATGCTGTTTAATCCATCGGCAATAAAAATATCACCTTTGTCTTTTTGATCTTTAAAGAATTTGTATTGAACACCTTTAGCAAGAGAAATCAAGCCATTCTTATCGTTTGACAAAATAACTTGCGTTTCATTAACAATTTCTTCCGGGCGACCTTTTTTAAACAATCCAAAAACCGTTCCTTTGTTAATACACCTATTGACAACCCTATAAACGTTGTAATTTGATCTTGTTTCAAACGGGTCAAGAGATGCCACAAGAATGCCGCTTTCAGCACAGCATTTTTGATCTGGATCAAGAAGATAGTAGTCAACCCTAGAAAGCGTTGGAGCTTTTTGAATGTTATAAATCTCAGAAACTAAAATATTACCATAGGTAATAAGTTTATTAGTTACCGGATAAATAATACCCTCAAGAACACCATCTTCTATTTGAACATCATCAGGACCGTATTCAATAATTTTATCATCTTCAATAAGCTCTGGATCGCTTCTTTCACGAAATCTATAAGTGTAAATTCTTCTGCCGTCCACACCGTTAGCTGAAATTGTAGTAAGAGGCGGAACCCCGCTAGGAGGAAGGCATGGAGAAACAACTCCAATCTTATAAGCCTTTTTGCACAGCTTAATGTCGTCGATATGATTTATAAGCGTAGGATACGATCCAACAAATTGAATGTTTTTAGAAAAGTAATCAGACTCATCTGGATCTTTGAGTGACCCATTCTCATGGATGGTAAAATAACTATCCTTAATATCAAGCTTTTGATGACCTATTTTGGCTCCAACAAGAATCGGATATGTATGCGGAGTGACAATAGTTCCATCACTCTGAACTCGGACCGTTGCCCATTTTGTGCTACCTTCAAAAAAACCAGATTTCCAAATTATCTCTTGAACTAAGTCAAGAATAGAAAAAATCTTAACCTGATCGTTAGGCCAAGACAGTTCTACATAAGGGGCTATTAACTCCCCAGCTTTTCTAGCATCCATTAAGGAAGATGACATAATATTTTTATTAGACTATTAGTAAGAGATTTCCCTTGGCTCAAAAATATACCAACTCATTCTATTTTTAGCTTTTTCTTTGTCTGCCGCGTATAAACCGTAATTACGAACTTCTTCGTCTGACAGTTTTCTAACGTAATCCCTAACTTGAAACGTTTCATCGTTTGCTTGGAACGGAATATTAGGCATCATGCCTGACATTCCATAATCCATTTGAAACTTTCCTTCAATAAGCTTACCAACACCATAAGGCCATGATGTTTTGACCCAAAGTTTGCTGCGATCAGATGGCTCTGGAACCTTCTCAGAGATTACAATACTTTCAAAAACAATATCGTAAGAGAGCGCCAATCTGCTTGCAATTTCTGATAAAAACGTAGTCGGGTCTTTGCACAAAGACGCCCAGGATGATATTGGCTCCGCGTCATTTTTTACTATTAGTCTTTGAGTCATATTATTTAATTTTTAGTTTTGTAGCTGAAAAAATTTTCTGGGCAATAAGTTTCTCTTTTTGCTTTATGTTCTTGAGTATGAATTGTTTTATCTATCTGAGAATAGTAGCATTCTCGAAGCAAAGATTCAATGTTACACGCTCCTCGTATTTTTACTAGGTCTTGCTTGAAGATAAATGGTCCAGATGAATCTGCAAATGGAACAAACGGCCTGTCACCCATTGACAAATTCTCATTTACAAATATACCTTTTTCGTCAACACTGCATTTATTCGTTTTGTGCATAGTGTGAAATATTGGCTTAAAAGATGAGTCTTCGGAATGTCTGGTAAAAATACTAACATCCACATCTCTAGACATTCCAGATATAGAGTAAGCTTGAGCAGATTGTTTTTTAAATGAAAACCCATTATCAAATGACATCATTCGCGTAAACAGCTTTGACTCGATCTCCTTCGGTTTTTGACCGATAACATGATCCATATCAGCGTTGTCATCGAGTATATACATCCTGTTTACGCCATCGTAATCGAATGAATGGAAATAGAGAAATTCTTCTCCATACACATCATCAGGCTGGCATATACACCAAGGTCTAATTCCAGTGTAAAGAGATTCGTATGTTATGATACCTTTTTGCTGCGGCTTACATACCAGCATTCCATTCCAGAACACTCCTGTAGAATGCATGTCTGGAGATACAGTTGTGTAAAGTTTATTCTTATACTTAACAGTATAACACGAATCTAGCAGAAATTTATCGTCGTTATTGAAGAAAAGGTCTCCTCCGTATGACTGAGATTCTAGAATATCCTGATTGTTAAAAATGAACTGCAAATATTGCAACGAAACAAGGCCAAGCGTTCTTGACCTAAAATAAACGTTGCCATTCAAAGAGACAAATGAATTTTGACTCTGAGCGCCAATGTCGTAGATGTCACCCGACACAACGCCAACGCCATCTTGCGACTTTCCCCAAGATGATATTGGACCACGAACATCTACAGAGTAAATGTTTTTTATGGATGAGATTACAAGGCTGCCACCCTGGCTATTTCTGTCAATGAATCTTTGCTCTCCTATAGCGCTAATAAAATTATTATCTGGAATGGAGAATCCCGTAAGGTTTGCAAGAGTTGGCTCCTCGACAGACATTGGATTGTTAAAAGAGGATACTCCAACCTCTTTCCCATTTGGCTTTACCCAAAAGAACCTGTTCTGAGTAAAAATACCACCAAGGCCAGCGCCAATCTCATCTCTTTTTGAGCGACGATAAAAAAGCTTCTGAACATAGATTGGAGCAGACTCGCCATCATTAATGATTAACCCATCTGGAACATTAGGCATGTAAACATTCCTAATACTCTCGTTATTTCTTATCCCTGTGTAAACAACATCATATTCCCACTTATTAACTTCTCTAAGCTCAAATATTCTACCTGAACAGGATATTACATGAACAAGCATGTTTCCATACAAATAATATCCGCAGCCTTGAATAACTGACGATCTGTAAAAATTTTCTTGTTTTTTGGTAGAGAAATTTAACTTAACCTCTCTAAATCCACTTCTGGTTGACATACCCCTTTTGCCAACACGCATTTGCATATTGACCGAACAGAAATACTGATTTTTTCTTAAAAGGGATGGACTCGTATTTGAGTCCATCCCTCCAGAAAAGTCAGCTATTCCATCTGAAGCTAGTTTATCCATACTACAGAGAGGAAATCACAATGTTAGCATAAATGTTTGGACCCCATGAATTTGGCTGCCCAAGTCCGTTAGCGTTGGTTGTGCTGACTCTATACATAAGCTTAAACGACTTTGTTGTGGATACTTCAACTATGCATGAGCCAAAATCGCTAAGAGCCTGAATGCCTGTTCCTGTATCCTGGAATGCAAATGTTGACAAACCGTAGTAAACCTCATTTGAATCATTTGTATTTTCAATCCTAGTTTGAGAATCATTAGTAGCCCAAAAGCATGATGCCCATTCAATCTTGTAAATACCGGGCTTTGTTATGGTAAATACATTATTGGAAAGCGTTACAAATCCATCTGACTGCTGCTTGATGTCAGTAAGAGATCTAATCAGCCAAGAGCCAGATGTTGCCGTTCCGCCAGCCGCTCCAGAGGACTTCAAATCCTGAATAACAGCATACTTTTTACCAGTGGATACCCACTTAATAATTTTATCATCTGGATCATCGCTTTCTGGATCATCGACTTCAATACTAGTTATATGAAGATGTTTTTCTGAAGGTGTGAGGCCAATAGCGACTCCATCTAAGCATCCATCAACAGCATCGAATGGAACGTCTTTTGCGTGCGCATCGGCATTCTCACAAGATTTCAAATCACTGTATGTTGGACCTTTCTTCACGCATCCATTCTCATCGAACAGTGCTACACGACGCTGTGAATCAGACGTTGATTGGAATGAAATTGTGGCAACCTCTGGCATACATAAAGTTCTGCCACCTTGACCCGTAAAGATCTTAATAATTTTACGAAAGCACGAAGAGATAGATGCATCTGGAGCGCAGTCACAGTCTGGACGGGTTCCGCCAAAAAGATGAACTTCCTCATCTTCTCCAAGGTTCTTCACGGAAGTAAAGCAAATGTCTTCCGAATCAGACAGAAGCTCAAGAATAGCTCCAACCCCCTGCTCTTGCAAGACTGCAATAACCTGCAAGGCAAACCCTGACTCACATCCAGCAGGAGGAACGGGATATAGAACAGATTTAGCTGGAATTGTGACACCTTTTTCTGGATTGCCAAAAATAGGATTGTCGCCAGATTTGTCGCACCCGTTTAGCACTTTAAGTTTTCCGGTTCCAACTTCTGAAATCTTGAATGCAGCTATCTTGGAGCCCGGAAGAGAAACGCCAACAAATTGACCCGCTTTCCAGCGTGTTCCATCACATACACGAATGTAAGCCTCACGACCAACTTCTGGAACGATAAAATCTTCTAAAAGAAGATCAAACAGTTTTCCTTTGGTGGACTCACAACCTCTAGCTCCAGTTTCTTGTTTATACCCTGGATAAGTTGCGGCTTGAAATTGTGCAATCTCAATTCCCTCGGAAGAGAATCCGCTCTCGCAGTTGCAACTACTTTTATTTGAACATCCACAAGCCATAGTATTTTTATTAGTTGATTTTTATCTTTATCCAAAAACACACCTGTCAGGTTTGCATTCCCTGACAGGCTCCACACACAAATTATTTTGATGGTAATCCTTTAAACCCACAAGCTTCACGAAGTTTTTGCATAGGAAACGCAGGACCAGGGTCATTTTTACGAGAAGGCGCAATATCCTCATGTCCAACAACATCATCGAGATTGTATCTCTTTACAAGAGTTTTTGCAACCTCTTCACAAGCTTTCAACTGAGCCTCTGGATAAGCCTCCCACTCCTTCATTAGACCACCATTTCTATGGGCTGCTTTGATCAATGGAAGCTTAGTATATTTACTAGCAAGTTTTGAATCGTCTCCGGCATTAGCAAGCTCAATTCCGATAGAGCAAGCGTTAAGTCTGTCAAAACCTTTCCAATGTGATTCTCCAGCATGTCCACAAGTTTTATCAAATGGACGACACTGATAAATAGTCCCATCACGATCAATTACTATATGCGCACTAGCTCCGCGTGCTGCTGGAGTCTTCCAAAAGTTAATACTGCTTTTCGCGGTAGCCCCACTTGTGAAATGAATCACTAAAAACCTACGCGTTTGCATAGAATTTCCTCCAGGAATAACTTCTCGGATTGCGCTAGACAGAAAATGATCGCTTAGGACTTCCATAGTATTTTTATTAGATTATTAGAATCCAATAGCTCCAAGGATTGAGCCAAGAAAAGATGTCTGTTTTTCAACTGAGCTATCTTTAAGACTTTCGGCGATAGAGCCTTCTGGAACAACCACAACCTCAACAACTTCTTTTCCTGAAAGATTGCGATTCTTTGCATCGTTATACTCTTTCAGGGTAAGGTCGATGCGCTCTTTAGCTTTTACACCAAGAAGAATGGCATCTTTAGATGTCAATCCTGTATTTTTAACAAGCATCGAATCAAGTTGTGTGCACGAAGTAAATGATGCACATGCAGCCAATAGTAGGATAATATTTTTACTAGTTTTCATTTTATTGTTGTTGTTCGTTTTCTTCTGATTCACTCTTCACGAGTGAAAACTTCATTCCGGCAGCAGCCTTCATTTTAATCATTTCTTGACTTAAATACTGTCTGTCCTTTTCGCAAAGATCACTTTTAGTTTTTAAATAAGCGATTTCTTTCTCTTGAGAAGTCAATCTAGCTCCAACTTGTTCGTTAAACAATGCGAAAAACTTATCTCCATTTTGTTTATAAAAATAAGATATAAGTAGAGCCAAAGCTAAAGCAGGGCTGCTTTTCAATAAACCTAGAGCAATCTCTTCCATAGTAGTAGTATTTTTATTAGCTTAAGTTATGTGAGCGGAGAAAGGAAGGAGGCAATGCGAGCACGGCGCGATGAAGTAAGAACACCGTCGCTTTCGAGGAAGGCCAAGGCTTGAGCCAGCTCGGTGCTGTCACTTCGGAAAATGGGACGACTGCTGAATCGCATATCCAGAGCGGCATACACGCGTGCGTTGGCGCGTGTGGCTGCGCTTTGAGCGGCACGACGTTTAATCTCATGCTTTTCTTCATCGGTGAAGAGCTGAGCAAACTTTTCACGGCTGAGGCTCTTGCGACTCATTACCGCTGCCTCTGCCGCATCCCACTCTTGCTCTGAGGGAGCGGGCAGGCCATCGCTGTAGGTGATGCTTCCGTCCGCATTCACGCGGCCTTTGCGGTCGAGCTTCTCTAGCACAGTGGATTTAAAGGAAGCGGTGTTTTGTTTGTGCATAACGTTTTTGGTTGTTAGTTGCTTATTACATGCCTGTTGGCAGCATAGCGGATGGCAGACCTTCTGTGTCATTCCAACTACCTACTGCCGCATTGCTGAGATAAGTGCAGCCGGAGACAACCCAGGTTCCCGAAAGCGCACTACCGAGATAGCTATTGGAGGCATACACATCGCCAAGCGGGTCGATGGAGTAGGCTCCGTAAGGCACGTCTGCCGCGCCTATATCTGCCATGTGAAGCAGCGTAGTGCCGTTCGCGCCATTCGAGCCCTCGTTGCCAGCGCCCGCAGGATTGCCTCCACTGCCGCCGCTGCCGCCCGCGAGGGTGATGTTAGGGGTGCCTGTAATGCGCAGGCCGATCAAGTAAACCGCGACGCCTCCGCCATCACCGCCGTTTTGTCCGTCGTCATCGCCGCTGGCCCCATCGGCCCCATTGCCGCCCTGTTGCCCCGAGAGCTGTAGATTACTCAACCACGCGCTACCCTTGAGAATCACATTCAAGCCGCCAGCATTGCCCCCCGGCGTGCTTACTTGATCAGCAGTCGCCACTAGGTTCAGAGTCAGAGCGTTCACGAAGCGCGGTTGAAAGTTCGCCAGAACTCCACTCTGTGAAATTAGCAACGTGGTCGCGTCCTGCCCGCTGCCTTCGAGTCCGACGTTGCTGCTCCAGCCTCCTGTCCACGACAGTTCGGAGAAAGTGCCTACCCCCAGTTTCACGACGGCCAGGGCATTGCTATTTGCTGCGCTCCAGGCAGCAGCAGCAGCATAAGCGGTGCTGAGGTCATTGTAGGGGATGCCATTGCCTACGCCCGCCCCGGAGCCGGATGCCGCGAGGTCCACATACGCGATGGCCCGCTTGAGCGCTGGGCCTGCACCTGCGGAGGCCGTATTGGCAGATTTATTGTAGAATCCTGATCCTGCTATAACTGGTTTAAGGCTCATATTAGGTCAACGTGATGGATTCAATGTTATTAGTAGAGCCAATATAAACAAACGTCAACGTTCCAACGGTTGTCTCACCATTTTTAAAGACAATGGTTTCAACAAGGTCATCATCGGCAGCGCCCGAATTAACGTAAGTGAACTCCTGTGATGTAAAAGTTGGGATAATAAAATTACTACCTCCAACTGACACAACTATTGACCCTGAATCTGGATTGTAAAGAGTTCCGATAAGCTGACCAATCAAATTGATGGCTTGCTGCATCGGAAGACCTCCGCAGTTCGGATTGAATTTCTCAATCAAAACTTCTAATGAAGGCTGTGTTAGTGAACCTGCCATAATCTGATTGTAGTAAAATTATTAGTCAACAATTACCAAGAATTAGATGCCAATGCGCTGAGCAAAAATATAAGCTTCAGTCACCTCAATAGTTCCAGCAGAAGGAAGGACCGCGACACTAGAAAAAATTGTCACGGAATCGTCATCGTTAGCTGTTTCATAAACAACGTCTGGAATTGTAATAACTGCGAGCAATCCAGTAGCGGTGGTAGTAATTCCAGTTGGAATGGTTGTGATTGCCCCGGTAAGATCGCCAGCGGTGTTATTAGTTCTGCGAAGCTTAGAAACAACTTCACGAGAGGCGGCAAACGTTGCCCCATTGAGACGAATCTGCAAGCGGGCAGAGATGCGATATTTACCAGCTTTATTAAGCGTAATAACTGGATCAGTTGTTCCAAGATTTACGGCAGCAGCGGTAGCTGTAAGCGTATAAGCCGTTCCAGAACCATAAACAGCAATCGGATCAATTTCTTTAAGCGCAAGCATTTGCTGAGCAATCATTGCCTCTGCGCGAATCAAATCAATCTCAGAAACATAAGAACTGCACTGAATGAGGCCAAGAAGAGTTGAAAGGCTGAATCCAGGATTCAAGCCGCTTGAAACTACATCAAGGGCAGCAGGATTGATTTCAAGCAGAGTTTCAAGTTGAATGCCAACTTTATACTTACGCAACTCAAAAGCTGTAAGATCGCTTGTCGCACAAGCAAGTTTAGCTGTGACCTGCTGAATCCAGTTGTATGTAAGAGCCATAGTATTTTTATTAGTGAATTTGTTGTGTCAAATTTTTATTTAGTATCTGACTATACGCAGTCTAACACACAATTGTTAATAAGCAAATTATATTTTATTTATTTTAAATATTGCCACGTTCGGCGTTTATTATAAGAAAGTTTGTTGATTTTTCAATCATTGAGTTTAAATCAATAAAAAAGTCCATAGGCATCTTCCTGTCAACGATAGTAAAACTACCAAGTGAATATTTTACTCTATTATACCATTCACTTAAAAAGTCTTCATCTGAATGCCAAAGAGATGTAAGATTTTGCGCGTCTGGATAAATCCTATTTCCCTTTATAAACTCTTTCAAAGATGTTATACCTCTCCTTGAGACAGAGAAAGAGCCTCTGATGGGGCAATACATATCTGTTTTGTATCTAAGATATGGCGCATTAAGAATATCCATCGTGCTATTATGAAAATTTCTTAAATTTGCCATTGCATTATCGCTAGCAACAATATTGTCCATACCGCGGAAATGATATGTCTGAACTCCTGGCTGATTTAAGAAAACGGAGTAATAACGATATAAATGCTGGAAGAATGGATATAATGGTTTCTGTTTTACAAGATACACCGATCCAGTCTTTAAAGACAAGGCTAACTCTAAACTTTCCTCATCGCAGAAGATGTTTAGCCCTATATTATACTCTTCAAGATGTCTTTTTACATCATCTTGAAATGGCTTTAAATACCTTTCTTTAAAATCAGACTTTGGCCTAAGAACCTTATACATGGGTTCTTTATACAAACAAACTGAAAAATACTCTCTAGTGTTATAAGGAATAGTCTCCACTGCTTCAATATTAGCAGTGGAGACATATCTTCCCAAGGAGAACGTCTGATTTGAAATCTCAATCACGTCTTTTGGATAATAAATTTATTACACGTCAGTAATAAGCTCTGTTGGCTCAATATGGATGTAAACATCAATATCTGGACCAGTGAATGCTCCACCGTCTGTGTTAGTGTAATTTACTTTAACGCCATAAATGTGACCGCTTCCAATATTTGGACCAATTACATTTCCTTCGTCTGTATGCTTATCGCTAAGCTGAGTCTTTGTGAGTGTTAATTGATTTCCAACCTGACCTACGCTTGTAAAGTCATAAAGTTTGACTTTCAAAACATCATCCTGCGTGTAAGCTCCAGCGCTATCTGGAAACGTCAAACATGACACTCCAAATCCAGTAACCTTGTAATTCAAAGGAGAGCGTGAGAATTGCGTGTCAATAACTACTCCGTTGGTATAGCTTCTTGCAGGAACGCGAAAATGCAAAACAGCAGAGGCAAAACCTTTCTTCTCTTGTGCATCTACGAGCAGCCCAATGTTATCTGCAATATTCCCAAGTTTACAGAAGATGTTCATCAAACCGTCAACTGTTGAAAAACACCCGGACTCTTTAATCCGCTTAAATCCCTCTAAGCAGTCAACCTCTTCAATCTCCAATTTTGAGATTTCCTGACATGGATCACATCCCATAATATTTTTATTAGTTAAATTGTTTATTTAAAATAAGGGGTGAGCAGATTTCTCCACCCACCCCTTATGTTTTTTTAGCGAAAGAGACTCATACAACCATCGCTAAAATTGTTCATTATGCAGAGCAGCTAATTTTGATGTAAGCCTGAGTTTCATCAATGGAACATGCAAAGTCTTCATCTTCGGAAGAAATTACATAAGTCATTGTATCGGGATTGATCGAAACAATTGTTCCAACGATAGTATCAATCAACACATCAGCATCAGTGTAGTATTTGATGTCAACAGATGCTCCAACATTGCAAGGAATTGGACTGTCAAGGCCAAACTTGATTGTGCCTTCCTCGATAGAGTCGTCATCTTCGTGGCCGTTGCAGAACTCAACAGTAGCAACGGTAGGAGTAGAATCCTTACAGCCGATACTCTGAATGCACTCTGCGCCAGTAAGAGCGGAAGCAAGCTTCACAATCAAAATTGGATCAGGAGTGACAACATTAGGACGGATATAATCCTGAATAACAGCATTACGCTGCTTCACGGTATCGCCATCAGCATCACCAATGAAAACGGTAACTGTATCACCGCAAGCGCAACCTTGCAATGGATTTTGATCTGGTGAGATAGAGTCAATGCTCTCGCGACGCACAGTAAGGCGATACATGAGATTTGCAGAATCTCCACAGAACTTAGCGGAGCATTTAACCTTGCGGAATCCTGCGCTATCATCCATAATATTATTACTAAGGCGCTCATTGTTAGGATTGCAACCAATAGTAGTAATATCACAAGACTGAGTTGTCGGAGTGATCTTGAAGATTGGGCGCAGATTGCATGTCTGCGTAGCGCGGATACGGAATTTCTTAGCGCGATAAATGAATCCACGGCCAGCATCAGGATTTTTCATCTTGAATCCAACTTCATACCTTTTCTGAAGGTATGGCATATTGAGTTCAGGATTACAATCCTTATCGTAATCGTTACGATAAACCCACTCGCTATTAACTCCGCCAGTAATCGGCTGAATTGGCTTACCTTCAATACCTGTAGAGATTGTTGGACGAGAAAGAATCTCACCAACATCTTTTCCAAGCATAACAGCAACCTGGAATGGAGCATTGCGATATTCACGATAATTAAATGTCGCACGACTGCCAGAATCAACTGGTGTATTTACCATCGGCTGAACCAGGGTAATTCCACCTTCTGTTGACTCAGTAAACCGAGGAAGGGCAGACATCTGGCGCATACGGAAGTTTCCGATAACATGGACAGAAGCGTCTTTGTTGCTATGTCCAGGAAGAAGGATTGGTTTCTCCGTATATTTAGTTTCAGCTCTGTAGTCTTCGTTATTCAGAACTTCCGTGTTATACCAGTCGCCCGAATACCACATTTCGTAAATTCGCTCTCCACGCGGGCCGGTGCCAATGCTATTCGTATCGCGACTTTCGTCGAGCATGGAGCCGTAAAGATCAAGGAAGCGAAGGTCAAGAGGAAGAATGTTATTCAAATCTCCAGCAGCAGGGAAGAGTGGCTGCATATAAGCAAAACGACCGCCCTGAAGGGGATTGTAAGGATTATCATTAGCAACATACTCCACGTCACCGTCAGAAGTATTAACCCCTTCAAGAACGGTTTTATGACCAAGCATACGAAGCACGGCCATCGTAAAGAATATGTGCATAACCTGCTCGTCGGCAGCAAAACGCTCTTTTACAAACATTTCTGCAATCTGTCGAGCTTGGCTGCTTGTGCGAATATTTGCAATACAGATGCGATCTGTCTTGAATCCTGTTTTATACATCTCCATCGCTGGAAGATTGGTAATGCCACCACGGGGAATGGTGCAATAATCTGTCAAACATTCATTTGCGCTTGCTGGGTTGCAAACATTCATTGAGCGCTGGAAGATAGACGCATCAAACGGGATGTATGGAGAGTGATATGTTACTCCAAGCTCATCTGAGCCCTGCCAGTCATTCCAAACTCGCATAGGGAACATGCTTTTAAGGTAATTATACATGCTGTCATACATGACGTGCATCTGATTTACCTTGTCATTCCAAAGCGCCTTTGGCTCGTCACCAAAAAGCAAATTAATAAGAGCGTTTGTTGAGAGGTCGCCCCCACAAGCGGTAAGCTGATCGTTCCAATCTGATTCTGTGTATTTAGGCATACTATTTCTTGTTTAGATTTTGTTTTGCGATCTAGTATTTTTACTAGGATTAAGTTTTTTTGTTTTAAACTCTAAACAAGCTGCCACGCTTGCGATTATCAGCGGCAGGCTTGGACGCGACTTCCAATACGCTTTTCCTTGCTGACTTTTCGGATTGATGGCAGCTTAGCACATGTTTTCATATATGCAAGAAAATTTTTTAAATAGTTTAAACAAAGAAAAAGCCTTGCAAATTTAATGCTCGCAAGGCTTTTGTGAAAGATTATGCTGTAGTAAAATTATTAACTAACATCAGGATCTTTAAAAATGTCTAAAAGATTATCTTTTGTAATCTCTTTTTGTTGCTCCCTGCGCTCAGAGTCTCCCGGCTTCTTTCCTTTTGGCGGAGGAAGACCAGAGTCACGATACTTTTTCAATTCTTCATTTTCTTGTTGAACAGACTTAAGCTTTTCAACAAGTTTGTCAAAGAGCTTTGCTTTGCCGAGAGATTTTACCAAAGAGTCATATCCGCGAGGCTTATAATCCGGGTCTTTGCGGACACCTTTTTTAAGAAACTCATGCTCTTCGTTAAACGCTGCGACAACCTCGTCTTCATCTCCAATTATTTCTGAAAGACTCTTAATATCATCAGACTCTTTCAGTTTTGAAACAAGATAATCTCTTCCTTCAATCTCCTTGCTGATAAACGCCTTTTCTTTTTGCGCTTCTTCGAAAATTTTTTCTTTTTTTCTTTTATCAATCTCCTCATTCCAATTAGCCTTAGCTCTATCTGCTCTAGCAATATTGACATGCACCGTCTCTACAGCCTCAACAACATCTTTCAAAGATGGCATTTCATATTCCAATCCCGTTTTTTCTTCATACTCTTTGCGGAACTTGGATACAATAGCTTTAATCTCAAGTGGAGTCTTTGGATTGCCCTCTGCATCAAGAGAAACGAGTTTATTCATCAATTCTTTAGTAAGACCCTCTTCTCTTGTTTTAATTTTACCATCTTTGCTATCTTCATATTGATTTGCAATAATGGTAAAAATATTAGCAGCAGCTTTTTGAATAGGTTTGACATATTCTGTCTTCCATTCATCAGAATGCTCGATAGAAAGCTCCTTGAGAGCCATATCTTTTGTTTTTAGAGACTTATCAAGCTCTTCAACCTTCTGTTTACGAGTTCTATTGCGATTAATATACTCGTCAACATCCTCTTCTGCCAAAAAGTCTTTCTTAGTTTTTGCAGTAATGTAATCGTTGACTTTTTTGAGAGGCTTGAGTTTACGAAGCTCTGAAAGTTCTTTTTCAAGCTCATCGCGCTCTCTTTGAATAGCTTCTTTAGCTTTACGAAGATCAGCGATAGAATCTTCCTTACCTTTCTTTGGTGGTGTGGGATTTTGCTCTTCCTTTTTTGGAGGAACGACTTCTTCTTCCTTTTTTGGCGGAATAATCTCCTCTTCAAGATTGTCATCCCTAAACATTGCAAGCGGATCAAATTCTTTCGACATAGTGGTATAGTATTTTTATTAGTTGTTTGTGTGTGTTTTTGTTTACTTCTGAATCTCAGGAATTAAGTCCATTAACCCTTTCGCTTCATAATATCTTGCTGCTGCTTCTTGAACATCTTTTGGCTCTGACCTCCTGTAAATCTGCTGAACTTGAGACAGCATTAAAATTCTAAGCTCTCTGGAGCTCTTTACAGCGTCCACAAGCTCCACCTGCATTTTTGTAAGCTTAACTGAATCAAGAAACCTGATGTCATTACTTGTAGATGCTGTTACTGTTATTTCATCTAATGTTGGCATAGTATTTTTATTAAATGTTATTTGTTTGTTGTTTCGTTAGCATTTCTACCGATTTTTTTGCAAGGCTAGATTCAACATCCGCCTGAGTTTTTGTTTTTCTCATTTCTAAGTCTGCATTGGCTTTTTGTTTCTTAAGTTCCTGATCCAATGCAAAATTCTGTAGTTTAAGCTTTTGAGCAACTTCTGTGCGCTGCCTAGAGGTATTAATCTTCTCCATAAGCTTAATACGATCAAGATAGAACTTAGCTTGCACTTCTGGCGGCAAATTCATAGGCCCATTTTGCTGCTGACCTTTCTTAGCTTCGGCTTGAGCGGCGGCTCGTTGCTTATCAAGCTCTACAGAAAGCTCTTTAAGCTTTGTTTCAAAGTATTTTTGAATCTTGATGTAATCCTTAGCACGATCTTTATAAAAGACACTGTTAGTAATAGCGTTTACATGTAATGCTGTATTTGTCAAAGCGTTTGTAACATACAAATGCGCTCTTACAGGGTCTTCTCCAGCTTGAAGTCCATTAAACATCTGATCTACTTTATAGTAATGAGCTTGCAGATGTGTAATGTGATCTTGACCTAATCCAAATACTACTTCGCGAGTATTTACGAACATATTATTCTCAATGCTCGCCAACTCTGCATCATGGCCGTAATCTTCCGCTTCCATAATATCTCTAATCATACGACGAGAGAATCCAAACGTAGAAAGAAACATGCGTTGCAGCCTTTTACGAGCAGATGCAGTAGATGTAATCTGCATCGCTGATTGTATAGCGTCCCTATCTGACATTACAGGAGAGACTTGAGCCATAGTAACGCATTTGAGGATTTTTTTGATATTCTCAACAGAAAGATTCATGTCAGAGAACTCATCTACAAGAGATGACATAAACATGTCGATGAGAAGTTTATCCTTAGCATGTAAAGACATCCTTTCATCAACTGTGTTTAGCAAAACCCTGGTAATTATATTAGTGTAAACTTTTAGCTTTTGGGGAATATCAGAGGCGCGGACAGAGGCTGCCTCTGAATTGATGAAATTGACTTCATCTTTTGTTGGACGATTTGAAAGCTGAGTCCTTGGTTGAACATGCTGCATATTTTGCTGATATTCAGCATCCTCTATCTGTAAAGCTTGGATATGAGAAGCCAAATCAACCCTAATTTGATTTTGGACAATTTCCATACCTTGTCCAACCATAACCATTCCACCAAACACTCTTACCTCAGTATTTTTATCCATAAGACCGCCTCCAGGAGTATGAATCCAAGGAAGGCCGGACAGGGTAAATTTATCATTAAGTGTGTTTCGGAAAATGTCATATCTGAGGGCAGATTCTCCAACAAAAGACCCATTGCCTTTAATGTCGTGAATATAAACACTATTTTCAACATTAACGTCTCTAATAATATTTATTAGATGCTCTTGGCGCATGTTTGGGCGCTTACGATGATAAAGAATGTCAAATTTAACTCCGGCAACATAGTCTGGAGCAAAAGCAACTGGACCGTCCATAGCACAATAGTTTTCATAAATGGTGCCGTCAGCATCAATCTCAAAAACTTTAGCCAGATAAATATTATTCATATTAATCTGGCACCAGTATGGACTCATCTTAGCTTCAAGAAGAGAAATATCCTCCCAGGTTGTAAAGGTTTTTGCCCAAACCCCTTCATCATTCTTTTTATTCTTTCCATCGAGCAGACACCCCAAACAATCTTCTCTAAGATTGAATTGTTCGCAAATGAGAAGCAATAACGCGTGCTCGTTCCATCCAGACGAAGTAAACTCAGGGCAACCGTCTCCGTATGTATAAACCTGCTTTTCGACAGCCTCTTCGTAGGCTTCCTCAGAGCTAGTATTTTTACTACGGATGTTTTTATAGATATTGTATAAATATTCACCTTTGACAATATCAAAAATAACAAAACGTCCAACATTTTCAGGATCGGTGTGATCTTCAAATGCAATATTTGCATAAGGTTGGACAGTTGGGAAAATGCTCGTCTGATCATGCACGCAAGCGGCATATCCAAACAAAAAAGACTCATATTCACCACGGCGAACAACAGAGTCCATTTCTTGAGTCCTTTCAAGAACCGTTTCAAAGAAAGCGGCACCGATTCTTTCGGCAAAGTCTGCCCTCATCTCTGGAATAAGAAGAAACTCATAAATAGAGTCTTTATGCTTCTTTTTATCAAAACTCTCAAACAGAATATCAAGAAGTGTAATAGCTTTTGAAACCTCTGTAACATTTTTGGTAATTACCTGCTCTGCACGAGCCTTTCCCTTACCGTAATTCCAGTTTGATTGCCAAGACAACCCTTTATCCTTTTGCTCTTCATCATTAAACGGCGGATCGCATTTAATAACATATTTTTCTGTTTCAAGCGACTGTTTCCAGCTTGCGAGATGGCTACGGATAGCTGCATTAATTATACAGGTAGCTTCGATTGTTTTTGTGATCATTTTTCTGAGATAATAAAATTATTACTTGCTCTGACTTGAAGATTCCTTAACAATCCAGCATTTCTTTGGACGTTCTGGATCATTTACCGTGGAAGCTTTAAAATCGCCAATCTTTGCTGGAAGCATCATAGCCAAAGAGCACATACATACATCACAGTAAGATTTATCTAGTTCATTTGGGATGACGTGCCCTCCGCCAAATAGTTTTTTAACCCCATTAACAAAGCTTTTGACTTTTCCAGCAAATCCACAAGGCCCGCAACCAGAAGTGTCTGATTTTTTGTCGCAACTAGAGCAAACAATGGCTCTGCTATTGATAATCTCTTGCGTTTCGCAAATTCCACCAATCTGTTTTAAAGCGGAGGTTGCTCCTGCGGCTATTTCCTGCAAAGACGGTCTGTCTCCTTTTGATTTTTTGGGAAAGCTTTGCGCAATAACGCTTTTATGCACCGGAACCATACTTTTGCTAACCTCTACAACAGCAGACGCGAATGAGTATGGGTTCTTGGTATTTTTACTAGCTTTGACCAGGGCATTCGCAACCCCATCAATGCTATTTCCATACAGAGTGTCGCCCGCATAGAAATAACGATACTTAAACTGGTTTGGCGATGTAGCTGACATGATATTTATATAATTGTAGTTATTTGGTAAATTTATTAGTATAAAATCATTTTTTTACTGATGATAGACCTTGCCTGAACCGTAGCTTAGCGCTCCATCTGCTGTTGTCAACAGGTTTCTTGTCTTCTTTCTTTTTAAGATTTCCAAGCCCTGGTTTGCCAGGTCTAATGTCAAATATTACCCAAGCCATATAACAGAACTGGAAAAGGGTGTCCAAAACATCTGGAGAGAACTTTCTTTTCTTTTTAAATTCAATTTTCTCATCCAGCATCATTAAAGGATTTTTATGGCTGCTCCATTTGAAATAACGAAGACACATTTCTTCCTCAAAAGTCTTTGAGTCTGGAATATTGTTGAAAAGGCTGGCATTAATACCTCTCCACATGCCAGCTTCCACATAAAGCCTCAAACAATACGCTCCCATAGTAATTCTATTGATAAACTTCTCGTGAGCGTATGTTTTAATTTCTTTTTCAAATCCTCCAGAGAATCCTTGCACAACATCCATTTCTATTGGTCGTTCTGCAACTTTTGTGATCTCATTGTTCCTAACCTCATGCGGAGGCTTTTGAGAATAGATCATAGGATGAAAAACTACCCCTAATTTAGAGCACTCCTCCAGAATGCCGCTTCGTTGAGTCCAATCAACGATAGAACACCCCTCATCTACGTTTCTATTCGACCAAGCATCCTTAATAAAAATACTAGTGTCTTTATAATAGGTTAATGCAGAGCTAGGACGGCCTAAAGCTAGAGCTTCAGCAAAAGCGAACATTGGATAGCCTTTATCATTCAAACCTATGTTAAAAAATGACAAAAGATTCCTATCTCTATCTGAAGAGTGCGCTGGATCAAAACTTGAAGCAACAAACATAGTTCTGAAGTCTTGCTTTTGCGCTGCTCCAAAAGTTTTGAGAATATCAATGGTAATTACCTTTTCTTCATCGTCTTGAATCTTCTCAAAGCGGAACCCAACCCAGAAACGCTTTTTGCCATAGTTGTCAAGACCTGGAGGGCAAACTTTTGCACGCTTCTCAACAGTAGGAAGAAACTTGCCATATTTACGCTTCATTTCACCTGCTGTAAAGCCAGGTTTTGCGTTTTGATTGTGAGGCCCATAAATAGCAGGAGAAAGATCGTTATTGTAATGAATAACAAGAGACTTATGCCCCATAGGCCCATCATCAAGTGATTTAAGTTCACCTTCCCACATGTGTGTCGTTTCATCTACGTCCGCCCACCCATTCGGGGAATCAGGGATAGTATTTATACCAAGAAGGTCTTCGTCCTTCTCGTAGTTGCCGCACATAAACATCCATCCATACTTTGGATGCAGGAACATGTTATTGTAAGCCTGCATTGGAGCCTGTCCGGTTGACTGAGCCTCATCCAAGAGATAACAGCGAGCAGCAACGTCATGTTGGCCGGTAAGTTTATCAACCTGCCTAGCATTGTTAGGAGAATTGACAAGAAGAATGCCCTTCATGGTTCCGCCTTCTTCTAAACGCTTTCCTTTGGCGTTTTTGCGACAGAATGTGTAATCTCCAGCCTGAACAGCAAGATTTCCGTATTTGCTGTATTTATACGGCGGCTTCCAGTTGTAAATCTTGTTTAGATGTGACCAAATGGAAGTTCTAAGCTTAGTCTCAGAAACTGTAGAGAAAGAGCATTGCGATCCAGACTTTGTGTGGATGAAGTGATCATACATCATACACATAAACACAATAGGCGAAAAAGTCTTACCTTGACCGCCACCGCCAAACATTACGACGTTAGTATAATTACTAACACCATAAAGAAAGTCTTTTGCCCACGGGGTTAAGGCATAGGCAGTAGAAATCTCTCCAGTAGGCAATTCCTTCTCTGGGAAGCGAATAAGAATGGCATTTTGCAAATGTTCCTGCCTAGTCAGGAATGTAGCGCCAAATTTGGCACCATATCTTTCATGCAACTTCAATTTATCTCCAGATGCAAGCTCTAACTCTCTCTTGTAAAGGTCTTCGTAGTTAAGAAAGATGAACATCTCCATATCATACTGATATTCAGTAAAATCTGGCGTATATTCAGCGTCAAAGATTGGAATCTTGCTTGCTTTCTTTCTTTGCTCATAAGCCTCTTTTATCGCTAACGATCCATAGCTATAAACGACTTGTTTGCCTATTTCGCATAGGTTTTTGACAGTCTTAAGCTTTCCAAAACGCTCTAAACGAGCTTTTGAAATTTCTCCTTGACTGCTAGTAATATTACGAGTATTGTCTTTCATGCTAATCAGCATTAACCCTACTATATCGGGCGGGTTTGTTATTCATACTATGAGGGATGACAAAGTCGCGGAACACATTAAAAAACTTAACCTTACAGACACCGAAGCTCATAATTTTATTAAGTCGGTTTTAATTGCAGGAACAAGAGACTTGAAGGTTGATTTCAAAAAGAGCACAGGGATCAGGATTGATCAAGTGTTGGAAAAGCTAGATAAGGAGGAATCAGAAGGATCGTAAAATTACTATTGTTTAAAAACAGGTCAGACAGAAATGTCTGGCCTGTTTTATTTTACTCCAAAAGCGTAACTTCCGTATCTATCGCGCCTCCATCAGATTCTCCAGGTCCTGGAAGTCCTTTTGAAGCTTTTTCAAGCTCATCATTCATATATCCAAGCTCAAGAGCCTTTTTGTGACCCTCCTTCGCTTTAAAGGAGCCAATCTCGATAGTAGCCTCTCTGAGAGCTTCTATTCCGTGCATTGCCTTTACTTTTTCGGTATATTTATCAATTTGCTTGCTTATACGGTCGAATTTAGAAGACTCTGAAATGACATCAATTCCTTGAAGCTCTCTTTGAAGTTTTGTGATGGCATTAAGATATAAATGCAGAGTTTCTTTCTCTGCTTTCATAACGTCTGCCTTCATTTGCTGAAATACGCTGGTAACTGCTGCTTCCATTTTATCTCTAAGGTTTTGGCGTTCTTTATTTAGTCTAAATCTGTTTCTGTTGATATATTTTTGAACATCTCTACGATTCCAGTTTACATAACCTTGCGTAAAAACAATGTAGATGATTCTCTTGAGACTGTAACCGAATATCCACAGAAAGTCAATTAAATCTTCTGCTGTTTGGATGGACAGCATTCTTCGAGTATTTTCAAGAGCCTCAAGAACCCCTGACTCATAGTTCTGTCTTGTGTAGCAGTTGATATGGTCGAATCCTTTAAAGTCATACATGTCTGAAACGACAAGGCGCATATGCTCCCACTTTTTATACTCTGCTTCATCGTGATCGTCTAAAAGTTTAGTCAGCTCGTCTAAAGAGCCTTCTCCGTAGAATCGTTTTGTCGCTTCCTCTTGAAGCCAGTCGAAAGATTCTTTTGATTTACGATTTTTTGATCCTGGGTCGATTGCTGGCATTTTTCATAGCTCCTTTCTTTTTAGTATTTTTATTAGAGATTTTTTTGAGAGGTATTACCTTTTTTCGCATTGCCTCAACCAACCTTCTTGCAATAGACTCTTGGAGATAACAAAAAGCCTCCTCAGTCTCTTCATTGTGCTTTATGCCCTTTGAAGATAGTATTTTAAAAGCTGCGTGCGCTGATTCGTGGGCTAACGTAAGAATATTTTTAGAGGTCTCCTTCCACTCTCCAGGCATTTTAATTATACAGGCTTTTAATCCTGGGCCATCTGCATATCCTATTGAAATCATTTCTCCAGAATGAAGGTTTAGATTCTCAAGATTTCTAATAGAATTATCTTTTATTTTAAACACTCTACACATCCATTCGCAATATGCTTCGTGTGAAGGCGAGTTTGTTACGAAATGTATGTTAGCTCCCCAGCAATCATCATGTAACCAAACCTCTGTTAATCCTTCTTGTGTTTCAAATGGCACTAGGTGCCAATCTTCTTTTTGTTTAGGCATATTATCTTGTTTTATTCTCCAATTCTGCTTTTGTTATTTCTGCTTTTGTTGCTTTGCGTATAATTCCCGATAAAGGAATTGTTATTAACGCCCTTAACGCATTTCCACCAGAGGATATTGAGTTTTCTTTCATTGCCCCTCTGTAAATATTAGCTTTTGCTTCCTGCTTGATTGAATCTACTGATCTTACTTTGAAGACCGCTGGAACTCCTTTTTGTAGTATTATCACTAGATCGTTAGCTTTATATTCTTCTTGTTTTACTTTGAATGAGAACATTTTTTGATGTGGTAATTTTATTATGTGTTACTAATGTTCTGAGCTATTGCTCGTTTGTTATTGTCGCATACGTTACTACGCCTGAACGTATTTGCAAGTTGTTTTTTTGAAAGTTTTAAACATGCAAAAATAGGTTTTCTTTTGGGGAAAGGAGGGGGTGTTCGCAACGGGGGCGGTTTGGGGATGCGCCGCAGGCGCATAAGGACCGCATCACTCACATCGCAATCTCTTGCAGAACAGCAGGAAAGGTTTAGAGGATAAAGAAGAAAAGCAGCATCCACAGACAAAGCGGAACTTACTCGCAGCTCGGTAAATTTACCAAGAGGCCAACACCGCCCGTATACACGTAGCACGCGAGCACAACGCATACACGCATGATGCGCGCGCATGTTGATCTGGGAAATAGCCGCTTCGCGACTATTTCCTGCGATCAATTCTCGTAAAAAAGAAAAACAGAAAAGGAAATCAAAAACCAAACCAAACCAAACATAATATAATAAATATACTATACATACATGTATGTGTATGCGTATATAATAATATAATAATAATGCGCACGCACACATGCACACGAGGGCGCGTATACACACGAGGAAAAAGTATGATTTTTGCAAAAGAATGCTTATTGGTATATTTACTATGTGTCTATACCTTGGGCGAAAATGGCTAAAACAGGCAAAACATGACGGACATGAACATGATGACGGACATGAACGGACTGGTGGATGAACGGATTGGTGGATGAACGGATTGGACTGGTGGATCTACCCACCACCCCCGGTCTATTTTCCATTGCGCGCATTACGAATCTCCCCTACGGAAAATAGAATAATAGATTTCTTGCCTATGCATTTTTAGTGAGTTT